>Ga0255336_100483_pt1 | contig 60937 bp, 70 predicted proteins | sample MeOH1_35cm_T3_17_FD_189102 | JGI IMG/M metagenome (GOLD analysis project Ga0255336, IMG submission 189102) | Sandy soil microbial communities from University of British Columbia, Vancouver, Canada - MeOH1_35cm_T3_179 | ecosystem: Engineered > Artificial ecosystem > Sand microcosm > Unclassified ... | reverse complement strand
GGTGTTGCTACATTCTGGCTGCTTTGCAAATCTTTGCAAATCATTGCGGCTGCCGACATCTACACGTTTGTCCTTCGTCCCACCGACAACAGCGCTCTTGTCTCGACCGTCCCCTCCTTCCCGCCGTATTTCGGCGAGGGTCAGCAGCTAACACGACCATGTCCATGGCCGTTGTTCAGGCGGGACAGCTCTTGCCCATTGCGTGCGGCCCGGGCCTGTCTGTTCTGGCACCCATGTGCCTGGCCGGTCCAAAGGCACGATTGAAACATGTGCCATGCACGGACCGAGCATTGGACACTTGGGATCCTGCGCTGTCAGCTCAAGAAGCAGCGAGACGTGTTCTCGGTGGGAGGGACGGCAGAGATAAATGAAAATGAGCTATCAAACCAACAGGACAGACTTCTTCTCCCCCGGCGCGCGAGCTCTGTACCATAAGAAAAAGTTATCTGCACATTCCACCCGGACAGTGCAGACTCAGAGCGGGCCCAAGAGGATCCCAGCGTTCATCTCCTGGCCACTTTTTGGGCCCCCCAAGCGACCCATTCGAGAAGCCAGCATATCCCTGCTACCGTGGTTCTAGCATAGCTCGTAACGACATCTGTCCGGGAAGGGGAAGCAGGGAGATCAGTCGGCGACCCCGGCCACCGTGCCCACCACTCTGTCAAAAGAGGTCTGTATCCCGCCGGCAAACCAACGACGTTCGACGGACGGGACAGGGTTAGAGAACCAGGGTAGGCGATGCAGATGCCGCAGCAAGAAGCATGAAACGCGATACAATTTACAACGCGAAGAGCACGTCCGCAGTACGTAAACAGCTGGGCAATCGGATGACAGAGTTTTGGCCTTGGCCACGGAAAACCACAACAGCGGCCTAGTCTGACGCTCGTCCCCTCCACACGATTCGACTATTTTGCCCTTTGCGGCGCGCCGATCAGGGCCCCGGTCCCAGCGTGGAGCCGGGCAGTGGACGCCGCTTCAGTGCCTTTTTCAGCCCTGGTTTGCGGCATGCCGTGAACGACAATGACAACCACTATCCTCGATCGGCGTGATCAGTCAGATCTCGCGTCGCGTGCCGTGGACCTGCGGAGCACTGCCGAGGATTCTCTGGTTGGAGTAGACAAGCGCCTGCATCCACCGAGGACAAAGTCGAGATTTGTCAGACCCGACGGCCACACGCGGAAAGTAACAGAAGACAAGGAGCATTCTATACGTCGAACAGGACAGGCAGGCCAGTGTCCGACAGGGCAGATGCCAGCAGCCCGGATGGCGATATCGGAAGGAATCAGACAGTGCTTAAATGGTTGGTGCAACACGCCTGCGGCAGACACCACACCATCAGCATCTGATCCTTCAGACCCAAGTCAAACGTGCGGGGGAAGAAAGGATGGCGAAAAGCCATGCGGGTGGACTGAGAGTGGATACGGTACATCTTAGAGTCTGCAGAAGCGGGAATGTCTCATGCTGGAGCAATGCCAACCATGGCATCTTCCTTGCTTTGGGAACCTTGTTGGAGCTTTTGGGTGTTGGTGCTGGGGTACGCGTCTCCGGCCGCGCCGTCCACGCTCCCCCTCCGTGCTCTGCCTCTGACGGCTCTCGGTACCGGCAAAGCTGATCGGCCTGCAATCTACACAGGACACGCTACCAACGCCAGTCGGGTCAAGATCGCACACGTCGACTCTCATTGTTTTGGTTTGTCGTGATTGTTATGATTGTTATGATTGTTGCTGATTGTTTGTCATATTATTGTGGCCCGGCCCGTTCTCTCGACCCGCCTGGTTGACCGTCTTTCGTGCCGCTGATCGGAAATTTGGCAGTTGAACTGCAATCATGTGGCATCCTGTGTATCCAGGAGCATCTTCCGTAATCATTCAGCCAGCCAACCTCAGCCCAGGCGCAAGATCAGCGCTCCGGCCAGCCGCTCATGCCGCGTCTTCGGCCATTCTCGCTTCGGTGCTGCCGGCCATCCGCGATGCTGAGGACTGCCTCGCTCCCTGGTCACCCGCACGTTTTTCTTCTGGCTTTATCTGAGATCGACTCGTCGAGTAATGGTTCCTAGGACTCAGGTTCGTGGGTCCAAGACGTGCCAAGCCCACGCCTGAGGCGGTCATTGGCGCTGGGCAACGACCACCACAACCAGACAGACATCAGGCTCCGCGGCCGTTGACAAACCATCCATTCAGACTCCATATCCTACGCTGAGAGTCATCGCTCTTCCCCCCGAAAGCAGCCTCATCCCACGAAAACGGGGTTAGTGGATGTGTGTAGTGTGTGGCAGGCGAAAGTCGTCACCGTCCAGCTCCCATCATCTCCGCCACCGCGGCCTCTCCGTCTGTGCGCCAACACGGTGTAATTCTCATCTTGAAATTGCGCAAGGTTCCTTCGCTGTACGGGGCATCTTCCTATCGATACGAGCTCTAACCTCCCGGGTCAGGCCTCCCGTGTGCATGGAGGCGGAAATTCAAGCCCAGATTCCCAACGTCGACCATGTGATATCGGAGTATTCTGTGGTAAGAGACCCGCCCGTTCCTGGCAAACCCCCCTTCCCCCGGTCCCGGATCTGACCCGTCCAGGGCTACCTCAACCACGCATCAAAACTGTACTTTTCCGAAGATGACCCTTCGGCGCAGTCTCCGCTCGCAGAAGCCTTGGACACCATCACCGCACTGTTGGTCTCGGCCTCGGGCAACTTTTCTGAGCAGAATGAAGCTGCCATCCGGAATCTCGTGGAGAAATTCGTGTCTCGACTGAGTGATGCCAACGGGGTCGATGGCGAGAGGCGGCAGAGGCCGTTCGCGGCGAAGAAACTCGAGCAGACCATCCAAGTCAGCTCACAGAGGAACATCTCCTCCACCCTGGGGCTGACGAGCGGAAACATCGACCTGGAGGCAGCCAACTCCCGAAAAGTGGAATCCAAGGTGGACAGGAAGAAGCTCGAGAAGGCCGAGCGCAAGATCCGGGCGAAACAAGACAAGAAAGTGATGAAGAATGTCGAATACGAGGCATCGCGACTGCTCCAGCAGCCCGACAATACGCAGTCATATGAAGAATTTTTCATGGCCGTGAATCCGCTCCAGCTGGGGGCGGATTCTCAGTCCAAGAGTAAAGACATCAAGATCGACGGGATCGATGTGTCGATCGCCGGCAAGCGCATCCTGACCGACACGTCCTTGACCTTGGCCTACGGACGACGGTACGGTTTGGTGGGCCAGAACGGTATCGGGAAGTCCACCTTGTTGCGGGCGTTGAGTCGACGCGAAGTCGCCATTCCCACCCACATCTCCATTCTGCACGTCGAGCAAGAAATCACGGGAGACGATACGCCGGCGCTCCAGGCGGTGCTGGATGCCGATGTCTGGCGCAAACGCCTGCTCGCGGAACAGGAAAAGATCAGCAAGCAGCTGGCCGACATCGAAGCCGAGAGGAGCACGATGGCCGACACGTCCCAAGATGCCGCGCGACTGGACCACGAGCGAGAAGGTCTCGACACCACGCTGAGCGACATTCACGCCAAGCTCAACGAGATGGAGTCCGACAAAGCGGAATCACGGGCGGCCAGCATTCTCGCCGGGCTCGGTTTCTCGCCGGAAAGACAGCAGTATGCCACCAAAACCTTCTCCGGTGGGTGGCGGATGAGACTGGCACTGGCCCGCGCCTTGTTCTGTGAGCCGGACCTGTTGCTGCTCGACGAACCGTCCAACATGTTGGATGTCCCGTCGATCACGTTCTTGTCCAACTACCTCCAGACATACCCCAGCACCGTCCTCGTGGTCTCGCACGACCGGGCCTTCCTGAACGAAGTAGCCACCGACATCATCCACCAGCATTCCGAACGGCTCGATTACTACCGGGGCGCCAACTTTGACTCCTTCTACGCCACCAAGGAGGAGCGGCGGAAGAACGCTCAACGGGAATATGACAACCAGATGGCACAACGCGCCCACCTTCAAGCCTTTATCGACAAGTTCAGATACAACGCGGCCAAGTCGTCGGAAGCGCAATCCCGCATCAAGAAGTTGGAGAGGATGCCGGTGCTGCAGGCTCCCGAGGCGGAATATACCGTGCACTTCAAATTTCCCGACGTCGAGAAGCTGTCTCCGCCCATCATCCAAATGACCAATGTCTCGTTCGGCTACACCAAAGATAAACCCTTGCTCCGCAACGTCGACCTCGATGTTCAGCTGGATTCGCGCATTGGCATTGTCGGACCCAACGGCGCCGGCAAGACCACGGTGCTGAAGCTGCTCATCGGACAGCTGCAGCCGACGTCGGGCCTGATATCACAGCACCCACGCCTCCGGATTGGCTTCTTCGCCCAACATCATGTCGACGCCCTCGACATGAACACCTCGGCCGTGGGCTTCATGCAGAAGAACTATCCAGGCAAGACGGACGAGGAGTATCGACGCCATCTGGGCGCGTTTGGCATCACCGGCATGACCGGGCTCCAGAAGCTGGAGCTCCTGTCCGGAGGGCAAAAGTCTCGAGTCGCCTTTGCCTGTCTCTCGCTGACCAATCCACACATTCTCGTCCTCGACGAGCCTTCCAACCACTTGGACATCGAGGCCATGGACGCTCTGTCGGAAGCTCTGCAACAGTTTGGTGGAGGGGTGCTGATGGTCAGTCACGACGTCACCATGTTGCAGAATGTGTGCTCCAGTCTGTGGGTGTGCGACAACGGCACGGTCACGAAATTCCCTGGCGATGTCAACGCGTACAAGAAGAAGATCCTGGCCCAGGCGAACGAGGCTGGCGTTGTCCAGGCACACTGACGGGGTTGACACCTGCTAGATGGCTATAGACTAGAAAAATGGGGAATAGAGAACATTGTGGAATACCTGGCCACTGCGTCTCATTGACTCGCTTCTCCATCCCAATGACCATGAAAGCGGTGATACGACAGCGGGACGCCCGGCAGTGTGATTCCGGTCCCAGGATGAACTGTCGGAGGAGTCGGCTTCAAGCGGCCAAGACATCAGCCACATCGCTACGTCATCTGAATCACGTCAAGGCATTGCTGCCCTCTCGGTTCAATGTGCTATTATTACTCTCTACGTTACGACTGCAGCAAGTGCTCACCCATCTCCGTGCTGATGCCTTACCCATCGATTCCTCTTTGGACGCTGGCCGTCCTTCTACCTTTATCGCGGCCTCCTTAGCATCGTGTCATTGTTTTCCGTCAAGATGAAGTCCTTCTGTTTCCCCACGGTCGCCGCGGTCGCTCTGGGAGCCTTGTGGCCATCATGGACCACCGCAAAGTCCACCGCGAGCTGCGGTCCCTCGCCGTCCGGCTCGATTCGACCTTCGCTGGCCTCGGGCTATCGTATGCAAGTGGTCGCGACGGGCTTGTCCAAGCCGCGAGGGATACTGCTCGACGGAGGCCACAATCTGCTCGTCGTGGAATCAGGTCGAGGGGTGGTGTCAGCTCACACTCTTCAGGACGCTAATGGCTGCGTGAGCGTCGGACAATCCTCCGATGTTACTTCTGACTTGAGTGTGGGTCGATCGATGGAGCTTCACCTATCCGGTGCTGACAAACGCGCAGTTAAACCATGGCATCGAACTTTCCAGCGACGGGAAAACGCTCTACGCATCCTCGACCTCGAATTTGTACTCGTGGGACTATGACGCCTCTTCCAGAACGGTGTCGAACCGGCAGACGGTCGTCACGAACATGACCACCGATGATCACACGACCCGCACGCTCCTGCTGTCTCGCAAGGTTCCGGGAATGATGGTGGTCACGCGAGGAAGCACGTCCAATATTGATTTCGAGGCCACCAGCCTCGCCTCGGGCCATTCCCAGGTCAAGGCTTTCAACCTCGGCAATTTGACCAACACCTATGACTTTGACACCGACGGCCTGAGACTTGGATGGGGCCTTCGGAACGACGTCGGGGTCGCAGAGCACCCGGAAAGTGGAGGCATCTACGCTGTCGAGAACTCGGCCGACCAACTGACACGAATGGGCGTCGATATCCATGAAAACAACCCTGCCGAAGAGCTGAATTTCCTCGGTTATCTCAACGGCACCGTCGAGCCGCAACAAGGCCAAAACTTTGGCTATCCTTGGTGCTTCTCTGCTTGGGACGTCGGCGAACTGCCCGATAATGGAAATCTCTCTGTTGGCAGCCAGTTCGCCATTGACGCCAGCCCGGCTTCGAACAACGAAAACAAGACAGATGCGTACTGCGCGACCCAAGTCCCGGCCCGTCTGGTGTTTGAAGCGCACATGGCGCCACTGGACATCAAATTCAACAACAGCGGGCGCGAAGCGTGGATCACCTTCCACGGAAGCTGGGATCGGACAGAGCCGGTCGGGTACAAGGTGTCCCTGGTGGCATTCGGCGAGGACGGCGAGCCCGTGGATTCGCTTCAGAGTACCACTGCCGCCACCGACATCTTCTCCAACCAAAATATCACCGTCTGTCCAGACGACTGCTTCAGGCCGGTGGGGATGGCCATTGATTCCACGGGACAGATCTACGTGTCTTCGGATGCTTCCGGAGAAGTCTACTTGATCACCAGGGCACAGTCCTCTGGCACCACGCCTGGCTCCCCCAGTTCGTCAAGCGGAGCTGCAGCAGGTCTCTCGCCTCCATCGTGGAAGCTGTCGGGCCCGGGTGGGCAGATCTATGAACTTTTCGGCTACCTGACGCCTGTTTTGGCACCATTGCTTGCACTCCTTCTTTGATGGCGAACAGGGACTATATATCTGAGACAAAGGCACAATAGTCGGTCACACATGCACAAGTAAATCTAACTAGATGCACTATCTTCCAAAACATTCTCTACCAGATTTCTGTTATCATTTCGGCACTTTTTGGACTCTCCCACCTCTACAAACATCCCTTTGCCTTCACTCCATTGACCACGTCCACAGCATCAGCCCCACGAATTCTGAAGCGTGGAGCCGACTTCTGGCAAGATACGACCGTAGGCCTCTGTTATTGCCCTGTGGCCTACAAACCGCGACGTTTTATCCCTCAGAGCTTGTCGGTTTCGACAGGACATGAGAAGCTGGAGAGAGATCCGTTCATATTTCGTGTTGAACGGAGAGACTGGTGCTTTGGTATGAGAATTCACATCCAAATGTGGGAATATATTTGGCTGGCCCCTCTTGCACTCCAGCCTGCCTTCTAATCTGCCCATTTGCCCTCTACCACCGCCGACCGATTCTCAATCACCAACTCTTTATCACGATCTCAAAGTGCCACGCTCTCTGCCATAGCTGTCATAGCCTCCGTATTCAACTTGGAACAGGCAGCGTGTTCACTCTGAGCGCTTGGCCTCCGGCACTCCTACAACACCACGTAGGCAGCATCTTAGATTAATCAACCAATTCATATTTCTTGGTTCATCAGGAGGATCATTCTGTACCACTGCTCACACGGGCAGGTCCTTGGAACTCTCCACCATTTATCATACCCTCTCCCCAGTTTGACGATTCCAATCATAAGAAAGCTAGGCAAGACCATGAGAACATCCCTACAATCCAGGAGGTGAAAAACTAGAATGAAGACTAACTGCTCGAGTAGATCCAACGAACGAAACAGGGGCTTTTGAAGATGGCAAGGAGCTTCGGAAATTCAAAGCGGCAAAAATTTCGGACACCACCTTCTTGGAGTATGCTGGGGATGTGGACCTCTCAGCTACGTCTTGGAGCCTGTGGCGCTCTTGCCGCTCTGGCGAGAAGAGTCGTTGAGAAAAGTTGGACCATCCATGGATGTCACTCACTAGCCGGCAATATCAAAGGCGAGCCATTGAAGCAGACAGCTGGTCGAAAGAGGAAGGGTAAGAATATCTTCAATTAACATACCGACACCAGCTAACACCATTACAGGGGATGAACTAGACGTACCTGAGCAGTCCGCTTTGCCAAAAGAAATCGTCAGGAGGATTTGTCGAAACTCGCCGCCACAGCAGGGGAGCAAGGAGGTGTATCAAGGAGATAATTACACAGATAGGTCTCGTGGCAGTGTGGGGATGCTGACAAGGAACTTTCCCAGTATAGAGTGAGACACCATTATTGGAGACAGTATAGTCGAAGGTATCATGGCTCTAGGAGTCGAGGGTTGATGTGTGGAACCACAGTGCAAGAGTGTCTTGGGATTGAGAGAAAAGGCCACCGAATTCGATGGCAGATTTTTCTCCAACTTAGGGTGTGCTTTAAACAGCAACCGGATGTAAGGACACCTCCAGCCACACTTCAAGGAAGAAGTCTGATCCGCACAGCAGATGACCGTCGTGAGACCAAAGAAATATGTCATGTCATATCCGAGACATGAGAGACCAGCTGGGGCGATATGCATTGACAAGTGCAGATCTGATGATGGCTTACATTGGCTGACTCGGAAAAACGGACGAACACGACCAAGTGGCTTATGCCTGGCTTACATTCTCAACCGCGCTCTAAAGCCTGGTCCAACGACGACTACGTCAGGCATTTCCTTCCAGGAATTGTCTCGACCAACCACATCCCAAGGAAATGGACATGGCCTTGGTGGATATGTGAGTATATCAACATGGCTCCCTCACGCATTGCCTGTTCCAATCTCCCAGAGTCGGCCACTAACCGCACTATATCGAATCCAAATGTCTTCAGAAGGACCAATTGACCGACTCCTTCGCGGCATCAACACCGCCAATCTCGAACTCATGCATGGGGCGTTCGCCGCTGATGCCGAAATTGTCGACGATGCCAAGAGCTTTACAGGAGACAACATTCGCGCATTCTTGGATATTGCCATGATTCAACATCATGCGAACATTCGAGTCGTGGAACGGCAGCTTCAAGATGACGGCCGAACGTATTTGCACATCATGATGGACGGTGACTTTGTCGAAGGATTTGGAATTCATGAACCCTTCGACTTATACCTCGTTTTTCACGTCGTGGGAGACAAGATCCACCGGCTGGACATGGGCGACGTCGATCCCAACAAGCCGACGATGCGCTGCGTGTACGGCGCGGGGGCAGACATGAACGATCCGTTGGCTTCGCTGAGGATCGCGCCTCGCAATCTGCCCGAGCCGCGCGAAGGTTGGGTCCGGGTCCAGATGCAGGCGGTGGGACTGAACTTCCATGACATCTTCACGCTGCGCGGCATATCCCTGCACAAGCTGCGGTTTCCGCTGATCTTGGGCAACGAGGGTGCCGGCATCCTGGATGACGGTACGGAGGTGGCCCTCTACCCGACACTGGGGTCGCCGGACTTCAAGGACGACGAAACCTTGGATCCGGACCGCTCCGTGCTTGGAGAGCTCGCACCCGGAACGCTGGCTGAGTACGTGATGGTGCCAAAGCGGAATGCTGTGCCCAGGCCAAAGGAGGTCTCAGCCCAGTCGGCCGCGGTCCTCGGGATTGCCTGGCTCACCGCGTACCGAATGCTGTTCACCAGAGCACATCTCCGGGCTGGACAGGTGATGCTCGTGCAAGGGTCATCGGGCGGTAAGCACATGCGCAGGAGTGTCTGTGGTCAAGTCGAGGACAGCGCTGACACCCGAACCAGGCGTGACGACAGCACTGATTCAAATGGGCTCCGCGGCAGGCTATCGCGTGTGGGCGACGGGTCGCACCGAGGTTAAAAGGCGGCTGGCTAGTCAGCTTGGGGCTGAGCGTACCTTTGGGCCAGGTCAGAAGTTACCACAGCTCGTCGACGCCGTGTTTGACACGAGCGGTGCCGCTACCATCGGCCACTCTATCGAGAGCGTCAAGCCCGGTGGCGCCATCGTCCTCTGTGGAGTTCACAGCGAGGGCGGAAGCGCCGAGGCGAAGATAGACCTGTTGAGGCTCCTCACCCAGCAGATCACGCTCACTGGCGTGTATGCCGGCACCTTGCAAGAGTTTCGCGACATGATATCTTTCTTGGCGGCGAAAGGGGTCGTGCCGTATGTTGGGAAAGTCTTGAAGTTGGAGGACGCGGGTGAAGGATTGAGAGACATTTGGGAGGGGAGAACCGACGGTAAGATTGTGGTCCAGATATAAGGTGCGTGACCATCGACGGGGTCGTCTCGGAAAATGACATTTTCAGAAGCTTAACTTTTGGTGCGTGAGATGCCCTGTGGAGTCAAGTTTGACCGTCGTTCTCTGCCGTGTACACAGATTCATCCTCACTGAGCAAGCAATCTCAAGTTCCGCCTCGGCATCGTCTCATCTAGGTCGTCTCGGGTACCGCGTCGACGGCATGGCTCAATCTTGGCCTAAATCTTCATGCGCGACCATCATGACCTGTCCAAACCCGTCCAGGCAACATTGCAGCCATCCTGTCGAATCATCGTAGCCCTCCGGAATCCGACAAGAGGGGCAGATGTGTCCGCCATCCAACCAGTCTTTGACGGCCCACACCCAATCAACTTTCTTGAGTGACGAGATCTTTCGCCCTCGTTTGTCCTTCCAGACTCGCTGGCGCGGTAGGTACTTCCAACACATTCGACAAAGCTGTAAGGAGGAAGGAATCCATTGCCACCGGCGAAGGTCACGTAGCATATCACGACGGACGTATTGGCGGTATGTCAGGAAAGACTTGACCAATCCAGGGCGAAGGTTGGTGCCACGGGCGATGCCGGCAAACGTCTTGCAAGAAAGGGCGAGTGCAATTTGTGAGCGTGGGTGTCCGACCGACTCGTAGATTCGGGTCAGTGTCTCGGATGAGAGTTTGAGAATTGGCGCAGTGGATTCGAAGGCCCTGGCATCATCGACCAAGAACAAGATCTGTCGTGACCATGAGAAGCTGTAGAATGCAGATCTAGAGCGTGACCGTACCCGATTCGGGATGATGATGCGCGGTGGCAGCGGTGTGTGAGATAGATCTGGCATGTCAAGGCTCCTCCTGACTCTTCTGGATCTAACCAATGGAATGTCATGGCAAGTCGATAGCTTCGATAAAGTCAGTCATGGAGGAGATAGTCACAGGTGTAAGGTTCATGGCAGCAAGTATGCCGCTTGTAAACACTGTCCAGCACTGATTTGGTGTGTTTGCGTTCGCCAACTTTTACAGAAAGATTACCTTCTGCCTTCAAGCTGTGTTCTCAGGCCACCCTGTTGGACCTCGACATCATGAGCCGGCGCCATGAGCCATCCTTGACAGTAAGTATAGCTCAACACGGCTGAAAGTGCCTACCGCTGGCGTCTTTTCTCAAGGATCGCGAACTCTGATGGGGCAGATCGTGGCGTGACCGAAGACTGCTCATGTTATGGGATCAGGATAAGAATGCGGTGTATGGGCGGGTCGGCCTTGGGCAACGGAAGTGGTTAGACAGCAGTGAGAGCGGTATTTACCAGATCACCTCGCCACTGTCAATGTGGAATCCATGGGTGCTGTGTGAGCTGGCACCATATAAAATGTACCTCTGTTGGCTTCGACACCTGAGGCCACTACGCCTGAGCCACTCCGCCTGAGGCCACTCCGCCAGAGGCCACTGCGCCATCCGGAGGTTCGTCTCCGTCAGAGGTTGCCAGTATTACGGAAACCACCGCTCAGAGGATAAGACAAGCACTCCAAAGATCAGTGGTTTCTGTGATCAGGCGGACCTTGTGGTCCATTGTACCATACAACAATGGAGACTCAATAAGCAGTGGCGTGCAAAAGACGGAAGGGACGGAGAAGAGGATTTAAACCGTAAATGTATTAGCAGATTGTCAATGATGACATTTTCCGAAATTACTCCTTATCTCTTCCTCTATCCTGACATCACGCGATTCAGTTTATTGTATGCTGTCGTTTAAATGACCTCCTCTGTCCGTCTCCGAGAGGCGTTCTCCCTCTTCTCCAGCCATTGATGACAATTTCGGCGGCGATCACTACATATCCTCACCGAGTCATACATTAGACCCCTGCCATGCCCCTGTTGACCGGCGTTCTCGGCATCGAAGCCAACGGGTCCACCCGCCCCAGTTCTCTCAAATGGCCACGCCAGACCCTGAGATGCTTAGCCAAAAGCCAGGACTTTGAACGAAAGCTGTCGCATAGGTTCGTCCTTGGAGAAGACGTAGGTCGGAGCCTTTTGGTTCATTGATGTGGTGATTTTGCTGATGCCGGCAGCTGCTCGTTGACCACGGTAATTTTGTCCAAGACGAATGTATCCTGTTGAGCATGCCGTATGAAATTCTCCTGGCCATTTTTGACAGTGTCGGCCACGCTCCGTCCCAAGTGGCCCTGGCATTGACTTGCAAGCGTCTGGCATTGGTGGCGCGAGACGTGAACTTGTCGCTCTCCACGACTTCTCCCAAATACGCTGGCTTTTTGCCGAGGAGTGTCTTCGACGTGCCTCAGCTGATGACTCAGTTGAAGCCATGGATGCCTCCTGATCTCCGGCTCTGCAACCACTGTCTGACCAATCGACCTTGCCGCCAAGAGTACTGGAATGGAATCGCCGGCTGTGAAATCAGCAACTTCTGGATCCAGAAGACCGGATGGACATTCTCCGACGCCAGTTGGCACAAGCAAGTCCACGATATTTGTCCTGCCTGTCATGCCTCATGCTCCCTCAGCGACTATGTCGACTGTGATGGTTGTCGAGCCCTTGGTAGACTGGGTGATGTCGACTGGACGAGACTGGCTGATTCGTGGCGCAGGAGGACCGAGGAGGAACTCCGCGCCGGACGATTTGCTACCTGACCAAGTTTCTCCAAGCCAACGCTATCCGGAAACCCGTACTCTCCTCGGCCTCGTCGTTGTCAGTCTTGGCTCCGCTCTAACCTCCTGCAGCCTGACCGTCAGACTCGTCGGGCTTGAACCTCCTCCATCCTTATGGATTGCGGTGCCTATCATTCTGTTGACCTCTGCAGTCGCGAAGGATGGTTTTTGTAAAACACTTTCAGGGTTCGCTAACACATCAGCGCGAAAGGAGTCAATGGGCCGATCAAGGATCAACGCTGTTCCTCGAGTGAAAACATGGCGCATGTTCAACAATAGAATAAATGGTTCTGCGGCTTCAGTTTGCACTGGGAACAACATCACAAGTTATTTGCCATCAATGGTAGAGCATTTCGACATCCTGGCGTTACTCCTATCATTGGACGGATGTTCACAGTGTTGTCCGGCCAAAGCGGCGATGGTCGAAGCGGTATTAGATCTGGAGTTCAGCCTATTCGGCCCTCAACCAGGAAGGTCTCGAATAGAAGGTATCAAAGTGAGAATGTCCAGACTTAGACTCTATGCCTAGATTTCTGTCCAGATTCTCCATCTGGATTCTCAACGCTGCCACAATCGGTTTTTTGCTCATCACAGTGGGTATCTACACCATTTGCAGTTGTTTACTGACAAACTCTCAGCATAGAGTTCAACCCTTCTGTCAATGCCAAAAGGAGATTGTCATGTTGATCTCCATATTCACCGATCGTACTCCATCACAGACCTGATTCTTTCTGGCCTGCAAGCGTTTGAAACTTATCGCCATTGTGCATTTCATACCAGAGATTCAAGCTGTGCACTCACTTCATCCGTTATCGATTGGAGAGACCGACCATTGCTGGAAATTCTGCCTGGGAAACCACGGACGGAGGCTCTCAGCAGGATGGACCAATGAACCTGACCATCAATCATGACTGGTAATGGATGCAGAAAGACACTCGAGTAAAGGGTGGTGCGGTGTGGATCCCGTCTTGTGAGGGTGCACCGTGAGGCCAACGAGTGCAGCATCTGCAGGAGGGGACGACGAAAGAATGAATTGGATAGCTGGTGAGGGAATTGAATGGGAGAGGTAGGCAAAGACAGGTCAGGGGAGGTGAATCCAGATCTCAATTGAAAGAATTAGCCGCAACATACAGCCGGTGCACGGCATATCCTGAGAAGATTCAGGTCCAATGGTAGCATCTGTGCACTCTCAGGAAGCGCGTTTTCCTTGCCGAGTCAGCCATGGCTGTAGTGTCAAGAATGAGAAGAGGAGATGGAAGGAACTTGTCAAGATTCACCCTATGTAGTGTCGATCACGTGACCCCAGAGCCTGTGCCTGGTGATGGCTAGGATCTTTTGGTCCCTGTTGGCCCTACTACAAGGGCATCTCATTATGCTTTGGTTCTTAACCCATATTCCTACCATGATGATCCGGCCGATCAATTCAAGCCCCGGTATTGGATGTTTGAGTCAGCCAAGATAGGCGAGATGGCAGCCCAATAAGACGAATCTTGCCCTGCGTTTTATAGCCTCGGCAGCACCTACCAGCAGCGCGATTTTAGTTGCTCGGCCAGGACTTTTGTCTGTTCCGTCTGCGAGTGATAAAACCAGCCTACCTCTGTCTGCCCTGAGCTTGGATAGACGACACCCTCCGCCTCTTGATTACCGATGAAGAGGATGATTTTCATCAATTATATGAATGGTGCCTACCACAACGATTGTGAGCAACAACGTAGCATCCTATCTCATGCATCGAGGCAAAAGCAACGAGGAAAGAGACAACTAGCTGCAAACACCAGAGGGACAAGAAGTCCTGGGCAAGAGTTGGCGCAGCGAAAAGGTAGACGAGAATGCCCTAGAAACGAAGATGCTTCGCGTCCCTGTGATATTGGTGCTCATATCGATGCGTATGAGGCCAGGCTCAGCTCATCATCGCCTCTTCACGAGCGGCCACTTAATGGCATCAGCACGAATCCTTTCGACATATTACCAACGCCGAACACGCCATGGCTGCCCGCGATCATGGAATACCGTATGGGTTGAAGAATAATTAATGCTTTTACAATGCGGCTAATCTAGCACGAGGAAAGTCCTACATCATTTCGCCGCCAGAATTCAACCGCTGCACCGAGCTTCAGGTTGCGAACGAGAAATCTCGAAGGACACGTTGTCCACGGCCATGGCTAATCCTGAGATGTTCAACGCTATCCTTGCCCTGACGACTGCTGATTATGACGAACACCGCGAACGATGTGGCTCCCGGACACCGTCGACGCGGGTGCTGTTCTATCGTGGCCTCGCCCTCAAAGCGCTGCACACGAAGCTCCAGAGAGGCTGTGAAGCTGTGGATGTGGCTTCCGTGATGGCGATTTTGCTGCTCATGACTGTTGACGTGTGTTGAAACCGGTCGGTCCGTTGGCGTTGATGTGTCTGACTGAACTTATCCAGACTGCATATGCTGACCTGCAACCGGTCCTCCTGCATCGGCGAGCTGTGCGCCAGATGATGGACATGCCGGCCCAGCCCGGCAGGTGAGATCCATGACCAATCTGAGTTTGGAACTCACGACTGATTCATGATGCAGACAAAAGCCGGGGTGGTGGTTACAGCATGATGATTTGAAAGCGTACACGGCGAGATTCTTGTCCGAGTAAGTCGTCGCACACCACTCTATTAATCAACACCATTCTGAAACCCAACCAGCGACGTCCCTGCTTGGTGCCTGGGGCCAGGAGAGACGTTCCTCACCCCGTACGGCTCACCGCGTCGCAGGCTGTTGAAGTATTTGGATCCACTTGGCGGCAACTTTGATGACCTGGTTTCCACCATTCCTCTTGGCTTTCGCTCTCTAGCGCTTCGAGGAGATTTGAGTATCGATGTACTCCTGATCATCCAGCGCATGGCGAAAGTGCTGCGTCTTCTCGGGAAAGCCGAGGCACGCACGATTGGTATCGATGAAGTCGACTTCATGAAGGCTTACATACCAGAGGAGGAGTTTCACGAGTGCATAGACTGTCTACGTCGCATCTCGCCCAGACCGCCGATGCCCGATCCGAAGGATGCATCGGACGTTTCCACGTGGACGTCTTTGGAGCATTGCGTGTGTCTGGCGCTGGTGGCATTTTCAAACTCTATATTTGGCTGTATGACGTACGGACAGCTATACATGAACATGAAGTCAAGCTTTCGTGAAGCGGTCCGCAACTGCCGCGAGGAGAATGGGCAGGGAGACTGCTTCGTCTGGACCCAGCTTGTCGGCATTTGGGCTGACATGGCAAGCTCTGGTCCGGGCAAGATAGGAATCGAATTTGCCACCAATGTTCGAAATCGGTATGGCCACGAGGTGGCCTGGACAGAGATAGAAAGTCTTATGCATGACTTTCTTTGGATCGACTCGATGGCACAGGTGTGCCAGCGCGTCCTGACTCCAGAGGGAGACGTGCCAAAGCGGCAAGCTGTGCACAACGATTTACCTCCTCTGCCTGCCTGTAAGTTGTCCTCCCAGCTTCGGGGCCGTGGCGCTGGCTGACCATGTACAAGCGTGGATGAAGATTCATAAATCCTCGGTATCTGCAGCAGCGTAGGCACATTCCGGCAGAGAACCGAGGGAGCATTATCTTCACCATCTCGGCAACCCAAGAGCGAGGGTAAAGCCGTGCTGGGCCACCTCAACCCCGGAACGATTGGACTTCTTTTCCTGGTTGGGACGGATCAAGAGACACATGCTTCTGCGACCATCGAATGCAGTTACGCATATGGTTGCTCCCAGGACAAGACAAAACAGGGGGAGCCATCCAGTTAACATCTCGACGCAATTTGTCCGCTCGAACGAAGATGTTGGCTTCGCGTGGGTGCATGTGGATGTGTGAAAGATTACTTACGTGAACCGTCAATTTCAGTCAGATTATCTGGATGTGCGGCCGCCAAATCAATATGTTCTTCTGCGCCAACTCACTGGATGCTTTCCTCGACTCGAATCCGCCTATCGTTCTCCCAGTGGGGGATTGCCAGCCCATCTTGCCACTGGGATCGTTTTCAGTCCACAGTGGCTCCCCTCGTATTCCCACTCCTGTGCCCTCCACTCGTCCAGTTGGTCATGGATGAATATTGGCGAGGCATCACGCGGAAGGCCTAGTTCTATTCGAATATTGTACGCCAGACAGAGCAGAGCCGGAATCCAAGCAGACGCGGATCAGGGCGTTCCGGAGGGATCTTACTGGCCTTTCAGCCGCTGTGGAACCAGGGTGATTCGAGCATGACATACTCGTGGGTGCGACACAAGGCCGCCAACGGCGTGTCAGACTGGGGAACTGAGCACTATTTTGGCAAACAATATCCGAACCTCGGCTTCTGCCTTTCTGACTGACCGCGCTAGTGGCACATGCTCGGCGATGATTTCAACTTGGATCCATCAACTCCACAAACAGAGCCTGGGGTTTCATCTTTCTACACGTCTTCAAGGCGACAGTGGCCGCTTCCGTTGCAATGGCGGACGCTCTTTGTGGGCCTTCAAACCCTCTCCAGTCCTTCCAGAAGCATACACAGATCGACCGCACGCTGCAACAGGACCGTCTGGTCGGACCTAGACATTCGCCGGCCCAGGTTCGTTAAGCAGTCATCTGGAGCGGCTATGAGATAGCTGACGCTCACCAGGGTTTCCGGACGCCCGATCCGCGTACAGGCAGTCTCGATGCTGAGTTCCATGCCTTTGAAAATGCGCCGCCCAACCCTTTCCAGTTCCAGCCGCCGGAACTTGCTGGCGCACTCCCCGCTTCTCACCTGCAATCCCCAGCGGCAGGGTGGGCCGCAGATTTTCAAACATTACAGATTTCAGAATCTCCGGTGCGTGCGCAGCAGTTTCGAGCCGAAGCACCACTCATCCGATCCATGAATGCGGACTGGCATCATGAGTTTATGCGACAGCGTTCCAGTGCGAGCACACCGGTGGCCCAGGGAAAGCAGGCTATGCACGAGCCTCCACTGAGTGCATTTGCCAGCCAGACCTCGACGTCGTTTATGACCACCAACTATACCCAGCCCATGTATCAGCCGTACCCGGGCGCGTATCAAGAACCTGCCTTCCATCAGCAGATGACAATGGCGACGGAGCAGCACCTCCAAATATCTGACGCCGACTTTGAAGAGGCATTCAGCGACGCGTTCACACAGGCGCAAGAGATGGATCGCATTCAGGATGCCCATCAGATCTTGCACAAAGATGGGACGTATACAAACGATCATTCGCCGGACGTGGAGGCTGAAAAGGAGAGGGATCATATCCGAATTGGCTCTGACGCGATCCAATATACTGAATGGAAAGATCGGTCCGTTGATCAAGATGCGCAAGATGCCGACGAATTAGCCCGCACGGCCGGTCAACTGCTCAACTCAGTCCAGCACGAGACGAGCACCAAGTTCCAAAATTCGCAGTTCTTAGATCTGATGCGGAAGATCCGCGATCGGGAGGTCGAGGTTCAGAATAACGATCTCCAGAACACCATCACCGGTCAGCCGGCGACGGCGCTGAGCAAAGACGACCTCCTCGATGGGGCGAAGCAGCAGCAGCCGCAGCGGGAAGAACCAGAGTCAGCCCTCCAATCACACGATCCCAATACATTCCAATTCCCAGACATGAACAAGGTCTACGAACCGCAGCCACCAGGCGCGACGCAAGACGAGGAGGTCGACGTCAACGCCCACAACCGTTCCGCCGGGAGCTGGGACTATCCGCCGGCCTCTTCACCCGAATGGAGGTCTTCGCTCGCATCAAGCGATGTCGCCAGGGACATTTATGTACAAGCACAGATGCGCCGTCAGATGGATCTCGGGTACAATGTCGATGAAGACGGGTATCCCCAGACGCATGCACTGCATCCGGGCGGGAGGTTGTATCCCGATCAGTCTCCACCATTGAACAGAGTGGAAATGAGTGGAGCTGTGGGAGTTTCCGCCACCGATTTCGACACGTTGGATGAAAATGCGACCCTGGCGACGCGATATGGACAAGGGAAGAGCGGAGACGGTTCTCAGGGAGCAAGTGCCTGACTAGGCATGGACGGAGATTCAAGAGTCAGCGCGAGTCGTCTCATGGGGTTCCAGCAACAGCATGGCGGTCACGCCGCGCCGTTCCAAGACTCGCAGTCGATGAAATGGATCAATGGAGACTGGAGTGGAAACGCGGAGGGCCCCATTTTGAATGACACGATCCTCTCGAGTGCTGGTCCTGACGTCGAGACGCTGGTACCTTCGCCTTCACCTTCACAATTGGAGTCGCAGTCACATTCTCAACCACAGCTTTCAGCCGCAAACGTCGACGCTAGCTCTACCAGAACCAGTGGCAGTGACAATGAGAGAAAAGAGAGCCAGATCCAATCACGCATTGGCCTTGGTTCCCAAATTGACTCGTTCTTCCGAAGAGGTTTCGAAACCGCAGGTGGACCGGGCGCCGCGCGCGGTGCCGGTGGATGGGTTAGAGAGAAGAGGGTGGTGTGATGGTGTATATGACGGGGGGAGAGGAGAGACAATGAGCACGATTTCTACGACGCATGAAGTTGAGGATTAATCTATGGTGTGGACATGTCTATGTATGCCAAATGTCAAGTCCGCATCGCTTTAGCCCTGCTTCGCCCTGCCCTGTGGCAAAGGAGTGGCAGAACCAGGTAGTCCATCATCTGGATCATCGGTAGGAAGCGATCGCGCCACATTCTAGGACCTGAGAGGTCGGATGAACTCTGGTTATAGGACAGGAAACTCAGCTGCGAGATATGATCGTAACCGGTAGAAGTGTGGTTGGAAAACAAGTTGAGGAACAACTGAGATGCTCAGGTCAACACATATCTTCATGTAACCCCAGTGGTATGCATATACGTCTTGGACAACATTGTTCGACTATCCTCAATCTAAAGGTTCCCTTGACGCAACATTACCATTGTTATAATCAGCACGAATCATCCTATTGTGTTTCCCCAGCATGACCACCACCATGCTGGCATGGTAAAAACACGCAGGCAGTACAAACCCGATGAACCTGCCACCTTCCCCGCTTTCTCTCAATTGATCCCATCTATGCCACCATCCGAGGACATCGTTGATGATGCTGGACATTAGGTCCGCGTCAAAGTCCCTGTATCATCGGCGACATGGCGGAAGCGGGATAAAAATCCACGCAGCTGGCAGTACGTTGAGAGGTCTGGTGGAGTGACATATTGACTCATGAGGGAAATAATCTGCCATAGCGATGATGCGCTGCTGAATATGGAGAAACACCTGCCACATTTCTGTGAAAAGTACACCCATGTGCGTAGGGCCGTTGGGGAGTAGGCAGTCTGCTTAGAGCGATGCCCATTAAGGCTGACTTCTCATTGATCAATTTAGGGCCACGAAGGCTGTGGTGAAGTTGTCCAGGTTGGAGCACCGGTGGATCCGGCGTCATTCAAAATAGTCAGTCATCCCAGAGACGTGGTGCTGATTCTTATGCGTGCTGACCGTTACGCTAGGAAGACATGGTGTCGGTTCACTGCGTTCCTGGATGTGGTAGGGAAACCTGTCCCCAGTGCGGACGCGGATATCCACGGATTCGGGTAAGTCTTTCTGAGCCGCAGCCATGTCATGTCCGCTCACAGCTCGTCCGCACAGTGCGACGAGCTGGCAAAATCGTCCTGATCGGCTTGCTTACTCCAGAGGTCCCTCTCTCGACCATCGTCACAGTTGCCAAAAGTTGACCATTCTCTGGTCTTATGGTGGAACGTACCAGGACTTGGAGCAGTGCTTTGACCTCATTTGCCAGGAAAGTGGTGGCGCCACAGGTTGAGACCGGCAGTATGGGCAATGTCCAAAGCTGTTGGATGACTTGCATCATGGGAGGGTCAAGAGTCGTATCGCCATGGTGCCCGACCACTGATGGAGTCAACGACACCGTGCAAAATAAGAGAAATGCTGATTCTCATGCGAGCCGTCGTCTGCGTATCCCGCGGGCCGTTCTGGAGCGCGATCGTCTCCGATTCAAACACATGACTGATCACTTGATAGATGGAGTTTGGATCAGCTCATGGACAGTGCAAGACCCGACGAGGCCATTTGAAATGTCATGAAGAAAAGACCATGTGGTAAACAGAAACATTCTCGATTCAAGGCAAATCGCTTGCTGAATTCCAAACTCACCCAGAGAGCATCATTATATCATGGCATACTCATATCGTCGTCGTGTCATCCAACCAAGAGACGCCAGGTCAGCCAATCTTCTTTTCAATCTTCTTGAACAGCCGTCCGACACCCTTTTCGACTCTTTCAGCCCTCTCGTCGAATTTGGATTTGTGCGCCGGCGTCGGCTTGGGCTTGTGGTGGGAATGGTGCTCGGCCTCGGTGGGCCTGTAGACCTGGCTGTGTATATCGTATGGGCTCGCTGCTGGCTGTTGGGCCTGCCCATATTGATACTGGGAGTACCCTCCAACAGGAGGGGTCTGCGGAGCTGCCGATGTCAGATAGTCGGCATATTGTGGTTGCACATGCTGTAATGGCTTATGAGGTTGGTCATGGATTGAATCATAAAACTGTGATCCCGGCGTCTGTACCGGTGGAGGACCGAAGATATGGGCATTTGGATCTGGCGGTGGTGGAACATAGTTTTGAGCGGCCACTGAAGGACGTCGACTGTCTGGCCCAGGGGAATATACGGGCAGCGCAGAGGACGTCGGTGAAGTGTGATGCGCCTGCTGAGCAACTTGTGATCCAAGGGAGGCAGCAGCTGGAGGAGGAGAACCGTAGTGGCTGTATGGACTGGCCGCCGGAGGAGGTGCTCCAGACCACGATTGAGCGGGCGGCTGATGCCTGTAAGTCTCGTCGTGCACGGCGGCCGTGGCCAGACCCGTGCCATCTGCAGCGTCCACTGGCGGCGGTGTGTCTTCTCGATGGGCAATTGGTTCTGGTGCTGCCGGAGCGGCAGGATTATAGGCCAGGGGGGCATAGTTTGTTGATGGTTCTTCACTCCTCACTGAAGAGTGCCTGCCCACCTGCGCCGTGATGGAGGCCGGTGAAGGCGAAGCCATTCCCTGTTGTGGAGGCTGCTGCTGAGCGGACGGTGGTGGCGGAGGGGCGTTCAAGGTCTGATTGGGAGGAGCACGAGACTCTCTCTCTTCACCAGGCACATTCTGATAAGCCGGGTCGGAGATGGCGACCTTTTCGAGATTCTGCACGACGGGGCTGATCGTGTCATGGGGCTGATCGGGCTCTTGTTCTTGTGGCTCGTCAATGTCGAGCTGTGACGGGGTCAACAACCTCTTGAGGAGGTCAATGATGAGCTTCGCATCCTCCTGTGCCCAAAAGTAGACATCTATTGTGTGGATCCTGTACTTGCTCTTGCCTGCATCCTTTGGGTCTGCGCTCGCCAGCCGCCACTCATCCGGGTCTTTGGTCGGACGGGGAGAGGTGGGCGACCCATGGCTCCTCGGGTTCGTGGCATCCACGACAATGGTGACTCGGGTGGGGAAATGATGTGAGTGGACAATGCGGCAGGTGTCTAAGAAGCCATTGAAAGCGTCTTGGTCTGGCGTGCCCGGGTTGTTGGCGACCTCGATGCGACTGGTGTGTCTGGTCGAGTTGTAGTAGAGGTAAAAATACGAGCCTTTGTCAAAACGATGCAGGGCCGGTCGGACGGTGGGCTGCGCGAAGTAATAATGAAGATCAGCATACCTGATAAGTCAGAACATGCAGAGAATCTCTAGACTGGGAGCCTACACTGTCGCCAGTCGTTCCTCTCCAGGAAACGGCGGCATGGTCAATGCTTCGAGACGTTGTGCTGGCAGGGAGTCAGGGGGAACTCGGTGTGGCACGGTACGTTTGTTCAAACCCGTCTACGAAGAATGCCTTGACAGTGAGGTAAAATTGGATTCTCTTGGGAACAAACCTGAGTGTCGCGCTCTGCATGCAGAATCTCGAAGCGGGCGGCTATCTCAGGCTGGAGGCGTCAACCAGCGTCTCAGCCACATCATGTGATCTTTCTTCCGGAAAGCCAAACTCCAGTTTCATTCTCTGGGCGGCTGTTGAACTAACATGTCAGGTTCGAGACTGGTGTCTGAAGTATCCCGCCGTGCGGGAGAGCGTTCTGATACTGTTGCACCTTGATTGAAGCTCAAGGGGAGAGGATGGCGCGGTGACGATACCAGTCAGCGACGAGACTACGTTCAATGTCCGTTTTCACTCTTTGAGTTTCATCATGCACCGGCCCGGTCGGGCTCACGTCTCGAGCGTGCTGTAGTCTTGATCGTGTGTGGCGAATCACATTGGTCATGCCGGGCCATCTCGATCGTGACCGTGGCTAGCTACGCATTGCAACCACCACAGAAAGCCATCCATCGGCGTAGCATGCCCATCTCGCCAAATCTTCCAGATTGGCCGCCATTGGCACCGGGGCGCCATGCAGCAAAGGAGTTGCCAAAATTGGAGTCCGTCGTGATGGGAAGAGGCTGGGGAGGAGGGAATGGAGCGCTGTCCCGACCGTCTGCGGTTGACCCAGGCCCGGACTACGGCGCTGGGCCACGGTGCTCGCAGACGTGGCGGTGAGCGTGGGCGGGACGTGCGACTGAAGCACCTTGATCTGAGCTTTGCTCGGTTCCGGGCCGGGGGAGGAGGGTAAGTAAACTCGAAGAGGGATGTTCCGCATCTGACCAGGCGCAGGGAGAAGGGCGTGGTGGATTCGGGCGAAGGTGGGCAGGTCGTTTTCCTGCGTCGACGACCAGAGTGCTTTGCTGTCGTGGGTTGGCAGGGTCATGATCGGCTTTGCCGTGCCCGACCTCAGAAAATCGGCCTCCTTGACCGAGTTGATGAATGAGTCATGCAGCACGATGGGCGTCGGGTCGATCAGGTTGACGTTGGAGCTCGTCGAGTCCGGCGTGAAATGAAGGGTGAGCCTGAAGGGCAGTGGTTTCACCGACGGCCGATCTGCGCCGGCATCCTGGGTCGAGAGGACGTAGATGTCGTAGAGCAATCCCAGGGGGAGGTGCCATTTCAGGGGCACCGAGTCGTACGTAAAGTACCCGGCATCTGGCGAGACCGTGTCGGGGTCTGTGATGAGGCATGGCGCAAAGAAGGCGTGTAGTCGAGGGAGGAGAAAGGCCAGGTATGAGAGTCGTGGCAGAGTCACCTACAGGGAAGAGGCCTTTAGTTCTGGCTCCCCAGGAAGGGAAGATGGAAATCTCGGGCCTTTGCTGATCAAAAGGCGCCGACCACCGCAGTCGACAGCAAGAGCAAGGAACAAGGAGCGATGCTACCCACCAGATACGGGTCTGCTCGGTCGTACGTCCGGCATTCTGAAGCAGCCAAGCGAATCTCAAGTGGCAGTCGAGCTTTCCACACCGTTCTCTGCAACGTCAGCAATGTCTCGTCTTGAGCCATGGATGCCGGTTCCCATTTGGGCTTGTTGACCATGCAATAATTTGTGCGGGAGCTGAACTCCTTTTTGATGAAGTAACCAACGCCACCTGTGGCAATGGCTAGACACTTTGATCAAAGACGCCACTATGCGACGTGTTGTGCTGCAGATCGGGGCATCCCTGATGGATGCAGCGATAGTGGTTTCGAAGCTTCAGCGCCTAGCTCCTGCAGGACTGACTTCTGCAAGACTAGTGATGGTGCGAGGTCAAGTGTACGAGAAAGTCCCAGAGGATTGCCAAAGCCGTACTCGGTCCTCAGTTGTGAAGTTGGACCTGGCTTTGCACACTGTAGCTGCGCCAAGCATTCCCTGCTAAAATTTCCGTAAATGGCTGGCTGCCTGCTCACCTGTCTGCTTGCCTGTATGCAAGACTCCCCCCTCCTCGTCAAAGATACTACGCTGAGATGATGACCAACGCACAGGTGTGTCAGGGGAATCGGCCGAGGACCGAGACGCCCGCCCACCGGCCGCACCACCTGGATTCTCGATTTTTCCCGTACGAGGGATATTACTCTGCCCTACGGAACAAGTGTGGAGTCATCACAGCAGGTTTGGCCGGTGGAGAAAGTTGAGTTTCCAACACGTGGGAGTCGGGCTGAAGTTGACACCGCGAGCCTGAACCAGCGTCTCTCCCTCGTCCTTCTGCGATGGGATCCGTCCTCGTATACACAGCTTCGTCGCTCAAACGCGCCCCTGGGACTCCGCAAGCGTCTGCCTCAACGAGTTAGCCTGGAGCTGTGGTGCGAGGAATGTGGACGAGGCAGGACGGCACGGCCGACGGTGGCGGGAGCAGATGAATCATCATCAATGCTCACTTGACTCGGTGCTTTTGCCAGCGGGCCTGAGGACGGCATCCACCCACGTCACCGTAATGAAGCCTGACCACGGCCTGGAAATCGTCGTCTGCCGCACCCAAGAGGAGTATGGCCAAGCGAGAGGGCGCGCGCCATGGCAATGGGACGAGTGGCCAACAGTGGACGATTAGGGCTGATGGAGCCTCGTGAACGCGCTCGTTACACCGGATGAGTGGGGAAGAGCTCCTTTTTCTATTCTTACTTGGAGCACCACACCAAGGCCTGAGGGTGTGCCTCCATGGACTAGAGTGTCCAGCGGGATAGGGCTATTGAGGGGAAAGGGGGCATTGTCATGGGCCAAGGGCCAGTAGGGATCTGGGTACAAGACAGAGGCTCCGCCCTCCCCACCATGGGCCCTAGACCTCGGCCGCGGAACCCGGATACAGGCGCGGGCGGCCGGACCCCTTTGGCCACCCTATTAGCTGGCCCTGTCCCACTCTGTTGTCCTGGAGTCGCCATTCATGTTTGCCAGTCGTGGTGCCCTGTTGTGGTGCCTGAATACATGTATTTCAATTCATGCAGTTTTGATTGGCAGCCGCGGCGGCATTGTGTCTGGGCATCTGCTGTCTCTTACGTGCTCCACACACTCCGACTTCCGGATTCCGCGGAGTACACACAGCGGCCGTGACTTGGTGCGCTCGAATTGAGTTTGATGTCAATGTTGAACTTCGATCTGCCTCTCCAGGTCGATGTCAGCCCGGCTCGCCCGCGGCGTCGTGCCCCCTGCTTCCCCGTGCTCCCTCCCGCACGCGGATGGCTGACCACGACCCGATCCAGCCGCACTTCAAGGTCGGGCGTCGAAGGGATCACTAACTTCTCAGGGCTGGCTGGGGCACGGGCTCTTCCCTAGTGAGGTGCCTGTCTTCAGCTGGTCCAGTCTTTTCTTCTGCCTCCCATCCGAGGTGCAGGGCGGGTGTCGATCGGTCATCCAGAAACCCCCCTCGCCCGCTCTCCGTCTCTTTTCTTTTTGGGCGCGGGAAATAATGAGGGGCGTGGACATGGTGCCAGTGCAGTAGTTGCTCCGGCGGAGACACTGGAGATCCAAGATGATTCCGAATGATGCACGTCGGGCCTTAGTTGCAGCCAAGTTCGCTTGTTCAGGAGATCACTTGGTCACTGCTGGCACCAGCGGAAGGCTGATGGTGGACGGCCACGGGGAGGCCCATCCGTGACCCCGCCAGACCTCCACCCCCAAAGACGACATTCGAGACGAAGCCAAAACAGACTCGCAAGGGACGGGCCCGCTGGGGCAAGGCGAGTGAACCGCTTCCTTTCCACTGCAACCCAGGGCCCAAGCCCAGTCCATACCATTCCGGCTGCCAGGCCGCCATGGTGTTCCTGTGAGCTGGAGTATACCAACTGGGAACAGGAACAGTCCATCCACGGTCAACCTCGCCTGGGCCCCTGCTAGAGCTGTAAGCTAGGCTCCTTTGTCCCTTTTCCACTCAGCCTGCAGCTGGGTCATGACCCCCTCTTTTCTGGCCAGCATCCCATTTCATTCATTCAGCCCAAAAAGCCGGTTCGCCTGCTGCGACGCCTCCTCCACCTATGGTGGAAGAAAAGGAGAAAGCGCGTTCCCTTCTCGCCATCTCGGGTTCACTTCTTTCTCCTGATCCAGATCGTCGTCTCACAGCCAGTCAATCAGTCAGTCAGTCAGTCAGTCAATCAGTCAGTCGGTCAATCAGTCCGTCAGCCATTGACGGTCGATCTGACGCCAATCTCCTGGCCGTGTCATTTGTCCCTAACCCATCTGTCGAACCCTGACCTTGACGTCGATCGGCATCCACTCACCGAGCCGGCCTCTTGGTTCGGCCGCCATGACACCCGTTGAGAACGTGTGAAGTGTGTGATGGCAAGTCAGCAGCGTCACCACTCCATTACTATTACTACGACGACGACAACCCCGACGACTCCTCCCGCTCCCATCTTACCATCATCCTGCGACACTGGCACCACGCACACCCTTGATAGGGCTGACGGCCCAGCCGTCTCCGCCATCCAGTCAGTCCGTTGGTGTTGTTGCTCTCCGCCTGTCGTGGCCTGATTTACAAAATGTTGGCATGACGCCGGCCATCTCCCTCCATCTCCCACAGTGTCGAGCTCGAGTTGACCCCAAGCTTCCTTTACATGACGGTGACATAGCGAGTATATTTTACCTCCCATCACATCCACAACCATGATACCATGGGCCGTTTTTGAGCCACCAGGGTCAGTCTTCCCCAAGTCTTACCATGTGTACCATGTCCCCATCTCGACCCACGTCCAGCAGGACCATGTTCTCTCAGCGTTGTTCCACTGACCTGATTGCAGAGAATCCAAACACGATTCTCGTGGCGACGTGAACGCGCTCAATCTATACTTCTACGCCGACCGGACCGGCCCAAACCAGCTCGAGAGGACCATCGACTCTCCGATGCTCGAGCAGGCCGACGAACGGCGGTTTGCCTTCTCACAGCTCGGCTCTCAGGGCGCCAATTTCGAGGTCGAGCATACCGCCAGGGTCGACCTCGCTCTCCAAACGCTCTTCCGCCACTTTGATGCCCACGTCAGCCATGAGCCCGACCGTCCATGCTCCCCTTATCATGCCGAATTGGCCGGTCTGCGACATGTCCATCGGGATGACGAACCTCTCGACCTCCGCATCTCGAGCCCGGTTCCGCGGAAGAAGAGGGAGCGTGCTTCGCCAGGCCCGCCATCGATTCACCACCCTCGTCCTCGGACCCAACCGTTCACCCAAGCGATTGCCATCCAGGACCTCATCCACCCAGAGCCTGAGCCATCACGGGCCATCAACGACTTGGTTCCCGATGAAGCTAGTTCCGACCTCAGCGGAATCAACTGGGACAGGTCGGGGCACGGTGGACTCAATAACGAGGTACTCGTTCGGCAAACATTGACGTATCCTCGCGCTAATGACCTTCCCCCTCCGCGAGTGGTTCGTGCTTATCGGCCTGTTCGGGCGAAACGCAACTCGAGATCATGCTCGGGACGGCGTCGCCAAGCCATACAGCGAGGGATCGACGCTGAGGAGCAGAAGGAAGCACATCTGCTGTTGGCACTGACCAACGGCCACGGACCACCTCCAGGCTGAGAGCGCATTGGGTGGTCCTGCCTCACGACGTTATATCACTCCGGTCGGCCAATTCACGGACTGACTCGGGTCTCTTTCACCGCCCAAGTCCGTTCCCTTTCTGGTCGACCTCTCGGCTCGTGAAGGAATCATCATCCGCGAGCCTGATCATCTGAACTTGAGCACGGTACCAACACACGGTCGTGCTATTCTCCATCGGTTCCGCTGCATTGTATGGCATTATGATGCTCAGTTCTGTTATTCTCGATGGTCCAAAGGAAAATTAAGGGAGAGGACCAGTGAAATTCACAAAACAAAAACAAGCGACGGACCACAGCACGAGGGTCATGTATAGCACTGACTCGCCGCTCATTCGACTTTTAGCGTTGGTGTTTTCGGCGTTGGACCATTCATATGTTTCTTTAGCGCTGCCTCTTGTCTGTTCCTCATGAGGTGTTACGGATGTCCAAAGTGAGACATCACGAGTAATAACGGGTTGGGTTATGCGGCGACAAGACGTCGAGGGTCGAGACAATGGGCTGGGAGCTCCTGACAGAGTCATGCTTGAATATTTCGCGAGGCTAGAGAATTCAACCCATTTTCTCGCTCCGAGTCGAGTTCGTGACAGCTGACTGTGGTATAAAATAGGCGACGGGAGCCAAGCCCAGTGGTGCCGGTCACGAGATCTTTGGCTTGGCATCTGGTCGCGCCAATTTGCCAAACTCAATCCCTCCATGCTTTGCGCAGAAACATCTTTATACCCTCCATACTCCCATTTGATAACGGGAAGAGAGTCGAGATACCCAGTCCAGTGACAATCTCCGTTCTCTTCCCTCTCCGCCACTACCGAGGATCTTCAGACAGACATTCCTCACCCACACAAAAGAGCTCTCCGGCACCGGACTGGCTGAACCGAAACCCTCTCAGCAAGCCGGCGCCCTTCCCCCCATCGGCAGCTTCGAAAGCTTCTCTGCCGTGAAGCCATTGGACACCAGAAGCATGTCGCTCGTCCATCTGGCAAATGTGTGTTCACACCTGCAAAACGCCTCCAAGGCTCGACTCGGCCTCACATCGATCCCCGACAGCCAGTTTCACCTCAAGCTGATGCTGGCACTGCAAGATTCCGGCTTCGTATCCACAGTGGTGCGTGCTGGACCGACGCCGCCGCCGCCGCACCAGCTGCTGGGCCATCCATCGTCCAATAGCGACGGCGCCGAGATCGAACAGAAGGTGACTCGGCAGAACGTGGCGACGCGGCGGCTGTGGTTGGGGCTCAAGTACTGGAACAGCCAGCCCGTGCTCGAGAAGATGGAGATGGTCAGCAAGCCGACCCGGCGCATCTGGATGGACGTCGAAGGCCTGAGGAAACTGGTGCTGGGAAAGCCGAGCGGCTACGTCAAGGGCCTGACTCGGCCCGGTGAGTGCCTGTACGTCAGCACGGATCGTGGCATCCTGGAGTCACGCGAGTGTGTGGAGAGGAAAATCGGAGGCATGCTGCTCTGCAAGGTACGATGACACGGCGAGGCATCTGGCGTCGCGTGCGGTGCGTCGTTTGCCCTGTTTTGCATTGCGTCGGAGTTGGGATTCAAGCGGCTGCTCATGATTGAGTTGGGCGTGTATTAATAAATATATGGCCGTCGTCTCTTCCCTGATTCTCGTTCCTGCCAACTCGTCCCGCGACCAGACTGAATTTCTGCTCTCCTGGTGGCCGTAGCCGGAGACTACGGTGCTAAGTCCGAGTCTGCCGCTTCAAAGTCGTGGCGCCGTCACTTACTCCCTTTCAACTTGGCCTCATGGCGGTCCTGGAGAGCGCAACCAGAATCCGAGTTTGCATCCATTGGCCGCACGCCAGGCCAGTTTGGTGTGCCTTTCCGTTCTTCTTTGCCCGGCTCGATGGCTGATCCCCGTGTGCTTGTGACTGGCGGCTTGGGATTCGTGGGGTCTGCCATTGTGCGGCAGATCCGGGACCTACATCCGGAATGGACGATCATTGTGCTGGACCAGCATCCAGGCCCGCAGCACGAAGACTCGTGGGAATTCGAATACACACAGGCCGACATCACCTCACCGGCGTCGGTCTGCCATGCATTTCAGCAGACTCGACCACAGGTCGTGATCCACACAGCGGGGGTGGTGCCGCCGTTGAGTGAAAGGTAATGAATCCACCAATCAATGGAGAGGCGTGGATGGTCCAAGTCTTACTCAAGAGACATAGATATGGCAGAAGACTAGAAAAACTCGTCAAACAGGTCAATGTCGAGGGGACCCGGCATGTCCTGGACGCCGCGCGGGAGGCGGGCTGCACCGGGTTGGTGTACACCAGCAGTTGTTGCGCCGTCACCGACGACATGAGCAAACCGTATGCCAACATCGACGAAAGGTGGCCCCCTTCGCCCCAGTCCTCGATATACGGCGAGTCAAAAGTCGAAGCCGAGGCACTCGTCCTGAAGGCCAACGGTGCCACCTTCTCGACCTGTGTGCTGAGGCCGGCGGTCATCTTTGGCGAAGGCGATCAGCAGCTAGTCCCCCCGATCCATGCCTGCATCGCGAAGCACGAGACCGCGTTCAAAATTGGAAACGGCACGAATCTGTGGGATACGGTCTACGTAGGCAACGTGGCCGACGCACACGTCCTCGCGGCGCAGAACCTGTTGTCGTCCAAGAGCGCGGCAGGGGAAATCTTCTTCATCCAAAACAACGAACCGATTTCATTTCGCGAATTCAGCCTCGCCGTCTGGAAGGAGTTTGGTCACTATCCCCCTGTCGAGATAACAATCCCCGAAGGACTGGCCTGGATCGTGGGCTTGTTCGCCGAACTCTTCACGCGAATTTCCGGCACGCCGACCACTCTCAGCCGCGGAAGTGTGCTCGACGCCTGTGCGATGCGGTATGCCAGCGGAGAGAAGGCACGACAACTCCTCGGCTATCGGCCAAGAGTAGGGCTGGAGATGGGTTTGAAGCGCAGTTGTCAGGTACGTCGTTCTGGAAACACCCCAGTTGATTCAGCCCGACACAGCCGCGGCACTAACGGAATGCAACGCTGATCAGGAGTACTCGCGACGGCTGATGGCAGGCAGTCAGCTCGACGCTGGTGTGAAGCCGTGAAAAGAAAAGAAGAAAAAAAACTCAACCGCGTCGGAGATTATGTTTTCCGACTGAGTGGTGAGACGCCTTGGCTGAGGACCTTTGCTGGAGACCGCTCTGGTTCCTGCGGGCAGCATGACGCGCCATTGGTTGGTCCAGGTGGTTCCATCTGGGCCTTGCTTGTCATTGTCACAAAACTTGACTGTCTCTCTCCGCCCTTGCGCGCTGCGCCGGGCTCCTTCGTCTTGGAACCCTCAAACATGGAACACGGCCGTTTCAAAGGATCCTAGCCAGGCACACTTTTCGAGGTCAAGTCAAACGAGCAAGTTGACGTCAGCTACTAGTACTGCCCGACTTGGCAGTAGACCTTCCGCGCCCGTAGGCGCAGACGCAAGCCCTAGGGTCAATCACAGTCAGCTTCCGCCGGCTCGCCCAGGCCATGGCCCTGCGGCCTAACTTGTTACTAGGTACCAGGAGCAGGTACGTACTGGTACCATGGTACTCGGGAGCTGCCTGGCCACCCCTGACGCGTGCATTGCATCCATGTCGATGATTTCGACCCTGCACACCACTCTGACCTGTGCCAGCGTCAAGAATACGTGGTACATGGGACACAACACCTGCCGGAGTAAATTCCCCCCATTGTTCCGGCCCCTCCGTCCTCAGACCCATGGCCAGAGCAGAGTCTGGAATCGGGTCCGGATCTGCTCTCAGGTTTTATTTTCTTTTCCCCCTTGCGCCTCCTCCTGAGAGGCCAGGCTGGCCGCCGTAGTTCCCCCCCAACTCCCGTCGAACTAACAATGCGACGTTTTCTGGAGACTGGCAGGGTAGTCCATGCTGGGCACAATTGCCGCGTCATGCTCCTCCCGTCGCCTTAGCCCTTCCAGAATCTTCGCTCGTCGACGGTCGAGAAACGGTGCAGATCATGCCCCAATGGGCGGACAGGGCGAGACTAGCCTTGGGCACCAGCAAACGCCCAATGCTGTACACCATTTTCCAGCAGCGCCCAAATGGATCATCCGTCATGGTCGGTCAGCCGTTGTGCAGGGAAATATGCCGTCCCCGACCTGAGGACCTAGCTGATGGCCCGGCCCTATCTGTACGCGAACGTGGGTCCGGCCTCCCGAACGAGGATCGAAGGGATTCACCCTTTTTTTTTTTAATTATCAACACCTACACACCAGCCTGATGATGGCTGGTCCCTGAGGAGGAGGAGATTACCGTCGCCAAATCTCCCGACGGACGACTCGAGAGCGGGTTTCTTGCTCAGTGGGCTGCCAGGCCGTCCTTCACTAGCATGCATCGCACCCTCATCCGCTCGTCATCCTCCTGCGCCGCGGAACCAATCATGGTCCCATACGGCCCGGGAAGGCAACCCAACAATCTCTGACCAGCATCTTCGATTTAGGGCTGCTGCACCATCCATGATTCCAGCATCATGCTCGTAGCTTGGGCACACGACGGCGCCGACGACCTGTTTTGTCCGGCCGGCCGGGCAGGGCCTGGTGACTGCAAGGCAAAGTGCTCCTGCCGACGGCTTCCTTCTTCCCTTCCTTACACACCACGGTCGATCCCAGACGGGTGCCGGGCAACATCGGGTCGCAACAACGGCGAACATCTCGCACCCCTCCGTCAAACTCGGCCTTGTCTGTTCTCTCGGCGACCCGGTCCACGCACGGAGACAATTGTTGCCCGGCTCAACAGAGCGTCAAATGATCAGCGCCGTCTGTGGCGTTCGTGGTGAGCAAGTCCCGAAGTCGCTAAGATGGTGCCAAACGGGACGCCTCATCCACACTGTCGGCAACAGGCCGTCGCCAAGTTTCAGGGCACTTCTCGTTTCAGCCCCTGTGGATGTGGACCTCGTAAGAAACTAGCGTGGCCCCCGGGTTCACGGAATCGTGGAATCGGTCAACTTCCAGAATAGTTTCCCATGGATAAATACGCTGCCCTGGTATAATACACTCCACGTGCAGAGCATGACGAAAGCCGGCTGATTCGTCGGGCGACCTCCATCTCGGTCGTATGCAGCGATGCGCGAATCTATGGCAGTGCCTGGTGTGAAACGCCCTAGCACTCTGCGCTTCCTATGATATCAGCCTTGATGGCAGGCAGCATTTCTCTCAGCCCTCCTCCATCATCGGTCTCGCCCATCACACCACTGGGTTGATCATGTTGGCCTTGCCGCCTACGATCGCCGGCATTTCCTCGAAATACTCGTCGGGACTCGCTCCCGGGATACAATTTGCGCTCGAGCTGACCGACCAGAGTAGTCTCAGCGAGATGTCTGCTCGCGACGATCTTCCATTCTCGAGACCACTGAATTCAGCCAATCTGGGGGGCCCGGCCGCGACGACGACGACCGAGACTCAGCCGCCCTTCTTCCCTTTTCAAAGGTGTGTATGTGTCTTGGTTTTCTTGTCTGTTCTCTCCCCGACCTTCTCTCGCCCGTCCTCGGTCGCATGTCGATGACCCGCGGTAACACCAAAGACAACCAAAACAACAGATACTCGACCTGGTCGTCCTCACCGTCGTACGACCCTTTTGCCGGAGACGGGGGCGGGCGCGTCTCTCCCTCTGATCGCGCCGACCGACTGCGGCCACGGCTTCCGCCAGAGATCCACGGCGGAACACGGGCCTCGTCCACACTCGCCGGCGACACGTTGAGGCCGTTTTCCTATGCGCCGCCGTCAGCGAGCTTGATCTCCGAGCCCGGATCATATCAACATGACGTCCCTCCTCCTCACCGGCCCAATACGGACGATCCCAGTGGACGGCGGCGGCGCCCGAGCCAGGACAGTTACGTTCACCAAACCGGGTCCCCCACGAGTCAGGGCTACACCGAGTACGAATTAGAAACACACAGTCGACGTGGCTCGGACATGGGCGGCGCCGGCCGGTCCACCACCGCCCGTTACCATACGAGACGCCGGCCATTCAACCAGGACGAATTCGACGGTCCGTCGCAGTTACTCCCTCTTCCTCTACCGCAGCAAGAGCATGCTCGCGCTCAGCCTCTTCCCACACTCCCGGTCCACCTGGATATCGACGAACAGGACGAGATCACGCACCATGTCAACGACATTTTGTCGCGGTGTGCATATCATTTCGTGGCCAAGTATCAATTCCCCATCCCTCTCGAACGAGACAAGCCTCGAGTGCGCAGCCCGGCCGATCGCGAGTGGACCGAGTGGGCCTACCTTCTGAAGCGACTGGCCACCAAAAGAAGAATCCCGGCTCGCGTGCTCTTTGAGAACCAAATCAAGCAATTCGTCACCACGTTGGAAAATTCCATCGCGGTCCGACAGAACAATCGGGATCAGCCGACCCGGACGCCAAAAGATGACCGCTACATCCTGCAACTGATTAGTGCCGGGACCCAGGTTGCGAAGATCATGATGGATTCCCTGTCCATGGAACAACTCGACTCTCTGTATAGGCAGACGGAGAGAATTATTCTACAAAGGAGAGCCAGACTCGGAGGAATCAGCCTCCAGTAGGAAACGGTCCTGTTGACAAGATTGGGCCCAAGCACAGCGTTACTGATGAACGAGACCTGCCTGGCCACAGGCTTTCTGCCGTTCTTCCTGTGCGAACGGGCGCCTATCACCGCTCTTGAAGGATCGTGCCGGCCACGATTCCGCACACTCGCTCACTATGCACATGCACACGATAGCACTCTCAAATTCATAGACGGCCTTGAATTCTCACTGTAGGCCTTAATGTACAGCAGGCATGCTTGCTCTATCTTTCGCACACAGCGCCCCTGAACGGCCAGTGTCACAGGGGCAGAGACACGAGCACCAGAGACATGAGCACCAGGAACCCGGGGCCCAGAATGATGTCCCGGACAGCCGCACGGCGCGGTGGATGACCGAGGGGTCTGAAAGCAAGGAGTCGTGTCGACCACGTCAAGACATGTCGCTGCTCCTTCATCGGACGGGTCTAGGTATGTCCAAAAAGAAAAAAAGCACTCTCATTACAGGCGAGTGAGATTCTGGTAGCCAATTGGGAGGAAGAGCTGGACACACAACATCAACAAAATATGGGGCATGGTACCCGCCGGCAGTTGCCCTCCAAGAGCTGGACCATCACGAAGGACATTTGTTTTACATCTCCGGGATGATTGAGCGCAAGACCGGTGGTCCCGATGACCCCTTGACCGACAGGGGCAGCACAACAGAAACGCCGTCTGCATCCTCAGGTTCACGAAGAGCATCATCATGGAGGTCCATTTCTCCATTGCTTTGATCCATCGACCACCGCAAAGACAGTATCAAGACAAGGAATATCTTGGACGGGCATCATCCGGTAGTCGTCGGAACTGAGCCTCACATCAGAACTGAGCCTACATCGGAACTAAACCTAGCATCAGAACCGAGAGCCATGTCGTTTAATTCCTCATTTCCCTCACTGCGATACGGCCGTCCATGGAAAGTCCACTCTCGCCAACGGGCCAATTCGAACCAGCGACGCGCAGATGATTTCGCCAGCGATCAAAGATGCTTCGCTTTGAGTGGGGGTGTCGACACAAGGTCACCATCTTCTCCGCCATTATTCCTTGGTATTCTACTTTTCACGTCTCACCCTCTCCTCTCACCTGTACATGGTCATGCCATGGAAGCTGGCTGGTGTAGTGACGTCCTCACATCAGCCTTGTCTCGCCTTTGGGGCATCAACCTTGTCTCCGTCTCTTGGGACTGCGCTCAAGATAATCGAACCATTTCCCGCCAGCCAGGGCAGGGCACAGCTTCCCCAAACAGCAAAGACCTCCAAGACGACATTCACGAGACGAGCGTCGTGTCGCCAGGCTGACAAGGCCGAGGCGACTTCCCCTGACACAAAACCTCTACGCTACGGGAGAGATGTGAGCCGATTGCGACTCAGCCTTGTCGTGCCCCCAACCCAGTCCTGGTGATCGGGGCCCATCACTCCTGCACGGCAGGGGTATTCACATGACTCTCGATGGCTGCCAGGACTATTTTACTCCAAAAAATATACAGAATCTCCGAGTGATTGGACAACTGGTCGGGCCTCAACCAACAGGCCGCGACGGGCAGGGGATGTCTTTGCAATAGAAATCACGGCTGAGACCATTGGGATGACCAGAGGTGGCGCGCGCTCCTCCCGCACATGATCATTGACGGACTCGTCTGCACGGTAGAGGCAATTCCATACTTGAACCAGTCACTCAATGTAGATTAGATAGCGCGTACGTCGGCGCAAGGCCGAATGCGTGTCATGTCAAGAGATGCTCTGCCGCGCGCTGAAAGGGCACGAGGCTTCGATACCCGAATCTGACCATTCAATCGGCTCATTCACCTGGAGTCTGCGACGAATCAGAAGTCTGGAGACCGAGGGAGAGCCCTGGAGGATTGTTCTCGTGGCTGGCCCAGGACGTGAGCGGCAGGGCGGCCAGGTGGCCAGCGGCTTAGGCAGGGTATAGATAAATGCGGGAGGAACGTATCCAGCATGCTGGTTCCGTCAGTTCGCTCGCTCAGTCGCACTCCAGCAGTCGGATGTCCCCGTCTTGCAGCCCGTTCCACAGATCGATCGATCAATCAATCAACCATCCGACGGCCATCCACCAGTCCGACGCTGCCAGGTCAACGAGCTTGTCTGACCGCGCTCTGCAAAGCAAATCAGCAACGACGTCTGTCCGTTCGCAGCCAGCCAGTCACGGCTACAGGGACGCGTAGCAAATCAGAGCGAATCCAGAGGAGCTGAATAGCAGAGGCCGGGTTTGGCCTTGTCGCGTCCTCCCCAAGGCGTCTGTCAACAGCTGAATGCTGCGGCGTCCAACACGAATCAGGACAGGGCCAAGGCTGGCATCGCCGACTCTGCCCCGCCTTACCCTCAGGCCTCTCTCGTCGTCTCGCCATCTGACTGGCTTCAGACTCCCACATCCCACGATTTGCCGCCCGGCGGCTGCACAGCCCATCACAGCTCGAGTTCGGCCCATCGTCGCACGTAGCACGCACCTGGGGGGCACGGCACACACCTCCCGCTCCTCATCCATCATCCATCCTGTCGCCGTTTGAACGCCCACCTCCCTGCTCGCCTCAACTCAATCGGCCAGACGCTGGCGTTGGCCCATCATCCCTCATCCACTCTCCGTGCGCTTGTGCAGTGCTGGATGCTCCAGTTGCGCACCTGCAGCCTCCGTCTGCGCGCCATCGCTTTCAGTCAGTCGCCCGTCAGTCGCCAACCAGTCGCCAGCCAGTCGCCAGTTGGGTTTTCGCCCTCCTTCGCTCCCCCCGGTTGCGGCACCTCGCCCACAGACAGACACGCCTTGTTGAGCTGGTCTCATCTCGGACAAGACTGTGTTGCGCTGTTCCTCTCCCAGAAATAGACCTGTCCATCCTCCCACACGCTGCTGTCACCCGTCCTCTCGCTCTCCGGTACCACGTCCCCCTCCCCCGATCGCTGTATCCGTCGTCAGCCTTCGACACGACCTTCTTCTCCTCTTCCTCCTCCCGGCCCTCCTTCTATCCGCCGTCGTTGACACCACCGGGGTCTACACCGACGATTCTCTCGTTGTCGTCCTCAAGATGCCCGCGGTAACCAGACCGGTGCTCCCTCCCCTTCAGACGCCCAAAACGGCGTCGTTCCCGTCCGAGATCGTCGACACACCTGTCTCGTGTGTGTCGGCGGTGATCAAGCAAGAGCAGGCTCTGAAGACGCCGATCACCCCGCCGGTGGCCTACACTGAATTTCTCAAGGCTCTCACCCCGGTGCTGGCCAGTCCTCCTCCGCCGGCGGGTCCGTTGCAGAGATCTCTCTCGGACGATTCCGCCACGACCAAAGACTCGTTCATGTCGAATCCATCCACGTCCACATCCACGTCCACGTCCACGTCCACGTCCACGGCTTCCAGTGCGTGTTCCACCACGAGCGAGAGCCACCGGACTCCGACGAGTTCGATTCCACCTACTCCGTTCACACGGCGCACGCCCGCGGCGCTGAAGAGATTGAGAATACCGCACTCGCCTGCCTTCTCTCCGACGACATGCGGTCCATCCCCACGCACATCCATGAGCACCACCAGCGCCGGAGGGAGCATGATCTATTCTCCCTTCTCCCCGGCCGATTGGGGCCTCGATAGTGCCACTCGACGCTACTTCGCCGAACCGAGAAGCGCGTGCCCCAAGCCCGTCAGCGTTCGTTCAGTCGTCACCCGGACGGTGACGTACAAGCGGTCACCGCCATTGGACCCGGCGCCCAAGGGCAAAAAGCGCAAAGTGGAGGAGGGGACGGAGATGCCCCCACCATCAACGACCTCGGTCACGGTGCCCGCCAGTACGTCGACCACGGCGGCATCGGCGACGGCCGTGGCGTAGCAGGCAGACTGTTGAGTTGGTCGTCTGTGTCGGTCAATGGGTGGCTATCTGGCTCCGGCCCTCTTCCGTTACCATCGAATCGGGGAGTCACCAAGTTCACGAGCTCGAGCTTGGCCCCTTCTCTCCGTGACTCGGATCGAGCGGACGACAAGTGTGCTTTTGTAATGATACCACCGTTTTCGCGAGGGCGCTCTGGCGTACCGGTACGAGCATAAGAAGCGAGCATTTTCTTTTTTCCTTTAATACTCGGAGTCGTCGGATGGAAGCTTTTTATTTCCTGGGTTTTGGGCATACCATGACCAGCGGCCATTGGTGGACGGCTTGGAAAACCCGAAAAATGGGTATGATTGCACGGGACACGTTGCAAGACTACGTCTATGGAGAGAATTCGGAACAGAGAGATACAGCCATCCTGGACGAGGCTTCATCTACTGTACTTGGACTGATGAATCGGAGAGAAATGAAGATGTTGTGCATGATCTTGTCGGTTCAAAGTCAGCTGTCGAAGCACGCGGGCACCGTCTCTCCCCTCCGGACTGGAGTGCTGTACACCGATGTGACACCCTGCTGCACCAGCCCTCACGGAGCCAGCGTGACCGGAAGGACGGGATGGAAAGAACCAGGCATGGCCCGACGGCTCCCACAATCCGCTGGGACCCCCGAGCGTAGCGAGTATTAAAGGGCATCAACATACACAGTGGATCGAAGGTATGGTATGACTCAAAAACCACAAACGGCGGTGCCCTACCCCCCAGTCAGTCAGTCTGACCTGCCTTCTCCCTGATGCACCGGCGGCCACGCATCCAGACAGAGTTTCGTTTCGACAAAAATAGTGGATGAGTTAATGTCTGATTGGGCGGCGGCGCCCGCAGTACCGCAGCTTTGGAACCGCACTAGCCTGCGAGGGGACAGGAAAAGGAACCCTTGTTACTGTCAGCGGGCTGAGGCTGGTAAGGGAGTCGCGGGTGGGGCGGGTTCGGGTGGGTTGGAGGGCGTCGGGCGCCTAGAGAGATTCATCTGACAGGAGAGGGGGATAGTGGGTGGAGGAGGACGAGTGGTGATACAGGATGGGGACATGTCGTTGGTGGTTGGTGGGCACGAGGGCACGGCCGGGATGTGACCGAGCCAGGGCATGGGAGCAGGGGTCCATTGGGGGCCGGCGCTTAATGAGACAGCACCCAAGACGACGGAGGCGTAAAGGTACATTGGAGAGTAACGGAAGGAGGAGGCCTGGATTTCTTTTTTTGGCTGCAGTGCTCAGCGACTGTTGACTGACTGCTCACGTTTGCCGGGCGAAGGGGTTCTTGGTGGATTGGTTGCCGAATGACCTGGCTTTCGCCTCCCTTGGTTGACTTGATTCGACTGGGATCGGACTTGGCTTGACTCACCTCGGCTCGAGGCTGTACACTGGAATCTGTAGATACCCCATTCGATCCTCATCGAGACTGTGTCCAAGGTCTTGGGTCTGCAGTGCTGTGACATTCGGATTGCGTCATTGGGCAGGACATGTTGGTGTGGAACTGAGATGTACCCTGTACTGACACTTTCACGATCCACCACACTTCCAGGCCGGTATAAGGACATGTGTGTCGCGGCACACTCTAAAGTGTGATAGCGTATGTGATGATGCAGGATGTAATGCATGTTACGCTTGTGCGGCGCAGTCCGGCTCGCGTCAGTTGGCCTTCGGAATCGGATGTCGGCTCCCGCAGACAGGGTGAGGATAGACGAGGAAGAAGAAAATGATGAAAGATGATAATAATAATAATAATAATAATAATAATTGATTCGATGAGAATACGGGTCCATTGGTGCGGAATGCTGATGCCGTGTGACCCTTGGGGATTGTTCATCCTCCCTCAGCCGTGCGAACAGTGCAAGTTGCCGGGTGCGGGTTGTAAATTGCGAGCTGACAGCAAATATCAAGGAGCCAACCGTCATCATCATCATCACTGATGGTCGTCGTGCTCGACAGCCGAGTTAGCAGACTCACGATGCACATATGACTTGAATTGTGAGAGGAAGGGAGTGGGTTGCTCTGGCCTCGCCTTGACCAATCAAGTCTTACCAGTGATGTGGACTGCTGCCAGGTCTATGACATTCTTCGGATCTTCATTGACTGATCCGGAGTGACATTTGTCATGGATACGTCCAAGTGGGCATTGCAAGGCCATCCAGATGACCGTGATGTCTTGTGTCAAGACGCTCAAGCGTGTCGATTTCCACCTAGACTGGCCTGTCGGATTTGGAGGTATGCCCTTCACTTTGTTTCCACAGATGGACTCCGATTTGAGATATTTTTGGAGCGTACATGCTGTGATGGTACATGCTGTGATGTCTTGCCGAATGGTTGTCAAACTGAATTCTGGCATAGTATATGGTCAGCTTGTTAGCCCATAATTCATCGAGATGCACTGATTTTAAGAACTGACATATTGAGGACAATTCGACGGCAACGAAGAATGTGTTAAAAGGAAGATGACCGCTGTCCTCTGAGTTTCTGTGGGATGGAGGCAGAAAACCAACCCCCAGGGACCAGCTTTTTGACTCCTTGGTCCCCTCCAAACAGCTTGTAGGAAGGTGTGCCGAGTCACGTGTACATCCGACTCGGCCTGTGGTTCATCCCACTATTACCACCTTCACTTTCTGGACCTCTCCTCCATCTGTTCTTCATGATCTCTCCCTGACAGCGACTTAGCACTGCTCTGGCTCGGGCCAGAATCAGCTGTGGTTCCATGACTGGCTTGCACCGCGTCTTATGCCACAACCTCGGCTTATCCCTACGTCTCTTCCAGCCTCGAATCAGTCTACGTGGTTCTCCGTACGTCCCACAGCTCGATGAACATTTTAGCACCCTTTAGCTGCAGCGCAACGACACCTGCGGCATGCGTCCTGGAAATGCGGCTGTGGGATCAACAAGGACGATTCTGCCTTGCTGACGTATTGGCTAACATGTGATTGGGATCGGGAGATTATTTTTGCCAGGCAGCGAAGCCGTCACCAGAAATGCCAATGCCACGAGCATGGCGGACGTTGGCAGACGCACGGAGATCTTGGTTTACGATAGCGCGTTGGCAGATCAGCCCTACGGCTCTATACGTGGACCAAGCACGACGTAGGTGGTGGCAGATCTCATCAAGAGAACATATGCGAGGGAAGTTGGGTAACAAGAGACGGGTCTCTGGGAAATCTCGGGGTTGAAGGTAAGAGCAAATCGACCAGATGCGGAACTCTCCGCCGCAAGAGACATGAAAGATAGTGACAAACGAAGAAGAGGTGGAGGGCAAGATGAGACAATGGCGAGGGTGGCCAGCAAGGCCTGCATTGCTCAGGCGCAACACCCCTACCAACGGCATCGTCATGCCGACAGGGACCGAACCAGCAGGCACCTTTCAACCGCAGACACGACATTGTTGACCCCACTATGGAGAGTCCTCCTCGTTCACCTGCGCTCGCTGTTCGACCTCGGAATGCGAGCGACAACGACGTCTCGTTTCGTTCTGCACGATCGCAATGGCGAGGCCAGGCACATGGTGTTGTCCCATAACTTCGTCGACATGGGAACGGAAGTTTGGAGTGGAAGAGATCCATCGCTGTGAATGTATTTGTGTTGGGATCGGCCAAACCCAGCTACAGCCAGCCGGTCAAACGAAACCCTTCAACGGATGAGCTGAACCAGTCATTCAATTGGTGAGTCAATGGCTCTGATGTGAATGTCGCAACCAATGACGGTGCTGGACGATTGTGTATTCACCAGCCGAACCTCTCGATGATTCTACCGAGTGAATGACTTTGCCAAGGACGTCTGCCACATCATATATATATATATATATCTGCTGCTCAGTCCAGCTCTCGATTTTTTAACTGTCATACTCTTCTCAAGTCTGTCCTCGCACAGTTTGGCGTTGTCTTGGCCCTCTGCTTTTCCCGGCTCGTGTCGAATTGAAGGTTGATCTTCGGCACTGGGAGCAAATTCTGTACGCGTACAGTCAGTCACGACTTCCCATCACGGTTTGGCACCAGAATCATTTGTTGCCTGGGCAACGGCAACTTGGACATCAATCAACGCGCCACTACCGACGTCTCACTCGTTCGGCACCACATAAAAGACACTACACCCCCCGCTACGGCCATAGGTAAGCCTCAGACTTTTGAATTGCAAAGGTGAAATGCTGAATATGGCGTTCAAACAGAACGCCGACCAACTTTGCATCGAGATCTCGATACCTTGTTCAAAATGCCACCGAACCCGAAATCTGAACACGTGCAATACGTTCCCTTGGAGCCTCTCCAGAGGGCCTCCATCGAAGAGTAGGGTTACAACCCGACGGGAATATGGCCTCGCCAGAGAGGGGATCACGGGTTGTGCCCGTCTTCCAGACGCCCAAGAAGACAACAGGCAAAGGCAGTGTCCCGAACGAGACGCCCCAGAAGGCAGTAAATTCTGTGCCCCACGACGATACTCAAACTCATCGGTTACCCCTTTTCATCCATAATCTTGGCTACGTGACACACGTGGAGGACACAGAAGTCTCCATTTTTGAGAAGCTTCATAATAAGATGGCCAAGAACGCAAAGTTCACCGAAAACCAAATCAAGAGGGCAGAAGAGGCGCTCAAGACATCCGAGGAATGGATTGAATGGCAGTTGGACGTCTCAAAGAGCTCTGGAATGACTTCTCAGAAGATATTTTTCCGCATGCTTCAGAAAGCTCAAGAGGTCCTTCAAGCAGAATCCACGGCAAAGACACGACAGGCTCACAACGTATTCATTAACATCGGAACAAAGGTGCCCGGGTCCGGGATTAGCAATGACGACTACGCAGAAGGTCTGAAGTTTTTCAACCCCGACCTAGCCAGTATTGTAACCGATGTTGACAAGGAAAATGTGAGGACAACCTGGGAACTAAAGAAATCGGCCGACAAGACATTTGCACAATCCGAAATACAACTCTCACTCTTGAGATGCAACCAACTGTTCCGGGATGACCCATTTCGTCACTTCATATACTCCATCTACGTCGCCGGCACAACATTGCGTCTCTATCAACTGAACAGAGGGCAGGTGCTGTGTTACAAAAGTGGGCTTGATGTCGAGCAGAATACATTGGGTTTCCTGCGCTTCGTCAACTGGCTCATGCTGGCCAGTGACGACGCCCAAGGCCTAGCAAAGGGACCCTCTGCAGTCGGTAGAAGAGCCATCAGCTTCACTCCTGCCGGAGGTAAGATACCATCGCCACTCGTGCGTGTGGGTGTCGACCTGGTCACGACACGCGGTACTACAGTATGGCCTGTTGAAATGCAGAAACCGAAGCCAAAAAAGAAAAAACGAAAAAAGTCAGAGGCCAAAAAGGACACCGAGTACCCACATGCAGAAAGTGACGGTCTTGCAGCGTTGAAAATGACCTGTGCCTACGACGTGCGTCCGAGTGAAGCTGACATCCTTTGTGAACTTGGCGGTGTCGAGGAACTACCCGAACTTTTTGAGTGGAAAGACGGACCTTTAACAACCGAGTTTGACGTCCTACCGGAGGCAAAACATTCAAGACAACGTCTCAAAATAGGACCGACATATCGGTATATGAAGGTGGCATGCAGCAAATCCTCCGCCATGGCAAACATAACCCAGAAAGAAGAGAAGAAAGAGGCTGAGGAGAAGGACAGGCTCATGCCAGAAGTGAACGAGACCGCTATCGTGTCCACCGATGAGTCTTTGTACACGAGAAGGCAGCGATGGTACCTGGAAGAGTACTGTGGCGTTTCTGTGGATACCACACCGGATGGCCTTTCGCGAGATGTCACTGAACTTGAGCGTATAAAGGCTCTACGTTCTGCTGTACATGCCGTCTGGAAAATGTTTTGCAGGGATCGGCCCATTGTACACCGAGATATTTCTCCAGCGAATATCATGGTGACGTCGCCGGATATGCTGAACGAGGAGGGCGCCCCTCCACCTGGAAGGCTGATTGACCTCGACATGGCTTGCGTATATGGAGACCCCCATTCCGGGCTCCCTGGCGCACTGGCACTTACCCCTACATGGCAATCAACATTCTGATGGGGAAACACCCCAGGCACACCCCATGGCACGACATTGAGAGTGTCTTCTGGGTTCTGCTCTTTGGAGAGCTGAACCGGACTACTGAAGGTGCGAAGGAACTAGAGGACATTGCTTCCGCTGGGGCAACCCAGCCCACAGAGGCCGCAAAGGGTGTAGGATTGGCGTCCAGGAAAACCGTTATCGTGGGTGATATCTGGGATACATGGATGGACGGTGAACAATCACGTCTCTTCGGAAAGACTTCATTCCCAGTCATCCGGCTCATGCATCGACTGAGGGTCGAACTGTTTGGATTCCACGAACGAAAGGAGCAAGATCGTCTAGCAACCTTGGAAGACGTCGCTGCCGTGGCGGGTGAAACCATAGCCACCTCTACGAAATACAACGCGGCCAGATTTGCTGTCCCTGACGAGAAAATTTGGGAGAAAGCCGAGGAGGAAGTTGGGAAAGTAGAAACAGGCATGGGGGGGCTTAGTTTGGAGGAAAAGGCTGACAAGACTGGTCAGGACAAAAGCAATAATCCTGCTGACAAAGAGGACGTCGGGGAGTCTGAGAAAGACCTAGCCATCGAGAGGCTTAAGCAAGCAGTTGCCACGATCACAGAGCGTATTGACGGGTGGTTTGCTGAGTGTATTGAGGACCTGGAAAAAGCTGAGCAGCAAGAGCAGTCCATGAGCGAAGCTTCATGAGGCTTTCAATAAGAATAGGCTAGGCCCTGATGGGCAGAGACAATTCCCACCCCATCATCAGTTGAGAGCATTTTCGTTCCTGGCCATGTGTATCGATTCTTGAATCAAGTATTAAACTGATGATCACACTGAAACTCCGGGATAGATGATTTTGTCCCGAACCTTGGTTCCTAGGTCTGACTGGCCTGCATATTCCTTTCATCCCACGGACATAAATAATAGGTATACCTGAAAGGGGAGGCGAAGTTGTAAGAGGGAACAGTCCATCTCTTCTTGTGGAACTCGTGAGTCCTGATCACTCAAGGGAATCATAGGTTGGATCAACCACTCAATTGGCTGCTGTTGCCCAGCAACCACCAGCTCTCTGGCTGACATTTCTCCTGCTTGGTGTCTGCCCTTCTGTTTAAAAGACAAGTCAGATGGGCAAAATGGCCTCCCTCTACATGCAGATTACACACTCGGACGATTCTTCGGAACAATGGCTATCGCCAACCCTTAAAACGCCCTTTGAACACGATCCCAAAGTCACAGTCGAAATCAGTTGTGCTGGCCGGGAAATAAAGACCTCATATAGAGACTTCTCAACTGACCAATTACTTTATCATTCATTTTCAAGAAACTGGTTCATACATTTCGATTTCTTGCTCAACAGGCGACGACCAGCATCCTTCAGGCACCTTCAATGTCGTGATGCTGCGGGATCAATGGCTCAAAGTTCTGCGAGGCATAACTGGATGAACCACCTGCAAATAAGCGTCAACCGCGACCAAAGAGAAGGATGCCTCTATATGGCCAATCTTTACATGCCTTGTCAGCCACGACCACTGTGTAGACGTATCTGGAGATTTAGCAGACAGCGTAAATGTTGGCAGTGGTTATCCAAACCTCATCTAAGCTCTCACATGCTAGCTCCTAGCTGCTAAAACCCTTGCAACATTTCGGCCGGAATATAGCCTATCATAGCCGGTAAGATCAACCCCTCTGAAGGTCATGGCAAAGAACAAGACTACCGATCAACTTACACCAGAACAACGGACTCTGACGTTGTTGGACTATCAGAATCACCGGGTGGCAGTGCTAAGCACCGCCCTCACCCCCTGATAGATTCAATCCTCACACGAAGTTTTCACCTCCATCCACAGGTCAACAAACGTCTAGACGCGTGGTGGGAATAGGCAACGAGTGAGGACAACAACACGCTTGTCACAATGGTGGTGATTCATGTTCAATTAATGAGCAAGTTTATGCAAGCTTTGATTGTCTGCAAAATTGATTTCATCCCACCTCTCATTCGGATCTTCGAATGAGATGTGAGGTACACCAAAACGTGGGTGGTGGAGGACGTTGTCCACGGCCGAAACGAAAGAGAAATAGATGACAGTCCGGCCGGGAAGACGGCGACACATGGTGTCCCCTCCTTACATTGAACCGGACTCATCTCGTCTTTTTCCCTTCCTTCGCACTTGACTGCCTCTTGATGCCCGTCCCACCGCCGGCAGACTCGCTTTTCTCCTTTTCCTGCTCCTCCCTCTCCTTGGCCTCGAATTCTTTTCTCACCTTCTCGTCCGTCCGTTCGGCGTACCACTGTCCGACTTGCAGGACGAGCACGCCGACCAGGACGAGGGCGAGAATGGTGTTGCTCGCCGCCAATACCTTGAGGTTGTCTTCCCGACCCAGGACACTATCGCCCGTGTCAACGTCGTACCCGGCGTAGTCGACGTTGTCCTTCGCATCCTCGGTCAATTCGGCCAGGTTATTCAGGCCGTAGCTCCCCTCATCCACCATGCGCAGGCCCTTGATGATGTTGGCAATGTACACGATCACGGCGACCATGTACAGCACCAGACTGCCGCCGTCAAACAGCAGATTGGACTCGGTCGGCTTGTACAACTTGATCACGAGCCCGAGCAGGCCCACCGACAGCACGATGTGTAGAATCCGCGTGATCAGGTTCGGCGCATTGTACAGCAGTTTGAGATGGGTTTCGACAATGTCAAAGTGTGACAGCGGCGTCGGCGTCGACGACCAGAGGATCGGGTAGTCATACGGGAACAGGGAGAAGAGGATTCCCAGGAAAAAGGAGACGGCTGTCCGTGATGTGTGAGCGAGCATCAGCAATTCAAAAGGCACGACTTACGGCAGATGATGAGGAACGTCGCAATGGAGATGGATGGCATGTTGTTGAGGAATGGCCAAATTGATCCTTGGGGCGCAGAGCTTTCACCGCACGCTGTGCGCAGGAATGAATCTTGTCTGGATCGATCCTGAAGTTCAATGTGGCATCTGGTTTGTCGAGACCAAGGAACGCTGTCAAAAGGGGTCGCACGGCCAAAAGATGACTCCCAGCAGCACAGTGAATGTGCGATCAATTGCGTCGTCAGTATGTCTCCTACTCTTCGATGTATCCGGACGATCAAACGACTTTTTTAAACAGGTGGCCAACTGTACTGCCTGCCGTTGACGGAAAAGGGCGGCAGCGCGCAGGCTGGAGGCATGGTTACATGTGCAAAAAAGCTTAATCGAAGAATGCGATAAGCTGCCAAGCGAGGAGCATTGGTGCCATGGTGTCACTGACTGATACCACCAGAGCAATCAGACGCATTGCTTGAACCGAGCCAGGAGCCCAGGCATGATGAGATCACTTCAAAGGTTCTCGCAGAGAAGTGCAGCAAGAAGGACTGTGCTCAGCAAGGAAAGAAGAAGGTCGATTACGAGAAGGCTTGTCCTGGTCTCTTTGCTCAGCCTTATTGACCGTTGCTCCATATACTCTTTGCCAAACTGTGAATCATGACACAGCCTACCCAACCTTTGCCAAACTGTGAATCATGCTTCACAGAGCCTACCCAACCTTCATCAAAATGTTCTCGGCCGACACTATATCCCACGAGAAATTCCGCCAGCGCCTTCGCTATGCCAACAAACACGTAGAAATGGATTCATTGCTCATATTGTGGTAATGCCGGTCTCAGATCGTCGTGATTCAATGTCTGAAAATTATATTCGTCGTCTTCGGGGAGGGCTGGGGCAGTGGGCGCCAAGGGTGATGGCACGCTGCGTGAAGCTCCGTCACCATCCTCCACAGGCGGTGCACTGGCTTCAGCCAGCAGCCTTCTCCGTTCGAGCTCCCGCTTGTCGTCTGTGGGCCTCGCATCATTCGTCGACGGAAGAGGAGGCGCGGCCGCCGGGTCGGGTTTGATGGTCTCGGCAGATCTCGCCGATCCCACGGAAGCAGACGTCGTGGAGATGGAGGGTGTAATAGTGCCATCCTGGCGCCCACCTTCGATACCGTCAGAAATGCTCTCCGACGCCAGATCAGGCGCAGAAGGTACAAAGGCGGCGGCGTGTCCGGAGGTATCGCCGTCCTCTGGCGGTCGACTGGGCAACAATAACCGTTCATCCCTTTGCAACCGACCTTTTTCGTCCAAGCCCTCGTCAGAATCTGGCGGCGGAGGGACCACATTGGATGCAGGAAGATTCTGGCCATAATCATAATAATACTCTGGATCGTAAGGCTGATAACCGTCATCCCATGAATAATAGCCCGTCCCGGGATCGTAGAACTGATCACCGAAATGCTCGTTCTGGCCGTTCATGTCCTGCCATTCGTCGTCGGGACTTTGTGTCACGTTGTTCGTATCCTGGGTGTCCGGCGTGCGGATCGGTCTCTGCTTGCGGCTACTATCCTTGGTGCCGACGACCACGGACATTTCAAACGTAATGACGCTTTTGGTCCGTCGAAGCTGAGTGGTATCGAGGATGCTATTGGACCAGTCAGACGTCAACTGATTGCCCGGATCGGACGTATGCGTGAAGGTCGGCTCGCTCGACGTCAAGCGCGGGAGGAATCTGGTCTCGCCGAACTTCCCGAAAAGGTCGACGACGACTTCGATATGGTAGGTGAATGATATCATGCCGCCGGGAACATTCGAGATGGTCGGGAAAGCGGTATCAGGCACCTTGATGGACGTTTTGATCTCGGCCGTCAACGTGTGCGGGTCGACCACCATCATGGTCGAAGACTGAGAGAGGTCCATGCGGAAGACACTGCTGGGCGAGGAATGGGTGAAGTAGAGGCCACCCAGTCCGGTCCGCGAGCGCGGATAGACATCCTCATATTCCGCACGCTTGACCTTGCCCCGGTTGGCCAGAGGAATCGGAGGATGCATGTCGACCCGCGCCTGCCGGTACAGGGTCGAGATGACCACGCCCCGGACGTTGGGCTTGGTATGAACGATGGACACGCGAATGGGGATGGTATCACCGGGAAGCGCACCGTGTCGCGGAAGCTCGGTGCTGGCGGTAATGGTGTGTGCGGATGAGCAGGTCGTATTGCTCCGCGTCTCGCTGGTCGGCGGGCTGGCCTTTTGTCCGGGCAATTCGGAGTCCAGGGGCTGAGAACTGGGTGTGCTCGTCGTCGTCGCGGTCGCCACCGTGTCGTCACTGGGAGCCGGACTCAGTGGCGGGTGTCCCACCGAGCATGTACTCCTGGTGGCCGTGCTGGTCTGTGTATTGTTTCGGGTCAACTGAGGGGCGCCATTGGCGGTGTGGGACGCGAGGGAAAGACTCGGCTTGACCACCTTGACCTTCCCGCGGCGGGAGACGGGTTCTAACGAGATGACCCGCGACTTGGACGTATACATGGATTCGATGTCGATGCTGTCCTGAAACTTGAGCTTGGCACTGCGTGTCGTGGTGGGCGCAATCGTGGTCGGCCGGGTCAGGGTGGCGGTGACCATGTAGGAGACGGTCCCTCGCTCAAACTGTCCCTCGATTAGTCGAATCCACACACGAGGGGGTGCCGACTGACATCAATGGCACTGGGTATATTCCTCGGCGGAAACGGGATTTCAAAAGCAAACTTGTACACTTGCTTCTTGAGGAATCCACTGCCACACAAGACCTGTTCCTCCTGAAACAACGACGCGAGACCGTTGCCATGATATTCGACGCCTCGGGTCCCTTTGGCTTGAACGAGCGATTCCAGCGCCGGCAGGCCCTCTCCCGGAGCAATCTGGTGCTTGTACACCTTGGCATAGCCGTGCAGCGCCACAACGAGGTGTGTGATATCGAATCCTTTCAGCACCGTCAGAACCACGTGTCCCTTCACCAGCTGACCAGGAGAGTAAATTCGGAAGCGGTCCTCCGGTTCGACCGCCAGCTCGAACACGTTCCGCGCATGTTGAGACAATGGATTCGCGAAGCGCGAGAGAATCGACCGTGGCCGGGGCACCGACGGATTGGGGTTTGTGAGCAGTGTCTCCAGAGGCATTGCTATCATCACTTCAGCCATCAACCCTACCACCACGGTGTCGCCCAATGCATCATTGACAAGACTCGTCGCAGAGGCTGGGAACGAACGTCCCCCACCGCCAGCCGTCCGCTTGGAGGGGGGTCGCTGAACGGGCCTGAGATGCTACCGTTCGGAGGAAAGGACGATCTCGATTTGTAAAGATTCTGCCACTGGACACTCCAGGTCAGCTTGGTCATCAATCAGCGTGCCCCTGGAGACGCCGGGCGCCGCTGCCCCGTATCGCGACGAAGTACGCAGACGACGACGACAACACCGGCAATGGACGCGCATACCTGGCGGAGGGGCAGTCCAGCCGAGAGCAGGCCGGCCGAGAGCAGACTCTGCCGTGGAGAGGAGGGATGGCCGATCGTCGGGATCTCCGAACCGTGCCCAGATCGTGCGGGAGCGTCGGCGGTCGTGACCAGGAAGGGCGTTCTGAAGCCAGGAGGTGCCGCGGGTATGGCAGCGCAGCGCAATGACATTGACGAGAGAGCCAAGCTTTGCTGAAGGATCGCAGATACCAAGCTGATGGAGGAAGAAGGTGAGGCTTGTCTGGAGTTTCAAGTGTTGGTGCCTTGGCGGGTGGCAGCGCTGGCGCCTGGACTCGAACCCGGTAGATGAGTGCTCAGGCGGGCTGGTCGGGTAGTCTGATGGGAGTGTGAGCGGCTTCTCCAACCACTGGTGTCTTGACTTGTTGACGTGCGCAGCAGAGCGAGGGTTGTTAATGAGTAGAGCCAGAGCAGGTTGTCGTCAGCTCTCCGGTTTCTTCCAGCCCGAGCGCTGCTGGTCTTCCTATCGCAGCAATCATCGGCCTGTCGACCCACTTGTCTCGGAGCCAACTATCCTCCATCCATGATGTCCCCAGTCCCCTGAAGCGCCAGTACCCCGAAGCGCCAGTACAGTTCTAGACCGGCTCGCCTGTGTAATACCTGGTCCCACGTGCCACAAGCATGAAGTAGGTAAAGCTTGATGGAAGAAAGCTTTCTCAAAGTTATTCCTCACCCATGCCCTGCGGCCAGCCTTTACTGGCATTGACCCTGCCTGCGAGAGCTCGTACCTGAAGGGATACGGGAGCATGCCTGGCGGTCTGTCAAAAGGGCGCCACCAAGCACTACTCCTGCTCGGCCGGATCGCATCTGTTGTTACCTGTCCTTCCGCTATGTCTGAACCTTTATGTTCTACTATGCCATCGGGAATAGGGGCTTTGTGTCCTCTATTGCTCGCTGGTCAACTTCACCCGCGGTGACATGCAGGAATTCGAGGTAGTGTCTCCTTGTCAGGCCAGTCTCTCGAGTGTCAACTCCCGTCGATATTGCTTCTGTCCAATGCCGTCCCTACGATTTACGAATGGTATTGAATGATGTTGTTATCCCTTCCATTTGTTGATGTCTCCTTCACCTCGGTACCAAGCTGAGTGCCAGTCTTTTTCTTCACAATTGTTACTGAAATCTTCTTGACGATGGAAGCCGGGCGGTTTCCTGATATTTGAGAGTCTCATGCCTATCGCCATGAAAGTACTTGAGGATTTGGTGCTTGTTTTGGCGTGGGCCAGCTTTGCCTGCACATCTAATGAGAGCCTTACCACATAAGGCCTATGACGATCGAGACCTCAAAAGAGAACTTCTCTCATGCAATATGCAGAGAAACCGGTGGAACCTAGCTGGTCCTAAGACAAGACAACAGGGAATCATTGACAGCATTGAGAGCCAGCATTGCTTGTCGCCGTGATTGATGGCGTGAGAGGACGCATGCTGGAGTTTCAGCTATTCAGTTGTTGCCTGTATCGTAGCCGAAGTCGTGAGGAGGAGGAAAATGAGGCAGAGTTACAACTCCTTCAGTCTTGCCATCAGCTGCCAATCTCCCAAGAGTATTTCATCTTCAAAGCGGCGTTAAAGGTCTTCGGGCAAAGGCTTACAGGACGAAGACATCACACTTCACCGCTTTTGCTTCTTGGTTTGCATCTCCTCAAGCTCACTAGTCTCACTCGCATAGTCTGGACCGGGTGGAGGTTTCACCGTGCCTTGGATCTGGTATCTGGTCATCTTCGTCTCTTCCAAGCCATTTTCGAGGCCCTCGGGCTCGACGAGTGTCATATCTCCACACTCGCCGAGGATTTCCCTTCCGGCCTCCTCAAGCAGGATGCCGATCGCCAGCAGCGCGGTCTCGTCCAGTGAGCGAAAATCGTACCGACCATTGTCTTGGGTCGCAGAACGGTAGAAATATGACACATAGGCGTGGATGGCCTTGAGCAAGTCGGACTCCGGAAGCTGCTGCTCCGGGGAAAGCTGACTGGCAGCATCATAGGAATTGTCACTGATGTTTCCTGCGATGCCGATGCGTCGGAGCAAGACATCTTCTGGCGCCAACGGAATCAAGTTGCTAGATTCCAGTTGTTGAGGGTTTAAGAAACCATTGAGACCAACGCGGCCTGCCACAACATCGTACACACTCGCGGCGCTCTTGCTGGACTGTGCTTTTGGTCCGTTCGATGGAGGAATGTCCGCCTGGCTACTCCCGCCGTTTGAGACCGACCCCGCGGAGAGATCGTGTGGGGCCATGCCGACGTCCATCTCGGACAGAATCGTGATCGAGTGCTGGAGGATTAGCCATGGACAGGCAGGCAGCCCGAGAAGGTGTCCTGGCACTGGCGGATGGATGGACAGTATTTATGTTGGTGATCTAGGTTTATGATGTCAGGAACTGTAGTCAGGGCCGCACCCCAAGACTTTCCAACGCCGTCGCCCTTTCGTTCTCAGCTCCTGTTGACTTCACTTGATGGAGTGACCTAAACCTTATACTAGCACCTCCCGCCTTCGCCTTCCATCGCGTCTGTCCTCTACCTCCAATCTGTCTGCACTTGCCTTCCTTGATGTCCTGACCACGTGCTCATGACCATCATAGACATTGACGACCTGAAAACTATCCATTTATCGACGACTTTCTATCACCACTTGTCAAGGAGCAGCAGCTATCCACAAATCCCATGTTCAGTTCGAGCTTAAACTGTACCCCGCACCATTTATAAGCACTAAGTACATTTATACGTCGATACGCAGCAATAAACCGAGCTTCCCCTCCTTGAACGATCGCCGTCCGTCCGTTGCAGCGCCCCAGCTAGCCACTCAGGTTGGTGGCGGGCACACCAACAGAGCAACGAGGAATTACAGCAGCAAAACCCCTGGCAGGGCGACGACTTTACCCGCGACACATCCCTCCAGGCAGCCATGCAAGCAAAATCCGGGCTGGTCAAAACCTGCCAATATCTCAGCGACATTGATGAAGATCTGCCAGTATATATTGCACTGCTGCAGCGGTTGTTCCTGAGATTCTACCTGTAAGCTGTGCTCGGGCCGTTTCATGCTGTTTCTGCAGTGTCTGTGTCATTATCCGCCATGGGGCTCATGCTCTACTTGCAAGTGTTTCTCCTCCGCACCTTCCAGCGGATCAACACCTTGATAGACCGCTATTTCGTTTCTCCCCAAACCCTCAGCCCGGCATTCACCATCACGATTCCTGCCAAGCTCTCCAAACGCCCGGGCAACGTCTCTCTGTACTTCTACCTTGCCCGCGGATATACGCGATCCAGTCTCGCCAGTTCCTCCAAGAAAGACTTGCCCCTCGTCGTCAACTTCCACGGCGGCGGCTTCACTATCGGACATCCCACAGATGATTCGCGCTGGGCGACTGCGTTGCTCAACCATGTCGACGCTGTGTTTGTGTCCGTTGGCTATCGCCAGGGGCCGGAGCACCCGCAGCCGACGGCCGTCGAGGATTGCGTTGACGCCGTGCGCTGGTTGTGGGCCCATGCCGAGGAGTACGGCTTCGATCGCTCACGCACCGTTATTACGGGCTTTTCCGCCGGTGGAAACCTGTCATTTACCACGCCGCTCAGGCATTATAGGGAGCGGAAGGCAGAAGACGCCGAGGCGGCCACGCAGGATGGCAAAGTCACGGGCATTGTCGCGTTCTATCCTTCCGTAAATCAAGCAATTCCTCGGCAGCAGAAAGTGGACTCGAATCCCATCTCAAAGACGAAAGGGGCGGAGCCTCAGTGGCTCCATCGCATCATCGACGACTCTTACTACCAAAATCTGCCTTCGGAGGGGCGAGCTTCCCTGAACCTGTCACCTGCACTAGCGCCCAAAGATGCTCTGCAGAACGACCTGCCGGAGAAAATGGCCATCTTTACGTGCGAATGGGATAAGCTGCTCGTCGAGGCAGAGGACTTCCGAAAGGAGCTCAAAGCCATGGGCAAGATTGTAGGCGGCAAAATGATCGCGAATGTCGAACACGGGTTTGACAAGAAGGCAGGGAAGTATCCGGAGAAGCGGGATGACATGTATCGTGAGGCGGTCAAGCAGATGAAGACGATGGTATGAGCGGAGTGAGTCGAGGATGAGCATGGCGAGCCGATGGTGAGCAGGGTGAGCCGCTCCTGACCTATGCTGTTGCAGCCTGAGCCGAGGCTGAAGGAGGAGAGAATGTTTAGTAGTCATGGTGTCTTATAGGCAAATCTTACGGTGACCCGCGTAAAGCCGGCGAAGAACCATTTTCCCACGGCGCTGGGTCTATCATCGATCTGAGATTTGCTCGTTGCGATGTAGAACCGTAGAAAGTCTTGACGGTCACCAGATCGGGACACGCGGCAGGGAAAACGAACCAAACCTGATGATGGCAAAAGGACCCAGAAATGGTCCCCCCGAGTGTTGCCCATTTAGGTCCTGGTCTGGGAGGAGGACGTGCAGAAGAATTGCAGGGACCGTGAAGGTGAGGGTGAGTCGAAGGGTGAGTGGAAAGGTGAGAAGAGGGAATCGATGGGGTGGTATTATTGTCAGTTTGCTTCAACCGCGAGGCTGTCATGGATGACATTTTAGAGAAGGTTGGGTGCCAAGAAATACGTCTACTAGGTGAGTCGCGGCGGGTGGGTTTATAGCGGTACAGTCTCCAATCTCTTCCTCTCGTCCACTTCGGCTCGAAGAGCGACAATGCTAATGCATGACTCAGATTCACCTGGACTTTCGTCTGGGTGTCGTCTCTGGTCATGGCCTCGAACGCCGGTATCAGCAGGAGCTGGTCCATTCGCTCGACCATGACCGCCGACATGACATCACCTTCAGCTTCATCCAGCGGCCCAGCGCGGCGATCAACCGAGTAATCGGATCGAGGACAGAGGACTTGCCGTCGTCGCCAGACCTGGCTCACCAAGCCGGGGTCAATTGCCTCACTTTGGGTCACCACGACGGGCGCTTCCTGGCCTCTGGCGGGGCAGATGCCGCGATTCGCATCTGGGATCTCGAATCCCCCCCGACACATCGGGCGAGCGCTGACACTCGCCGTCCATCTGCGAGCCTTTCGCGCTCAGATCCGGCGTCCCATACCCATGCGATTACGTCAATCTCGATATACCCTTTCGATCCTGTCCCCACGACACTGCTGACAACTTCTCACGACAAGTCTCTCAAAGTGATCTCGATTGGCCCTGGCGCCTTGACACCAGTCCATACCTTTTCCCTCGACCACTCACCTTACACTCACAGTCTGTCCACCCTCCCAGACTCTTCTCCTCTCGTCGCAGTCGGAACCGCCCATCCGGCCGTCCGACTGCTCGACCTGCGTTCAGGGCTCTCGACTCACGCTCTCTCCGGCCACAATGGGGCGGTGTATTCGGTAGCGTGGTCGCCCAAACAATCCCATGTTCTCAGTTCGGGCGCCTCTGACGGTCGAGTCTTGTTCTTCGACATTCGCCGCGCCAACGCTGCCTTTGCATCTCTCGATTTGGATGACGCGATCGGGGTGATCGGAGAAGATGGCATGACCGGCGCCGGGGCCAGGGGGCAGCTGCTCGATTGGAATGCGCGGGCGCACAATGGGGCCGTGACGGGCGTGCTCTGGAATCCTAGTGGGGACAAGATTGTCTCTGCGGGCCACGATCAGCGACTGCGTGTCTGGGACGCCGCGACAGGACGAAACGACCTCGTGCATTTTGGTCCCCGGGTTCGGAATGAAAGGATCGGGGAACTGAAACCTTTGATATCCCCTCTCGGTGCCGGACTCCCTGGACGAGAGTTATTGTTTTGGCCCAACGATGACGGCAAAGGTGAGATATTCATGCACCATCTGCGCGAGGGGGACCTGTTGAGGATCTTGCGGACCCGCGGCACCATTCGTACCCCGAACGTGAAACAGGGTAGTGTGGCACGTCTCACGAGCGGAGGTCGCATCAATGCCATGGTGTGGAGGTCGAATGCTGCCAGCGGCGAAGGACTGGAGATGTACAGCGCCCACGGGGACGGCAGGATATGTACCTGGATCCCCGCGCTGAAGGGCGATGCCGGAGAAGACGAGGACGACGGTGGCACTCTTGCTGGCGTGGAGGACGAAGCGGAGAGCAAACGGAAGAGAAAGAGAGATCTGATTGGAGATCTGGTGGAAGGATTGACCAAGAGGCCAATCACCTTCTCATGAGGTAGAATCTGAGATCAACCCGGCACGCCCACGCCGTGACCAACAATGGGAGAGTACATCAATGAGCTTGTCAAGTCTCATCGCCAACGAGAATCGTCAAATCCACCAGCACCGTCGCTAGATCTAGACCACATATTCGTATATCATAAGCTCATCAATCTTCGATGGACGGGGAATAAAGGCAGTCCATCACCGCAATTGCACTGCAAACATCATCTCACCGCTTCGGAACACGGAACATCTCTTTGGTCGAATGTCGGAAGGTAGTATTGACGCCGCCCACGACATCGGCATGGTCATTGGGAGGACGAGCGGAATAGATGAATGGCGACGAGTTGTACAAGGCGGAAGTATATATGTCCGGAGAAGGTAGAGCAGCCGGGTCTCGGGGGACCGGGTCGGAAACTTCCCAATGCCTGGGGTTGAGCTTGTAGTAGCCTGGTGTCACGGCGGCCGTCTGGTGCCGGGAAGGGGTGGGAGATGCTTCAGACACAGAAAGCCACGAAGAATCTTCTTTTGGTGGCTGCTGTGTCGGCTGTGGCTGACGAAAAGGAGCGTGTTCTTGTGGCAGCCGGGCCTGCTTCTGCTGGGGCCGGTCGGAGAAAAGGGGGGGGATGGTGATGGATGTTGAGACAGATTCAGCGGAATAATAATAATCGCGAGTCGCAGGGCCTTTGGGCTTTGGCACCACCTGGTCAGCCTTTCGGATGGAGGTCTGATTCGAGCGGGACAATCCAGACGCAGATGGTGGTCTACCCATATGTGTGTGGATGCCACCGTCGTCCCATTGGGAATTGATAACCGGAGAAGGGAAGGGGGATGGGAGCTGTAAAACACGTCTCGCCTCCTGGTCCGACCTCTTGACCTGAAGCCGAGTCTGGCTCAGGATGGTAGCAGTAGTGGTGGTGGCCGCCTTTTCGGCAGAGTTTTGTACTGGTTCCCTTTCCGATCCTACCGGCCTTACCGTAAGAAATGACCTCTTTGGAGCTGGGTCGCCAGGTTGCGCCGTCGTCCCAACCCCCTCCCTTCTGGCCAGCGTCCTGGGCTCGACATTTTGTTCTGCTCTCATTTGATTCTTCGCTGCTTGAGACATTCGGTACTCCATCTGGCGTTTGGCCAATCTCTCTCGATGTCCATTGACTTCGTTCTCAGCTCTCTTCTTCGCAATCAGCGCGCCAATCTGACTCGAATGGTCTCTCAGTGACAGTGGTCCGCCTAACTCTATACCCAGTTCGCGCGCAGAGGAGGGAGGAGAGATCTTTGGCGCTTGTGGCGGCAATGGACGTGGGATTTCGGGCGGTGCCTGAGACGGCTTTGGAGGATCTGGCGATATTGGTGCAGGGGGCAAGTACTTGTTCACAGCTGAAATAGCAGCAAGTCGAGGCACTGGTTGTGGCCACGGCTGCGACTCGGGAAAGGACTGTCTCTGAGACACAAACTTGACGGGCAACATGGACTCAACTGGCTGTGTAGATCGATATCCAACAGGGTGGAATGCAGTGGCCTGTATCGGAGACGGACTCGATACAGAGAGGAGGGTATTTGCACCATTTTTATGGACATCGCTAGAAAGAGTGTCTGCTTGTTGGGCGAGAGAGCGTGATATGGCAGAGAGCTGGTGAAGTGATGCTGGAATCTCAAATCCAGGGCACTTCCGCGGCGGCGGCGGCGGCGGCGACGGCGACGTCGTGCGTTTCCGGCGTGTCATCTTGAAGCTCTAGGAGCTCCCACAAAGGGGCTCTCACCTAGACATGGTTACGTTAGCGAACGAAGGTGGGCATGAGTGCTGGTGTACAAGTCACATGTGAAGCGCCATGGCGCGCAGTGCAAAATAACGCTGCACACCATTGATTTGTGAGAGAGAAATTCCACTAACAGAGATATCATTCGCCCATCCGCCTGAGTATCTGCTGCTTTATCGGCAATGCATCAAACTCCATAGCAGCTCGTCACATCAATTCCCCAATATTTGGCGGGCCAATGCGCTGCTGCGCCTCATTATTCGATCTTCGGGCTAACGTCGTATCATGGTTGAGACGTCTGTGACCGACCAAGTCACGCAACACACGGATAAAGGGTGATGAAGTGTGCTGACTGCTAGACACTACCATCAAAGTTGCGTTAATTCCAGAAATGGTATCTCGCAGAGCTTCGCGGGCTTCGCACCGGCGGTGCCCGCCTGCTGTTGATGACACTGGTCGAGGTCTGAGACCCCACCCGTCAAGGTTCAGAGTCTATCCTTAGTCAACTGTCCCATGCCTTCAATTCTCCTGGGTCCGCTAATCCGAGAGTTTGACCCAGCCTTTCCAGTCAATGCTCTCATGTCAGAAGGAGATTACCCCGTTTTCATACTTGTGTCTGACGGCTCTGAATATACGAGATGAGCAGCAACGACTACAGCAATGTTGGACATCTACTATCGGAACCTTTGAACGTGCCAGATGAGCTGAATGACCGACAACAATGTCTGGACATCTATGACATGTCAGGAACCCGGTCGATGCCTACAACACATGTATCGTACCAGCTCGAGATCTGGCCATGAATGGCAGAGTTCTTGATCTTTTCGGTGTTTGTGGCCAAGGGTTGAGAGCTTCCTCTGACACTCTGATCCGTGTACGAGGAGCTCTGGAAGCGGCTGGCTTCGGCCTCTGGCTCGGTTGGCACCAGGACTACTTGTTTGACCAAAAGGCCGACCGCAAAGTGTACGGTTTCTGGTGCAAGAAGCAGCGCCAGCGGATCAAGAATCCGGCCAACGGGACGTGCCCTTGGGGTGAAGCGGCCGTGCCTAGAACAGTGCTATTATAAAGTCTTAGATCGGGACAACGTCGAGATTGTCGACATTTCTGAACAGTCAGGGAACGGCATTCAGGAGTTCACCGGGACGGGAATAAAGACCAAGGACGGTAAGCATTACGAGCTCGACATCGTCGCTCTCGCCACCGGCTTCGACATCACCACCGGTGGCATGACGAATATGGGCCTCCAGAGCATTCACGGCACCACGCTCCAGAACGAGTGGAAGAAGGCGGCCAACACGTATCTGGGCACGACCGTCAGCGGGTATCCGAACAGGTTTCATCTGTACGGCCCTCACGGCCCCACGCTGCTCTCCAATGGCCCCAGCAGCATTGAGGTCCAAGGACGGTGGATCCGCGACGCCCTCAAACTGATCAACCTGAAGTACGTCGATGCGAGCCCGGAGGCCACTGCAGAGTGGAAAAAACATATCAATGAGCTCAGCGACGTTACCCTCCTTCCCACCACACGGTCGACGTACATGGGAGGCTCCGTGCCCGGAAAGACATTTGAACAGGTCAACTACGCCGGCGGCATCCCAGCCTATGTCAAGGAGATCAGGGCCACGCTGAATGATTGGAAGGGCTTCCACACGGTCGCGGCCACGCGTGAATGGTGAAGCAACGAATGAGAGGATTGCCATTTCTGCCGTCGGATCTCTCTGTCTGTCCGGAGTCGTGTCTGTCCTCCTGCCAATACATGAGCTGCCTACTTCTTGCTGTCAAAGTACAGCTTAGCCAACTGGTCCATGATCGGTTTGACCGACTGGTAGTGTTTTTGTCCCTGCTCCACATAGCGGCCAATGTCGTCGAAGCTGAAGCCCCTCTTCTGCCGGTCGCGGTCATGGTCACGGTCACGATCACGCTCCCTGTCCGAGTCGTAGTGTCGTCGGTCACGGTCTCGCCTGTCGCGGTCATCCCGGTCACGGGTGGACCTTCTGTTCCCTCTGTCCGACGCAGAGCCATCGTCCCGACGGCTGCGACCTTCGCTACGGTATCTTCGAGAATCATCATCATCATATCTGTCGTCGTGTCGTCTCCTCCTTCCGTCTCTGCCATCAGACCGGTATCCTCGGTCGTCGTCCCGGTCATTGGAATCATGTCGTCGTCGTGCTGCACGTCGGTCGTCGTCATCGTCATCGTGGTCGTGCCGTCGCCGCTCAGGCTCTCGGTACGTGTGGCTGCGACGGAGGGGGGCAGGGTCGTCGTAAGTGTGTCTGTCTCTGTGCCTGGGCTGATCTCTATCATCTC
>Ga0255336_100482_pt1 | contig 61004 bp, 50 predicted proteins | sample MeOH1_35cm_T3_17_FD_189102 | JGI IMG/M metagenome (GOLD analysis project Ga0255336, IMG submission 189102) | Sandy soil microbial communities from University of British Columbia, Vancouver, Canada - MeOH1_35cm_T3_179 | ecosystem: Engineered > Artificial ecosystem > Sand microcosm > Unclassified ... | reverse complement strand
GCGCGAAGTTGCCTTTTTTCGCGCCGAGGTTCAGCGCCATGATCGCGTTCGCCGACAGCGAGCCGAAGCTCATTGCCGAGACGTTGAAGATCGACATCGAATAAGGCTGCGCGCGATCCGGTCCGACTACGATGCGGAAGTCGTGACTATCGAGCCTGGTCGGCGCGAGCGAGTGGCTGATCCATTCGTGCGCAACGGCCTTGACGTCGAGCTCCGTGCCGTACGGGCGGCTATCGACGTCGTTCTTCGCGCGCTGGTAGACGATGCTGCGCTGGGCGCGCGAGAACGGCTTTTCGTCAGTATCGCCTTCAACGAAATACTGGCGGATTTCCGGCCGGATGAATTCGAACAGGAAACGGAAATGGCCCCACAGCGGATAGTTGCGCAGGATCGCGTGACGCTGCTGTGTCAGGTCGAACAGCCCGAGCGCGACGAGCGCGAGCGGCACGATGATCCAGAACCACGAAATGTGATGCGTGGCGGCGAACGCCGCACAGACCGCGAACAGCGCGGCTGCACACCACATGGCGAGATAACGTCGAGAAAACATGGGAACTCCGGTGCAGTGAGGATCGTCACGGCGGGATCGCCAACGCCGCTGGCGCCAGCGGAATCCGTCGTGAAGGAAAACGGGCGACGGCCTGTCATGGTGACGCGAATGGTGACGCGAGTTGCCGCTTGAAGAGCGAACGCATGGACGCCGCCGAGCAGGTTCAGGCGTGCACGCACAGCGGTGCGCTGCATTGCCGCTCACGGCAATGCTGATCGATTGAATGCATGGTCAACGGGCGGTCAGCAGCGCCGCTTTCTGAGGCTGGCGTGTGACCGGCTGACCGGTCACCGCATGTTCGATGATGCCGCCGCCCAGGCACACGTCGCCATCGTAGAGCACGGCGGATTGCCCTGGTGTGACAGCCCATTGCGCAGTGTCGAAATTCAGTTCGAACAGGCCTTCGCCGGCTCCCGCCGAGCTGAACGTGCACGGTGCATCCGCTTGCCGGTAACGGGTCTTCGCGCCGCAGGCGAAGCCGTCCGCCGGCGGCTCGCCCGCCACCCAGCTCGTGTTGCCCGCGGACAGCGTATGGCTGAGCAGCCACGGATGATCGTGGCCTTGCGCGACGTACAGTGTGTTCGACGGGATGTCCTTGCCGGCCACGAACCACGGCTCGCCGCTGCCGTCCTTGCTGCCGCCGAGGCCGATGCCCTTGCGCTGTCCAAACGTGTAGAACGCGAGGCCGATATGTTCGCCGACCACTTTGCCCTCGGTGGTTTTCATCGGGCCGGGCTTGGTGGGCAGATAGCGATTCAGGAAGTCGCGGAACGGCCGTTCGCCGATAAAGCAGATGCCGGTCGAATCTTTCTTCTTCGCATTGGGCAGCGCGATCTGTTCGGCGATTTCGCGCACTTTGGTTTTCGGAATTTCGCCGAGCGGAAACAGCGTTTTCGACAACTGCGCCTGATTCAGCCGATGCAGGAAGTACGACTGATCTTTCGTATGGTCGAATGCCTTCAGCAGTTCGAAGCGGCCGTTGTTCTCGCGCACGCGCGCATAGTGGCCGGTCGCGATGGTTTCCGCGCCGAGCGATATGGCGTGATCGAGGAACGCCTTGAACTTGATCTCGGCGTTGCAGAGCACGTCCGGGTTCGGCGTGCGGCCGGCCGAATATTCGCGCAGGAATTCGGCGAACACGCGGTCCTTGTATTCGGCGGCGAAGTTGACCGCTTCGACGTCGATGCCGATCAGGTCCGCCACCGAGACCACGTCGATCCAGTCCTGCCGCGTGGAGCAGTACTCGCTGTCGTCATCGTCTTCCCAGTTTTTCATGAACAGGCCGACCACGTCGTAGCCTTGTTCCTTCAGCAGCCACGCGGTGACCGACGAATCGACGCCGCCCGACATGCCTACTACGACTTTCTGCTTGCTCATAAGGTGCTCACTGGGTGCTGCATGACTTCATGGATCGTGGGTGGCCGCTCGTGACGGTTGCCGCGATATTTACTGTTTGGGCCCGACCGAATGCGTGTGCACGAAGTCGAGCGGGAAACGCCGGCCCGCGAGGTAGTCGTCGAGACATTGCATGACGAGCGGCGTGCGGTGCCGTTCTGGACAGGCGCGCAATTCGTCGGCGCTCATCCACAACGTGCGGACGATGTCGGGGTCGAGCGCGCGCTCCGGGTCGGGGCCGCCGCCTGCGCCGCAATAGGTGAAGCGCAGGTAGGTGACACCCTCATTGCCGGGCCGCTCGAAGTGGGTCATGTACAGGCCCACCAGCGCCTCGGGCGCGAACGGATGGGCGGTTTCCTCGAGCGTTTCGCGGATCACTGCTTCGACCAGCGTTTCGCCCGCTTCCAGATGGCCTGCGGGCTGATTCAGGCGCAGGCCGTCGGCGGTATGTTCTTCGACCACGAGAAAGCGCCCGTCACGCTCGACGATGGCCGCGACGGTGACGTGCGGCAGCCAGGTTTCCGGTTTCATGGGTGCGCATTTTACCGTTTATAGGCCTCGCCTGCCGGGAAGCGGGTCGGCGCGGCGCCCTGGTCTGCCGCCTCGCCGGCCCGTCACGACGCAGCCTGCGTCCGCCAAGGCCCCCCGCATTGTCCCCGATTTCGACGCCGCGCCCGTTTCGGTTAAAGTGAGGCGTTAGCCGTTGCACTTGCAAGCCGGCGTGCCTCGTCGGCGGATCTGTCGTAAAACAGGAAGTCGAGGAGGAACAACGATGCACATCGGAGTGCCAGCCGAGACGCGCGCGCACGAAACCCGCGTCGCCGCGACGCCCGAGACGGTCAGGAAGTATGTGAGCCAGGGCCACCGGGTCGCGATCCAGAGCGGCGCCGGCACCGGCGCAAGCTTTCCTGACGACGCCTTTACGGCCGCCGGCGCGGAGATCGTCGACGCCGCGACCGCTTTCGGCGCCGATCTCGTTCTCAAGGTGCAGTCGCCGACCGACGCCGAACTGCCGCTTCTGAAGCGCGGCGCGGTGCTGGTCGGCATGCTCGATCCTTTTAATACCGAAAACTCATCAAAGCTGGCGGCAGCCGGCGTCACCGCGTTCGCGCTCGAAGCCGCGCCGCGCACCACGCGTGCGCAAAGCCTCGACGTGCTGAGCTCGCAGGCCAACATTGCCGGGTATAAGGCGGTGCTGCTCGCCGCCACGCTTTACCCGCGCTTCATGCCGATGCTGATGACCGCCGCCGGCACGGTGAAAGCCGCGCGCGTGCTGATTCTGGGCGCGGGCGTGGCGGGCTTGCAGGCGATTGCGACTGCGAAGCGTTTGGGCGCCGTGATCGAAGCATCCGACGTGCGTCCCGCGGTCAAGGAACAGATCGAATCGCTCGGCGCGAAGTTTCTCGACGTGCCCTACGAAACCGACGAGGAGCGTGAAGCCGCCCAAGGCGTCGGCGGCTATGCGCGGCCGATGCCGCCATCGTGGCTCGCGCGTCAGTCGGCGCTGGTTCATGAGCGCGCCAAACAGGCCGACGTGGTGATTTCCACCGCGCTGATTCCGGGCCGCGCCGCGCCGACCTTGATCTCGGTGGAAACCGTGCAGGCGATGAAACCCGGCTCCGTGCTGGTCGATCTCGCGGCGGGACGCGGCGCGGAGTACGAAGGCCGGCGCGGCGGCAACTGTCCGTTGACCGAAGCGGACCAGGTGGTGATCAGACACGGCGTGACTATCGTCGGCTATACGAATCTGGCCTCGATGGTGCCCGCCGACGCGTCGTCCCTCTACGCGCGCAACCTGCTCGATTTCCTCAAGCTGATCATCACGAAGGAAGGCGCCCTGAACATCGATCTCGCAGACGACATCGTCGCGGCCACGCTGCTGGCCCGCGACGGCGAAGTCGCGCGCAAGGCTTAAGGAGAATGGCGATGGAAGTCATCAACCACACCGTCATCAACCTGATCATCTTCGTGCTGGCGATCTACGTCGGCTACCACGTGGTCTGGAACGTCACGCCCGCGCTGCACACGCCGCTGATGGCCGTGACCAACGCGATCTCGGCGATCGTGATCGTCGGCGCGATGCTGGCCGCCGGCCTGACCCTGGGTGCGCCGGGCAAGTTCTTCGGCACGCTCGCCGTCGCACTCGCGGCGGTCAACGTGTTTGGCGGCTTTCTCGTGACGCGGCGAATGCTGGAGATGTTCCGCAAGAAAGAGCCGAAGAAGCTGATCGCAGATAAGACGGCAAAGGAGAACGCGTAATGAGTCTGAACCTCGTCACGCTGCTTTATCTGGTCGCGTCGGTCTGCTTCATTCAGGCGCTCAAGGGGCTGTCGAATCCGAAGACCGCGCGCATCGGCAATACCTTCGGCATGGCCGGGATGGCGATCGCGATCCTCACCACCATCGCGCTGATCGTCAAGCAGGCTAACGGGCTCGGTTCGAACCTCGGTTTGGGGCTCGGTCTGCTGCTGGTCGCGCTGGTGATCGGCGGCGCGGTCGGCGCGTTCGTCGCCGCGCGCGTGGAAATGACCAAGATGCCGGAGCTGGTCGCGGCGATGCACTCGCTGATCGGTCTGGCCGCCGTGTGTATCGCGTATGCGGTGGTGTCGGAGCCGGCGGCGTTCGGTCTGGTCGATCCGGAGAACACCGCGCCGGGCTTCCTGCCGTATGGCAATCGCGTCGAGCTGTTCATCGGCACGTTCGTCGGCGCGATCACGTTCTCCGGTTCGGTGATCGCGTTCGGCAAGCTGTCGGGCAAGTACAAGTTCCGCCTGTTCCAGGGCGCGCCGGTCGTGTATGCCGGGCAGCATCTGATCAACCTGCTGCTCGCGCTCGCGATGCTCGGCTTTGGCGTGATCTTCTTCCTCACGCAGTCGTGGCTGCCGTTCATCATTATGACGATCATCGCTTTCGTGCTCGGCGTGCTGATCATCATTCCGATCGGCGGCGCGGACATGCCGGTGGTGGTGTCGATGCTGAACTCGTACTCGGGCTGGGCGGCGGCGGGCATCGGCTTCTCGCTGAACAATCCGATGCTGATCATCGCGGGCTCGCTGGTGGGTTCGTCGGGTGCGATTCTTTCGTACATCATGTGCCGCGCGATGAACCGCTCGTTCTTCAACGTGATTCTCGGCGGCTTCGGTAATGAGGCGGGGGCGGCGGTAGCGGGTGGGTCGGCGGAGCAGCGTCCGGTGAAATCCGGTTCTGCAGACGATGCGGCGTTTATGCTCGGCAATGCTGAAACCGTGGTGATCGTGCCGGGGTATGGTCTCGCCGTGGCACGTGCGCAGCATGCGCTGAAGGAGCTGACCGACAAGCTGGTGGAGAAAGGCATCGAGGTGAAGTACGCGATTCACCCGGTGGCGGGCCGGATGCCGGGCCACATGAACGTGCTGCTCGCCGAAGCCGAAGTGCCGTACGACATGGTCTACGAAATGGACGACATCAACGGGGAGTTCGGCCAGGTCGACGTGGTGCTGGTGCTCGGCGCAAATGACGTGGTGAATCCGGCGGCGAAGAACGATCCGAAGTCGCCGATTGCGGGCATGCCGATCATCGAGGCGTACAAGGCGCGTACGGTGATCGTGAACAAGCGCTCGATGGCGGCGGGGTACGCCGGGCTCGACAACGACCTGTTCTACATGGACAAGACGATGATGGTGTTCGGCGATGCGAAGAAGGTGATCGAAGATATGGTGAAAGCGGTCGAATAAACCCGCCTGGAACAGGATCGCGGTTTGCCTCGCAACGGCAAACCGCGATCCTCACTTCGGCCTGGCATTCACATGCCGCAACAGATCCGCAAGGCGCCTGCCTTCCTGATCCGGATACTGTTCGAGCACCTGCAGATTCTGGATCTTCTCCAGTCCGAAATTGCGGAAATCGCTACGCAATTCACACCACGCGCCAAGCGTCCAGCGCGCGCCCCAATAGGCGAGCGCAAGTGGCCAGACGCGTCGTTCGGTCGCCGCGCCATTCACGTCGACGTAAGCAAAGCTCACCACATGCCGCGTATCGATCGCGCGATGCAGCGCGTCCAGTTGCGCCGAAAAATTCCCCTTGATGTGAAACGACGGCGCGAAAACCGCCAGCCTTTCCAGCGCCGCGCGCTTGTCGGCGGGCATGGCCGAAGCGATTTTGGCGAGCGCGCCGCGCGCGCCACCGGCAAAGGCGGCGCCTCCCCACGACTCGAGCATGCGTGCGCCCGCGGCGAGCGCGGCCAGTTCGTCGGCGGTGAAGGTGAGCGGCGGCAAACTCGCCGTGCGGCTCAGCCGGTAGCCGATGCCGGCTTCGCCCTCGATCGGCACCCCTGACAGTTGCAGATCACGCACATCGCGATAGACCGTGCGCAGCGAGATGTTCAGCCAGTCGGCGAGTTGCTGCGCGGTGGTCAGACGCCGTCCGCGCAGCAGTTCGGCGATCTGGAACAGGCGGTCGGCGCGGCGCGTCATCGTGGGCGTGGTGTAGAAGAGGACCGGGACAGTCCCGCGATGATAGCGCCGCATGCCGCGCTCCGGTCAACGTTCGTGCGCGGTGTCTGGCGCCCGCCGCGCATGAGCGTCGTGACGCGTTTAACCGTTGGTCTGCGAATGCAGGCCGAGGCGGTTGCCTTCCGTATCGGTGAAGAACGCGATATAGCCGATGTCCTTCGGCAGCTTGATCACCGGGCCGTCGGTCTTGCCGCCGGCTTTCTCCACGCGCGCGAGGGTGGCGTCGACGTTCGGCTGCGCGTTCAGGTAGACGAGCACGCCGTCGCCGGTCGGCGTCATCGACGGGCTGTGGACGATCGCGCCGCCGGTGGCCGGTTCTTCGTAGCCGAACACGGCGATCGGCTGGCCGCCGATTTCCTGCACGTTCAGTTTGACGTCGAGCGCGGCTTCGTAGAAACGAACGGCGCGAGCGAAATCGACGGACGGAATCTCGAACCATGCAACAACTTTGGATGATGTGGACATGTCACTCTCCTGGGGATGGCGGGGTAAGCCGTGCAAAGCGCCGGATGGCGTGAGAAGGAGTGTGCGGGGGTGCTGCTGACAGCGTGGTGTCAGTAGGGCGTGGCAGCAGCGATGAAAGAAGCGATGAGAGAAGCGAAGGGGCCGAAGCAGACAGCAGGCGAAAAAAAACCGCGAGGCCGGTTCGCGGCTCGCGGTTCTTATCGCCTTGCAGCGGCGGCGCTGAAAGCGCTGTGCGTCAAGCCGCAGGCGTATCAGTTTGCGGCCGCTGCCGCACGCTGCCTGCGATCAGGTCGAAGCGGAACAGCCGGCATTCGAGCGCGCCGTTAAAGAGCGGTGTCTTGGTCGATTCACGCAGGCGCAACTGGCCAGGCAGCTTGCGGTCCGACGTCAGGATAAACGCATGCCAACCGGTGAAGCGTTGCTTGAGCGCGTCGCCTAGCGACTGGAAGAATTCGCTGTCCGGCGTTTCCTCCTGGGCGCGGCGAAAGCCGTCGTCTTCGCGGCTGTCACGATTGCCGCGGCCTTCGCGAAGCTCGCCGCGCGCATTGCGTCCGCGCACTTCGATCCGTTCGCCATAGGGCGGATTCGCGACGAGAATGCCCGCCGCGGACGAGGGCGGCGTCATGTTGCGCGCGTCGAGCTGCTTGAGCGGAATAGACGGCAAGCCGGCACGCTGGAAGTTGGCGCGCGCCTTGTCGAGCATGTCGCCGGAAATATCGCTACCGAAGATCTGCAGATCGGCACGCGAACTGCGCGCGGCGTGTTTCGCGTCGAGCGCGGCGGCCTTGAGCGTTTGCCAGGTCCTGGCTTCGTACTGCTTGAGCTTCTCGAAGCCGAAGCGGCGTTCCGCGCCCGGCGCGATATTCAGCGCCACCTGCGCGGCTTCGGCGAGGAACGTGCCGCTGCCGCACATCGGGTCGTACAGGGGCGTGCCGGCGGTCCAGCCGGTCAGACGCAGAATGCCCGCGGCCAGATTCTCGCGCAGCGGCGCCGCGCCCTTGTCGAGGCGCCAGCCGCGCTTGAAGAGCGGGTCGCCCGAGGTGTCGAGATACAGCGTGCAGTCGGTGGCGGTGAGAAACGCGAACACGCGCACGTCGGGCATGGCGGTGTCGATACTCGGACGCGCACCGCTGACTTCGCGCAGACGGTCGCAGATCGCGTCCTTCACGCGCAGCGTGGTGAATTCCAGGCTGCGCAGCGGCGATTTGATTGCGGTGACGTCCACCCGCAGCGTTTCGTTTGCCGAGAACCATTGTTCCCAACGCTGTTCGACCGCGAGCGCGTAAATGTCCTGTTCGCTGCGATACGGACGATGCGCGATTTTCAGCAGCACGCGGCTCGCGAGGCGCGAGTGCAGGTTGGCGGCCATGCCGGCGGCCCAGCCTCCACGGAAATGCACGCCGCCCGGCACTTGTGCGCCGGCCGTGAACGGCGCGCCGTTCAGGTGCTGGGCGGCAATTTCGGCGAGTTCGGCCGCGAGCGAGGCTTCAAGGCCGCGTGGGCAAGGGAGGAAGAAATCGAAGGACATTGAGGTTGCCGGAAGGCGTTGGATAAGGCGCTATTGTACGCGGTCGGGGTGAGCGGCCATGCGCGATTGCCTGGCGGCAAGCCGCGCCCGCCTGCGCGGGCGGTGCGGCGAGCGGTTGCCGCCGCAGGCCGCTACCTGGCTGCGCGTGCCGCTTTTGCCGGCCAGACGAGTTCCAGCGGATGCCGGAACAGCCGTTGCCAGATCGCGCCACGCAGCGAGCGCACCGCGTTGCGCCGCAAGTCGCGCGATTTCACCGCCATGTAGAAGGCGAGCGCGAAACTCACGGCCACGTTGAGTATCGCCATGCTGCCGACACCGGCCACCGCCCACCACAACTCCGGCAGTTTCAGCGCGTCCTTGCCGAGCACGCCGAGCGCGACGCCGATCGAACCGGCGCTGAGCGTGACGTGACGCACTTCGAAGGAAAACGCAAACGCGGTGAGAATCGCCGGCACCAGGCCGAGCATCAGCCCGAGCGTGATATTGCCGACCACCCCCGCCACATTCGCACGGCAAAACCGCGCGATCCGGTCGGCACCGGCCGCGCCCAGCGTCATGCGCAGACGGCGGTTATAGGTGAGCGCGTCGGCAACGCGATGCAGCACGAACCAGTTGTCCGCCCAGCCCGCAAGCAGGCTGGACGACCACAGCAGCACGCCGGTCAACGCGGCGTAGAACGGTGTCGGCCCCCAGAGCGAGAAGGAGTGCAGCGTGGCGTGCGCCTTCTCCGGCGAAATGATGTTGGCGCGAAACAGCGCGTGCCACAGCAATTGCACGCCGAAGCACACGGGAAACACCAGCAGAACGTTGCCGAGCACCGCGGCGGCCTGGGTGCGCATCAGCGCGGTCACCGAACTGACGAAGCTGTCGACCCCTGCCGGCGTGCCGACACCGTCGAGTTCCCGCGCGAGCGTCGGTGCGGTCATGGCCGGCTGCTTGGTGGCGAGCGAGAAGTGCAGGAAGTGCATCAGCAGGAAACTCGCCGCGTAGTTGATGCCGGCCAGCAGGCCTTCGAACATCGCCTGAAAATGCGCGCCGGTAATGGCGAATTTCACGCACACCGTGACGACGGTGACGAGACCGCCGCCGGCCGCCATGCGCAGCATCTTCAGATATTCGGCGCGATCGCGGGCGATGTAGTGCTCGCCGGTATCGGCGCTGTATTCGACGACCTTGCGCGCCAGCAGCGAAAAGTTGCTGCGTACCAGGTGCGCGACGCTCTGGCTCGCATGGTTTGCGTTGACGAGTTCGGCGGTGAGACGCGCGCCGGCGTGCGGATCGTCTTGCGCCATCCATGCATTCAGCAGATGCTCGGCGCGCACGATCCGCATGCGCATCCGTTCGACCTGGAACACGATGTCGACGCTCACGCCGTTGCGATAGAGATGCGCGAAGACGTCGTCCGTCGCGCCGCGGCATTCGTCGAGCAGCAGCCGCAGATAGTTGACCTCGTGCAGCAGCGGTTCCTGCGGGCCGCCGGCCACGAACGCCTGGTGCGCGGCTTCGACGGCGAGCATCGCGCGTGTGAGCCGGTAGAACGGTTGCTTTTCCATCGCGACGCGCACGTCGCTGGCTTCGTGCGTGGCATGGCCGTCGCGATCGCGGTGCGCGTGAGCGAAGCCGCAGTCGTCCGGATCGGCTCGGCCCAGACGGCTGCGCACGGTTTGTGACAGGCCCGTGGAACTGATCTGGCAGGTCAGGTTATGCAGCGCCGCCAGCAGGTCGAGCGAAAACGGTGTGGTGTCGCGCTGTTCGTCTTCGTCCGCCGCGTAATCGAAAAGCACGTGGATGCGGATCAGCAGGTCGGTGGGAAGCGCGCCGATCCATTCGGCGTCCCGCTCCGAGCTGAACATGAGCGTGACGATCGCGGTGAGGTCGCGCCGGTTTGGCGCGGGCGGAATCAACGCGGCTTCGAGCCGTTCGAACAACGCACCGAAGAAGCCCGAATGCACGGGCATGCCGGCGTCGCACAGCAGCGAGAGGCCGTCGCTCTCGCGCAGCAGTGCACGCAGAATACCGGCGACGTTCGCCTTCCAGACGGGGTTGCGGTCGAGCACATGGAGGAGATAGCGGATTCGCGTGTGCGCCGGCGTGGAGTGATGGGCGTTGCCTTCAGCGGCGGCGCCGGCCTGGACTGCGTGGCCCCGGCGAATCCAGTGGGCGAGTTCGATCAGCCACTCGCTGCGCTCCGGATACGGCGCGGTCCGGTCGGCGATCGCCAGCAGCGCATCGAGCTGGTGACCGCCGTCGCGCGAAGCGCGCCATTTCCTGATGAATCGTTTGAGCGAGTCGAACACTTCAGGCGCCGGCTCCCGCAGTGCTGTCCGCTGAAGGACAGGGTGGCACGGCCACACTCACCGCCGTCCCTTTGGTCGAAGCCGAAGAAGCTCCCTTGGGGTTCGGGCTTTGACCTTGCGGAGCAGCGGCAGCCATTGCCTGCACGGCGGAAGCCATCTGCACGGAAATCCGCTGCAGCGCCCGCCGATGCCCGTCGACCAGCGCGTCATACCCGCCGCTCACCGGTTCGCTGACCACGCTGCGGCACGTCATTACCGCGTTGCTGCGTACCGAACGGACGCTCCACACTGCATCGATCAACGCATGCGAGCCGGGCCATGACTCGAAGCGCTGCACGTTCATGCTGACCCGATACACCGGCGTGGCATCCGGTCGCGCGGTGCCGTACACGTCGATGGTGTTCAACTGCTGCGTCAGACTCGTCGACAACGCGCGCCGGATCTCGTCGCCGGGCAGCGAGGCCCAGCGCTCTTCTTCGAGCACTTGGACCTGTGTCGGCCCCGTCTGTATCACCAACTGATTCTTCGACACCTGCGGCGGCACGTCGATCGGCGCGACTTCGATCAGCCACGCCGGCGCAGCCGAGGTCCGGCCGCTGACCGGCGCCGCCGCTGCGGCGGTGCTATCCGATCCCAACGTATAGAAGCGGCTCGACGGCGACGAGCACGCCGCCAGCGCCACCAGTCCGGCCAGCGCGCCGGCAAGAACAGCACCACGCGCGAGCCCGCGCGGCGGACGGGGGAGCCGGGCAAACATCATGGTTTATCTCCTGATTTACCGCGCAACAGCGATTCGGGATGGCGCTCCAGATAATCCGACAGCGCATTCAGCGACTGCAACGTGCGCGTCAATTCCTGCAACGCCTGATGAACATCGGACTGCAACGGCGAATCCTGCTGCAAGGTCGCCTCGGCCGAACCGAAGGTCTGCTTCGCCGCTGCGAGCGTGTCGCGCGCCTGCGGCACCACTTCCTTGTCGAGTCGCGTGAAGAGCTGATCGGCGTTCTTCAGCGCGCTGTTCAGGTTGTTGCCGATCTGGTCGAACGGCACCGCGTCGAGCTTCTTCGCAATGTCGGCGACCTGGAGCTGCAACTCGTCGAGCGTGTTCGGAATGGTCGGCAGTTCGAGCGGATCGCTCGCCACGTCGACGGTTGCCGGCGGCGCCTTCGGGAAGATGTCCACCGCCACGTACAGCTGGCTCGTAATCAGATTGCCGGTGCGCAACTGGCCGCGCAGACCATGTTTGACGAGCTGTTGCAGCATGGTTTGACCCGCCAGGCTGCCCGGTGCCGGCGCGGTCTCGCGGAAGCGTCTGCCAAGCCGGTCCGGATAGAGGTTCATCGTTACCGGCATGGTGAAGCTGCGCGACTTCGGATCGTAGTCGATGCCGATGTTGGTCACCTGGCCCAGCACGATGCCGCGGAAATCGACCGGTGCGCCGATCGACAGGCCGCGCAGCGACTGGTTGAAGTTCATCACCACGCGCAGCGGCACGCCGTCCGGTTCGCGCATCGCATCGGCTTCATCCGAACCGAGGCGGAAGGTCATGTTGTTCGGCGCCTGCGCGCCTACGCCCTGACCCGGCGGCGACTGGAACGACAGGCCGCCTACGATCACCGTTGCAAGCGACTGGGTGTTCAGCTTGAAGCCGCTGGAATCGAGCCGCAGATCGACACCGCTCGCATGCCACCAGCGCGAATTGGTGCCGACATACTGGTCGAACGGCGCGGACACGAAGACCTGCATGGTCACGCCGGTGCCGTCCTTGTCGAGCGAGAAGCCGACCACCTGGCCGACCTGCACGCGCCGGTAGAAGATCGGCGAGCCGATGTCGATCGAGCCGAGCGAGTCGCCGTGCAGGACGAACTGGTGACCCTTCTGGTCGCCGGTAATCGGCGGCGGCGTTTCGAGGCCAACGAAGTCCTTCTCGGTATCCGGCGAATGCCCGGCATCCGCGCCGATATACGCGCCCGAAAGCAGCGTGGTGAGACCGGACACGCCGCTCGCGCCGACGCGCGGCCGCACCACCCAGAAACGCGAATCCTTGACCGCGAAATCTTCGCCTTCCTTGGTCAACTGGACCTGCACCAGCACGTGCGACAGATCTTTCGACAGCGTGATGGTCTTCACGGCGCCGACGTCGACGTCCTTGTACTTCACCTTGGTCTTGCCCGGTTCGAGGCCTTCGGCGCTGACGAAACTGATCGTGATGGTCGGGCCTTTCGCGGTGACGGATTTGATCACGAGCGCGATGCCGATCAGCGCGGCAATCAGCGGAATCACCCAGACGAGCGAAGGCAGCCAGCGGCTGCGCGGTTCAATGTCAGGGTCGGGGAGTTGGGGCGGCAGCTTCGGTCCGTTCGAATCGTTGCGCGGCGCATCGGGAGCGGGCGTCGGTTCTTGCGGGCTAGTCATGTTTGAGATCCTGAGGTTTTGGGGTGCTGCCTTCCACGTGGTCCCAGATGAGGCGTGGATCGAACTGCATGGAGGCCATCATGGTCAGAATCACGACCGAGCCGAAGGCGATGGCTCCGGGGCCCGCCGTAATGACGGCAAGCGATTTGAAGCGCACCAGCGCGACGGTCAGCGTGACGACGAACACGTCGAGCATCGACCAGCGCCCGATCCGTTCGACCATCCGGTAAAGCGTGATGCGCTGATCGGGCCGCCAGCGCGAGCGGCGCTGCGCCGTGATGGTGAGCAGCACCAGCACGCTCAGCTTGAGCATCGGCACCATGATGCTGGCGACAAACACGATCACCGCGAGCGGCCAGTCGCCCGAGGTCCAGAAATAAACGACGCCGCTCATGATAGTGTCGTCTTCGGAACCGAGCAGCGACGAGGTGTGCATGACGGGCAGCAGATTCGCGGGAATATACAGCAGCGCGGCGGCGATCAGCAGCGCCCAGGTGCGCATGAGACTGTCGGGGTTGCGCGAGTGAAGGTGCGCGCCGCACCGTGAACAGTGCTGCGCCGTGACGGAGCGAATGCGCGGCTCGACGCGTCCGCACGCATGGCAACTGACGAGACCCGCGCTTCTCGCGGTAACGTATTTCATGGTGTGCTCACCCTCGACGTGGCGCCGGTGGCACGACCGGCGGCAATGCGGACGGCTCCGCGCCACGCACCTCGGGCGGCGCGGGTGGTCCCGCGACCGAGCTGACTGCGGCCGCCGCGCTGTCTGCTGAAGTGCGCGGCAGCGGCCGTTCGCCGCGGGCGCCCAGTTCGTCGGCGAGATCCCACAGAATGCGCGGATCGAACGTGACCACCACGGCGAGCATCAGCGTGAGCACGCCGAACGCAAACAGCGCCGCTTCGGGAATCACGCGCGCGAGACTCACCATCTTCACGATGGTGATCAGTATCCCGAGCATGAAGACTTCGATCATGCCCCACGGGCGTACGAATTGAATCGCGCGCAGCACGCGGTTGAAGGCGTGCGGCACATAGCCGGCGCGCAGCGGGATCAGCACGTAGAGCAGCGCGACGAGTTCAGTCAGCGGGAACAGAATGGTCGAGCAGAAGACCATGACAGCGACGATCTGCATGTCCTCGTCCCATAGCGCGATGAGCGCGCCGAACAGCGTGGTCTGCGAGGTGATGCCGTTGGTTTCGAGTTCGACGATCGGGAAGCCTTGCGCGATCAGGAAGGTGATCAGCGCGCCGAGCGTCATGGCGCTAATGGCGTCCAGCTTGCGGGAGATGCCGCGGTAAAGCGTGGCCCCACAGCGCGGACAGCGCGCGACCGTGCGCCCGACAAGCCGGGGTTTGCGGAACAGCGTATCGCACTCATGGCACGCAATCAGGTTGTCATGTTCCATAGGGCAAAGGGCTGACAGTGTGAGGGGAAGCGTGCAATGCCCGTTTCTTTGGCAGGTCTGATCAAAGTGTGGAGCAATAGTACCAAACGCGCCCGGCGGTCGCACCGGCCATTGCGCTGAAGCTGGATTGTGAGCCGTGGCGGGCGTTGGCGGACGGTTAATGCTACATCGAATCGCTATAACTCTGACAACCTCCGTCCCTAATTGTTCAATGCGCGCGGCATGTGCGGCGAAAACGCCAGGGGCGGGATCTCTGGCGACCTTCTGCCAGTTTTTTCCGATTGGGGTAGCATGGCCGCCTTGGTGCGTGCCACGGCAGGCATGGTCCGGCCGTCTGCGCTGATGCCTTACGCATCGGCGGCCGGAATATCCGCGCGGGCTGCGCCGTTAACCTCTCTTAGCTTGCGGCGACCTGTCATGGCACTCAATCCTTCATTCGGCAGCAGGGAGTCGTACACGCGGACTGCCATTGCCTTGCACTGGCTGATCGCGTTGCTGATCGTGTGCGGCTTCGCGCTCGGTTGGGTGATGACCGATATTCCGGGCTTCACGCCCACCAAGCTGCGCTACTTCTCGTGGCACAAATGGATCGGCGTGACGGTGTTCGCGCTCGCCGTCCTGCGCATTCTGTGGCGCGCCACGCACTCGGCCCCTGTAATGCCGCGCCGCATGCCGGGCTGGCAGCGCGGCGCCGCGCATCTCGTGCATCTGCTGCTGTATGTGCTGATGATCGCGATTCCCGCGTCGGGCTACCTGTACAGCTCGGCTGCCAACGTGCCGGTGGTCTACCTCGGGCTGATTCCGCTGCCGCGCCTGATCGCGCCGGACCCGCACCTCAAGGAACTCCTGAAGAACGTGCATATCACGCTCAATTACACCTTGCTCGTGCTGGTCGCGCTGCACGTCGCGGCTGCGCTCAAGCATCAATGGCTGGATCGCGACGGCCTGCTTTCGCGCATGCTCCCTTTCCTCAAATAAGGACAACCATGAAGGTCTCGTTTTATCGCTACATGCTCGCCGCCTTCGCCGCGGCCTCGTTGACCGCGGCCGGGAGCGCCGTCGCGCAAGTCGACGTCGCGAAAAGCTCGGTGACTGCCACGTCGAAGCAGATGAACGTGCCGGTGGAAGGCAAGTTCGGTAAATTTACCGCGCAGGTCAGGTTCGATCCGGCAAAACCGGCCGAGGGCGCGGCGCAATTCAGCATCGACGTGGCCAGCTACGATCTCGGCGACGAAAGCTACAACGACCAGGTGCGCGGCAAGGACTGGTTCGACGCCAAGACGTATCCGACCGCCACCTTCGTCTCCAGCGCGATTGCGCCGGCCGGCGGCAACCAGTTCAAGGTGACCGGCAAGCTGACCATCAAGGGTAAATCGCAGACGGTGGTGGTACCGGTCGCGGTGTCCCAGCAGGGCGCCGTGCAAACCTTCGACGGGTCGCTGCCGATCAGGCGCTCGCAATTCGATATCGGCACCGGCGAATGGAAGGACACCTCGGTGGTCGCCGATGAGGTGGTCATCAAGTTTCATATCGTTGCAGCACGTAAGTGACGCTTGCCGCGCCACTCGGGCGCGCGGCTTTTTTCAGGAACCTGGGAGCACGAATTGAAAACATCCATGTTGATCGCCTTCGGCGCGCTGGCTTCTTCTTTCTCATTGGGCGCGTTCGCGGCTGCTGATACCTATCAGCTCGATCCGACCCACACGTATCCGAGTTTCGAGGCGGATCACTTCGGCGGCCTTTCGGTGTGGCGCGGCAAGTTCACCAAGAGCTCCGGCATGGTCACGCTCGATCGCGCGGCGAAAACCGGCACGGTCGACGTAACGGTCGATCCCGCCTCGGTCGATACCGGCAACGGCAAGCTCGACGAGCATCTGAAGTCGGACGCGTTCTTCGACGTCGCCAAATATCCGGCGGCGACTTACAAGGGCACCGATATCAAGTTTGACGGCGACAAGCCGGTCGAGGTGGTGGGCAGCCTGACGATGCACGGCGTTACCAAGCCGCTGAATCTGAAGATCGAGTCGTTCAAGTGCATGCAGCACCCGGTACTCAAGCGCGAGGTGTGCGGCGTGGAAGCGAGCGCGCATTTCAATCGCGCCGACTACGGCATGGATTTCGGCGTCAAATACGGCTTCAGCATGGATACCAAGCTGCATATTCAATCTGAAGGCATCAAGCAATAGGCGCTTAACGCGTCCATCGGGTTCGGCTATCGGGTCGCGCGGCCGTTGCGTCGCAACAAAAAACCGCTTCGTTCGCTCTGGCGACGAAGCGGTTTTTTTATCGGCCGTCTGAAACGCCGGAAGCCTTATGCAGCGGCGCAGCGCAATTTCGCACTCGCGCCGTATTAATTTTTCGGGTACATAGAGCGCAGGCACCGCATTGGTTGTGCGCGCATCCAGTCGGGCATTCAGGCGTGAAGCCGACATCAATAATATTTCGCGCGAATCGGAGATCTGCATGAACGCAACGACAGCAGCAAGCCTCACGGGGAGCCGGCAGAGTTCGTGGCGCGCGGTGGTCGCGGCCTCGATCGGCAACGCGTTGGAATGGTTCGATCTGGTGGTGTACGGTTTTTTCGCGGTGGTGATCGCGAAGCTGTTTTTCCCGGCCGGTAACGACACGGTCTCGCTGCTCCTCACGCTCGGCACGTTCGGCGTGTCGTTCTTCATGCGGCCGCTCGGCGCGATCGTGATCGGCGCCTATGCCGACCGTGCCGGCCGCAAGGCGGCGCTCACCCTGTCGATCCTGCTGATGATGGCCGGCACGCTGATCATCGCGATTCTGCCGACCTACCAGAGCATCGGTCTTGCCGCGCCGGTGATCCTCGTGTTGGCGCGTCTGATGCAGGGCTTTTCGGCGGGCGGCGAGTTCGGTAGCGCTACCGCCTTTCTCGCGGAACACGTGCCGGGGCGGCGCGGTTTTTTCGCCAGCTGGCAGGTGGCAAGCCAGGGGCTCACCACGCTGCTCGCCGCCGGCTTCGGCGTGCTGCTCACTGGTCAGCTCTCGCCGCAGCAGATGGGTTCCTGGGGTTGGCGTGTGCCGTTTTTCTTTGGTCTGCTGATCGGGCCGGTCGCTTGGTATATCCGCACGAAGCTCGACGAGACGCCTGAATTTCTCGCGGCCGAAACGACCATGACGCCGCTGCGCGATACCTTCACCAGCCAGAAATTGCGCCTGCTGATCGCCATCGGCGTGGTGGTGCTTGGGACGGTGTCGACCTATCTGGTGCTGTTCATGCCGACCTTCGGCGTGAAGCAATTGGGACTGGCGCCCTCGGTGGCGTTCGCGGCGATTGCACTGACCGGCTTGATCCAGATGGTGTTCTCGCCGCTGATCGGCCATCTGTCGGACCGGCATGGGCGCACCACGATCATGCTGGCCTCGGCGTTGCTGCTGCTCGTCCTGATCTACCCGGCTTTCGTGTATCTGGTTGCGCATCCGACCTTCGGCACCTTGATCGTTATGCAGATCGTGTTCGGCTTTCTGATGACCGGCTATTTCGCGGCGCTGCCGGGTCTGCTTTCGGAGATGTTTCCGGTGCAAACGCGCACGACCGGCATGTCGCTGGCTTATAACGTCGCCGTAACGATTTTCGGTGGTTTCGGGCCGTTCATCATTGCGTGGCTGATCAGCGTGACGGGCTCCAAAGCCGCGCCGAGTTATTACCTGATTTTCGCCGCGCTGGTGAGCCTCGTCGCGCTGATCGCGGCGCGGCGCAAGCTCGGCTTTCGCTGAAGCTGGCGCCGTCCGTTGCCGCCGCGAGATAGCGCAGCGCGACGGCGGAGCAGGGCGGCGGTAAACGCAAAAGGCCGGTTCGTGATTGAACCGGCCTTTTTTGTTGCGAGGTCTGACGCTACGACAGGATCAGACTTGCGCGCCTGCGTTCGGATCGTCCGCGTCGGGGCGTTCCTTCTTGTCCTTGATCAGATCTTCGCGCTTCACGCCGAACCACATGGCGAGCGCCGCGGCGACGAACACCGACGAGTAAATACCGAACAGAATACCGACCGTCAGCGCGAGAGCGAAGTAGTGCAGCGTCGGGCCGCCGAACAGGAACATGGACAGCACCATCATCTGCGTACAGCCGTGGGTGATGATGGTTCGCGACATCGTGCTGGTGATCGCGTGGTTGATGACTTCGATCACGGTCAGCTTGCGTTCGCGGCGGAAGGTCTCGCGAATCCGGTCGAAGATAACGACCGATTCGTTCACCGAGTAGCCGAGCACCGCGAGCACGGCGGCCAGCACCGACAGCGAGAACTCCCACTGGAAGAACGCGAAGAAGCCGAGAATGATCACCACGTCGTGCAAGTTCGCGATCACGCCGGCCACCGCGTACTTCCATTCGAAGCGGAACGACAGATAGATCACGATACCGACCACCACGCAGGCGAGCGCGAGCAGCCCGTCGGTGGCGAGTTCCTTGCCGACCTGCGGGCCGACGAACTCGACACGCTGCAGTTGCACCTGCGGGGTCTCGGCTTTCAGCGCGGTCATCACCTGATCGCTCTGTTGCGCGGACGTATAGCCCTGCTTGAGCGGCAAGCGAATCAACACGTCGCGCGAGGTGCCGAAGTTCTGCACCTGAGCGTCCGCGTAGCCGAGCTTGCCCAGCGTGCCGCGCACCGGCTCGAGCGGCGCGGCGCCCGGATACTGCACTTCGATCACCGTACCGCCGGTGAACTCCACCGACAGATGCAGCCCGCGATGCAGCAGGAAGAACACAGCAGCAAGGAACGTCAGCAGCGAGATGGCGTTGAAAATCAACGCGCGCTGCATGAACGGAATGTCTTTGCGGAAACGGAAAAATTCCATGGTCTTGTTTTCTCCGGGACTCAGCGGGATGAACCCGGTTTCTGCGGCGTATTCGAAGAACCCGGCGAGGAACCCGGCGAAGAACCCGGCCCATTGCGGCGGCGCACGGTCGGCTTGCCGGCACGTGCCTGCGCGACCGCTGCCTTGGCCTTCGACGGCTTGGCGACGACCGCGGCGACGGCTTGCGCGGTGTCGGTGGAGGCGTCTTCGCTACCGAGGTAAGCGGCCGAGCCTGCGGGCGCCGTATCCGGACGCCACACCTGGCCGATGGCGAGCGACTTCAGCTTCTTCTTGCCGCCGTACCAGAGGTTGACGATGCCGCGCGAGAAGAACACGGCCGAGAACATCGACGTCAGAATGCCGATACAGTGCACGATCGCAAAGCCGCGCACCGGCCCTGAGCCGAACGCGAGCAGCGCGATACCGGCGATCAGCGTGGTGACGTTCGAGTCGAGAATCGTTGCCCAGGCGTGCGCGTAGCCGTTCTGGATGGCCAGTTGCGGCGGCGCGCCGTTGCGCAGTTCCTCGCGCACCCGCTCGTTGATCAGCACGTTGGCGTCGATCGCCATACCGAGCGCGAGCGCGATAGCGGCGATACCCGGCAAGGTGAGCGTGGCCTGCAGCATGGACAGCACGGCGATCAGCAGCAGCAGGTTGACCGACAGGCCGATCATGGAGATCACGCCGAACAGCATGTAGTACGCGATCATGAAGACGGCGATCGCCGCGAAGCCCCACACCACCGAGTGGAAGCCCTTCCTGATGTTGTCCGCGCCGAGGCTCGGGCCGATCGTGCGTTCTTCGATGATGTCCATCGGCGCGGCCAGCGAACCGGCGCGCAGCAGCAGCGCGAGGTCGGCGGCGCCTTGCGGCGTGGCCTGGCCGGTGATCTGGAAACGGTCGCCCAGTTCAGACTGGATGGTCGCCACCGTCAGCACTTCGCCCTTGCCCTTTTCGAACAGCACCATGGCCATCGGCTTGCCGATGTTGTCGCGCGACACGCTGGCGACGGCACGGCCGCCGGCCGAATCCAGACGGATGTTGACGGAAGGACGTTGATGCTCGTCGAAGCCCGCCGACGCGTCGATAATCCGGTCGCCCGTGAAGATGATCTGCTTGCGCAGCAGCACCGGCGTCTGGTTGCCTTGCGTGAACAGTTCGTCGCCGGGCGGCACCGGATCGGACGGATTCGGATGTGTGTTGACCGGATCGGCGAGGCGCGCTTCGAGCGTTGCCGTACGGCCGATGATGTCTTTTGCCTTCGCCGTGTCCTGCACGCCCGGCAGTTCGACCACGATACGATCGGAGCCTTGTTGCTGGATCACCGGCTCGGCCACGCCGAGTTCGTTCACGCGGTTATGCAGCGTGGTGATGTTCTGCTTGAGCGCGGCGTCCTGCACGGCTCTCTGCACCGTCGGCGTGAACGTGCCGACCAGTTGCACGCCGCCGTCCGGGCTGGTTTGCGAGGCCCACTGGAGCTCGCTGATGCTGCGGCCCAGTTGCTTCGATGCGTTGTCCGCCGTCGCCTGGTCGGCGAAATTGATCACCACCGTCTGGTTGACGCGATTCACGCCGCCGTCGCGGATGTTGTTGTCACGCAGCAGCGTGCGCGCGTCCGAAGCGTCCGAATCGAGCTTCTTGTTCAGCGCGCCGGCCATGTCGACCTGCAGCAGGAAGTGGACGCCGCCGCGCAGATCGAGGCCAAGGTACATCGGCAGCGCATGCAAGGCGGTCAGCCAGCGCGGCGACGCGCTTTGCAGATTCAGCGCGACGATGAACTGCGGGTCGCTCGGGTCGCTGTTCAGCGACTTCTGCAGCAGATCCTTCACGCGCAATTGCGTGTCGGTGTCCGGCAGACGCACGCGGATGTTCGCGTTGGTCGCCGAGTTGTCGAACGTGACGTCGTCCGGCTTGATCTGATTCGCGGCGAGCGCGGCTTCGACAGCCGACAGCGTGGTCGAGTCGAGCTTGACCGTTGCCTTGCCGCTCGACACCTGCACCGCCGGCGCTTCGCCGAACAGGTTGGGCAGCGTGTACACGAGGCCGATGACCAGAGCCACCAGCATCACGGCGTATTTCCAGAGGGGGTAACGATTCATGAGTGGTCCAACGGGAAGGTTGGCTTGGAAGCGATGCGTCCGGCGATGAGCGCGGGCGATCCAGCGGCGGATTGCATGGATTGCCGGCGAGGCCGCGCCGGACGCGAGAGAGCAGGCCTTACAGCGACTTGATCGTGCCCTTCGGGAGAATCGTCGTGACCGACGCTTTTTGCACGGTGATTTCCGTGCCTTCCGAGATTTCGATGCCGACGTAAGCTTCGCCCACCTTGGTCACCTTGCCGACGATGCCGCCGTTCGTCACCACTTCATCGCCCTTGGCCATCGCGGCGAGCATGTTGCGATGTTCCTTCTGGCGCTTCATTTGCGGGCGAATCATGATGAAGTACAGCACGCCGAACATCAGGATCAGCGGCAGGAAGCTCATCAGATTCGACTCAACGCCACCTGCTGCGGTGCCTTGGGCGAAGGCATTGGAAATGAACGACACGTTGGTCTCTCCGTTATAAGTCAAAACGATCAAAAAAATCAGCCGGTTATTCTACCACCGGCCTGACGCGCGTCGGCGCGGCGAATCGGCTTTGCGATCAACCGTTTAAAGCCTGCTTTGCCATCTTTACCGCCGTCCGCGAAAGTGAATTGTAAGGTTTTCTTGGCGAGGCCGACGGATTCTTCGGCTGAATCCTTTACCCCGCGCCGTCACGGCGCCTCGGCGGTGCCGCGCGCGCGGTTCTCGTGAAAGCGTTTGCGGAAGGGCTCGAACATTTTCGCGTCGATCGCGTCGCGGATTTCCTGCATCAGTTCCAGGTAGTAGTGCAGGTTGTGGATCGTGTTCAACTGCGCACCGAGGATTTCCCCTACACGATGCAGATGATGCAGGTAGCCGCGAGTGAAATTTCGACACGTGTAGCAGCCGCATTGCTCGTCGAGCGGGCGTAGCGAATTCTTGTGCGCGGCGTTGCGGATCTTGATGTCGCCGAAACGCGTGAAGAGCCAGCCGTTGCGCGCGTTGCGGGTCGGCATCACGCAGTCGAACATGTCGACGCCGGCGGCGACGCCCGCCACCAGGTCTTCCGGCGTGCCGACGCCCATCAGGTAGTGCGGCTTGTTGGCGGGCAGCTTCGGGCCGATGTGGTTCAGCACGCGCATCATGTCTTCCTTCGGCTCGCCGACCGACAGGCCGCCGATCGCCAGACCGTGGAAATCCTTCTCCGCGAGCCCCGCCAGCGACTCGTCGCGCAGGTCTTCGAACATGCCGCCCTGAACGATGCCGAACAGCGCGTTCGGATTGCCCAGCCGGTTGAATTCGTCGATGGAGCGCTGCGCCCAGCGCATCGACATACGCATGGAATCGGCCGCTTCCTTGTGCGAGGTCGGCACGTTATTGGTCGCGTACGGCGTGCATTCGTCGAATTGCATGACGATGTCCGAGTTCAGCACTTTCTGGATCTGCATCGACACTTCGGGCGACAGGAAAAGCTTGTCGCCGTTGATCGGCGACGCGAACGTGACGCCATCTTCGGTGATTTTGCGCAGATCGCCGAGCGAGAATACCTGGAAGCCGCCCGAGTCGGTGAGGATCGGCTTTTTCCAGCCCATGAAGCCATGCAGGCCGCCGTGCGCCTCGATCGTTTCCAGACCCGGACGCAGCCACAGGTGGAAAGTGTTGCCGAGGATGATCTGCGCATGCATTTCTTCGAGCTCGCGCGGCTGCACGGCCTTCACGGTGCCGTAGGTGCCGACCGGCATGAAGATCGGCGTTTCCACTACGCCGTGGTTCAGGGCGACGCGGCCACGGCGGGCCTGGCCGTCGACGCCGAGCAGTTCGAATTTGAGGCCGTTTTCGGGACGCTCGTGGGTCGCGTCTTGCGACAGATGACCGTCGGTCATGAAATAACTCCTGTGCAACCGGAGAACAGTCCGGCGCAAATGTTGAACGCCGCCGGCAGGTTCGCGGCGGCAGAGGGAACGACGAAAACCTCGAGGCGGCTTTGACCTGTGTCGCGCGTCACGCGTCACGCCGCGTAAGCAGCATTGCGTCGCCGTAACTGAAGAAGCGGTAACGCGCTTCGATCGCGTGGCGGTACGCCTCGCGAATCGTCTCGACGCCGGCGAACGCCGATACCAGCATCAGCAACGTCGACTTGGGCAAATGGAAATTGGTCACCAGCCGGTCGACCACGCGGAATCGATAGCCCGGCGTGATGAAAATGTCGGTTTCCGTGCTGGCGGCGGCAAGCGGCCGGCCTGCGGCTTCGGCGTCGCGCGCGGCGGCTTCGAGCGCGCGCATCGAGGTCGTGCCCACCGCGATCACGCGGTTGCCGCGCGCGCGGGTCGCCCCGATCTTGTCGGCGAGCGATTGCGGCAGGTGATACCACTCGCTATGCATCTTGTGCTCGGCGAGGTTTTCAACCCGCACTGGCTGGAACGTGCCCGCGCCGACATGCAGCGTCAGCGTCGCGCGCTCCACGCCGCGGGCGTCGAGGCGCGCGAGCAGCGTCTCGTCGAAATGCAGGCCGGCGGTCGGCGCTGCGACGGCGCCGGGATTTTGCGCGAATACCGTCTGATAGCGGGTTTCGTCGGTCGCGTCGGGATCGTGCTCGATGTACGGCGGCAGCGGCAGGCGGCCGAATTGCTCGATCAGCGTCAGGCAGTCGCCGGGAAAATGCAGCGTGTAGAACGGCTCGACGCGCTCGCCGATCGTGACGTCGAAAGCATCCGCCAGCCGGATCGTGGCGCCGGGCTGCGGGCTCTTGCTCGCGCGAATCTGCGCGAGCGCCGTGCGCTCGCCGGTGAGGCGCTCCACCAGCACTTCGATCTTGCCGCCACTAGCCTTCTGGCCGAGGAAGCGGGCTTTCAGGACTTTGGTATCGTTGAAGACCAGCAGGTCGCCGGCTGCGATGCAGTCGGGCAACTCGGCAAAGCGGCGGTCGATCAGGCGCGCCGGGCCGGTGGCGTCGGCCGGGTTGTCCACCTCGAGCAGACGGCTGGCGCTGCGCTCGGGCAGCGCGACTTGCGCGATCAGCTCGGGAGGTAGATCGAAATCGAAATCGGAAAGCGTCAACATGCGAACGACTGGAAGCGAATTGAGACTGAATTGAGCCGAAGCCGGAGCCGGGCGGCTATGATTGCGGGACGCCTGAGCGGCCCGCGAGAGTGCGCGCCGTATGGCGGCGAACCCTTTGACAGCCGATATTGTACTTGCGAAGCAGCCCATGCCTTTGTCCGACCGCCGATTGCCCTGCGCTAACGATGAAGTGAGCGCCGAGCCCAAGCGCCGCGTCTCGCGAGGCAAGACGGTGGCTGCCCAGGCGGGCGATGTTGGCGCGGGGGCGGTGGTGGACCGCGAAAAAGCCGCGCGTGAAGGTGAAAAATCCGGCATCCATCCGGCTGACAAACCGGCTGACAAACCGGCCGATGAACCGACCGACAAGCCGACCGACAAGCCGACCGACAAGCCGACCGACAAGCCGACCGACAAGCCGGACAACATATTCGGCGACAAACCCGCCGGCAGATCTGCCGCGAAAGCCGCCGCGAAATCAGCAACGAAGCCCGCAACGAAGTCCACCGACAAGCCGGCCGCCAAACCCGCCGAAAAAACCGCCGACAAGCTCGCCAAACTCGGCCTGACTCGCGACATCGATCTGGTCCTGCATCTGCCCATGCGTTACGAGGACGAGACCTCGCTGACGCCGATCGGGCATCTGCTACCCGGCGGCATTGCGCAGACCGAAGGCGTGGTGTTCGACAACGAGATTGCCTATCGTCCACGCCGCCAGTTGCTGGTGAAACTGCGCGACGACGCCGGTGACGAACTCGTGCTGCGCTTCCTGAATTTCTACGGCTCGCAGGTCAAGCAGATGGCGATCGGCGCGCGGCTGCGGGTACGTGGCGACGTGCGCGGCGGTTTCTTCGGCATGGAGATGGTGCATCCGGCCGTGCGCGTGGTCGACGAAGACACGCCGCTTCCGCAGGCGCTGACGCCGGTCTATCCCAGCACGGCGGGCGTGACGCAGGCGTATCTGCGCAAATCGATCGACAACGCGCTGTCGCGCACCTCGCTGCCGGAGTTGTTGCCCGAGCCGGTCGCGCGTACGTGGTTGGAGCCGCTCGGCGTGCCGTCGCTGATGGACGCCGTGCGCACGCTGCATCATCCGGGTGTGCAGTCCGACGAGACGGCGTTGATCGACGGCACGCATCCGGCCTGGGTGCGCATCAAGTTCGAGGAACTGCTTGCGCAGCAGATGTCGCTCAAGCGCGCGCACGAGGAGCGCCGCACGCGCGCGGCGCCGGCCATGCCGCGCCGCAAGCTCGGCGACGAATCCGCGCTGGTGGCGCGCTTGCTGAAGGCGCTGCCGTTTTCACTGACGGCGGCGCAGGAGCGTGTGGGCGGCGAGATCGCGCTCGACCTGACACAGCCTCATCCGATGCAGCGGCTGTTGCAGGGCGACGTCGGCAGCGGCAAGACGATCGTCGCCGCGCTGGCCGCGGCCCAGGCTATCGACGCCGGCTATCAGGCCGCGCTCATGGCGCCGACCGAAATTCTCGCCGAACAGCACGCACGCAAGTTGCGCGGCTGGCTGGAGCCGCTTGGCGTGAGCGTCGCGTGGCTGGCCGGCAGTCTGAAGACCCGGGAAAAGCGCGCCGCGATCGAAGCCGCCGCGCTCGGCACGGCGCAACTCGTGATCGGCACGCACGCGATCATTCAGGACGCGGTGGAGTTCGCGCGCCTCGGGCTCGTGATCGTCGACGAACAGCACCGTTTCGGCGTGGCGCAACGGCTTGCCCTGCGCGCCAAGGCGCAGAACGCCGCCGACGGCGCGCGCGACTTCCAGCCGCATCAATTGATGATGTCGGCCACGCCGATTCCGCGCACGCTCGCGATGACGTATTACGCCGACCTCGACGTTTCGACCATCGACGAATTGCCGCCCGGGCGCACGCCGATCCTGACCAAGCTGGTGTCCGACGCGCGGCGCGAGGAGGTGATCGGGCGTGTACGCGAGGCCGCATTGACGGGGCGCCAGGTGTACTGGGTGTGCCCGTTGATCGAGGAAAGTGAGACGTTGCAGTTGCAGACCGCGGTCGAAACTTACGAGACGCTGGTGGCCGCGTTGCCCGAGCTGAATGTCGGTCTCGTGCATGGGCGGCTTGCGCCGGCTGAAAAAGCGGCTGTGATGGATGCGTTTACTCGCAACGAAGTGCAGTTGCTGGTGGCGACCACTGTGATCGAAGTGGGCGTTGATGTGCCGAATGCGTCGTTGATGGTGATCGAGCATGCCGAGCGGTTTGGGCTTGCGCAATTGCACCAGTTGCGCGGGCGGGTGGGGCGCGGGAGTGCGGCTTCGGTTTGCGTGCTGCTTTACACCGGGCCTTTGTCGATGACTGCGCGGGCGCGGCTTCAGACCATGCGTGAGACGACCGATGGTTTTGAGATCGCCAGGCGGGATCTGGAGATTCGTGGGCCGGGGGAGTTTTTGGGGGCGCGGCAATCGGGCGCGGCTATGCTCAGGTTTGCGGATCTCGAGAATGATCAGTGGCTGATTGAGCCTGCGCGGGAGGCGGCGGCTGCTTTGCTGGAGAAATATCCGGAGGTGGTGATGCAGCATCTGGCGCGGTGGTTGGGGGCGCGGGAGCAGTATTTGAAGGCGTGAGGTTTGGGGGCTCTTTTACCTGCGCCCCCCACTCCCCAAAAAGTTGGCGAACCGACCCTATAGGTGTATAACTAGAACCTATCAAACTCATCGCACTGATTGGTCCCCCAATGACCCTCACCGAACTGAAATACATCGTCGCGGTTGCCCGCGAGCGGCACTTCGGCCGGGCCGCCGAAGCGTGTTTCGTCAGCCAGCCGACTTTGTCGGTGGCCATCAAGAAGCTCGAAGACGAGCTCAACGTCCAGATCTTCGAGCGCGGCACCAGCGAAGTGAGCGTCACGCCGATCGGCGAACAGATCGTCACGCAAGCTCAACGTGTCCTCGAACAGACGCTCGCCATCAAGGAAATCGCCAAACAGGGCAAAGACCCGCTGGTCGGGCCGCTGCGCCTCGGCGTCATCTACACGATCGGGCCGTACCTGCTGCCCACGCTCGTCAAGCAGATGATCAGGCGCGTCCCGCAAATGCCCCTGATGCTGCAGGAAAATTACACGCTCAAGCTGATCGAGCTGCTCAAACAAGGCGAAATCGACGTCGCCATCATGGCGCTCCCGTTTCCGGAAACCGGTCTGATGCTGCGCCCGCTGTACGACGAACCCTTCGTGGTCGCGTTGCCGTCCGGCCACGCCTGGGAAAACCGCCAGAAAATCGACGCCGACGATCTGAAGCAGGAAACCATGCTGCTGCTCGGCAGCGGTCACTGTTTCCGTGATCACGTGCTGGGCGTCTGCCCGGAACTGATGCGCTTTTCGCAAAACGCGGACGGCATCCAGAAGACCTTCGAGGGCTCGTCGCTGGAAACCATTCGTCATATGGTGGCAAGCGGCGTCGGCATTACCGTGCTGCCGCGCATGTCGGTGCACGAAGTCAAGCCGCACGCCGGCGGCATCGACGCCGGGCTGCTCAGCTATGTCGCTTTCGACGAACCCGTGCCGGATCGCCGCGTTGTGCTGGCCTGGCGCAAGAGCTTCACGCGCATGCCCGCTATCGACGCCATTTGCGACGCCATCAACGCCTGCGATCTGCCGGGCGTCAGGAAGCTCGACTTGCCCGTCGCCGTCAATTAACGGTCGCACCTGCATCCGGCCGGTTCGCTGCGTATCCCCAGGCAGCAACCGGTCCGGCGCCCATTAGGCGTCGATAGTCGCAACCCCTATCGAATAGATAAAATTAATCAAACACGTCACATCAATAGTGTTGTTATAGTGTCCTCCATGGATCGCCCGATCCCACAAGACCCGGAGGAAATCATGACGCAATCGAACCCGCAGCAAGTCCAGGCTCTCGCCGCTCAACCGGCCGCCGCGTCCGGTGGCTTCGCCATGTCGATGCTCAGTGTGCGGACCGTCGCGTTGTCCCTGCTGGTCGATCGGGCCTTGTCCGCATGATGCGTCACGCTTGACGCGTGAGCCTCTGACATCAGTGCGCCGCGCCTCTCCCAACACTCTGTTCCCACAAAAAGCCATCCAGGAGTCACGCATGTCCGAACGTAAGCTCACCAATGCCGCCGGTGCCCCCGTCGCCGACAACCAGAATTCGATGACCGCCGGCGCGCGCGGTCCGGTTGTTCTGCAAGACGTCTGGCTGCTCGAAAAACTCGCTCACTTCGACCGCGAAGTGATTCCGGAACGCCGTGTTCACGCCAAAGGCTCGGGCGCTTTCGGCACGCTGAAGGTCACGCACGATATCTCGCGCTACACGAAGGCGAAGGTGTTCGCGCAAGCCGGCAAGGAAACACCGCTGTTCATGCGCTTTTCGACGGTTGCCGGCGAGCGCGGCGCGGCCGACGCCGAACGCGACGTGCGCGGCTTCTCGATCAAGTTCTACACGGAAGAGGGCAACTGGGACGTGGTGGGCAACAACACGCCGGTGTTCTTTATCCGCGATCCGCTGAAGTTTCCGGACTTCATTCACACGCAAAAACGCGACCCGTACACCAACATGCGCAGCAATGTGGCCGCGTGGGATTTCTGGTCGCGTCATCCGGAGTCGCTGCATCAGGTGACGATTCTGATGAGCGACCGCGGGATTCCGCAGAATTTCCGTCAGATGCACGGCTTCGGCTCGCACACGTACTCGTTCATCAACGCCAAAAACGAGCGTTTCTGGGTGAAGTTCCACTTCAAATCGATGCAAGGCATCGAGAACTTTACCGATGCGGAAGCGGCACAAGTGGTCGCGCAAGATCGTGAAAGCGCGCAACGCGATCTGCTCATGAACATCGACCAGGGCAACTTCCCGAAATGGCGCTTCGCCATTCAGGTGATGCCCGAAGCGGAAGCCGCCACGTATCGCTTCAATCCGTTCGACATCACGAAAGTATGGTCGCAGAAGGACTATCCGTTGATCGACGTCGGCACGATCGAGTTGAATCGCAATGCGGCCAACTATTTCGCAGACGTGGAGCAGGCGGCGTTCACGCCGGCTAACGTGGTGCCGGGTATCGGCTTCTCGCCGGATCGTCTGTTGCAAGGGCGTCTGTTCTCGTATGGCGACACGCAGCGCTATCGCCTTGGCGTGAATCACCACCAGATTCCGGTGAACGCGTCGCGTGTGGCGAGCCCGCATTCGTTCCATCGCGACGGCGCGATGCGCACGGACGGCAACCTCGGCGGCAATGTGAATTACGAGCCGAATCGCTTCGGTGACTTCGCGCAGGACGCCAACGCATCCGAACCGCCGCTCGCGGCGGGCGCGGTGGATCGCTACGATCATCGTCTGGACGACGACTACTACACGCAGCCGGGCATGCTGTTTGCGCTCTTCGATGCGGCTCAGCGCGAGCGTCTGTTCGGCAACATCGCACGCCATATCAACGGTGTGCCGCAGGAGATCGTGGCGCGTCAGATCGAGCATTTCCGCCGCGCCGATCCGGCATACGCGGAAGGCGTGATCGCCGCGATCGCCAGGCTCGCGGAAGGCGAGAGCAAGTAAGCCGCATCGAGCAGTTGAACTGATGCAGCAAAGCGGGGCGCATCTGCGTCCCGCCGGTATCGATATGAACCGAAGGAGCACGATCATGATGCAGATAATGATGGCCACGCTGGGCGGCACTTCAGCCGCACGCGGCGCGCAGCAGCAGTACGCTTTGATGGCGCGTAAGGCAGTGGGTTTTGCGATCGTCACGAGCGGGCTCGCAGTGATCGCCGCGCAAGCGCTGCAACACGCACTGGGCGGTTGATGCAGGCGATGCCGCGGGTGCGGCAAGTGGCCACGCGTCATACGGGCGCGGCAGCTTTCTAAGCTAAACTGTCGGGCGTTCGATATGCCGGGTTTGCTATCCGCAGACCGTCACTTGCCGACCGGTTCGTATCACTCTTCAAAGGAGTCATCATGGCCAAAAAAGAAGCCTCAGCAGCGGTACAGCACGTCAATATCGGGATCAGCGACAAGGATCGCAAGAAGATTGCAGAAGGTCTGTCGCGCCTGCTCGCCGACACCTATACGCTGTACCTGAAGACCCATAACTTCCACTGGAACGTGACGGGTCCGATGTTCAACACGCTGCACCTGATGTTCGAAACGCAGTACAACGAGCTGGCGCTCGCGGTCGATTCGATCGCTGAACGGATTCGCGCGCTGGGCGTGCATGCGCCGGGCAGCTACAAGGAATTCGCCAGGTTGTCGTCGATTCCGGAAGCGGACGGCGTGCCGGCGGCGGAAGAAATGATCCGCCAGCTGGTGGAAGGTCAGGAAGCCGTGGTGCGTACCGCACGCGCGATTTTCCCGTCGACGGAAGCCGCCAACGACGAGCCGACCGCCGACCTGCTGACGCAACGCATGCAAACGCACGAAAAGACCGCGTGGATGCTGCGCTCGATGCTGGCTTAAGCATCAAGCGTATCAAGCGCACCGGGCGCCTCGCCCGGATTTCAGCGTAGCGCGTCGTTCCGGCGGCCGGCGTTGAGATGTCATGCAAACAGAGCCTCCCTGCGCGGGAGGCTTTTTTTCGGCGCAGGCTTTCCGACTTGCTTGCGTCGGGGCTGGCCGCCGCCCGCATCCCGTAAAATAGCCGCACCGTCTCGCACTTTCACCGACTCCGCCCATGTTCGCCCGACTTCCCCTGTATCTGCGCCTCGTGCGCATGGACAAGCCGATCGGCAGCCTGCTGCTGCTATGGCCGACGCTCAACGCGCTGTGGATCGCGTCGGACGGTCGCCCGTCGTTGCCGCTGCTGGTGATCTTCACGGTGGGCACGGTGCTGATGCGCTCGGCGGGTTGCGCGATCAACGACTACGCCGATCGCGATTTCGATCGCTATGTGAAGCGCACGGAGAACCGTCCGATCACCTCGGGCAAGATCAGGGCGTGGGAAGCGGTGGCGCTGGCGGCCGCGTTGTCGTTGCTGGCATTTCTGCTGATCCTGCCGCTGAATACGCTGACCAAAGAGCTCTCGGTGGCGGCGCTCTTCGTTGCCGGTTCGTATCCGTTCACCAAGCGGTTCTTCGCCATTCCGCAAGCTTATCTGGGCATCGCGTTCGGTTTCGGCATTCCTATGGCGTTCGCCGCGATTCAGAACCACGTGCCGATGCTCGCGTGGGTGATGCTGCTGGCCAATGTGTTCTGGTCGGTGGCGTACGACACCGAATACGCGATGGTCGATCGCGACGACGACATCAAGATCGGCATCCGCACTTCGGCGCTGACGTTCGGCCGCTTCGACGTGGCCGCGATCATGCTCTGCTACGCGGTGACGCTGGGGATCTACGTGGGTATCGGCGTGCTGCTCGATTTCGGCGTGCTGTACTGGCTAGGATGGGCGGCTGCTGCGGGCTGTGCGATCTATCACTACACGCTGATCCGCAATCGCGAACGGATGGCGTGCTTCGCCGCGTTCCGGCATAACAACTGGCTCGGCGGCGCGCTGTTCGTCGGCATCGCCGCGCATTACGCGGCGACTTGGTTCTGATTTTTCCGCGGGGCTTTGCGTTTCTTTATCGCTAACGCCGCAGCGGCCTGAATCGAAGCGCCGCGGCGTTCAGTTCTACTGTGCTGCCTGCGCGCTTACTGCTTGCCGAATTCGTCGCCCATTTCCCGCGCGCGAGCATCGGCGGCGAGCGCGCCGCGCACGATCGCATCCTTGATGCCGCTCGCGTCGAACGACGCCAGCGCCGCCGCCGTCGTGCCGCCCTTCGACGTCACGCGTTCGCGCAGCACGCCCGGTGGCTCGTCGGAATTCGCCGCCAGTTGCGCCGCGCCGGTGAAGGTCGCTACGGCGAGCGCACGGCCCTGCGCTTCATCCATGCCGAGCTGGCGGGCGGCTTCCTGCAACGCTTCGATGAAATAGAACACGTAGGCGGGTCCGCTGCCCGAGATTGCGGTGACGGCGTCGATCTTCGCTTCGTCGTCGAACCAGACCGTTTCGCCGACCGCGCCCAGCACTTGCGACGCGAGCGCGCGGCCCGCGTCGTCCACGCTGCCAGTTGCCACGAGACCGGTCACGCCCATGCCGATCAACGCCGGCGTATTGGGCATGACGCGCACGATACGGCTGTGACCGTTCAGCCAGCGCGACATGTCGCCCATGCGAATACCGGCGACGATGCTCACGACCAGTTGTGACGCGCTCAGATGCGGCGCCACCGCCTCCGCAACGCTCTTCAGGATCTGCGGCTTCACCGCCAGCACGACCGCGTCGTACGCGGCCAGCGCGGCATCCGCGGCAACGCCGGTCCTGATGCCGAATTGCTGCTCATTGCGCTTGCGCGCCTCTTCGTTGGGATCGATTGCGTAGAGGTCAGCGGGTGCGACGCCACGTTTGATGAGGCCGCCGATCAACGCGGCGGCCATGTTGCCACCGCCGATAAAAGCAATTTTCATGATGTTCCGGATGAAGTGCCGTGAAGAGCCTACGGAGCCTGAAAAGGTTCGCGAAGCTCAGTTAGAGTAATCTCGCGCGCCGAAGATCGCGGTGCCCACGCGCACGATGGTCGCGCCTTCCAGCACGGCGGCCTCGAGGTCGCTCGACATGCCCATCGACAGCGTGTCGAGCGCGAGTCCGCCGTCGCGCAGGCGCTCGAACAGCTCACGCAACTGTCGATGCGGCACGCGTTGCTCGTCGATGCTGCCGGCCGGTTCGGGAATCGCCATCAGGCCGCGCAGGTTCAGCTTCGGCAGTGCGGCGATCGCCTGCGCGACCTGCGCCGCCTCGGCAATGCCCACGCCGCTCTTCGACGCCTCGCCGCTGATGTTGACCTGCAGACACACGTTCAGCGGCGGCAGATTGTCCGGGCGCTGCTCCGAGAGCCGCTGCGCGATCTTCAGCCGATCGACCGAGTGCACCCAGTCGAAATGTTCGGCGACGGGGCGCGTCTTGTTCGATTGCAAGGGGCCGATGAAATGCCATTCGATCGTGGCGCGCAGATCGGCGAGCGCCTCGATCTTGGTGATGGCTTCCTGCACGTAGTTCTCGCCGAACGCGCGCTGGCCGGCACCGTAGGCGGCGCGCACGTCTTCGGCGGGGAAAGTCTTCGAGACTGCGAGCAGATGGATCGAGCGCGTATCGCGTCCGGCCACGTGCGCGGCCGTGGCGATGCGCTGCCGCACCGCTTCGAGGTTGTGAATCAGATCGGGCATGACGGATCCGGAAGTCCAGCGAAAGTCGATTGCCCGATTATACGGACAGCATGTGCTCGACCAGTTCGATCCAGTGCGCAACCGGCGTGGATGTACCGCTTTGCAGATGCGCAATGCAGCCCACGTTCGCCGACACGATCACCTGCGGCTCCTGCGCCTGCAGCCGTTCGAGCTTCTGATCCCGCAACGCATACGAGAGCTTGGGCTGCGTCAGCGAGTAGGTGCCGGCCGAGCCGCAGCATAGATGATTGTCGGCGGGCAGGCGCACTTCGACACCCAGCGCGCCCAGCAGGTGCTCGACTTTGCCGCGTATCTGCTGGCCATGCTGCAACGTGCAGGGCGGATGAAACGCGACCGTATGTACCGAGCGGCGTCGCGTGACGGAGACCAGCGGTTCTTCGAACTCCGGCAGGATCTCCGCGATGTCGCGCGTCAGTTCCACCACGCGGCGCGCTTTTTCCGCATACGCCGGATCGTGGCGCAACAGGTGCGCGTATTCCTTGACGGTCGCGCCGCAGCCGGACGCGTTCATCACGATCGCTTCCACGCCCTGTTCGACGTACGGCCACCATGCGTCTATGTTGGCGCGCAGGTCGTCGAGGGCGTCGTCGTTGTAGCCCAGATGCAGGCGGATCGCGCCGCAGCAGCCGGCATCCGGCGCGATCAGCGTTTCGATGCCGAGCGCGTCGAGCACGCGCGCGGTCGCGACGTTGACGTTCGGCATCATCGACGGTTGCACGCAGCCCGCCAGCAGCAGCATCTTGCGCGGATGCTTCGCGGTCGGCCATTCGAGCGGACGCTGCCGCGCGGGCACCTTGTCGCGCAGCTTCTTGGGTAGCAACGGCCGAAAATGCTGACCGATACGCATGGTCGGCGTGAAGAGCGCGCTGTTCGGCACGAAGCTCGCGAGCAGCCGGCGCATCAGGCGCTGACCGAGCGGACGCGTGACTTTTTCTTCGGTGATCTTGCGGCCGATTTCCACCAGCCGGCCATATTGCACGCCGGAGGGGCAGGTCGTTTCGCAGTTGCGGCAGGTCAGGCAGCGGTCGAGGTGGACCTGGGTGCTGCGCGTGACCGGCGCGCCTTCCACCATCTGCTTGATCAGATAGATCCGTCCGCGCGGGCCGTCGAGTTCGTCGCCGAGCAGCTGATAGGTCGGACAGGTGGCCGTGCAGAAACCGCAATGCACGCAATTGCGCAGAATGCCGTCGGCTTCGTCGCCATCGGGCGTGTTGCGCATGAAGTCCGCGAGGTTGGTTTGCATCGCGTCGCTCAGAAGTCGGGGTAGAGACGGCCGCGATTGAAGATGCGGGCCGGGTCGAAAGCGGTTTTCAGGCCGCGATGGATTTTCATGAGCGGCGCGGGAAGCGGGGTGAACACGCCAGCGCCGCGGTCGTAGCCGTGACCGGTACGGAATATCGTAGCGTGGCCGCCCGCCTGCTTGGCGCTGATGCGCACGGTTTGCGCGTCGGTGTCGGTGATCCACCAGCGCTGGCCGCCGCCCCATTCCATGAGCTGCGCGCCGGGCAGTTGCAGCGGCTCGGTGATGGATGGCAGCGCGAGGCGCCACAGCGCGGCTTTCGGCGGAATGGCGGAGAAAAACGAATCGGTCTGCTCGCGCAGGCCGGCCCAGAAGCGTTCTGCTTCGACCGCATCGACCACTTCGCCGCCCAGCGACGTACGTGCCGACTTGACCGCGGCCTCGGCGCCCGCGAGGCGCACGGCCAGCGTGCCATGACGCCAGGCACTCGCGGTAATCGGCAGCGGCCGGCCGCCCCATTCGTTGAGCTTGCGGACCGCGTCGGTGCCGTTCATGTCGAATTTGAGCGTGGCTTCGGCCTGCGGCAAAGGCAGCACCTTGATCGACAGTTCGAGAATCAGCCCTAGCGTGCCGAGCGAGCCGGCCATCAGGCGCGACACGTCGTAGCCGGCGACGTTCTTCACCACCTGGCCGCCGAAATGCAGCGTTTGCCCCTGGCCGTTCATGATCACGGCGCCGAGCACGAAGTCGCGCGCCGCGCCAGCCGACGGGCGGCGCGGACCGGCAATGCCCGCCGCGATGCAGCCGCCGAAGGTGGCCTGCGGCCCGAAGTGCGGCGGCTCGAAGGCGAGCATCTGATGGTGGTCGGCGAGCGCGGCCTCGATCTCCAGCAGGGGCGTGCCCGCGCGCGCGGTAATGACCAGCTCCGCCGGATCGTACGCAATGATGCCGCGATAAGCGCGCGTGTCGAGGATGTCACCTTCCAGCGTCTGGCCGTACCAGTCTTTGGTGCCGCCGCCACGGATGCGCAACGCGCGCCCTTCGGCGCTGGCCGAACGCACACGTTCCGACCACCCGGCGACGATGTCGTCCTCTTCCATGGTGTCCTGCTTCGTTGTGTTTCGGTTGATTGTACCGGGCGGGGGCGCTCTGGCAACCCGGAGCGGACCCGCATCGGGTAATCAGGGTGAAAGCAGGAAAAGCGGCGCCCGCGCGGGTTATGCGCGATGCGTCGGCGGGCACAAAAGTACTAGAAACGCGGCAGTTCCGGATGCGGCAGCAAGCCGCCGCGCACGTGCATCTTGCCGTATTCGGCGCAGCGGGCCCGCGTGGGAATGCCTTTGTCGGGGTTGAGAAGGCCGGGCGCGTCGAAGGCGCGCTTGACCGCGTGAAACGCGTCGCGCTCTTCGGGCGAAAACTGCACGCACATGGAATTGATCTTCTCGATGCCGACGCCGTGCTCGCCGGTCACCGTGCCGCCCAGCTCCACGCATGCTTCGAGAATGTCGCAACCGAACGCCTCGGCCCGGTGCCACTCGTCCCGGTCGTTGCCGTTGAACAGGATCAGAGGATGCATGTTGCCGTCTCCCGCATGGAAGACGTTGATGCAGCGCAGGTTGTAGATCTTCTCCATCGCCTCGATGCGCGTGAGCAGCGGCCCGATACTGCGACGCGGCACGGTGCCGTCCATGCAGTAATAATCGGGTGAAATGCGCCCGGCGGCCGGAAAGGCGTTCTTGCGCCCCGACCAGAAGCGCAGCCGTTCGTTCTCCGAGCGGGAAATCTGGATGCGCGTGGCGCCCTGTTCGCGCAGCACCGCGGTCATGCGCACGATCTCGTCGGCGACTTCTTCGGGTGTGCCGTCCGATTCGCACAGCAGGATCGCCGCTGCGTCGAGATCGTAGCCCGCGTTGACGAATTCCTCGACGGCGCGGGTGGCCGGCTTGTCCATCATTTCCAGACCCGCCGGGATGATGCCCGCCGCAATGATGCCGGCAACCGCGTCGCCGCCTTTCACGACGTCGTCGAAACTGGCCATGATGACCTGCGCGGTTTGCGGCTTGGGGATCAGCTTGACGGTGACTTCGGTGACGATCGCAAACATGCCTTCGCTGCCGATCAGCACCGCCAGCAGATCGAGACCGGGCGCATCCGGCGCGAGCGAGCCGAACTCGACGATTTCACCCTCCATCGTGACGGCGCGCACGCGCAGCACGTTATGCACCGTCAGACCGTATTTGAGGCAGTGAACGCCGCCGGAATTCTCCGAGACATTGCCGCCGATCGTGCAGGCAATCTGCGACGACGGGTCCGGCGCGTAATACAGGCCGTAAGGTGCGGCGGCTTCGGAGATGGACAGGTTGCGCACACCGGGCTGCACCGTGGCGGTCCGCGCGTACGAATCGACTTCGACGATCTTGCGGAAGCGCGCGAGCGACACCACCACGCCGTGGCGGATCGGCATGGCGCCGCCGGACAGGCCGGTGCCCGCGCCGCGCGGGACGATCGGCACGTCGAGGCGGTGGCAGATCTGCACGATGCGCTGCACCTGCGATTCCGTTTCCGGCAACGCGACCGCGAGCGGCAGACGCCGGTAGGCGGCGAGACCGTCGCATTCGTAGGCGACGGTGTCTTCTTCGCGATACAGCAGACAGTGGGTCGGCAATACGGCCATCAACGCCTGCACGACTTCGCGCTGGCGCTGGGCGAGTACTTCGGCCGTCAGTTCAGCGGGTGCGTTCATGTGACTTGCCTCCTCATGCCTTTCAAGTCCAGCGCGGCTGGCTTGCTCATGCAGCCGCGCCTGAAGACGCCTCAAGCCGCCCAGGAGAAGATCTTGCCCGGGTTCATCAGATTGTGCGGATCGAGCGCGTGCTTGATCGAGCGCATGGTGTCGACCGCGACTTCACCGTGTTCTTCGAGCAGGAAGCCCATCTTGTGCAGGCCGACGCCATGCTCGCCCGTACAGGTGCCGTCCATGCGCAGCGCGCGCTCCACGATGCGATGGTTCAGGCGCTCGGCTTCGGCCAGTTCTTCTGGCTTGTCGGGATCGATCAGGATCGCAACGTGGAAGTTGCCGTCGCCGACATGGCCCACGATCGGGCAGGGCAGCGGCGACGCCTTCAGATCCTGTTCCGTTTCCTCTACACATTCCGCGAGGCGTGAGATCGGCACGCAGACGTCGGTCGTGACCGCGCGGCAGCCGGGCTTCAGTTGCAGCATGGCGAAATAGGCGTTGTGGCGCGCGTTCCACAGACGGCTGCGGTCTTCCGGACGCGTGGCCCATTCGAAGCCTTCGCCGGCATTCTGCGCGGCGATCTCCTGGACGAGTTCGGCCTGCTCTTTCACGCCGGCCTCGGTGCCGTGGAACTCGAAGAACAACGTGGGCGCTTCACGCAGCGTCAGATTCGAGTGGCGATTGATCGAGCGGATGGCCAGCGAGTCGACGAATTCGACGCGCGCAATCGGTACGCCGATCTGGATCGTTTCGATGACCGCGCGAACCGCATCGCCCATTGACGGGAACGTGCATACCGCCGCGGACACCGCTTCCGGCTGCGGATACAGGCGGACCGTGATTTCCGTAATCACGCCGAGCGTGCCTTCCGAACCGACGAACAGGCGCGTGAGATCGTAACCTGCGGACGACTTGCGGGCCCGCGTGCCGGTTTTGATCACGCGGCCGTCGGCCAGCACCACGGTCAGTCCGAGCACGTTTTCGCGCATCGTGCCGTAGCGCACGGCGTTGGTACCCGACGCGCGCGTGGCCGACATGCCGCCGATGCTCGCGTCCGCGCCGGGGTCGATCGGGAAGAACAGACCCGTGTCGCGCAACGCCTCGTTCAACTGTTTGCGCGAGATGCCGGGCTCGACGGTGACGGTCAGGTCTTCGGCGTTGATCGACAACACCCGGTTCATTTCCGACAGATCGATCGATACGCCGCCTTGCACCGCGAGCAGATGCCCTTCCAGAGACGAGCCGTTACCGTAAGGGATGACCGGGACGTTGTACTGGCCGCACAGTTTGACGACGTTCTGCACGTCTTCGGTGGTGCGTGCGAACACGACGGCGTCAGGCAGTTGGGGATCGAACGGCGATTCGTCGCGGCCATGATGGACGCGCACTGCTTCGGACACGGACACGCGATCGGTGAACGCGGCCTTGAGCGCGCTCAGCAGCTCGGCGGGAAACGGACGGCGCAACGGGGCCGGCGGCACGGGATGATTCACGCATGTCTCCTGATATGTAGGGCGATGCTGGTTTGCAGCAGGTGTTTCATTTTACGCCGATCGCCCGCGGGCCGGCGTTGGAGCCGGTCGACGCTCCTATAATGGCGGCGACTTCACGATGCGCGCAATATGGATAAACGCGGTGCCGGATGAGCGGCGCCGGGCCACGGTGGGCCTGCGCGTTGGGCCGCCTCGGCCACATTGGGCCGCGCGTCATCACTGAATGCATGGGAGACATGATGGGCAATCGCTTGAGCAAAATCGCCACCCGCACGGGTGATGACGGCACCACGGGCCTCGGCGACGGCAGCCGTGTGCGCAAAGACAGCGCGCGGATCGCCGCGATCGGTGACGTGGACGAACTCAACTCGAATGTCGGCGTGCTGCTGTGTGAAACCTTACCGGACAAGGTACGGGCAGCGCTGGTCACGATCCAGCATGACCTGTTCGACCTGGGCGGAGAGCTGTGCATTCCCGGCCACACGATGATTACCGACCGGCAACTCGGACAACTCGACGACTGGCTGGCCGACTACAACGCGGCGTTGCCGCCGCTGAAGGAGTTCATCCTGCCGGGCGGCTCGCGCGCGGCCTCGCTCGCGCATGTGTGCCGCACCGTGTGCCGGCGTGCTGAACGGGCGATCGTTGCGTTAGGCGAACACGAGACTATTAATGCCGCACCGCGCCAGTATGTGAACCGGCTGTCCGATCTGTTGTTCGTGCTCGCGCGCGTGCTCAACCGTGTGGACGGCGGTACTGACGTGCTGTGGCAACACGAACGCCGCGCAAGCTAGCGCGGAGCCGTGGCAAGACGCGCGTGATAGCGCGACGACGCATGCACGATCACATGCATTGGTGAGTCTTGCATGTTAGCCGACTGCCAGCGTGACCGGCTTGCCGATCCGGCTCATCATTTCCACGAGCGTGTCGATGGTGAACTTGGTGGTCTTCTTGTTGACCACGTCGGACACGCGCGGGCGCGACACCATCAGAATCTCGGCCGCCTCGGCCTGCTTCAGATGATGCTGTTCGATCCAGGTGGACAGTTCCGTCATACGGTACAGAGGCGGTTAAGGGCGCGCCATTTGTCCGTTCGGCCAATAAAGAAACCCGGCTTTAGCCGGGTTTCTTTGCATCCACTGCTGCAATCAGCGCAGCTTCAGTTGCCGCTGCCGCGTGCCACACGGCGCTGCTTCACCGCGTCGGCGAGGCCTTCCAGCACGGCGACACTTTCATCCCAGCCGATGCATGCGTCGGTAATGCTCTGGCCGTACGTCAGCGCGCAGCCTTCCTGCAGATCCTGGCGGCCTGCCACCAGATTCGATTCCACCATCACGCCGACAATCCGTTCGTCGCCCGAAGCAATCTGGCGGCCGATATCCGCACACACCGGAATCTGATTCTCGTGCTTCTTCGAGCTGTTCGCGTGGCTCGCGTCGATCATCAGACGCGCGGCGAGACCGGCCTTGCCGATGTCCGTGCACGCGGCGTTGACGCTGTCCGCGTCGTAGTTCGGCGTCTTGCCGCCGCGCAGAATGATGTGGCAGTCCTCATTGCCCGCGGTCGACACGATCGCCGAGTGGCCGCCCTTGGTGACCGACAGGAAATGGTGCGGCTGCGAGGCGGCCTTGATCGCGTCGACCGCGATTTTGACGTTGCCGTCCGTGCCATTCTTGAAGCCGACTGGGCACGACAGGCCCGAAGCCAGTTCGCGGTGCACTTGCGATTCGGTGGTGCGCGCGCCGATTGCGCCCCACGAGATCAGGTCGGCGATGTACTGCGGGCTGATCATGTCGAGGTATTCGGTGCCGGCCGGCAGGCCGAACTCGTTGATGCGCAACAGCAACTCGCGCGCGGTGCGCAGGCCTTCGTTGATCTTGAAGCTGTTGTCCATGTGCGGGTCGTTGATGAGACCCTTCCAGCCCACGGTCGTGCGCGGTTTTTCGAAGTACACGCGCATGACGATTTCGAGCTCGCCGGCAAAACGCTTGCGCTGCTCGACCAGGCGCCCCGCGTATTCCATGGCCGCCTTCGTATCGTGAATCGAGCACGGTCCGATGATCACGATCAAGCGGTCTTCCATGCCGTGCAGAATGCGATGCATCGCGGTGCGCGAGTTGTAGATCACGTCGGACACCGTTTCGTCGCAGGCGAATTCACGGATCAGGTGAGCGGGCGGCGTGAGTTCTTTCAATTCGCGGATGCGGACATCGTCGGTGTTGTGCGGGGGCATGTTGTTCTCCAATCGGTTCGTAGCGTGTTCGCGCGGGCAGTCAGGATTACGATGAAGCGGCGATGCCAGAGCGGACAACCATCAAAAATAAAGTTTCAAAGGCACGGGGCGAAAAAAAACCGCCAGACTGGCTGGCGGTTTTTCGGGAATTCTCGGTGTTCTGCGTGCACTAACACCCCTCTCGATCCGCCAGCGGTCTGAGATGCCAAAAAAAGTAAAAGTAAAACTTGGCGGACATGACGAATGAGGTCGCAGGTCAAAAAGGGTGAGTGACTTTATAACCCGGTCAGGCTGCACTTGCAAGCTGCGGGCCATAAAAATGCGGGAAATCCGCATACTTCTCGCAATGCATGCACGAAGTATGCATTTGCAGCGAATCAGGCAGTGCCGCCAACCGTCATCCGGTCGATCCGCAGCGTGGGCTGGCCGACGCCCACCGGCACGCTCTGGCCTTCCTTGCCGCACACGCCGACGCCCGAATCGAGCTTCATGTCGTTGCCGATCATGCTGACGTATTTAAGCGATTCCGGGCCGCTGCCGATCAGCGTCGCGCCCTTCACCGGGTACGTGACCTTGCCGTCTTCGATCATGTACGCCTCGGAAGCCGAGAACACGAACTTGCCGTTGGTGATGTCCACCTGGCCGCCGCCGAAGTTCACCGCATACAAACCGTTCTTCACGGAGGCGATGATTTCCTGCGGATCCTTGTCGCCATTGAGCATGTACGTGTTGGTCATGCGCGGCATGGGCAGCGCCGCATACGACTCACGGCGCGCATTGCCCGTGACCGGCATCTTCATCAGACGCGCGTTCAGCGTGTCCTGGATGTAGCCCTTCAGGATGCCGTCTTCGATCAGCGTGGTGCACTGGGTCGGATTGCCTTCGTCGTCGATATTGAGCGAGCCGCGGCGGTTCGGCAGCGTGCCGTCGTCCACTACGGTCACGCCCTTGGCCGCCACCTGTTCGCCGATTCGGCCCGCGAATGCCGACGAACCCTTGCGGTTGAAGTCGCCTTCCAGACCGTGGCCGATCGCTTCGTGTAGCAGCACGCCGGGCCAGCCCGGTCCGAGCACGACGGTCATGGCACCGGCCGGCGCCGGACGGGCTTCGAGGTTCACCAGCGCCGCATGCACGGCGTCGTCGACGTAGCCTGACAGCACGTCGTCGGTGAAATAGGCGTAGTCGAAGCGGCCGCCGCCGCCGCCGCTGCCGATTTCGCGGCGGCCGTTCTGCTCGGCGATCACCGTGACCGACACACGCACCAGCGGACGGATGTCGGCCGCGAAGCCGCCGTCGCTGCGCGCGACCAGCACCACGTCGTATTCACCGGCGAGGCCCGCCATGACTTGCTGGATGCGCGGATCGCGGCCGCGCGCCATCTTTTCGATGCGTTCGAGCAGCTTGACCTTGGCGGTGGCGTCGAGCGAATGGAGCGGATCGGCCGGCAGATAAAGATCGCGCCCGGCAATGCCGGTCAGCGACGAGGCCACCTTGATCTTCTGCTTGCCGCCGCCCGCCTTGGCGATCGAACGGGTGGCGAGCGCCGCCTGACGGATCGCTTCGGGCGACAGGTCGTCCGAATAGGCGAACGCCGTGCGGTCGCCCGACACGGCGCGCACGCCGACGCCCTGGTCGATGCTGAAGCTGCCGGACTTCACGATGCCTTCTTCGAGACTCCACGCTTCGCTGCGCGTGTACTGGAAGTACAGGTCGGCGTAGTCGATCTTGTGCGTGAAGATTTCGGCGAGCGTGCGGGTGAGCAGGGCTTCGTCGAGACCATAGGGCGTCAGGAGGATGTCCTTGGCGGTGGCGAGATTACGGATACCGGGTTCGATGATGTTCATGCGAAGTGTGTTCTGCTCGATACGAAGGATTCAGTTAGCGCCTCAATCACTCACCAGATGAGTACAGGGCGCCGCAGTTTCAATGTCACGCGAGTGGGTTTATCAACTGGATCAGGTGAGTCAACTGAGCACACGATGACGCCAGGCGGGCAGACTCTGTCGCACTTCGTCGATGCGCGCACGCTCGAGATTGCCGGCGACCACGCCTGCGCCTTCGTCGCGCACCGCGACGATTTCGCCCCACGGGTCGATCAGCATGCTGTGGCCCCACGTACGGCGGCCATTTTCATGTTTGCCGCCTTGCGCCGCGGCCAGCACGTAACACTGATTTTCGACCGCCCGCGCGCGCAGCAGCATTTCCCAATGCGCGCGGCCGGTCGTGTAAGTGAACGCCGACGGCACCACGATCAGCGTGCAGTCGCCCATGCGCCGGTACAGCTCCGGAAAGCGCAGATCGTAGCAGACCGACAGGCCCACGCGGCCGAACGGCGCCTCGAAGCTGCGCACTTCGCCGCCGGGGCAGATGGTGCGCGCTTCGTCGAACGATTCCGCGCCCTTTTCGAAGTTGAACAGATGGATCTTGTCGTAGCGCGCGGCCTCGTTGCCCTGCGGGTCGAACACCAGCGTGGTGTTCAGCACGCGCGAGGCTTCAGGCGACATCAACGGCAGCGTGCCGCCGATTACCCAGACGTGGTGGCGGCGCGCGGCGTCGGCGAGAAAGCGCTGGATCGGTCCGTCCTGATAGGGCTCGCGCACGGCGAGCTTGTCCGTGTCCTTGAAGCCCATGAAGCAGAAGTACTCAGGCAACAGGACGAGTTGCGCGCCTTCGGCGGCAGCTTCGGCGATCAGACGCGCGGCTTCGGCGAGATTGCGCTCGCGATCCGGTGTGCTCACCATTTGCAGCGCGGCGACACGGAAGGCGCTTTCCAGGGAACCGCTGGACACGGTTGAAGAGACCTGTGTTTCGCTCATGAGCGTTCGGAAAACTCCCGGCAAGGCGGCGCGATTCGCTTGCGCCGCATACGTCGTTCAAGACTGGCTGGGGCCGCTCGTGCCGCACGGCGCCTGTCTGACCGGGGAAAGGGTCGGATACAGGCTCAGTGCGCTTCCACGGTCGAAGCCGGAGCGTCCATCTTACCGCGATCGCTCTTCACCCGCTCGACGTGCGGTTTCGACCACGAGCCGGTGATCGCATACTCCCGCGCGAACGCGTGCGAGATCGACTGGCTGAACGCCAGATCGGCCACCAGCGCGCCCAGTCCGAGCAGCGGATTGATGACCGTCGCAGCGATCACGGCGGCGCCGGCGCTAACCGTCGGCACGATCTGGACGTGCAGATTCTGGGTTTCCTGGGCGAGATCCACCGAGCCTTTCATCTCGGCGCGCGCCGGCGCGGTGACCATCTCGAAGTTCTCGGTGCGGCCAATGCCGTTATGAATCTGCGCGGTGCCGGTAACGTGCTCGAACGGCAGGCCTTCGCCGATCACGTCGCGAAAGTTCAGGGTGGCGAAGCGAGCGAGGCTTTGCAGGCTGAGCACGCCCAGCAGCTTGGCGACACCCGGATCGACCTTGAGGATCTGGCCATGGCGCAGATCGACGGCCAGATTGCCGTTGAGCGTCGGATAGTCGATCCGGGTCGGGCCGCCTTGCCACACCATCTTGCCCGAAAGCGAGCCGGCGCCCGCCTTGAGCGTGCGCGGCTGGCCGAACCGTTCGAGCAGCGCGCCGGCGTCCTTGATGTCGAGCTTGAAATCGAACACGGTGCGCCGCGGCGTGGCTTCGTCGGTGCTGTTGCCGAATTCGGTCGAGGTGCGCCAGTTCGCGGTGGCACTGAGCGTGGCGGCGGGGTTGGCGATGTCGAGCTTGTCGAGTTGCCAGACCGGCACGCCGTCTTCGTCGAAGTTGTGCGCGTCGACTTCGAGACGGCCGACGTTGTGGTCGCGCACGATCAGTTCGTTGACGACCAGATCGATGGACGGCATGTTCTGCGCGGGCGCCGACATGGCCTGGCCGAGCAGATCCTTGTCGGTGGCCGACGGAATCACCACCCGGGCAAAGCGCGCCTGCAGCGTACCGGGCGACTCCCTGGTCGGGCCCGGCAGCCAGGACACGTGGCCGGACACCTGGTTCGAAGCGATGTTCGCCTGCCACGTGCGATCTGCATGCGACGCGCCGACGATCACGCTGTCCCAGTGGCGCTTTAGCAGCGTCAGCGTGCCGATATGCACCGCGAAACGGCTCGGCAGGAATTGCGCGACGGTGGGGTTCGGTGCGGCCGGCGTTGCCGCCGCGGGTGCGGGCGTATCTTTACCGCGCAATTGCGTGACCAGCGCGCGCCAGGCGTCGGCGTCGAATGCGTCCAGGTCGACGGCGGCGATCACGCCTTCGGACGGCAGGTCGGCGGGCCGGTTCACGCCGACCGCGCCGCGCACCACGGTCGGCGGCGTTTTCGGCTGGTAACGCAGCAGATAGGTGGCGGCGAGCGGGCCGAAGGTGAGGTCGGCGCGCTCCAGTCCCGCTTCGCCCGGCGCGGCGGACGGGCCGACGGCGAAGCGCAGCGGCATCGGCGTGCCGACCGGCTTGTTGAACGGCGCGGGGAAGTCGAGCGCGAGGCCGGTCAGATCGGAGTTCGCCGTCACTTCGGGCAGCCGTCCCTTCGCGCCCCGCACGTTGAGCGCGTAGGGTGCGCTGCCGCTCATGCGCGTCAGCACCTGCGCGCCCGGGCCATGCAGATCGAGTCCGCGCGCCGCGTCGACTGCGATATGGCCGCCCAGGTCAAGTGCGTACGTGCCGTCCTGCTTCAGACCGCCGTTCGCATGCACGTCGCCGCCGAGGAATTGTCCCGAGAGCCGGTCCACCTGCGCCGTGTGCTCGGTAAACCGCACCTTGCCCTTCAACTGCGACAGCGGCGGCACGTTCTCGACGCTCAGGCGGTTGCTCTGGAAGCCGACCGCGCCCTCCACGCCGATATGCGGCTTCGGCGTACGCGGTACCGTCAGCTTGAGCGCGAGCGACGCCGGCCCTTCGGCGCGCACCTTGTCGGTCTCGTGCTTCGCCATGATGCCGAGCGAGCTGGCGTTCACGTAGTCGAGCATGTCGGCGAGCGGCCCGTGGCCGTCGCCCTTGATGACGAGGCTCGACGCCCTGGTGCCGAGGTCGTCGATCCTGCCGTTGACGCCGGTGAGCGCGACCTGCTTGTAATGCGCCCGGTCGATGTCGAAGCGCATCACGTTCTGCCTGAGTTCGAACACGCCGTCGATGCCGTCGAGCGCCGGCCATACGTTCGGCGTGCCGTTCCTCATCTTGCGCGGCGGGTACGGCGTCGGATCGAACTTGCCGCCCCTGAACGGAGCGACGATGTGGAACAGTCCGGCGCTCGGGTCGCGCGAATAGGGGAATTTGGTCAGGTCGCCGTGCACCTCGATGGTCGCGCCGTGCGACATGCCGGCCTGCAAGCCGTGGCCCAGATAGATGCGCAGCTTTTCGCTGATGCTGGTCGGCAGATAGCGGGCGATGCGCGTCACCTGCGCGCGCTGGAAGTCGGCTTTCAGATCGAGCGAACCGCGCCCGTGGCCCGGGTTGCTGTAGTCGGCGGTGGCGGTGGCCGCGACGTCGGCGTTCGAAACGCCGAAATCGGCCAGCTTCACGGTGAAGGCCGGGTGGTTCTCGCCCGGCGCTTTCGGCGTGATGGTCCAGTCGGCGCGGCCATGCAGACGGTCGAGCTTGAGGCGCGGATCGTCGAACACGCCCGGCAATGTAATGGCGACGTTGGAGGTATCGAGCAGGGCGGTGCCGTGGGTTTCGTCGGCGTCCACGCTGCCCCACAAATTCTCGATGCCGGGAATGCCCGCGCGCGGGTGATTCAGCGGCGTGAGCCCCGGCGGCGGTTCCTGGGCGGCGACACTGATGCCTTGCAGATCGCCCTTGAAGCGATAGCGCTCGATCGGCTCGGCGCCGCTCGGGTGATGGTCGTTGCCCGCTTCGCCCGACTCCGGTTTGGCGCGCTCGACTTCGATCAGGTAATTGGCCACCAGGCCGCGTGGGTTGTAGCGCACGAGATTGTTCAGCAGACGCCGCGACAGCGGCAACGCCCGGCTGAATTCGGCGAGGATGCCCAGGTCGACACGATCGCCGCTCACACTGACCAGTTGCCCGTGTTGCTGCGAGGCGGTCCGGTAGCGTCCGTTCAGCGTGGTGAGCGCGAGCGTGCGCGTGAGCGGCGTGCCGTCGTCGAGTGGCGGCTGGCCGAGTTCGGCGTGAAACTGGCTCAGTTGCAGCTTGTAGTCGCCCTCTTCGGCTTCGAGGCGCCACATGAAATTGGCGACCGGCACGAGCAGCTTAGGTTGGGTCGGACGCACCCGCATGGCGACGTCGGCGCCGGCGAGTTGCCCGCTTGCCGATTTCATGCGGCCCTCGGCGAAGTCGATCCAGATTGCATTGTCGATGCGGCCGGCAAACGTCTCGATCGGGAAATTGACGTAGCGCGCGAGCGTCGGCAGATCGACCGGGCCGGTCGACACGTACACCTGGCCAGTCCAGTTGATCGGCTTGCCGATTGCGGAGAGCGGCGCGTGTCTGAAATGCGTGCGGAAATCGAGCGGGCCGTTCAGAACATGCCCCTCGGCGGGCGCCTGCAGCGCCAGCCGGTGATCGTAGCCGTCGTTGAGAATCGCGATCCGGATATCGCGCAGGGCCAACTCCGGCGCGGCGTGCTGCGCATCGCGCCAGCGCAGTACGCCGCCGCGCACCACGATTGCCTGTTGGCGCAATAGCCAGGTGGTCAGCACGTCGTTGCCGCTGTGGCGTGTGGGCACCGGCACGCCCGCCACCGAGAGCACGCCGTCGCTGCTGCGTGCCACCAGCACGTCCGGCTGATCGACGATCAGGCTGGACAGCGCCGGATGAAACTGCCAGAGCGACTTCCACGAGAGCGTGGCGGTGGCGTGCGGAATCGTCAGCGCGGTCTTGCCGTCGCGGTCACGGATCACGAGATTGGTGACGTCGAGGCCCGGCTGGAAGCCGCTCCAGTACGGCGCGAGCTTGCCGATGCTGAACTGCGCGTGCAGTTTCTCCGAGATGATGGCTTCGATGCGCGGGCGGAACGAGTCGGCGCGCGGCAGCACCACGTAGCGCAACGCGAGAAACAGCCCGGTCGCTACAAAGTACAGCACGAGCGCGATCGCGAGGACCACGTGAAAGGTCCGACGCAGCACGATGTGGTCGCTTCCGCTCACAGGCCGGCTCTGCCCGGTTTCGTGAGGGTCGGCGGATTCGTTTCGCTCGGACATGCTGCGGCGGGTGGGCGTATGGTAGTTTTGCGAATTAACGACGAAATGTAACACACGGGAAAGCGTAGACGGACTTCCTGCAAACCCTGTCTGCATGCCGTCTCGCGACCTGCGCGAGGCTGCCGCGCCGATGTGCTACTGCGAATTGAATAACGCTTATCAAGCAACGAGCGAGCCAGACCCTTGAAGACTGACGCCACTCTCCTGAGTTCCACCTATTCACACTACGCGGCGCGTGCCGCCGCCGCCCGCCCGCAACTCGTGGCGCAGGTGGCGGCGCTCGCGTCCGTGCCGCTGACCCGCGAGCGTATCGACGCGCGCTTCGACGCGTTGTGCGCCGAAGCGGCCGGCGCGAGCGGTGCGCCATTGAGTGAAGATGCACTCAAACGGGCGCTGCGCCAATTGCGCACGGAGGTGTTTTGCGCCGTGATGGAGCGCGATCTGGCGGGCGAGGCGGACGTCGCCGAAGTGACCGGCGCGATGACCGATCTGGCGGAGACGACGATCCAGCGGGCGCTAGCCGTGCTGTCCGCCGAACTCGAAGTGCTGTACGGCGAGCCGCGCGGACCGCACGGCGAACGGCTCTCGCTCGGCGTAGTGGGGATGGGCAAGCTGGGCGGGCGCGAACTGAATGTGTCGTCGGACATCGATCTGATCTTCATTTATGAAGAGGATGGCGAGACTGCGGGCGGCCACCGCTCGCCGATCGCCACGCAGGAGTTTTTCACACGCCTCGGCAAGCGCCTGATCGCCGCCCTCGCCGAAGTCACCGCCGACGGCTACGTGTTCCGGGTCGACATGCGGCTGCGGCCGAACGGCGACTCGGGTCCGCTCGTCTGCAGCTTGGGCATGCTCGAAGAATATTTCTACGTGCAAGGCCGCGAGTGGGAGCGCTACGCGTGGATCAAGGGCCGTCTCGTGTCCGAAGGCGCGAGCGACGCGGCGCAGCGGCTGCAGAAGCAGCTCGACGCGATCGTCACGCCGTTCGTCTACCGCCGCTATCTCGACTTCGGCGTGATCAGCGCGATTCGCGCGCTGCATCTGCAGATTCGCCAGGAGGCGCAGCGGCGCGCCTCCATGCGGCCCGACAAGGCCGACGACATCAAGCTCGGGCGGGGCGGCATCCGCGAAATCGAATTCAGCGCGCAGGTGTTCCAGTTGATCCGTGGCGGCCAGGACGCGGGCTTTCGCGTGCGGCCGACCCTGGCTGTGCTGCGGCACGCGGCCACCCACGGGCTGATCGACTCGTCGGTCTGCGTGAAGCTCTCGCAGGCGTATCGTTTCCTGCGCGAACTCGAACACCGTCTGCAATACCGCAACGACGCGCAGACCCATGCCATGCCGGTCGCGCCCGAGGAGCGCGCGGCGCTCGCGCGCGCCATGGGCTGCGACGACTACGCAACGTTGATGGCGAAGCTCGATGCGCACCGTGAATTCGTCGAACAGCAGTTCGATCAGATTTTCGCCGACAAGGTGAGCGGCCGTGACGGCTGCGGCGCACCCGAAGACGGCGCCGCCGCGTGGGTGTGGAGCAGCGCCCTTGCCGACGACAGCGCCGACGAAGTCCTGCAGGCGCGCCTGACCGAACTCGGCGTGGCCGAGCCGGGCGAACTGCTGGCGCGGCTGCGCGCGGTCTGGCAGTCGTCGCGCTACGCGGGGCTGGCCGAGCGCAGCCGGCAGCGTTTCGACATCGTCGCGCAACGTGCGCTTGAAGCCGCCCGCACGCTCGAGCCCGCCGAACGGCGCGGCGATACCGTGGCGCGCTTCTTCGACCTGCTCGAGGCGGTGAGCCGGCGCGGCGCCTATCTGGCGCTGCTGACCGAATATCCGCAGGCGCTGCATCGCGTGCTCTCGGTGCTCGGCGGTTCGCGTTGGGCGGCCGGCTATCTGATCCGGCATCCGCAATTGCTCGACGAACTGCTCGACGACGAGGCGATGGACAGTCCGTTCGACTGGCCTGAATTCAAGCGCACCTTGCGCCTGCGTCTGGCCGCCGCCGACGGTGTGGAACAGCAGATGGACCTGCTGCGTCACGCGCATCAGGCCGAAGTGTTCCGCATTCTGCTGATCGATCTGGCTGGCAAGCTGAGCGTCGAACACGTGAGCGACCGGCTGTCCGAACTCGCCGACGCGGTGCTCGACGTCACGCTCGAAGCCGTCTGGAAGCAGTTGCCGAAGCGCCATCGCGATGTGCCGCGCTTCGCGGTGATCGCGTACGGCAAGCTGGGGGGCAAGGAACTGGGTTACGCATCCGATCTGGACGTGATCTTTCTCTATGACGACCCCGACGATGCCGCGGCCGACGTCTACTCCACCTACACGCGTCGCCTGATCACCTGGCTCACCACCGCCACCGGCGCGGGCACCCTGTTCGACGTGGACTTGCGGCTGCGGCCGAATGGCGAGTCGGGTCTGCTCGTCACCGATCTGGACGCGTTTCGCCGTTACCAGTTGCGCGAGGGCGACGCGGCCAATACGGCGTGGGTGTGGGAGCATCAGGCATTGAGCCGCGCCCGTTACTGCGCGGGCGACGCCGAGATCGGCGCGAAATTCGAGGCCATCCGCGAACAGGTGCTGACCACGCCGCGCGAAGCGGCGTCGCTCGCCACGGAGATCGTCGAGATGCGCGAGCGCGTGGAGGCCGGACATCCGAACCATACGGCGCTCTTCGACCTGAAGCACGACCGCGGCGGAATGGTGGATATCGAATTCACCGTGCAGTACTGGGTGTTGTTGCACGCGGCGAGCGATCCCGAACTGATCCGCAATACCGGCAACATTGCGCTGCTGCGGGAAGTGTCGCGCTTCGGCCTGATGAGCGAGGCGGAAGCGGAGACGGTCGGCGCGGCGTATCGCACCTACCGCAAGCTGCAACACCAGCTGCGGCTCGACGGGATGGAGAAGGCGCGGGTCGAGCCGGCGCTGGTGGCGACCGAGCGTGAAGCCGTGCTGGGGCTGTGGAAGCGCGTGTTTGGCTGAAGGCGCGGGTTGATCGCGACGGATGACGGGGGATGTCCCCCGTCTCGCGAAAAACTAGGCCGCCAGCATTTCCTTCGCGTGCTTGCGGGTGGTCGGGGTGATCTCCAGGCCGCCGAGCATGCGTGCCACTTCTTCGATGCGGCTCGCCTTGTCGAGCGAGTTCACGCTGCTGACCGTGCCGCCTTTGCCGTTGCCCGCTTTGGCCACCTGGAAATGATGGTCGCCGCGCGCGGCGACTTGCGGCAAGTGCGTAACGCATAGCACCTGGCGCTGTTGGCCGAGCTGATGCAGAAGCCGCCCGACCACTTCGGCGACGCCGCCGCCGATACCGGTGTCCACTTCGTCGAAAATCAGCGTGGGTGTGGGGCTCGCGGCGCTTGCGATCACCGCCAGGGCGAGGCTGATCCGCGCCAGTTCTCCGCCCGAGGCGACCTTCGCGAGCGGCCGCAGCGGCACTCCGGCATGGCCGGCGACGCGGAATTCGACCTGTTCGAGCCCATGCGCGCCACCTTCGGGCAGCGGCACCAGCGCGACTTCGAAGCTGCCGCCTTTCATCGACAGTTCCTGCATGCCCGTGGTGACCGCCGCGCCCAGTGCCTTGCCCGCCTTGGCGCGCGCCTTGGACAGTTTCTTCGCCTCGGTGAGGAAGTCTTCCCTGGCCTTGGCTTCGGCGGCGTGCAGGCTGTCGAGGTCGGCGGCCGCGTCGAGCGCGGCCAGTTGCGCGCGACGCGCCTCGTGTTCCTCAGGCAGCGTTTGCGGCTGCAGACGGAATTTGCGCGCCGCCGAATGCAATGCGTCGAGGCGCTTTTCGACCTGCGCCAGCCGCTCCGGATCGAGTTCGAGCTTTTGCGCGTAATGGCTCAACGAATAAGCCGCTTCCTGCAGCTGGATTTCGGCCGGCTCGAGTGCGGCGAGTACGTCGTTCAAAGCGGGATCGATTTCCGCCAGATCGCGCACCTTCGACACGATCGAAGACAGATGCGTGATCATCGCCTCGTCCGATTCGGACAGCGCGCCGAGTGCGCCTTGCACGCCGTCGATCAGATTGGCCGAATGCGACAGCCGCCGATGCTCGGCGTTGACCTCTTCCCACTCGCCGGGCAGCGGTGCGAGCTTGTCCAGTTCGGCGAGCTGCCAGGCGAGCCGCTCGCGCTCCAGTTGCAGCTCACGGTCGCGCGTTTGCGCGTGCTCGACCGCCTGAACCTTTTCGCGCCATGCCCGCCATGCCCGCGTGACGGTCGCCGCGGTGTCGGACAGGCCCGCGTGCGTGTCGAACAGTTCGCGTTGGGCGTCGGGACGCATCAGCAACTGGTGCGCGTGCTGGCCATGAATATCCACCAGCATTTCGCCGACCTCGCGCAACTGCGCGAGCGTCGCGGCCGTGCCGTTGATAAAGGCCCGCGAACGGCCGTTGGCATCCACCACGCGCCGCAGCATTACGGTGCTGCCGTGATGCCCGTCGGCACCGGTCGTGCCGAGCGCCTGCTCGTCGAGCCAGTGCTCGAGCTGCGCGTGAGTCTCGAATTCGGCGGTGATGTCCGCACGGCTTTCGCCGGTGCGCACGACGTTCGCGTCGGCGCGGGCGCCGAGCGCGAGCGCCAGCGCGTCGATCAGGATCGACTTGCCGGCGCCGGTTTCGCCGGAGAAAACAGTGAAGCCGCTGTCGAATTCGAGATCGAGCGCGGCGACGATGACGAAGTCGCGTATCGAGAGGTGGCGAAGCATGGAGGTCGTCTGGTGAGCTGGGTAGTCAGGGTTCGGCAGCGGCGGCGTTCGCGTTCCGGGTGTCCTTGCCGCTCAGGGCTTGGGGTCTTCTTCGTGCGACGGGTACTCGTTCCAGTGCAGCTTCTTGCGCAGCGTGGCGAAGTAGCTGTAGCCGACCGGATGCAGCATCGGCACTGTATGGCGCGAGCGGCGCACTTCGATCGTGTCGCTCAGTTCGAGCGAGGTGAACGACTGCATGTCGAAATTGACGTTCACTTCACGCCCCGAGACGATCTGGATGCTCACCTTGGAATCGTCCGGCAGCACGATCGGACGGTTCGACAGCGCGTGCGGCGCGATCGGCACCAGCACGATGCCTTGCAACTGCGGATGCAGAATCGGCCCTTGCGAAGACAGCGCGTAGGCGGTCGAGCCGGTGGGCGTAGCCACGATCAGGCCGTCCGAGCGCTGGTTGTACATGAAGCGGCCGTCCACCGAGACATGCAGTTCCGCCATGCCCGAGAAGCCGCTGCGGTTGACCACCACGTCGTTGAAGGCCAGCGCGTGATAGATCGGGGTGCCGTCGCGCATGATGCGCGCTTCGAGCAGCACGCGTTCTTCGCGTTCGAAATTGCCGGCCAGCATTTGCGGCACGATCTCGCGCATGTCGGAGATCGGAATGTCGGTGATGAAGCCAAGCCGCCCGTGGTTGATGCCGATCAAAGGCGTGCGGTATGGCGCCAGCTGGCGGCCGATGCCGAGCATGGTGCCGTCGCCGCCCAGCACCACGGCCACGTCGGCGCGCGCACCGATCTCGGCGGGACGCAGCGCCGGGTAGTCGGTGACGCCGATCTCGGCGGCGGTGTCGGCTTCGAACACGACCTCGAAGCCGCGCTTTGCGATGCACAAGGCGAGCGCGGTCAACGGCTCGGCGATGCCCGGCGTATTGTTGCGCCCGACGAGCGCGACGGTCTTGAACTGGCTGGTCACTTGCATGCCGGCATTACACCATAGGTAGGGCCTGAAAAGAACCGTAGACAGACCCCGGTGGCGGCCCGGCCCGCGCGGGCCGCCAGCGCATCTCGCGATTATCGTTAGAATGGTGAAGCCTTGATGACATGCGCGCCGGTTAAAGTGCAATGAGGTACCGGCCGCCGGGCGGCCCGGAAGGCGGTCCGCCCGGTGGTCCGCGCGATGATCCGCAACGCGCCGGGCTGAACGCCGGCCAACGGGCCGGACCGAAGGCAACGTGCCGCAGCGGCAAGCGGTGGCGCGTTCGTCAGGGATGGGCGCCCCTAGCGCTCGCGGTAGTCGTGCCATTGAGCTAAAATTTTCCGTCATGCTAGATCCTCGCGCACAAACCCTCCTCAAAACGCTGATCGAGCGCTACATCGCCGAAGGTCAGCCGGTCGGCTCGCGCACGTTGTCGCGCTATTCGGGTCTCGAACTCAGTCCCGCAACGATCCGCAACGTGATGTCCGACCTCGAGGATCTGGGGCTCGTGATCAGTCCGCATACTTCCGCGGGCCGCATTCCCACGCCGCGCGGCTATCGTCTGTTCGTGGACACCATGCTGACGGTGGAGTCCGCCGCTGACGAAGAAGCGGTGATGCGTACCGTCAAGACCACGCTGCAGGCGGGCGAGCCGCAGAAAATCGTCGCCGCGGCGGCCAGCGTGCTGTCCAACCTCTCGCAGTTCGCCGGCGTGGTGCTCACGCCGCGGCGCAGCCATGTGTTCAAGCAGATCGAGTTCATGCGCTTGTCGGACAAACGCATTCTGCTGATCATCGTCACGCCGGAAGGCGACGTGCAGAACCGCATCATGGCGACCCAGCGCGATTTCTCGCCGTCGCAACTTGTCGAGGCCTCCAACTACATCAACGCACACTTCGCGGGCCTCTCGTTCGACGACGTGCGCCGCCGCCTGCGCGAAGAAATCGACGAACTGCGCGGCGACATGACCACGCTGATGCATGCCGCCGTCACGGCCAGTACGGACGAAGCCGACACGGGCGAAACCGTGCTGATTTCGGGCGAGCGCAACCTGCTCGAAGTGGCCGACCTTTCGTCGGACATGGCGCGCTTGCGCAAGCTGTTCGATGTGTTCGACCAAAAGACCAGTCTCCTTCAGTTGCTCGACGTGTCGAGTCACGCTGCGGGCGTGCAGATTTTCATTGGCGGCGAGTCGAATCTCGTGCCGATCGAGGAAATGAGCGTGGTCACCGCGCCTTACGAGGTGAACGGCAAGATCGTCGGCACCTTGGGCGTGATCGGACCGACCCGCATGGCCTACAACCGCGTGATTCCGATTGTGGACATTACCGCGCGCCTGCTTTCGCTGACCCTCAGCCAGCAGTAAATAGCTTCGGCTTCCGGTGTTGGCTGTTCCAGCCACGAATAATGCGTGACGGCGCACGGCTTGCCAATTGGCCGAATGGCCAGGGGTGTCCGGCGGACCGGTGCATGCACCACGCCGCTATAATGGTTCTCACCTGAACCGACACTCCGCCTGAGCGGGTTACCTCTGCTGCCTATGCGCTTCGACCTCGAGCGGCCTTCACAGAACGCCACGTCACACCGTGTCGCTGTGCTGCTGATCAATCTCGGCACACCCGACGCGCCGACGCCGCGTGCGGTCCGCCGCTATCTCGCGCAGTTTCTATCCGATCCGCGCGTGGTCGAAATTCCCGCGCTGCTCTGGCAGATCATCTTGCGTTTGCTGATTCTGCCGTTTCGGGGCGTCGCTTCCGCCAAGAAGTACGCCGCGGTGTGGATGCCGGAAGGTTCACCGCTGCGCGTCCATACTGAGAAGCAGGTGGAGGGCTTGCGCCATCTGCTGCAACTGAACGACTACACGGTGCTCGTCGATTACGCGATGCGCTACGGCACGCCGGGTATTCCGGCCATGCTGAACCAGCTCAAGCTGGCGGGTGCCGAACGCGTGCTGCTCATGCCCATGTATCCGCAGTATTCGTCGTCCACCACCGCTACCGCTTTCGACGACGCCTTTTCGGCGCTCAAACGCATGCGCAATCAGCCGGAAATCCGCACGGTGCGCCAGTACGCCGATCATCCGGCCTACATTGCGGCGCTTGCCGCGCAGGTGCATCAATATTGGCATCAGCACGGCCGGCCGGATTTCGCCGCGGGCGACAAGCTGGTGCTGAGTTTTCACGGCGTGCCCAAACGCACGCTGGATCTCGGCGACCCATACCACGAGCAATGCCAGCAAACCGGCGCGCTGCTGATGCAGGCGCTCGAACTGACGCCGGTGGAATGCCGCATTACGTTCCAGTCGCGTTTCGGCAAGGCCGAGTGGTTGCAGCCGTACACGGCGCCCACGCTCAAAGAATTGGGCGCGGCGGGCGTGCGGCGCGCCGATGTGTTCTGTCCGGGCTTCACTGCCGACTGCCTTGAAACCATCGAGGAAATCGGCATGGAAGTGCGCGACGAATTCCTGCATGCGGGCGGCAAGGATTTCCATCGGATTGCCTGCCTGAATGCGTCGCAGGCGTGGATTGCCGCGTTGGGGGAAATCGTCGCGCAGAATCTGCAGGGCTGGCCGGTGCAGGCGCTGCCGGTGCCGCATACGACAGGAGCTTGAACAGGCTCATGAATTACGGGATTTCAACCGAAGCGGGCGCGAAACTGCGCATCGACAAATGGCTTTGGGCGGCGCGCTTCTTCAAGACGCGTTCGCTCGCGGCGGCGGCCGTCGAAAAAGGGCATGTGCGCATTGACGGCGCCAGCGTCAAGCCGGCCAAAGACGTGCGCGTCGGCGACCTGGTCGAGATCGAGATAGAGCGGATTGTGTGGCAAGTGGCGGTGCTGGGCATGTGCGACGTGCGCGGCCCGGCGAGCGTCGCACAAACGCTTTATGCGGAAACCGAAGAGAGCAGGGTGAAGCGGCAGGTCGAACAGGAGCGGCGCAAGACGTATCGCGAACCGGCGGCCGCATTGCACGGCCGGCCGACCAAGCGCGACCGGCGCACTATCGACAAACTTTCAGGTGGGGGTTGAACAGCTGTTCCATGGTTGCGTGCACACCGCCGTATTCGGTAGTGTGATCGTTGACAGCCCCGGACATGCAGATGGTCGTGGTGCCCGCAATCAGTACCAATGCGACCACCGAGATTGCAAAGGTCAGTTTCACGGTGCTCCCCTAGGGAAGGTTCAGGAGAAAGACGGGCGAATCGGGTGGAATTGCAATATGTCGGAAAGGCTTACGTCAGATTAGGGTTAACGCGTCTTTTCCGATGCTTTATTGGAGCATAGGCCACTTGCAGTCCGCACTCAATCTCAATCTGATTGCGCCGCAATAATGGTTGTAACCGGGCGTTTCCGCCGTTCGGCCATGATACGAAAAGATCCGGGAGAGCCGCTTGAAATGGTTATTTCCGGCCTCATTTGCCGTGTTGATTTGCGGTGGCTCGCGAAGTTGTCTGTCGCGATTTTGCAACGCACAAACCGCGCCAGGTTTTTTGCGCTGCCGTCACCGCCGGCTTTTACCTCGCTTTCACTTTTTAACGACTTTCAGCGACATGGAAAACACGCAAGAGAACCCGACGAGCCAGAATCCTAAGCCCGCCGAAGAAACCGCGCGCCAGGCCGCCGAGGCCGCGGCACCTCAACAGGAAGCAGCGGCGAACGCGGCGACCGACTCGCCGGCGAGCGCCGAGCAGGCTGCACTCGCCGAGGCTCAGGCAAAGATCGCCGAGTTGCAGGAAAGCTTCCTGCGGGCCAAGGCCGAGACCGAGAACGTGCGCCGCCGCGCTCAGGAAGACGTCGCCAAGGCGCACAAGTTTGCGATCGAGAGTTTTGCCGAGCATCTGCTGCCGGTGATCGACAGCCTCGAAGCAGCCGTCGCGCACTCGTCCGACGATCCTGCGAAGGTGCGCGAAGGCGTCGAACTCACGCTGCGCCAGCTCACCGGCGCACTGGAAAAGGGCCGCGTCGTCGCCCTGAATCCGGTGGGCGAGAAGTTCGACCCGCATCGCCATCAAGCCATTTCCATGGTGCCGGCCGACCAGGAGCCGAACACCGTGGTGGCCGTGCTGCAAAAGGGCTTCGTGATTGCCGATCGGGTGCTGCGTCCGGCACTCGTGACCGTCGCGGCCCCGAAGTAAGCACCGCCGGGCTTCGTAAGCCGTTTCGTCCGGCAGGCGCCGTCATGGCCAACATTCCCGTCGACGCCACCGCGTTCGCGGTCTTCGGCATGCAGGAGTTGAGCGCCGCGTCATTCGACGCGGCGCTCGCCGAAGCCGGGGATGAACTGGCCGTGGTGTTTTTCTGGGGTTTCGACTGCTTCAATTGCGAGATCGCCAAGAAGGCGATGCTGGCGCAGCCGGACGCGATTCGCGCACTCGGCCTCAAATGGTTTCACAGCAACGTTTACGAGCATCGCGAACTGGGCCGGCGCTTCATGCTGCACGGGGTGCCAACATGGTTCTTCTTTTACCGCGGCAAGCGGCTCGGCCGGGCAACCGGCTGGCACGGCCTCGGGCAGTTCCAGGCCGCGGTCGCGGCCGCGCGGGAGAAGATCCGGGCAGGTAATGCTGAGAAAAACGCTGCAAAAACCGCCGGCGCGCAAGCTGATGGAGTAAATCTGGGCAAAAGTTCGCCCGATTGAAAAAAATTAAAGACCGCATCGCAAAAGAGGTCTTGAAAACGATGCGGACGCACTTATGTTGAGTGCAGGTAGGAATTGAGAGCGGATCGCCTTACCGCCAGCTAGGCAAACAAGGCGATTCCCGCAGCGATCAAAGTCAGGAGATTAGTAAAAATGGGCAAAATCATCGGCATCGACCTCGGCACGACCAACTCGTGCGTGGCGATCATGGAAGGCAATTCGGTCAAGGTGATCGAGAACTCGGAAGGCGCGCGCACCACGCCGTCGATCATCGCTTACATGGAAGACGGCGAGATTCTCGTCGGCGCGCCTGCGAAGCGTCAGTCGGTCACGAACCCGAAGAACACGTTGTACGCAGTCAAGCGCCTGATTGGCCGTCGCTTCGAAGAAAAAGAAGTGCAGAAAGACATCGGCCTGATGCCGTACAAGATCATCAAGGCCGATAACGGCGACGCATGGGTCGAAGTGCGCGACCAGAAGCTCGCTCCGCCGCAAATCTCCGCGGAAGTGCTGCGCAAGATGAAGAAGACCGCTGAAGACTATCTTGGCGAGCCGGTTACCGAGGCGGTGATCACGGTTCCCGCGTACTTCAACGACAGCCAGCGTCAGGCAACCAAAGATGCAGGCCGTATCGCCGGTCTGGAGGTGAAGCGGATCATCAACGAACCGACCGCGGCTGCTCTGGCTTTCGGCCTCGACAAGAACGAAAAGGGCGACCGCAAGATCGCGGTGTATGACCTGGGTGGCGGTACGTTCGACGTGTCGATCATCGAAATCGCGGATGTCGACGGTGAAAAGCAGTTCGAAGTGCTGTCCACGAACGGCGATACGTTCCTCGGCGGTGAAGACTTCGACCAGCGCATCATCGATTACATCATCGGCGAGTTCAAGAAAGAGCAGGGCGTCGATCTGTCGAAAGACGTGCTCGCGCTGCAACGCCTGAAGGAATCGGCTGAAAAGGCCAAGATCGAGCTGTCCTCGAGCCAGCAAACCGAAATCAACCTGCCGTACATCACGGCCGACGCGTCGGGTCCGAAGCATTTGAACCTGAAAATCACGCGTGCGAAGCTGGAAGCGCTGGTTGAAGAGCTGATCGAACGCACCATCGAACCGTGCCGCGTGGCGATCAAGGACGCTGGCGTGAAGGTCGGCGAAATCGACGACGTGATTCTGGTCGGCGGTATGACCCGCATGCCGAAGGTGCAGGAAAAGGTCAAGGAGTTCTTCGGCAAGGATCCGCGCCGTGACGTGAACCCGGACGAAGCCGTGGCCGTTGGCGCCGCGATCCAGGGTCAGGTGTTGTCGGGCGACCGCAAGGACGTTCTGCTGCTCGACGTGACCCCGCTGTCGCTCGGCATCGAAACGCTCGGCGGCGTGATGACGAAGATGATCAACAAGAACACCACGATCCCGACCAAGCACGCGCAGGTCTACTCGACGGCTGACGACAATCAGGGCGCCGTGACGATCAAGGTGTTCCAGGGCGAACGCGAAATGGCAGCCGGCAACAAGCTGCTGGGCGAGTTCAACCTGGAAGGCATTCCGCCGGCACCACGCGGCACGCCGCAGATCGAGGTGAGCTTCGACATCGACGCGAACGGCATTCTGCACGTCGGCGCGAAAGACAAGGCGACCGGCAAGGAAAACCGCATCACGATCAAGGCGAACTCGGGTCTGTCCGAAGCCGAAATCGAGAAGATGGTGAAGGACGCCGAAGCGAACGCCGAAGAAGATCACAAGCTGCGTGAGTTGGCCGATGCCCGCAACCAGGGCGACGCGCTGGTCCACAGCACGAAGAAGGCGCTCACCGAATATGGCGACAAGCTGGAAGCCGGCGAGAAGGAAAAGATCGAAACCGCGCTGAAGGATCTCGAAGAAACGCTGAAGAGCGGTTCGAGCGACAAGGCCACGATCGAAGCCAAGATCGAAGTGGTCGCCACCGCCTCGCAGAAGATGGGCGAGAAGATGTACGCCGACATGCAGGCTGCGCAAGGTGCTGAAGCCGCGGCAGCAGGCGCGGCGGGTGCGGGCGGCGCGGGTGCATCGGCTGGTGGCGCGAGCCAGCAGCAGGACGACGTGGTCGACGCCGAGTTCAAGGAAGTCAAGAAAGACTAAAGCCAGGTCGCATTTCGACCGTAAAGCCGCACACAGCAATGTGTGCGGCCCGGCTGCACAA
>Ga0255336_100481_pt1 | contig 61033 bp, 49 predicted proteins | sample MeOH1_35cm_T3_17_FD_189102 | JGI IMG/M metagenome (GOLD analysis project Ga0255336, IMG submission 189102) | Sandy soil microbial communities from University of British Columbia, Vancouver, Canada - MeOH1_35cm_T3_179 | ecosystem: Engineered > Artificial ecosystem > Sand microcosm > Unclassified ... | reverse complement strand
GCGCTGTCGGCTCTTGCTGAACCGGCGACACGTTGGCGCTCGAAGTGGCTAGCGACCTTGACAGCATCGGCGCGGCGGTCGATTTCAGAGCGGGACATATCCCAAGCGGGCTTACGGACGGCCATGATTCGTTACTCCTTTGAACGGCGTGCTACGCCCTCGGCGCGTGCCCGCTCAAACCGGGTACGCAACTCCTCGTCGGCGCTCATCCATGCATAGAAGCTGGCGCGACACGGCAACGCCGGATCATTGAATACCTCGATAACCGGAATGTCAGAAGCTACGGCTCTGGCTACGCGTTCGAGCACGAGCGCAATTACGCCCTCGCCGTAGTAACGCCGTCCTAGTACCTGCCGTCCGTAGTTGTCGCGTTCGCCGCTCATGCGCTGCTCCGTGTGTCTAACTACTAGACACAAGTCTACGCGCGCGCAGTTCTAACGTGGAAGCATTTTGTAGAATTTTTATATAGCGCAATCGATTAGTTTGTCAAATACGTTCTACCTAACATCGATACTGCGCAATCATCGGCGTGAGAACCTGACACACCTGTACCGGATAACCGGGTTCCGTTTGTTGGCAAATGGTTGGTAAATCTTCAGCACGACAGGCACAAAAAAGCCGGAAACCCCTTGTAAACAGGGCTCCGGCAAGTACAATGCTAATACCACACTGTTATCAGCATTGCGGAGGACGTTTTCCGCAATGCTTGTGCGAATTTTTCATAAGGGCGTCCCCACGGTCGATTCACCGGCCGTCACGCGTTCACGCGCCCTGCGCCACGCTCGCCGCCGGTGCATCCATGCGCGCCGCCAACCACGTCAACAACAGCGCCGCCACGCTGACAGCGGCCGCGACCCACGGCAGGGTATCGAGCGAATGGCCGTGATTGATCACGAGTCCGCCGAGCCACGCGCCGCCCGCGTTGCCGACGTTGAACGCACCAATGTTCAACGTCGAAGCCAGATTCGGCGCCGCGGCGGCCTTCTCGACCACGCGCATCTGCAAAGGCGGCACCGTCGCGAAGGCGGCAATGCCCCACACGAAAATGGTGATCGCCGCCGCTACCTGCGAATGACTGGTGCGCGCGAAGATCGCCATCACCACCGCGAGCGCGACCAGAATGCCCATCAGCGAAGGCATCAGCGCGCGGTCCGCCAGCTTGCCGCCCACCGTGTTGCCGATCGTAAGACCCACGCCGAACAGCACCAGAATCAGCGTGACGCCGCGCGGCGAGAAGCCGCTCACCTGTTCGAGAATCGGCGCGATATAGGTGAACACGACGAACACGCCGCCGAAGCCGAGCACCGTCATCGCAAGCGCGGTCCACACTTGCGGATCCTTCAGCACGCGCACTTCGTGACCGAGCCCGGCCGGACCGGCATCGTGACGATTCGGCAGCAGCGCCGTGACGCCCGCGAGCGACAGCACGCCGAAGCCGCTGACGATCCAGAACGCCGCGCGCCAGCCGAACTCCTGACCGATGAAGGTGCCGAACGGCACGCCGAGCACGTTCGCCAGCGTGAGGCCGGTGAACATCAGCGCGATCGCGCTCGCGCGCTTTTCGGCCGGCACGAGCGAAGCCGCCACCACCGCGCCGATGCCGAAGAACGAACCGTGCGCGAACGAGGTCACCACCCGCGCGATCATCAGCACGGAATAGCTCGACGCGATCGCGCACAACGTATTGCCGACGATGAACACGCCCATCAGCAACTGCAACGCCAGCTTGCGCGGCATCTTGCTGGTCACCACCGCGAGCAGCGGTGCGCCGACGGCGACGCCGAGCGCATAACCGCTCACCAGCAGGCCCGCCGATGGAATCGACACGGCCAGATCATGCGCGACCTCGGGCAGCAAGCCCATGATGACGAATTCGGTCGTGCCGATCGCGAATGCGCTAATCGCCAGCGCCAATAATGGAATGGGCATTTGTCTTCTACTCCAGCGTTTAAGGTTGAGCGTGATGCAGCGCCGTCACGAATTCGACGACGACGCCCGGCGCGAGCGCCACGAAGAGTTGCGCCTGCGCCTCTTGCGGACCCATCTGCGGCACATGCGCCGTTTGATAGTCCACGCCGTGTACGCGCAAACGGCCGAGCAGCGCCTGCCATTCGGCGGCACTCTCCATCCGGAACGCGATGTGGTCGATACGCGGCGCCGTCCTGCCGGGCGAGGCAGGCGCCGTCGCGTCGATCAGATGAATCAGCGGGCGGCCGTTCGCGTACAGCCAGTAGCCGTCGATCGAGAACGGCGGACGCGCGCCCTCGGTCAGCCCGGCAATATCGACGAAGAAACGTCGGGCGGACTCGAGGTCGGCGGTAACGATCGTTGCGTGATCGAGTTGCATGGCGGGGCATCAGGGATTTCGATGCAGCATTGTCGAGGACACACAGTGATTTGATAATTGGCGTAGCATTTGAAGCATTTTCAAATTCTGTTTGAAAGCGCCACTCCATGGATAACCTCGGTGACATTCGCCTGTTCGTCGAAGCGGCGCAGCAAGGCAGTCTGTCGGCGGCGGGCCGCAAGATGGGCCTGACGCCGGCCGCCGCCAGCGCGCGCCTCGCCAAACTCGAAGCCGGCCTCAAGGCGCGTCTGTTCGAACGCACCACCCGTCAACTCAGGCTCACCGACGAGGGCCGGCTGTACCTGAATTGCTGCCGCCAGGCGCTGCAATCGCTCGACGACGCAGAAGCCGCCCTGCAAGCCGGCCAGGGCGTCGTGCGCGGCAAGGTGCGGGTGTCGGCCACCTCGGACTTCGGCCGCAATCTGCTGATGCACTGGCTCGACGAATTCAACGCGCTGTATCCCGAAGTCACCTTTGCGCTGACGCTGTCGGACTCGCTGGCGAATCTGGTGCAGGAAGATATCGATCTGGCGATCCGCTTCGGCGTGCCGCAGGACAGCTCGCTGGTCGCCCGCAAGCTGGCGCCGAACCGGCGCGTGCTGTGCGCGTCGCCAGAGTACATCGCGCGCAAGGGCGAGCCGAAGGATCCGCACGATCTGGCAAATTTCGACTGCATCGTGCTGGCCACCGCCACCGGACTGGCGAACGAGTGGCGCTTCACGCGCGGCGACGAGGTGCAGCACTACACCGTGCCGTTCGAAACCGCCCGCGAGACCAACGACGGCGCCGTCGCCCGCGAATGGGCGCTGCGCGGCTACGGCATCGCGATCAAGTCGATGTGGGACGTGGAAGCGGACCTGCGCGCCGACGGCCTGAAAATCCTGCTGCCGGAATGGCGTTATCCGGACGCGCCGCTGCACGCGCTCTACCATCGCAACCGCTTCATGGCGCCGCGCGTGCGCGTATTGCTGGATTTCCTGAGCGAGCGTTTCGCGCAGGTGTCGGACGAACTGGAAGGTCTGCTGGGCTTGCCGCCGGAGCGGCCGGGCGGCCAGGCGGGCGCGGAAACCGCGTCGCGCGAAGGGCTATAATAATGAGCTGCGCTGCAAACGTGCGCCGCAACTCGCCCGACAGTGGCCCAAAGCGCCGCCCCGCGGCCCGCCCGCACGTTTCGCCCCTCTTCACCTTTTAAACGACGCCCCCAGGTTAACCACTGCGACCGGCGAAATTAGATGACCAAGAAAGTTTATGTAAAGACCTTTGGCTGCCAGATGAACGAGTACGACTCCGACAAGATGGTCGACGTACTCGGCGCGGCTGAAGGACTCGTCAAGACCGACACGCCGGAAGACGCGGACGTCATTCTGTTCAATACGTGCTCGGTGCGCGAAAAGGCCCAGGAAAAAGTTTTCTCCGACCTCGGCCGCGTGCGCGAACTGAAAGAAGCGAATCCGAATCTGATTATCGGCGTGGGCGGCTGCGTGGCGAGCCAGGAAGGCGCGACGATCGTTGCGCGCGCACCCTATGTCGATCTGGTGTTCGGCCCGCAAACGCTGCACCGTCTGCCGCAAATGATCGACAAGCGCCGCGAAAGCGGCCGCGCGCAAGTGGACATCTCGTTCCCGGAAATCGAAAAATTCGATCACCTGCCGCCTGCGCGTGTGGACGGACCGAGCGCGTTCGTGTCGATCATGGAAGGCTGCAGCAAGTACTGCAGCTACTGCGTCGTGCCGTACACGCGCGGCGAAGAAGTGTCGCGCCCGCTCGACGACGTGCTGACCGAAATCGCCGGTCTCGCCGATCAGGGCGTGCGTGAAGTCACGCTGCTCGGCCAGAACGTGAACGCTTACCGCGCCGGTCTCACGCTCGATTCGTCGGAAATCGCCGACTTCGCCACGCTGATCGAATACGTCGCGGATATTCCCGGTATTGAACGGATTCGCTACACCACGTCGCATCCGAAAGAATTCACGCAGCGCCTGATCGACACCTACGCGAAGGTGCCGAAGCTCGTCAGCCACCTGCATCTGCCGGTGCAGCACGGCTCGGACCGCATTCTGATGGCCATGAAGCGCGGCTACACGGTGCTCGAATACAAGTCGGTGATCCGCAAGCTGCGCGCGATCCGCCCCGACCTGTCGCTCTCCACCGATATGATCGTCGGCTTCCCCGGTGAGACGGAAGAAGACTTCGACAAGATGATGGCGCTCGTGCACGAGATGAAGTACGACACCAGCTTCTCGTTCATCTACAGCCCGCGCCCCGGCACGCCGGCCGCGAATCTGCACGACGACACGCCGCGTGAGGTGAAGCTCAAGCGTCTGCAGCATTTGCAGGCCACCATCGAGGAAAACGTGCAGCGCATTAGCGATTCGATGGTCGGCAAGATCGAGCGCATTCTGGTCGAGCGCCCGGCGCGCAAGGACCCGAACGAACTCGCGGGCCGCACCGAGAACAACCGGGTGGTGAATTTCCCGGCGCCGGTCGCGTCGCACGCACGGCTGATCGGCCAGATGGTGGACGTGAAAATCGTCAAAGCGTACCCACATTCGCTACGTGGCGAGCTCGTGCTGGTGCATGACGACGCACCGGCCACGACCCACTGAGCGACGCCAACCCGCGACGCAAATCCGCGAAGCAACCCGCGTATCGAAACCGACAGGATCGAACCACCGCCTTGAAGACCACTCAGCAGCATCTGGAATTCACCGCACCGCGTGAAGACAACGCGCGGCTCGCCAACCTCTGCGGCCCGCTCGACGAAAATCTGCGCCAGATCGAGCAGGCGCTCGACGTGACGCTGCAACGCCGTGGCCACCGCATTACGATTCGTGGACGCGGCGCGAAACTCGCGCTCACCGCGCTCGAAAAGTTCTACGACAACTCACAGAAGCCGCTGTCGGTCGACGACATCCAGCTTGCGCTCGTTGAAGTCCGTCAGCCCGCGCGGCATCGCGCGAACGGCAACGGACACGGCACGGAAGCGATAGACCCGCGTTTCCCGGGCAATCCGGATCATCCGTTCGACCAGCCCGCCGACGCCGTGGACGACGACGTCGAAGAACTCGGCCCGAAGCTGTACACGCGGCGCGCGGATCTGCGCGGCCGCACGCCGGCGCAGCGCGAGTATCTGAAGCAGATCATCTCGCACGACGTGACCTTCGGCATCGGCCCGGCCGGCACCGGCAAGACCTATCTGGCGGTGGCCTGCGCGGTGGACGCGCTGGAGCGCGATCAGGTCAAACGCATCGTGCTGACGCGTCCGGCTGTGGAAGCGGGCGAGCGCCTCGGCTTCCTGCCGGGCGATCTGGCGCAAAAGGTCGATCCGTATCTGCGTCCTTTGTACGACGCGCTGTACGATCTGCTCGGCTTCGACAAGACCGCCAAGATGTTCGAGCGGCAGATGATCGAAATCGCGCCGCTCGCGTACATGCGCGGCCGCACGCTGAACCACGCGTTCATCATCCTCGACGAGGCGCAGAACACCACGCCCGAACAGATGAAGATGTTCCTCACGCGGATCGGCTTCGGCTCGAAGGCGGTGGTCACCGGCGACACGACCCAGGTCGACTTGCCGCGCGGCCACAAGAGCGGGCTGATCGAAGCGCAGCAGGTGCTGGCCGACGTGCGCGGCATCGCGCTCACGCGCTTTACGAGCGCTGACGTGGTGCGGCATCCGCTGGTCGCGCGAATTGTGGAGGCGTACGATGCGCATTCGCAGAAAACCGCCAGTCCGGCGGATTCACGCTAAGCGCCCGCAGCCGCAACCAACGTAAAAGACGCAACACGACGAAACCGCATGAGCCGCGCCCCGAAACTGACGTTGAATCTGCAATTCCCCGCCGCCAAGGCCTGGCCGGAACACAAGGCGCTGCTTTCGCGCGCCACCGTGGCCGGCTGGATCAAGGCGGCGCTCTTCGCGGACGGTGAATTGACGGTGCGGTTCGTCGATGCCGAAGAAGGCCGCACGCTGAACCGCACCTATCGCGGCAAGGATTATTCGACCAACGTGCTGACCTTTGCCTACGCCGAATCCGAAGACGATCCGGTGACGGGCGACCTGATCCTGTGCTGCCCGGTGGTCGAAAAAGAAGCCGCCGAGCAGGGCAAGCCGCTCGTCGCGCACTACGCGCATCTGCTCGTGCACGGCACACTCCACGCCCAGGGCTACGACCACGAAGTCGAGGAAGAAGCCGAGGAAATGGAAGCGATCGAAACGGAAATCCTCGCCAAGCTCGGGTTTCCCGATCCGTACCAGTAGGCGGCGATCGCAGCCGAGCCGCTAACGTCCACCCCGTTCAAAACCCATCGTGAGCACCTCATCCCCTGAAGCAGACACCCGAACGCCCTGCCCGGACTACCCACCGGTGCTCGGCGAATCGCGGCTGCTGACGGACGAGGAATTGCGCGCATCGCTCGACTGCACGCTGCGCGACTGGGACCGCCAGAGCGATCTCTGGCTGTTCGGCTATGGGTCGCTGATCTGGAACCCCGGCCTGCCCACCGTCGAAGCAACCCGATCGCGAGTTCACGGCTACCATCGTGGCCTCTATCTATGGTCGCGCGTGAATCGCGGCACGCCCGAGCAGCCCGGCCTCGTGCTCGCGCTCGATCGCGGCGGTTCGTGCACCGGCATCGCGTTCCGGCTCGCGGCCGAAGGCTCGATGCCGCATCTCGAAGCGCTCTGGCGCCGCGAAATGGCCATGGGCTCGTACCGGCCGGCGTGGCTGCCGTGCGTGCTCGCCGACGGCCGCCGCGTCGACGCGCTGGCGTTCGTGATGCGCCGCGACGTGCCGAGCTACACCGGCAAGTTGCACGACGATGTCGTCAAAACCGTGTTCGGCTGTGCCAGCGGGCGCTACGGCACCACGCTCGATTACGTCAGCCGCACCGTGCATGCGCTGCGTGAAAGCGGCATGCCGGACCGCGCGCTCGAAGCGCTGCTCGAACGGTGCCGCGAGGAAAGCCGCGAAGCGGGCCTGAAGGCGGGCCGGAAAGTGGGCGCGAAGGAGAACGTCAAAGCGGACGTCAAAACGGACCTCAAGAGCGGCCAGGAATAATCGTCACGAACGGCGCTTTTTTTCCTGGAAACGCTTTTCCGCGCGTTATCAGTTAGGATTGACCCACGCCCGCCTCTCACGGCGACGCCGTTTCACCCCAGCTTCACTCATCGCCCAGCCCGGCAGGACACGGTCCTGCCATGTGCCTGGTGTATCCTTAATGCTCTGCAACAGCGCGCCCAGTCTTGCCGGGCGCACTACCATGAACGACACGTATCCCAGTCGACGCCATACCGACAAACCGCAGGAAAAACGCTCGCTCCTCGAGCGTCTGACCGACTTCATCTCGCCCGAGCCCGACTCGCGCGCCGAACTTCTGGAAATCTTGCAGGACGCGCATGAGCGCAACCTGATCGACGCCGACTCGCTGTCGATGATCGAAGGCGTATTCCAGGTGTCCGAACTCAGCGCGCGCGACATCATGGTGCCGCGCGCGCAAATGGACGCGATCAACATCGCGGACAATCCCGCCGAATTCATCCCTTACGTGCTGGAAAAAGCGCACTCGCGCTATCCCGTCTACGAGGGCAATCGCGACAACATCATCGGCGTGCTGCTGGCCAAAGACCTGCTGCGCTACTACGCCGAAGAAGAATTCGACGTGCGCGGCATGCTGCGCCCCGCTGTGTTCATCCCCGAATCGAAGCGTTTGAATGTGCTGCTGCACGATTTCCGCGTGAATCGCAATCACCTCGCGGTGGTGGTCGACGAATACGGCGGCGTGGCCGGCCTGATTACGATCGAAGACGTGCTGGAACAGATCGTCGGCGACATTGAGGACGAATACGATTTCGACGAGGAAAGCGGCAACATCATCGCCTCGCCCGACGGACGCTTCCGCGTGCGCGCGCTGACCGAAATCGAACAGTTCAACGAAGCCTTCGGCACCCATTACCCGGACGACGAAGTCGATACGATCGGCGGACTCGTCACGCATCACTTCGGGCGGGTACCGCATCGTGGTGAAAAAGTCCGCCTCGACGATCTGATCTTCGAGATTCTGCGCGGCGACGCCCGCCAGATTCATATGCTGCTGGTGCGCCGCGATCCGCTCGCCGGCCAGCGCGAGCGCGAAGCGCAGCACGTGCAGACCTGACCCGGTTCCGGCCGGTTCTCTCTTCACTTCTTCAACCCGCTTTTCGACCGCTTTTCAACCCTTCACGCCGACCGCGCAACAATGGCCGACCCGATGACTTCCCGCTCGCGCCGCGGCGTGAGCGCCTCTGCCGCCCAGCAAACACGCGGTCGCACGCTGCCCCGCTGGCACTACCTCGTCGCGCTGGCCGCGGGCGCGGCCAATACGCTTTCGTTCGCACCGACGCCGCACGGCGGCTGGCTCGAACTCGCGATCTTCGCGTTCTTCTTCGCCTGGCTCACGCGCACTACCGGCTGGAAGAGCGCGGCGCTGACCGGCGGCGCGTTCGGCTTCGGCAATTTCGTGACCGGCGTGTGGTGGCTCTACGTGAGCATGCATTTCTACGGCGGCATGGCGGCTCCGCTGGCCGGCGCGGCCGTCGCGCTGTTCTCGCTCTATCTAGCCGTTTATCCCGCGCTGGCGGCGGCCGTCTGGTCGTTCTGCGCCGGTCACGCGCGCAATGGCGCGGCCGACGACGACACGCCGTTCTCGCCCACATGGCACGGCGCGCTGGCGTTCGCGAGCGCGTGGGCGATCGGCGAATGGTTGCGCGGCACGGTGTTCACGGGCTTTCCGTGGCTCGCGAGTGGTTACGCTCAAGTGGACGGCCCGTTCGCCGGCTTCGCGCCGGTGGCGGGCGTGTACGGCGTCGGCTGGATGCTGGCGCTGGTGGCTGCGCTGATCGTGCAGGCGCTGTTGCCGCTGCTGCCTTCGCGCCAACCGGGCGGAAGCAGCGGCGCCAGCCGCAATGGCGGGAAACCGGGCGTGTCGCGCGTCGTGGTGCCGGGCGCGATCGCGCTGGCGCTGATCGCAGCCGGTCTGCTGCTGCCGCTCGTCCAATGGACCGTGCCGGCCAATGCGCCGCTGACCGTGCGCCTGCTGCAAGGCAACGTCAAACAGGAAATGAAGTTCGAGGAAGCCGGCATGCGCGCCGCGATCGACCAGTATCAGCAGATGATTACCTCGAAGCCGGCCGATCTGATCGTCACGCCGGAAACCGCGATTCCGGTGCTCGCGCAGCAATTGCCGGCGCCCTTTGCGTCGGCGGTGCGCAACTTCTCGGACACCACGGGCAGCGCGATCCTGTTCGGCGCGATCGGCGGCACGATTACGCCGGAAGGCCAGGTGATCGACTATACGAACAGCCTGTTCGGCGTCACGCCCGGCACGCGCGACGTGTATCGCTACGACAAGCATCACCTCGTGCCATTCGGCGAATTCGTGCCGTGGGGATTCCGCTGGTTCGTCAACCTGATGAGCATTCCGCTCGGCGATTTCTTCCGTGGCGCGCCGGTGCAGAAGCCGTTCATCGTCCACAATCAGCCGGTTGCCGTGGACATTTGCTACGAGGATATTTTCGGCGAAGAGATTGCGCGGACCATTCGCGAAAGCGATACGCCCGCTGGCGTGCTGGTCAATTCGACCAATCTGGCCTGGTTCGGCGACACGATTGCGCTCGACCAGCATCTGCAGATCGCGCGCATGCGTTCGCTGGAAACCGGCCGCCCGATGCTGCGCGCGACCAACACCGGCATGACCGCCGCGATCGATGCCAACGGCAAGGTGCTCGGGCGCCTGACGCCGTACACGGTCGGCTCGCTCGACCTCACGGTGCAGGGCACTTCCGGCAGCACGCCGTATGTCACGAGCGGCAACAACACCGTGCTGGCGGTTTCATTGTTCCTGCTGGCGTTCGGCTTTGCGTTCGGACCGGGTATCAGGCGGCGGCAGAACGGCAAGCAATGAGGCGCCGGCTCAGTTGACGGGCACCGTGTCGATGAACGACTGGCGCAGCGAGAGCTTCTGGAAGTGTTTGTCCAGATTCGGATGCGGTTCGCGCCAGTTCAATTCGGGCATGCGGAAATCCAGATAGCCCAACGCGCAGCCCACCGCGATGTCGGCGAGCGTGTAGTGATTGCCCGCACACCACATCTTGCCGCCTAATCCCTGCCCCATCGCGATCAAAGCTTCATCGATCTTGCGCTGCTGGCGCGCGACCCACGCTTCCACGCGCTGCTCGGGCGCGCGCTGCGTGCCTTCGAGACGGATCAGCACCGCCGCTTCCAGCACGCCGTCGGCGAGCGCTTCCCAGCAGCGCACCTCGACACGCTCGCGCCCCGACTGGGGAATCAGCTTGCCGACCGGCGACAGCGTATCCACGTATTCGCAGATGACCCGCGAGTCGAACACCGCTTCGCCGTCTTCCATCACGAGGCACGGCACTTTGCCAAGCGGATTGAAAGTGTGAATTCTGGTGTCCGGCGCCCAGACATTCTCGGGCACCAGTTCGTAGTCGATTTTCTTGTCGGCCAGCACGATCCGCGCTTTACGTACGAAGGGGCTGCCGAGCGAACCGATGAGTTTCATCATTACCATCTGCCTTTTCCTGAATCCGGCGAAAGTATAAGTGGTCGGCGGCTTAAGCGAGCGTTCACGCGCGTCATGGCGACGCTTCGCGAGCCGCATGCAGACTCGCTGTGGACGGATTGCAACAGCGCCGTGCGCGCCTTCGCCTCCACTTGCGCCAGTATCCCGCGCAAAATAACTCCGCGCATGGGCGCTACAATCGCACGATGAACCAGCCGACCGAACCCACCATCGCAATCGACGTCTACCGCACGCGCCGTGAGCGCATACTCGCCGCGCTCCGGGCGGCGGGCGGCGGCGTCGCCATTGTCCCCACCGCGCCGGAGGCGTTGCGTAACCGGGACGCCGATTATCCCTATCGGCACGACAGCTATTTCTACTACCTGACCGGCTTCACCGAACCCGAGGCGTTGCTGGTGCTCGACGCCAGCGCCGCGCCCGGCGAGCCGGCTTCGGTGCTGTTCTGCCGCGAGAAGAATGTCGAGCGCGAAACGTGGGAAGGTTTCCGCTTCGGCCCGGACGGCGCGCGCGCGGCTTTCGGTTTCGACGCGGCTTTCGCCATCGGCGAAATCGATACGCAACTGCCGCGTCTGCTTGCCGACAAGCCGTCGTTGCACTACGCGCTCGGCACCTCGCCGCAACTGGACGAACGGGTGCGCGGCTGGCTCGACGCGGTGCGGGCTCAAGCCCGCGGCGGTGTCGCCGCACCGGCCGCCGCGCACGATCTGATTCCGTTGCTCGACGACATGCGGCTCATCAAGGACGACCACGAACTCGCCATCATGCGCCGGGCCGGGCAGATTTCCGCCGAGGCGCATCGTCGCGCGATGGCAGCGTGCCGTCCCGGCGTGCACGAGTACGAACTCGAAGCCGAACTGCTCTACACGTTCCGCAAGTTCGGCGCACAGGCGCCGGCTTACACGTCGATCGTCGCGGCCGGCGCGAATGCCTGCGTGCTGCACTACCCGGCGGGCAATGCGATGGCTCGGGACGGCGACCTGATCCTGATCGACGCGGCCTGCGAGCTCGACGGCTACGCGTCCGACATCACCCGCACCTTCCCCGCGAGCGGCCGCTTCACGCCGGCGCAGCGCGAGCTGTACGACATCGTGCTGGCCGCGCAGCAAGCCGCCATCGACGCGACCCGGGCCGGCGCCACCTTCGACGACCCGCACCAGGCCGCCGTGCGTGTGCTGTCGCAGGGCCTGCTCGACACCGGCATCATCGAGCGAGCGAAGTTTGCCTCGGTCGACGACGTGATCGCCGAGCGCGCCTACGTGCCCTTCTATATGCACCGCACCGGCCACTGGCTCGGCATGGACGTGCACGACGTGGGCGACTACCGCGAACGCGGCGCGGCGCGCGACGAAGCGGGCGCGCTGCCGTGGCGCACGCTGCAGGCCTCGATGACGCTGACCATCGAGCCCGGCCTGTATATCCGGCCGACCGAAGGCGTGCCCGAGTGCTACTGGAACATCGGCATCCGCATCGAGGACGACGCCATCGTCACGCCGGACGGCTGTGAGCTGATCACGCGCGGCGTGCCCGTTGCCGCCGACGAGATCGAGGCGCTGATGCTGGAAGCCCGCGCGGCCCAGGAAGCCGTGAAGTAACTCGGGGAAGTAACTCGGGGAAGTAACTCAGGAAATGACCCAGGGAAGTAACTCGCAAGGAAGTAATCCGCAATGAACGACGTTTCCCAGTCGACGGTGATTCTGAAGCCCGGCGCGGGCGGCCACCCATTCGATTTCGACGTGACGATCGTCGGCGCCGGTCCGGTCGGGCTGGCGCTGGCCGGCTGGCTCGCGCGCCGCAGCGCGACGCGGGCACTGAAGATCGCGCTCATCGACGCGCGCGAGCCGGAAGATTCGATCGCCGATCCGCGCGCCATCGCCGTATCTCACGGCAGCCGGATGATCCTGGAGCCGCTGCGCTGGCCCGCCGACGCCACCGCGATCCGGCGCATTCACGTCTCGCAGCGCGGCCACTTCGGCCGCACGCTGATCGACCACAGCGAACACGGTTTGCCGGCGCTCGGCTACGTGCTGCGGTACGGCTCGATCGTCCACGGTCTCGCCGAGGCGGTGCACGCCACCCCGGTGCACTGGTTCCGCTCCACCTCGGCCGGGGCGCCGACGCAGGAACTCGACGGCGTCACGCTGCCGATCGAAACCGCGGGCGTCACGCGGCAGTTGCGTACGCGCATTCTGGTGAATGCCGAAGGCGGCCTGTTCGGCGACCAGAAGTCAGGTCGAGGCGTGGCCAAAGGCGCCAGCGCGAAGGTGGACCAGCAGTCCGACCACCACGCGGACGCCGAAACTCCCGACAATCGGGCCGCCGGCATCGAGACGAAAGACGCCGGTCAACAAACTGGCCGGGACGGCGCCGCCGCGCGGCACGCTGGCCGAACCGCCGTCGAACCCGGCTCGCGCGACTACGGCCAGACCGCGCTCGTCGGCACCGTGACCGTGTCCTCACCACAACCGCACGTCGCGTGGGAGCGCTTCACGTCGCAAGGTCCGATCGCGTTGCTGCCGACGGGCGGCGTGCGCGGCGCCGACTACGCGCTGGTCTGGTGCTGCGCGCCCGAGGAAGCCGCGCGCCGCGCGCAACTCTCCGACGAAGCCTTCCTGCATGAACTCGGAGCCGCATTCGGCGACCGCATGGGCCGCTTCACGCACATCAAGGGGCGCGCGTCGTTCCCGTTAGGGCTGAACGCTGTGGAAACGCTCGTCGACGGGCATATCGTCGCGATCGGCAATGCGGCGCAGACGCTGCACCCGGTGGCGGGTCAAGGGCTGAATCTCGGTCTGCGCGACGCGCACTCGCTTGCCGACGCCCTCTCGACGGAAGGCCCGACGCCGCTCGCGCTGGCCACCTTCGCGCAACGCCGCGCACTCGACCGGCGCATGACGATCGGCGCCACCGACACGCTCGCGCGCCTCTTCACCGTCGACTTCGCGCCGCTCGCGATCATGCGCGGCCTCGCCCTCACCGCGCTCGAATTCCTGCCGCCGGTGAAAACCGCGCTGGCACGGCAAATGATGTTCGGACAGCGGCGCTAGGCACGTCACCCGCTCGCGCCGCACGGCCTTTTTGCTTCACGCGCAAGGTGCCGCGCGGGCGGTGCCGGTTCTATGAACCGGCGCACTTTCATAGAAGATTTAATGGGTTACGAGAGACACATGTCGGGTGTCGGCTATCTGTTAACGCTAAAATAGCGGTTTTCCCTCGCATTTCGCGAACGCTCCGATTGACAGAAACTGGGCAATCGGTCGCGCGCGTTCACCGCGTCTCACGTTATGCCCACTCTCGGCTCCCACAATCTGCGTAATAACCTGTTCGTCGCGCCCATGGCCGGCGTGACCGACCGGCCGTTCCGGCAGCTCTGCAAACGGCTGGGCGCAGGCTACGCGGTGTCGGAAATGGTCGCCTCGAACGCGCAGTTGTGGAAAAGCGAGAAGACCATGCGCCGCGCCAATCACGCGGGCGAGGTCGAACCGATCGCCGTGCAGATCGCCGGCGCCGATCCGGCCATGATGGCCGAAGCGGCCCGCTACAACGTGGCGAACGGCGCGCAGATCATCGACATCAACATGGGCTGCCCGGCCAAGAAGGTGTGCAACGTGGCGGCCGGTTCGGCCCTGTTGCAGAACGAGCCGCTGGTGCAGCGCATCGTCGAGGCGGTGGTCGGCGCGGTGGGCGTCGGGCCCGACGCGGTGCCCGTCACGCTCAAGATCCGCACCGGCTGGAATCGCGAGAACCGGAACGCGCTGAGCGTCGCGCGTCTGGCCGAATCGGCCGGTATTTCGATGCTGACCGTGCATGGCCGCACGCGCGCCGACCTGTATCACGGCGAGGCCGAATACGACACCATCGCCGCAGTGAAAGCGGCCGTGCGCATTCCGGTGGTCGCCAACGGCGACATTACGTCGCCGCAAAAAGCACGCGAGGTGTTGGCCGCCACCGGTGCCGACGCGATCATGATTGGCCGCGCCGCGCAAGGGCGCCCGTGGCTGTTCCGCGAGATCGGCCATTTCCTGCAAACGGGTGAGTTGCTGCCGCCGCCGCGCATCGACGAAATCCAGCAGGTGATGAACGAGCATCTCGAAGACCACTATGCCTTCTACGGCGAATTTACGGGCGTGCGCACTGCGCGCAAGCACATCGGCTGGTACACTCGCGGCCTTTCTGGCGCCAACGTGTTCCGGCATCGCATGAATACGCTGGACACCACACGCGAACAACTCCTCGCCGTCAACGAGTTCTTCGACGCACAAAAGGCGATCTCCGACCGCCTCGTCTACGTCGACGAAACGCTCAGCACGGACGAGGACCCAACCGACCGACTAGCAGCATGAGCAAGAACAATATCGAACAATCTGTCCGCGACAGCCTGGGCATGTATTTCCAGGATCTCGACGGCTCCAATCCGCACGACGTCTACGACATGGTGATTTCGTGCGTGGAAAAACCTCTGCTCGAAGTGGTGCTCGAGCAGGCCGGCGGCAATCAGTCGCTGGCCGCCGAGTATCTCGGCATCAACCGCAATACGCTGCGCAAGAAGCTGCAACAGCACGGTTTGTTGTAGTTTTTCCGGCGCCCTGCCACGTTTCCCTTCGGCTTTTCGTCTTCATCATGATCAAGCAAGCGCTCATCTCCGTTTCCGACAAGTCCGGCATCGTCGACTTCGCCAAATCGCTGTCGGACCTCGGCGTCAGGATCCTGTCGACCGGCGGCACCGCGAAACTGCTCGCGGACGCGGGCCTCTCCGTCACCGAGGTCGCCGACTACACCGGCTTCCCGGAAATGCTGGACGGGCGCGTGAAAACGCTGCATCCGAAGGTGCACGGCGGCATTCTGGCGCGCCGCGACCTGCCGGAACACATGGCGGCGCTTGAAAAGCACGACATTCCGACCATCGACCTGCTGGTCGTGAATCTGTATCCGTTCGTGCAGACCGTGTCGAAAGAGGAATGCTCGCTGGAAGACGCGATCGAGAACATCGACATTGGCGGCCCGACCATGCTGCGCTCGGCCGCGAAGAACCATCGCGACGTGACGGTGGTGGTCGATCCGGCCGATTACGCGGTCGTACTCGACGAAATGCGCGCGAACAGCAACGCCGTGTCGTACAAGACGAACTTCCGCCTTGCCACCAAGGTGTTCGCGCACACCGCGCAGTACGACGGCGCGATCACGAACTACCTGACGAGCCTGACCGACCAGTTGCAACATTCGTCGCGCAACGCTTACCCGGCCACGTTCAACCTGGCGTTCAACAAGGTGCAGGATCTGCGCTACGGCGAAAACCCGCATCAGAGCGCGGCGTTCTACCGCGACCTGTCGGTGCCGGCCGGCGCACTCGCCAACTACAACCAGTTGCAAGGCAAGGAACTGTCGTACAACAACATCGCGGATTCCGATGCAGCGTGGGAATGCGTGAAGACTTTCGACGTGCCGGCGTGCGTGATCGTCAAGCACGCGAATCCGTGCGGCGTGGCAGTCGGCGCGGACGCCAACGAGGCCTATGCGAAGGCGTTCCAGACCGATCCGACCTCGGCGTTCGGCGGCATCATCGCCTTTAACCGCGAAGTGGATGAGGCGGCTGCGCAAGCCGTGGCCAGGCAGTTCGTCGAAGTGCTGATCGCGCCGTCGTTCAGCGCCGCAGCGCGCCAGGTGTTCGCGGCGAAGCAGAACGTGCGTCTGCTCGAAATCGCGCTGGGCAACGGGCATAACGCGTTCGATCTGAAGCGCGTGGGCGGCGGCCTGCTGGTCCAATCGCTCGACTCGAAGAACGTGCAGCCGCGCGAATTGCGCGTGGTCACGAAGCGTCACCCCACGCCGAAGGAAATGGACGATCTGCTGTTTGCGTGGCGCGTGGCGAAGTACGTGAAGTCGAACGCTATCGTGTTCTGCGGCAATGGCATGACGCTCGGCGTCGGCGCCGGCCAGATGAGCCGCGTGGACTCGGCGCGTATCGCCAGCATCAAGGCGCAAAACGCCGGTCTGACGCTGGCCGGTTCGGCCGTGGCGTCGGACGCGTTCTTCCCGTTCCGCGACGGCCTCGACGTGGTGGTGGCGGCAGGCGCGACCTGCGTGATCCAACCGGGCGGCTCGATGCGCGATGACGAAGTGGTCAGCGCGGCGGACGAGCACAATATTGCGATGGTGCTGACGGGCGTGCGTCACTTCCGGCATTGATTCGGGTTGAATGGCGGTGCGTGTTTCTTGATGAGACTGCGCCGCTGGATGAGATCTGAGCTTTAGAAAAACGGCCTGGCGGGTTTTCCGCCGGGCCGTTTTCTTTGGTGCGGCGCTTGGCCTTGCTTGTACCGTGCTCGCGCCACGCTCGTGCCGCATGTGCCCCACCCCTCACGCACCGCTCAATCGTCCGGCTCCTTTCTCGCATAACCTCCGCTCACCTCGGCGTGCCGGCTGATATAAGTGCTGAGCCCCCGGCCGCGCCGCGCAAGACGCTTGAGCGAGGAAACGTGCCGTTCGCCGACACTCGCCTCGGTGTACCAATACACCACGCCATGCCTGAAGCGGACCGCGACAAAATCGTCGCCGATTTCATAAGCCTCGACGCCCGAGCCGCCGCTGAGATTCCGATAGCGCTCCATCTGCGAATACCTCCTTGCGCGCCGCCCTGCACCACACGCAGCAGTTTTTATTCCGCTGACATCGACGCGCGCCGTCCGCCGGGCGACGCGCGTGTTGTAGTATCGCAAGCACTTGGTTTTTACCGCTCCCGCGGCACCTCATGAGAATTCTCGGCATCGACCCCGGCCTGCGCGTGACCGGCTTCGGCGTGATCGACCAAAGCGGCCACACGCTCAGCTATGTCGCGAGCGGCGTCATCAAAACCGCCGACGCCGATCTGCCCTCGCGTCTGGGCACCATCTTCGAAGGCATTTCCACCCTGATCCGCCAGCACTCGCCGGATCAATCGGCGATCGAAAAAGTGTTCGTCAACGTCAACCCGCAATCCACCTTGCTGCTCGGCCAGGCACGCGGCGCGGCCATCTGCGGACTGGTCGCGGGCGGCGTGCCAGTCGCCGAATACACCGCCCTGCAACTGAAGCAGGCCGTGGTGGGTTACGGCCGCGCAACCAAGGAGCAGATGCAGCAGATGGTCGTGCGCCTGCTCAATCTCTCCGGCGTACCCGGCACCGACGCCGCCGACGCGCTCGGCATGGCGATCTGCCACGCGCACGGCGGCACGACGCTGAGCACGTTGGGCGGCATCGCGCCTTCGCTGGCGAAGAAAGGTTTGCGCGTGAGGCGCGGACGGCTGGTCGGATAGAAGCTCATGCGGCAACGCATGGATCAACCGCGATTGACGCACGATTCGCGAGCCACTCGACGCTCACTCGCTGCGCTACACTCGCCCTTTCTCTCGAGATTGAATTCGCCATGATCGGTCGCATTGCCGGCGTTCTGCTGGAAAAAAACCCGCCGCATCTGCTCGTCGACTGCAACGGCGTCGGTTACGAAGTCGATGTGCCGATGAGCACGTTCTACAACCTGCCCTCCACCGGCGAACGCGTGGTGTTGCTCACACAGATGATCGTGCGCGAAGACGCGCATCTGCTGTACGGCTTCGGCACCGCCGAGGAACGCTCGACCTTCCGCGAACTGCTGAAAATCTCCGGCATTGGCGCACGCATGGCGCTGGCGGTGCTGTCGGGCATGAGCGTTCACGAACTCGCGCAGACCGTCACGATGCAGGACGCGGCGCGTCTGACGCGCGTGCCGGGCATCGGCAAGAAGACGGCGGAGCGGCTACTCCTCGAACTGAAGGGCAAGATCGGCGCAGACCTGGGCGCGATGGCGGGCGCGGCGTCGGCATCCGACCACGCCTCCGATATCCTGAACGCACTGCTCGCATTGGGTTACTCCGAAAAAGAAGCGTTGGCCGCCGTCAAGAACGTGCCGGCCGGTACCGGCGTTTCCGAAGGCATCAAGCTCGCATTGAAGGCGCTGTCCAAGGGCTGACGCTCGACCCTCGTGTCCGGCATGCATGCGATGAGTGAAGCTTCGCACATGCCGGCGAGCGGCGCACCCTGGCCATTCGGCCGAGTTTCGCGGCGGGCGGCTCGCGGTACAATGAACGCATGATCGAAACCGACAAACTCGCCGCCGAGCGCATCATTGCGGCCACGCCCGTCTCGCCGAACGAAGAAGCGTTCGAGCGCGCGTTGCGCCCGCGCCAGCTCGAAGAATATGTCGGGCAGGAAAAAGTGCGCGGCCAGCTGGAAATCTTTATCGAGGCCGCCAAACGCCGCTCCGAATCGCTCGACCACGTGTTGCTGTTCGGGCCGCCGGGTCTCGGCAAAACCACGCTCGCGCACATCATTGCGCGGGAAATGGGTGTCAATCTGCGGCAAACGTCGGGGCCGGTGCTGGAACGCGCCGGCGACTTGGCCGCGCTGCTCACCAACCTCGAAGCGAACGACGTGCTGTTCATCGACGAAATCCACCGGCTCTCGCCGGTCGTCGAAGAAATTCTGTACCCGGCGCTGGAGGATTATCAGATCGACATCATGATCGGCGAAGGGCCGGCCGCGCGCAGCGTGAAGCTGGACCTGCAGCCGTTCACGCTGGTCGGCGCGACCACGCGCGCGGGCATGCTGACCAACCCGCTGCGCGACCGCTTCGGAATCGTGGCGCGGCTCGAGTTTTATAACGCCGAGCAACTGGCGCGCATCGTCACGCGTTCGGCGTCGCTGCTCCATGCGCAGATCCATCCGGACGGCGCGTTCGAAATCGCCAAACGCGCGCGCGGCACGCCGCGGATCGCGAACCGCCTGCTGCGGCGCGTGCGCGACTTCGCCGAGGTGAAGGCCGACGGTAATATCACCGCGCAAGTGGCCGACGCCGCGCTCAAGATGCTCGACGTGGACGCGGTCGGCTTCGACCTGATGGACCGCAAGCTGCTCGAAGCGATTTTGCACAAGTTCGACGGTGGCCCGGTCGGCGTCGACAATCTGGCGGCGGCTATCGGTGAAGAGCGCGACACGATTGAAGACGTGCTCGAACCGTATCTGATCCAGCAGGGCTTCCTGCAGCGCACGCCGCGCGGCCGCGTCGCCACGCTGCTCACGTACCGGCATTTCGGCCTCGCCGCGCCCGACTCGTCGAGCAGCACACTGCCCGGCCTGTGGGATTCGGCCGCGACCTGAGCCGATACGCGCAGCACGAGACCGAATCAGGATGTCCGACCAAACCAGGCAGCCCAACTCATCCAGCGGTCTCTCGCAGCTTCTTACCCGCAGGCTCCGTTCAAAGCTGGCCGCCGGTGTCACGCATCTGACAAGCGGCAGCGGTCCCACGCTCGACTATTCTTCCCCTCCGGGCGACCCGGGCCTGTTCGGGCCGGACTCGGTGTGCTGGAAAGTGCACGCCGATTTCACGTCGATGATGACGGGCGGCATCAGCGCGCTCCTGCTCCAGGCATTGCACCCGCTGGCTCTTGCCGGCGTGTGGGACCACTCGACGTTTCGCACCGACATTCTCGGCCGCCTGCGGCGCACCGCGACTTTCATCGCGGGCACGACGTACGGCAACCGGCACGACGCGCTGGCGCTGGTCGAACGTGTGAAGCGCATTCATCTGGGCGTGAGCGGCGTCGCGCCTGACGGCCGGCCATATCGCGCGAGTGAGCCTGCGCTGCTGACGTGGGTGCATGTCGCCGAGGTGTCGAGTTTCATGACCGCGCACTTGCGCTATGTGAATCCGTCGCTGCCCGTTGCCGCGCAAGATCAGTATTTCGCGGAAATCGCGCGCATTGCCGAGATGCTCGGCGCGTCGGACATTCCGCGCTCGCGAGCTGAGATCGACGCTTACTTGCAGGCAATGCAGCCTGAGCTCGTAGCCAGCGAACGCACGCGCGAACTGGTGAGGATTCTGATGAACGCGCCCGCCCCGAGTGCATCGATGCGGCCGGCCGGCGTGTTGATGCTCAACGCCGGCGTCGACCTTCTGCCCGATTGGGCGCAGGCGATGCTGGGATTCCGGCGCTACGCGGCGCTTCGCCGCGCGGTCACGAGACCCGGCGTGCGGCTGGTCGCGCCGGTGATCCGCTGGGCGCTGGTGAATGGCGTATCGAAACGCGCGCGCCGCCGCGTGGCTGCGGGCATGCGCGAGCCGGAATAACGCAGCCGGACGCGGCTCGCACAACTCGCACAAGCGCGAACAACCCACATCAGCTTGAACCGCGCGGATGGAATATGCGCGCAAACCGCCGCGCCGATGGCCAGTTCAGCGAAGGGCGACCGACACGCATGCAAGCTGACTTGCGAAAGTTTGCGCTACGCCAATGAGCGGAAGGTTCGCGAACGGTCCAAGTCGGCCGCCGAACAAACTCACGCTCACGCCGCCCAACCGGGCATGTGCCGATCAACGGCCCGGCTGCGTCGCTTTCTTGAAACTATCGTCCGCACTCGGCGCATCGAGATGCGAGACGTCCGCCCACGTCACAATCGTCGCCTTGCCATTATCGAAATCCACCGCGTTCACGCTCGTGTTCAGCAGCGGATAGTCACGCGGCGCATCGAGCGGCAAACCACAGGCGAGGCGCCGCACGCAATCGAGCACGCCACCATGCGCGACGCAGGCAATCCGCCCGCCGGGATGCGCGGCAACCAGTGGCTCGATCGCGTGCAGAACGCGGTGGTAGAGCGCGCGTTGCGACTCACCGTCCGGCGGCGAGAAGCCAGGGTCGCGAGTTTGCCAGTGCGCGTATTCGTCGGGGAAGCGCTGGGCGATCTCGTCGCTGTCATGGCCCTGGAAGGCACCATATGAACGCTCGCGCAGATTTTCGCGCAACTGCAACGGCAAGCCGAGCGCGTCGGCGACCGGCTGGGCGGTTTGTTGCGCGCGTTGCAGGTCGCTCGAATAGATTGCGTCGAGCCGTGCGCCCTGCTTCGCCTCTTCGGCCATGCGGCGCGCAAGGCGTTGCGCTTGCGCCAGCCCAGTGGTGGCGAGCGGAATGTCGACGTGACCTTGAATGCGCTTGATGCGGTTCCAGTCGGTCTCGCCGTGCCGGATGAACAGAATCTGCGTAGTCATGGGATGAAAGTGGGCGCCATCAGCCGGTTATGCCGAGCCGCCATTGTCGCAAAAAGCGGCCGGAGGGTAGATGCGCGCCGCGGCGCGCATGCGGGAACGACCGCCGGAGATCAGGCGTGCGTCTGCAACCAGAACGTGACCGGCCCGTCATTGACGAGCGACACCTGCATATCGGCGCCGAATTCGCCGGTCTCGACGATCGGATGTTTCGCCCGCGCTGCCGCGACAAAATAATCGAAGAGGCGCTTGCCTTCATCGGGCGGCGCGGCCGGCGTAAAGCTGGGACGCAGGCCGCTGTTGGTGTCCGCGGCCAGCGTGAACTGCGATACGAGCAGCAGGCCGCCCGCGCGCCCGGCGCCGTCGAGATTTTGCACGGAGAGATTCATTTTGCCGGCCGCATCGCTAAAGACGCGGTAGCCGAGCACCTTGGCGAGCAGCCGATCGGCCGCCGCCTCGGTATCGCCGCGTTCGGCGCAGACGAGCGCGAGCAGACCCGCCTCGATCGCGCCCGTCACGCGGTCGGCCACGCGCACCTCCGCGCGCCGCACGCGTTGAATCAGCGCGATCATCGGCTCGACTCCAGATGCGACGCCGGGCCCATCAGGCCGTCAGCGTGACGCGTGAGAAACGGCGCTTGCCGACCTGCACGACATACTCGCCGGCTTCAATTTTCAGGCCCTTGTCGGACACGGTCGCGCCATCGATCTTCACGCCGCCCTGCTCGATGTTGCGCAGCGCTTCGCTGGTCGACGGCACGAGGTTGGCCTGCTTGAGCAGTTGGCCGATCGCGAGCGGTGCGCCCGCGAGCGTCACGGCCGGGATATCGTCCGGCACGCCACCCTTCGCACGATGGTTGAAGTCTTCGAGCGCGCGTTCAGCGTCGGCTTGCGAGTGGAAGCGCGCGACGATTTCCTGGCCGAGCATCACCTTGAAATCGCGCGGATTGCGGCCTGCCTCGGTTTCTTTCTTGAAGCCGGCGATTTCTTCCATCGGCCGGAACGAAAGCAGTTCGAAGTAACGCCACATCAACACGTCGGAAATGCTCATCAGCTTGCCGAACATGTCGGTCGGCTTTTCGCTTATGCCAATGTAGTTGTTCTTCGACTTCGACATTTTCTCGACGCCATCCAGCCCTTCGAGCAGCGGCATGGTCAGGATGCACTGCTGTTCCTGGCCGTATTGCTTCTGCAACTCACGGCCCACGAGCAGGTTGAACTTCTGGTCCGTGCCGCCGAGTTCGAGGTCCGCGTTCAGCGCGACCGAGTCGTAGCCTTGCATCAACGGGTACAGGAACTCGTGGATCGAGATCGGCACGCCGCTCTGAAAACGCTTGGTGAAATCTTCGCGTTCGAGAATCCGCGCCACCGTATAGCGCGACGCGAGCTTGATCATGCCGTCGGCGCCGAGCGGCATCGACCATTCGCTGTTGTAGCGGATTTCGGTCTTGTCGCGGTCGAGCACGAGCGCGGCCTGCTCGAAATACGTCTTGGCGTTCGATTCGATCTGCTCGCGCGTGAGCGGCGGGCGCGTGGCGTTACGGCCCGACGGATCGCCGATCAGCGAGGTGAAATCGCCGATCAGGAAAATCACGGTGTGGCCGAGGTCCTGCAACTGGCGCATCTTGTTCAGCACGACCGTGTGGCCGATGTGGATGTCCGGTGCGGTCGGATCGAGCCCGAGCTTGATGCGCAGCGGTTTGCCGGTCGCCGCGCTCTTCGCGAGTTTTTGCGCGAACTCGTCTTCGATCAGCAGTTCGTCGACTCCGCGTTTCGTGACGGCGAGCGCGTGACGGACTTCGTCGGTGATCGGGAAGGCGGAAGCGGGGCTAGGCTTGGTGGACTCGGTGCTCATGCTGGAAACGTGAAGTCGCAAAAAAAGGAGATTGTCCCATAGATGCGCGCCGCCGCGCCCATCGACGCAGCCGCAGGCGCGCCGCCGACGTGCGATTTCCGCATCCGGCGCCGTGCCGCCGGCATTGCCGCGCTTTATATTCGCCCGCGCTTCGCCCGATAATCTGCTACAACGAATCGCAACGAACCATCGAGAGGAGCAACAACGTGGCGCAAGACCCCGCAGACGGCGTCTACTTTGGATTGATGTCCGGAACGAGCATGGACGGCGTGGACGGTGTGGCCGTCAGGTTCGCGCAAGGCAAGCCGCCCATGGTGCTGGCCGAGGCGTTTGTCGGCTTTGCCGCGGGCCTGCGTGACGCACTGTTCGCGCTCCAGCAACCCGGAGACAACGAGATCGAGCGCGAGGCGCTGGCTGCCAATGCGCTCGCCACGCGTTACGCGGTGTGTTGCCATGACCTGCTGCACAACAGCCGTGTACCCGCCGCGGAGGTGCGTGCGATCGGCGTGCATGGGCAGACGGTGCGGCATCGGCCGGAAAAGGGTTATACGCGGCAGATCAACAACCCGGCGCTGCTCGCGGAAATGATGCATATCGACGTGATCGCCGATTTCCGCAGCCGCGACGTCGCGGCCGGCGGCCAGGGCGCGCCGCTCGTGCCGGCGTTTCACGCCACCGTATTCGGCGCGAAGAACGAAACTCGGGTGGTCTGCAATCTTGGCGGCATCAGCAATATCACGATCCTGAACGCGACCGGCAGCGTGCGCGGCTTCGACTGCGGGCCGGCCAACGCGCTTCTCGACGAATGGGCGCAGCGCCATCTAGGCAAGTCTTTCGACGAGAACGGCCATTTCGCGGCCGGCGGCCAGGTGGATCGCACGCTGCTGAATGCCTTGCTCGACGAGCCGTTTTTCAGCCAGCAGCCGCCGAAAAGCACCGGCCGCGACCTGTTCAACGCTGATTGGCTCGATGCGAAGCTGCAGCCGTTTGCCGCGCTTACCCCCGCCGACGTGCAAGCGACGCTGGTCGCGCTCACCGCAGTGACGGTCGCACGCGAGATTGAACGGCACGCGTCGGACGCGCGAGCGGTCTACGTCTGCGGCGGCGGCGCGCGCAATCCGGAAATTCTGAAGGCCTTGCAGCAGGCATTGGAAGACAGCGGTGTCAGCGGCGTGCCCGTCATGACAACCGATGCGCTAGGCGTGCCGCCGAGCCAGGTGGAGCCGCTGGCGTTCGCCTGGCTCGCCATGCGCTGCGTGGCGCGTCGCCCGGGCAATTTGCCTGCGGTGACAGGCGCGTCCGCCGAGCGCGTGCTCGGCGCAATCTACCCGCGTTGAGCTGAGCTGAGCGCGGCGCGGATTTCGGCGCAGGCAATAAGAAACGGAGCCGAAGCCCCGTTTCTCACAATCGGTTGCTCAACAACCAGTCGTCACACCGAGAACGATGAGCCGCAACCACAGGTGGTCGTAGCATTGGGGTTCTTGATGACGAACTGAGCGCCGTTGATATCGTCCTTGTAGTCGATCTCAGCGCCCACCAGATACTGGTAGCTCATCGAATCGATCAGCAGCTGGACGCCGCTCTTGTTCATGACGGTGTCGTCTTCGTTGACGGCTTCGTCAAACGTAAAACCGTACTGAAAGCCCGAGCAGCCGCCGCCCTGCACGAAAACGCGCAGTTTGAGGTCCGCATTGCCTTCTTCTTCGATCAGTTGCTTGACCTTGTCAGCCGCTGCGTCGGTAAAAACGAAGGGGGCGGGCATCTCGGTCACGGGTGTATCGGTGACTGCGTTCATTCGAACTCTCCAAAAAGCTTCTAACCGCTATTGTAGGGCTGATCTCGATATCGTGCCGAAGCCCACAAAGTCAATGGGTTCTTCCAGAGAATCAATGGATAACGCGTTCTTCCGCCACCAGCCCGGCTGAGCGGGATGTATCGCCGCTCTGCGGACGAGTTCGTTGCCGCAACACTAAATCGCAACGACCCGCGAACCCATGAAAAAAGCCGCCTTCGCGAAAGCGTTGGCGGCTTTTGCAGCGCACCGGCCCGAGAGCCGGTTTGCACCCGAAACGATTAACGCTTCGAGAATTGCTTCCGGCGACGCGCCTTGTGGAAGCCGACCTTCTTACGTTCGACTTCACGAGCGTCACGCGTGACGAAACCAGCTTTCGACAGTTCCGGCTTCAGCGTTGCGTCGTAGTCCATCAGCGCGCGGGTGATGCCGTGGCGAACCGCGCCGGCTTGACCCGTTTCACCGCCACCGTTCACGTTGACCTTGATGTCGAACGTAACGCCGTGGTTCGTGAGTTCCAGCGGCTGACGCACGATCATCAGTGACGTTTCGCGCGAGAAGTAATCGGCGATAGGCTTGCCGTTTACAATGATCTCGCCCTTGCCAGCCTTGATGAAGACGCGTGCGACGGCGCTCTTGCGGCGGCCCGTGCCGTAATTCCAGTTACCGATCATGTGGGCTCCCCTTAGATCTCGAGCGCTTTCGGCTGTTGTGCCGAATGCGGATGCGTTGCGTCAGCGTAGACCTTCAGCTTCTTGATCATCGCGTAGCCGAGCGGGCCCTTCGGCAGCATGCCTTTGACCGCTTTCTCGAGCGCGCGGCCCGGGAAGCGTTCCTGCATCTTGCCGAATGTCGTTTCATAGATACCGCCCGGGTAGCCCGAGTGGCGGTAGTACTTCTTGTCAGTAGCCTTGTTGCCCGTGACGCGCAACTTACCCGCGTTGATAACGATGATGAAATCACCGGTGTCGACGTGCGGAGTGAATTCAGGCTTGTGCTTGCCGCGAAGACGGTGTGCCACTTCGCTGGCGACACGCCCGAGAACCTTATCCGTCGCGTCAATCACGTACCATTCACGCGTAACCTCATGGGCTTTTGCGGAAAACGTCTTCATGATCGATCCAAAAAAATTGCTGCGCCCAATGTGTTTTTTCCTGCTTGTAATGTGCGCATCGAGGCGCGTGCAGGCTCTCCCTGGTTCTTCCTCCGCGGGCGCGGATGCGGAAAAGCCCTGAATTATAAAGGAATTTGCTACGGCAAGTCAAAACGTACGGGGGTTTGCGCGAGATTTGCGGCAATCCGGCAGCGGCGGAGCGCGTTTTAGCGCCCTTTCGTGCACAAACCGCCCGGGCCCGGACAGGGCGCGGGCGAAAAAAAACCCGAACGAGCGGTTCGGGTTTAATCCACCAAAGGAGGAGGTGGAGGAGACAGATCGAATTATATGAGCGCACCTTGTGCGACGCAAGAACATTTGCATTGCGAAATACGATTTCATAATACGGCAATCGCATTTTGCGACTTAAGGGCGCCAAAAATTCTTTTGAATCAAATACTAAAGAACACCCGAGCGCCAACGCCCGCAGACATCGCCTAGAGTAAAACCCCTAAACTCGTCAGGGCATTCCCGGATTGGCTGAACATGCCGCAGCGCAGCACGCAAGCTGTCATCACGCATAACTTGTGACAAAAGTCGCCTCGGGCGGACACCCGAACACCGGGCTACAATGCCGTCTCGATAAGCGAAGCGCGGTGGAGCAGAGCATGGAATGCAAAGTAAGCTGGATGGGGCAAGACGGGATGGCGTTTGCAGCCGAGACGGGCAGCGGCCACCTGGTGGCGATGGACGGCGCGCCTGAAGGCGGCGGCCGCAATCTCGCGCCGCGTCCGATGGAAATGGTTTTGCTCGGCACCGGCGGCTGCACCGCCTACGACGTCGTGATGATCTTGAAGAAAAGCCGTCAGGAAATCGCCGGGTGTTCGGTCACGCTGAAGGCCGAACGCGCCAGCGAAGATCCGAAAGTGTTCACGAAGATTCACTTCCACTTCACTGTGACAGGCAAGAATCTCAACCCGGCCACGGTGGAACGCGCCATCAACCTGTCGCACGACAAATACTGCTCGGCCTCGATCATGATCGCCAAGACCGCCGAGCTGACGCACTCGTTCGAGATCGTCGCTACCTGAAAGCGGACTTGCGGTTGCGGCGCGGGCCGGAACGCTCGCCGCCGGACCGAGCGTACAAAAAGTAAAAATGCCGGCGTCCATATGGACGCCGGCATTTTTTTGTCAGATGGCAAAGCAGGCCGATAAGCCGGATTCTGTGCACGCGCCACGTCCGAAGACGCGGCGCGCGTGGCAGCCATTCCTCTAGGCGCGCCATTGCTGACGCGCTCAAGCTTCCTACCCGCAGACGTGACGGGGGCCCCGTCCTGCATCTCGAAGATGCTAGCCTGCCTACTTGGAATTGCTCCGGGTGGAGGTTACCGTGCCGGTCTGCCTTGCAGCAGCCGCGGTGCGCTCTTACCGCACCGTTTCACCCTTACCTGATCCCGGCTTGCGCCGGGCCATCGGCGGTTTGCTTTCTGTTGCCCTGTTCCGCGTGTTGCCACGGATGGCCGTTAGCCATCACCCTGCCCTGTGGAGTCCGGACTTTCCTCGCCCTCTTTGGCCGAAACCGCGGAGGCCGCGACTGCCTGGCCTGCTTTGCTGGGGCGGATTTTAACACCTGCGGCAGCGGCAAGCCGGGGCAACGGCTGAAATAGCCGGATGGCCAGGGAATACCGCGACACCCCCCCCGCGCTCAGCGCGCGCGCCGCCCCGTGCGAAACACGGACGTGTCGTCGTAAAACACGGACGATTCGTTGTCCGGCCACCAGCCCGGAATGCCCAGCACGGGCAATGGCGCGAACATCCGGCTCGTCAGTGCATCCGTGCCCAGCAGCGCTGTGGCGACCGAGTCGTCCAGAAACGCTTCGCGCTTCATGGCGTCCCATTCAAAGTATGCGGCCGGCACATCGACGATCCACGCATGCCCCGTGCAGGCCTTGAACGGCACAACCAGCTTTTCCATCAGCGCATGGCCGAAGCAGCGCACTTCGCAACCTGCGCCCCAGGCATCGCGCCGGGCGAGCAGCAGCGTTTGCCAGTCGAACCCACGCAATGCCGCGCTCAAAGCAGGGTCCGCGCATGCGAACAGCAGCGCATTTTCGTCGAACAGGGTCAGCATGTCGCGTACGCCGCCGCGGCTCGGACCAACGCCCAACGCGTCAATCGCCGCCGACTGACGCGCGTTCAGTGCCGCCTTGATATGCGGAAAGGCGAACCACATCGACGCATTGAAGAAGTCGTGCAGATTGTGGCGTGTCGGCACGCAGCCGGTTGCCGCGATATGCGCCTCGTACGCCGCGCCGGGCGGCAGATCGTCCTGCGCGATGAACGCGAGGCGTTGACCACGGCCTGTGCTGTGCCGAATCTCTCCGGCGTCGGCGTTCATTTCCGCGAGCAATGCCTCGTAGCTCGTCAGCGCAGCCCGCTGCCAGCGCTTGCCGCGTTCGGCGAACGGCGCGAACCACGGCTTGGTCCAATCGATGGCAGCGAAGCCCGGCGGCTCCGCCTCACGCGCCTGCATCGTGCTGATGCCTTAAACCAGGCGCCAGCCAATCGACTCGCCGCCGCGCAGCGGTACGACCGGCGTATCGCCGACCGGCAGTTCGGCCGGCAGCGTCCATTCCTCACGACGCAGCGTAACTTTCTCTTCACTGCGCGGCAGACCATAGAAATCCGCGCCGAAAAAGCTCGCGAAGCCTTCGAGCTTGTCCAGTGCGCCGGCCTTGTCGAACGCTTCCGTATAAAGCTCCAAAGCATGCAGCGCCGTGTAGCAACCCGCGCAGCCGCACGCATGCTCCTTCAGCCCCTTCGGATGCGGCGCGCTGTCCGTGCCGAGGAAAAAGCGCGGATTGCCCGACGTCGCCGCCTCGACCAGCGCCACCCGATGCGTCTCCCGTTTCAACACCGGCAAACAGTAGTAATGCGGGCGAATGCCGCCCTGGAAGATCGCGTTGCGGTTGTACAGCAGGTGATGCGCGGTGATCGTCGCGCCCAGCAGTTCCGGCGCCACGCCGGCTTCGCGGATATAGTCGACCGCGTCTTTCGTGGTGATGTGCTCGAACACCACCTTCAGCGCCGGAAACGCGCGGCGCAGCGGCGTCATGACCCGGTCGATGAACACCTTCTCGCGGTCGAACAGATCGATTGACGAATCCGTCACTTCGCCGTGCACCAGCAGCGGCATGCCCAGTTCCTGCATCACTTCGAGCGTTTTCGCGCACTTCATGATGTCGGTGACGCCCGCGTCCGAGTTGGTCGTCGCGCCCGCCGGGTACAGCTTCACGCCGTGCACGAAGCCGCTTTCACGCGCGCGGCGGATTTCGTCGGGCGGCGTGTTGTCGGTCAGGTACAGCGTCATCAGCGGTTCGAACTTCGCGCCTTCGGGAATCGCGGCGACGATGCGCTCGCGATAAGCCTGCGCCATTGCGGTGGTCGTGACCGGCGGCTTCAGGTTCGGCATGATGATCGCGCGGCCGAACTGGCGCGCGGTGTCCGGCAGCACAGCAGCCAGCATCGCACCGTCGCGGACGTGCAGATGCCAGTCGTCCGGCCGGACGAGCGTGATGGAGTCGAGGGAAGCGTTGGAAGCGGTCATGGCGAAAAGGGGGACGAGTTTCGGCGACAAAAGCCAATCTATGCGGTCAAACCGCGACGTTGCGGCATAAACACACGTCAATTTTGCTATTTGGCGTTTCTGGCTCGGTGATATGCTTGGAAAATCATCATTGTAACGGCTCGCCCCGTTCACAGGCTTACCCGCAACATGTGCCAACTTCTCGGAATGAACTGCGCCGCGCCAACGGACGTCACGTTCTCGTTCACCGGCTTTGCGGCGCGCGGCGGCGTCACCGACCACCATGCCGACGGCTGGGGCATCGCCTTCTTCGAAGACAAAGCCTGCCGCCTGTTCATCGACCATCAATCGTCGGCTACCTCGCCGATCGCCGAGATGGTCAAGCGCTATCCGATCAAATCGAAGAACACCATTGCGCATATCCGCAAGGCGACGCAGGGGCACATCCTGCTCGAAAACTGCCACCCGTTCATGCGCGAACTGTGGGGACGCCACTGGATCTTCGCGCACAACGGCGACCTCAAGGATTATTCGCCGGCCCTGTCGGGCGTGTACCAGCCGGTCGGCACGACCGACAGCGAACTGGCGTTCTGCGCGCTGCTCGAAGGCTTGCGTAAGGCTTTTCCCGGCGCGCAGCAGCCGCCGCTCGACGAATTGTTTGCCGCACTCGAAACGCTCACGCGCGAAATCACGCAATTCGGCGTGTTCAATTTCCTGATGTCGAACGGCCAGGCGCTGTTCGCGCATTGCTCGACCCATCTGTATTACATCGTGCGGCGCTGGCCGTTTTCCACCGCGCATCTCGTCGACGCGGACGTGTCGATCGATTTCGCCAAATACACGACGCCCGAAGACCGCGTCGCGGTGATCGCCACCAAGCCACTGACCGACAACGAAGTCTGGACCGCGTTCGAACCGGGCGATCTGATGATGTTCCAGCACGGCGAGGTGATCGGCCGCGTGAACGTGCCGGTGCCGGTTTCGGTGCTCGAAAAACTGCGCAATCCCGCTTTGGACGCGTCGGCTTCGGCCAGCACAATCGCGGCTTCGACCGAAGCCATGCAAGCCGAGAGGGACGCCGAGGTGGATCTGGAAGCTGCGGACGACGCCGCCGCATTCGAATCCTGAGCGCTCGAGCAGTTAAGCCCGCCGACGTTCGCTCAAATCGAAGCACCAGAAACAGAAAAGCCGCTTTCGAAGCGGCTTTTCTGTTTCCGTGCTCGTGGGCCGCACCGCCTGAACGGCGCGGCCCCAAGGCACACTCAGTGCAGGATCTTGGCCAAAAAATCCTTGGCGCGATCCGACTTCGGATTGGCGAAGAAGTCTTCCTTGCGGTCGTCTTCCACGATCAAGCCCTTGTCCATGAAGATCACGCGGTGCGCGACCTTCTTCGCGAAGCCCATTTCGTGCGTGACGCACATCATGGTCATGCCTTCCTGCGCGAGTTCGACCATCACGTCGAGCACTTCGTTGATCATTTCCGGATCGAGCGCCGAAGTCGGCTCGTCGAACAGCATGGCGATCGGGTCCATCGACAACGCGCGCGCAATCGCCACGCGCTGCTGCTGACCGCCCGACAACTGGCCCGGAAACTTGTCCGCATGCGCGCGCAAGCCCACGCGATCGAGCAGCTTCAGCCCTTTCGCCGTGGCTTCGTCTTTCGAGCGGCCGAGCACCTTCACCTGGGCGAGCGTGAGGTTCTGCACGATCGACAGATGCGGGAACAGTTCGAAGTGCTGAAACACCATGCCGACCTTGGAGCGCAGCTTCGACAGATTGGTTTTCTTGTCGGTGAGCGACTGACCGTTGATGATGATCTCGCCCTTCTGGAACGGCTCGAGGCCGTTGACGGTTTTGATCAGCGTGGACTTGCCCGAGCCCGACGGCCCGCACACCACCACCACTTCACCTTTTTTGACTTCCGTCGTGCAGTCGGTCAGCACCTGAAACTGACCGTACCACTTCGAAACATTCTTGATAGAGATCATCTTGCGACCTTTTTCTGAAGACCTTTGACGAGGCTCGACGCGACCACACAGATCACGAAATAACACGCGCCCGCGAACAGTACCATCTCGACATTCGTACCGTCACGGTCGCCAATATTCGTAGCGGTGCGGAAGAAGTCGGCGAGGCTGATCACGTAGACGAGCGACGTATCCTGAAACAGCACGATACCCTGCGTGAGCAGCAGCGGCACCATGGCGCGGAATGCCTGCGGCAGCACGATCAGGCGCATGGCCTGCGCGTAGTTCATGCCGAGCGCGAACGCCGCGTTGACCTGTCCGCGCGGCACGGCCTGAATGCCGGCGCGGATGATCTCCGAATAGTACGCCGCCTCGAACAGCGAGAACGCGACCATGGCCGACGCAAGGCGAATGTCGATATCCGCCGACAACCCGAGCACGTTCTGCAGCACTTGCGGCACGATCAGGAAGAACCACAGCAGCACCATCACCAGCGGGATGGAACGGAAGATCGTCACGTAGCCCTTCGCGAACCACTCGAAGGGTTTGAACGACGACAGCCGCAACATCGCGAGAACGGTGCCCCAGATAATGCCGAACACGATCGCGATCACCGTGATTTTCAAGGTGACGACGGCGCCGGTCCACAGCGTAGGCAATGCGCCCGGAATACCGCTCCAGTCGAAATGGTGCATTACTTGCCTCCGATATAGCCGGGCAACCGGGTCTTCGCTTCGACCCAGCGCATGAGTTGCATCACGACCAGATTAATCAGCATGTACGCCACCGTGACCGCGATAAACGACTCATACGTCTGCGACGTATAGTCGACCAATTGGCGCGCCTGAGCGGAGAGATCGAGCAAACCGATCGTCGACGCGACCGCCGAGTTCTTGAAGATATTCAGAAACTCGGACGTGAGCGGCGGCACAATGATCCGGTACGCGACCGGCAGCAGCACGTAGCGATACGTCTGCCATTGCGTGAAGCCCATTGCCAGACCCGCGGCGCGCTGGCCGCGCGGCAGCGCATTGATACCCGAGCGCACCTGCTCGCACACGCGCGCGGCAGTGAAGAGCCCGAGACAGATGATCGACGACGAGAAGAACTGCGCGCCCGGCGGGAGTTGCTTGAACCAGTTGCCCACCGAAACCGGCAGCAACTCCGGTATCACCAGATACCAGATGAAGAACTGCACGATCAGCGGAATGTTTCGGAAAATCGCAACATAGAGCGTGCCGATGCCCGACGCCCATTTATTCGGCACCGTGCGCAGCACGCCGAACAACGAACCGACGATCAGCGCGATCACCCATGCCGACAGCGACACGGTAATCGTCACCCAGAAGCCCGACAGCAACCAGCCCAGATAGGTGGTCGGCTCGCCGGTGGAGACCGGACTCAGCAGAATGCCCCAGTTCCAGTGATATGACATGACCAAGACTCCAGCAAAAAGAAACGGAAGAAGCGCGTGGCCCCTTCCGTTTCGTTCAGCGTTTCAAAAAAACAGCTAAGGTTTAATCGATTGCCTTGTCATTCGGGCTCTTGTAGAGCGCCTTGATGTCGTCGCTTTCCGGGAAGTTCAGGTTCAGGCCCTTCGGCGGAATCGGCGATTCGAACCACTTCTTGTAGATCGCGTCGGCTTCGCCCGAGGTTTCGACCTTGGCGATCGCGTCGTCGACGACCTTCTTGAATTCCGGATCGTTCTTGCGAATCATGCAGCCGTACGCTTCATGCGATTGCGGCGCGCCGACGATCACGAAATCGGCCGGGTTGTTCGACTTCGCGCGTTCGCCCGCGAGCAGTGCGTCGTCCATCATGAAGGCAGCGGCGCGGCCCGTGGAGAGCGTCAGGAACGACTCGCCGTGGTCTTTCGCGCTGATGATGTTCATGCCCATGCTCTTGTCCTGGTTCATCTTGCGAAGCAGGCGCTCGGAGGTGGTGCCGGCGGTCGTGACGACCGTCTTGCCCTTCAGGTCGGCCCAGTCCTTGATACCGGAGTCTTTCTTGGTCATGAGGCGCGTGCCGATCACGAAGATCGTGTTCGAGAAGGCAACCTGCTGCTGACGTTCAGCATTGTTGGTGGTCGAGCCGCATTCCATGTCGACGGTGCCGTTCTGCACCAGTGGAATACGGTTTTGCGACGTGACCGGCGTGAGCTTGACCTTCAGGTTCGGCATGTTCAGCTTCTGCTTCACCGCGTCCACCACTTTCAGGGCGAATTCCTGCGAGTAGCCGATAACGTTCTGCTTGTCGTCGTAATACGAAAACGGGATCGACGATTCGCGATGACCCAGCGAAATGACGCCCGTGTCCTTGATCTTTTTCAGCGTACCCGCGTCTTGCGCATGCGCGCCAACCGTGAACAGTCCGAGAGTCGCGAGCAGCAGCGCAGCTTTTTTAACCTTCATTTTTGATCTCCTTGGCAAGAACCGGCGCCAGTTTAGCAAAGTAATTATTCTGAAAGTATCGCTATAAACCATGTTGTTGCGTGGCCGCCGCTAAGCGTTTGCGGCGCTTGCGGCCGGTCGGTCAACCTTTCCGGATATGCAAAGGCGAGCGGCATCGATACGATGCCGCTCGCCGGGCCCAACACGCGGTCTCGTGAACCGCGTCAAAGCAGGGATTGGCGGCGGTCCTGCCAGATAGCAGAGCCGCCGTTCGCAACGGAAAGATCAGGGATACAGGCCGCGCAGTTCGCGCGCTTCCAGGATCCGCTTACACGCGACGATAAACGCCGCGGTCCGCACGGACACCTTCTGCTCGCTCGAAACCTGCCACACAGCGGCGAACGCTTCGCGCATCACACGCTCCAGACGCTGGTTGATCTCGTCTTCCGTCCAGAAGAAGCTCGAAAAGTCCTGCACCCATTCGAAGTACGACACGGTCACGCCGCCGGCGTTGGCCACCACGTCCGGAATCACGAGAATGCCGCGATCGTGCAGGATGTCGTCCGCCGCCGTGGTGGTCGGGCCGTTGGCGCCTTCCACGACGATCTTCGTCCTGATCTTCGCCGCGTTCTTTTCGGTGATCTGGTTTTCCAGCGCGGCCGGAATCAGGATGTCCGATTCGACCGTCCAGAATTCTTCATTGGTTACGGCGTCCGCTTCCGGGAACCCGCCCACGCCGCCGTGCCTGGCCACGTGGTCGAGGAGTGCGACCGCGTCGATACCCGTCGACTTGTACAGCGAGCCGGTGTGGTCCTGCACCGCGACCAGCTTCGAACCCGCTTCCTGGAACAGACGCGCCGCGATTCCGCCGACGTTGCCGAAACCCTGCACCGCGATGCGCGCGCCTTCGATGTCCACACCGATACGGCGTGCGGCTTCGGAAGCCACCACGAACACGCCGCGGCCCGTCGCCTCGCGGCGGCCGAGCGAGCCGCCCAGCGTGATCGGCTTGCCCGTCACGACGCCCGTGGCAGTTTGGCCCTGGTTCATCGAGTACGTGTCCATCATCCACGCCATGATCTGCTCGTTCGTGTTCACGTCCGGCGCGGGAATGTCGGTATTCGGTCCGATGATGATGCCGATTTCGCTGGTGTAGCGGCGCGTCACGCGTTCGAGCTCACCGCGCGACAGGGTGCGCGGGTCGACCCGGATGCCGCCCTTCGCACCGCCGTACGGCACGTTGACCGCAGCATTCTTCACCGACATCCACGCCGACAGCGCCATCACTTCCGACAGCGTCACGTCCTGGTGGTAACGCACACCGCCCTTGCCCGGACCGCGCGACACGTTGTGCTGCACGCGATAGCCTTCGAAGTGTGCGACCGTGCCGTTATCGAGTTCGATAGGCACATCGACGATCAGAATGCGCTTCGGGCGCTTCAGGGTTTCGAGCCAGCGGGACAGGGAGCCGAGGTACGGCGCGACGCGATCGACCTGACGCAGGTAGTTGCCCCACGGGCCGAGGTCGTCTTTATTCAGGTAGGAAGGAACCGAGTGCAACGTTGCTGCGGATTGTGCGAGTTGTGCTGCCTGTTGCTGGGATGACATGAACGCTCCGGCGTTGATCGAATGACAACATTGTCGAAAAACGCCGTTTTGAAATCCAATGCCGTTTCCTTATCCGATTATGTTTTTTTTGCATAACCATCAGGAAGCCGCAAATTCGCGTCGTAGGGGGGCAGGTTCAGGCCGCGCCCGGCGCCAGTTCCTGCGACACCACGTCCCACAGCTGACGCACGAGTATCTGGCGGGCATCGTCGCTCTTTGCCGCGAGCTTGTCGCGGTACAGACGGATCTCCATGGTCAGCGTGAGTTGGCCTTCCGGCGTGCCGCGTGTGGCGCGGTCGAGGCGGATCAGCTTGCCGTCGGCGACCGCGTCTTCCACCGCGCTATGCGGCAGGAAAGCGATGCCGTGCCCGGCCAGCGCCATCGCCTTGAGTCCTTCGGCCATGTCGGTTTCATAGAGCCGGTCGAGATACAGACGCTCCGGCGCGTTGGCCAGAATCACTTCGGTCATGCGGCCCAGATAGGCGTTCGGCGTATAGGACAGATACGGCGTGGGCGCCTCGGCGCTGCCCGGCAACGTGTGACGCGGCCGGCCCGCACGGCCGGGCGCGGAGAACGGACTGATCGGCTCGATGCCAAGCGTCAGCATGTCGTAGCGGCCCGGATCGAGCGCGACCGGGTGGCTGGGATGGTGATAGCCCATCATCAGATCGCAGCCGCCTTCCACCAGCGACAACGCCGCATCGTGCACGTTCAGCGCGCGCAGCCGGGTATGGATCGGGCCCATCTGCGCTTCGATACGCTGCAGCCAGCGCGGAAAGTAAGTCAAGGACAGCGTATGCGGCACCGCGAATTCGATAGTCGCCTGCGGCGTCGCCGTATGCCCGCGCAGCAACGCCCGCGCCTCGTGGAACTGCGACAGCATGGCGAGCGCCTGTTCGTTGAACACCTGGCCGGCCGCCGTCAACCGCGTCGGATAAACCGAACGGTCGATCAGTTCCGTGCCGAGCCACGCTTCCAGCGCCTGAATCCGCCGTGAGAAAGCCGGCTGCGTGACGTGCCGCAACTCGGCCGAACGACTGAAACTACGCGTTTCCGCGAGCGAAACGAAGTCTTCGAGCCATTTCAGTTCCATGCGGAGCCTGCCACCAGCGGAGGGAAGAAGTCAGCATTCTAGATGCTGCCGCGAAGCTGACCACGGCGACGCGGCGAGGTCCGGCCATGTCTGCCCGCGAAATCGGACTATGCCGATAGGCCAGGTCGAGGCGACTCTATATCTTGCCTCGGGCAATTCGCGGAGCCTCTGTCGGCCCAGTAGTGTGCCTCGAACGACACCGCGCCGAGCGGAACGAGGTAGTCGCCGTTCCGAATCGCACCACGCCGCAGCCACGCAACTCCGGCTATCGACCAGATCCCTTCCTGCACACCCAGCCATGTCCCCACTCGTTTCCATCATCACGCCGACGGCCAATCGCGAAGCTCTGCTGCCGGCCGCCGCGCGCTGCGTCCTTAGCCAGCAAGTCGACTGGGAATGGCTGGTGCTCGACGACAGCGCCGAGCCGAGCGCGTACATGCGGGCGTTGGCATCGCAGGACACACGCATTCGCTATTTTCATTCGCCCACGCGCATGTCGATCGGCGCAAAGCGCAACCACCTGATCGGTGAAGCGCGCGGCCCGGTAATCGCCCATTTCGACGACGACGATCACTACGCGCCGCATTACCTCGCGCACATGATCGGAACAATGCAGGACAACAGCGCCGACCTCATCAAGCTATCGGGCTTTTTCATGTACGCGCCGCATACACAGTTCTTCGGCTACATGGACCTGAACGCGAAGGTGGGCCTCCACTACGAGCTGAGCGGCCGCTCGGTCAGTCACATTGAATTCCACGAGAAAATGCAGATCGGCGCGGATTTCATCCTGTTCTATGGTTTCTCGTATGTGTACGACAAGGCGCTCGCCGCAATGGCGGCCTTCGACGACATCGATCTCTACGAAGACGAGCGCTTTATCCGTCGCGTGGTCGATAGCGGCCGCAAAGTCATCGCGGTAGACGATCCGCGCGCCAGTTGCCTGCATCTGGTCCATCCCGCTTCGACCTCGCGGTGCTTTGCGCGCTACTCGATGCCGTCGTTCATTCTCCCCACGCTGTTTCCCGGCTACGAAGGCCACCGGGGCTAGACGCGTCGGGCCTGCCACGGGAAATCGGGGCTGTCGGCGTCCGGTGGTAAAATTCGCGCTTCCCGCAGTTTCTTCCACGTTTTCACCCTTGCTCTTTGCCCTCACCCGGCCCCCATCATGTCCGACACCCGCCCCGACACCCTGTTCGCGCTGAACGCGCTCTCCCCGCTCGACGGCCGTTATGCCTCGAAAACCGAAGCCCTGCGCGACTGGCTCTCGGAAGCCGCGTTCATGCGCAATCGCGTGACGGTCGAAATCCATTGGCTGATTGCACTCTCGCACGCCGGTTTCGCCGAAGTGCCGCGTTTTTCCGAAGCCGCCGAACAATTCCTGCTGCAACTGGCGGAGCGCTTCACGGCGCACGACGCCGCGCGCATCAAGGAAATCGAGCGTGTGACGAATCACGACGTGAAAGCGGTCGAGTATTGGCTCAAGGAGTCGGTCAAGGGTCAGGAAGAACTGGAACGCGCGAGCGAGTTCATCCATTTCGCGTGTACCTCGGAAGACATCAACAACACCTCGCACGGCCTGATGCTGGCGGGCGCCCGTGAACACGTAATTCTGCCGGCGCTGCGCTCGGTGCATCAGCGTCTCGTCGCGCTGGCTCACGCGCTGGCCGACCAGCCTATGCTGTCGCGCACGCACGGCCAGCCGGCCAGCCCGACCACGCTCGGCAAGGAAATCGCCAACGTGGCCGCGCGTCTGGAGCGCGCGATCGACCGCATCGCGAAGGTCGAACTGCTCGGCAAGATGAACGGCGCGGTCGGCAACTTCAACGCACACCTGTCCGCGTATCCGGAGTTCGATTGGGAAGCGTTCTCGCGCGAAGTGGTCGAGCAGCGCCTGAAACTCACGTTCAATCCGTACACGATCCAGATCGAACCGCACGACTACATGGCCGAACTGTTCGACGCCATGTCGCGCGCCAATACGATCCTGCTGGATCTGGACCGCGACGTGTGGGGCTACATTTCGGTCGGTTACTTCAAGCAACGCACCAAGGCCGGCGAAATCGGTTCGTCCACGATGCCGCACAAGGTCAATCCGATCGACTTCGAGAACTCCGAAGGCAACCTGGGTCTGGCGAACGCCACGCTGCGCCATCTCGCCGACAAGCTGCCGGTGTCGCGCTGGCAGCGCGACCTGACCGACTCGACGGTGCTGCGCAATATCGGCGTCGCGTTCGGCTATTCGCTGCTTGCGTACGACTCGCTGATCCGCGGCCTCGACAAGCTCGAAGTGAATGCGCAGCGTCTGCACGAAGACCTCGACAACTGCTGGGAAGTGCTGGCCGAGCCGGTGCAAACGGTGATGCGCCGTTACGGCATCGAGAATCCGTACGAACAACTGAAGGAACTGACACGCGGCAAGGGCATCACGCGCGAAGCGCTGCAGACGTTCGTCAGCGGCCTGGCGATTCCGCAAGACGCGAAAGATCGTTTGCTCGCCATGACGCCGGCTTCGTATGTCGGCAAGGCTGCCGAACTGGCCAAGCGGATTGCCTGATCCCATTCAGCCGCATCGGCTGTTGCTCGACTCGTTGCATGAGGCATGAAAAAACCGCTCCTCGGAGCGGTTTTTTTGCATCTACAGCGACCAGGCAAACTCACTTACGCGCTTCAACCTGAATCAGCACGCTGTCGACAATCTCTTCCGGCGACAGTTCGATGCTCACCGTGATCGCCTCATCGGCGCCCGGCTCTTCGAGCGTGTCGAGCTGGCTTTGCAGCAGCGACGGATCGAAGAAATGGCCGGTGCGCGTGGTCAGGCGCTGCTCCAGTACCTCACGCGAACCCTTGAGGTAGACGAAGCACACGTCTTTATCGCCGTCGCGCAGAACGTCGCGATACGAGCGCTTCAGCGACGAACACGTGAACACCGCCGTCTCGCCCGCCTTCTGCTTCTCCTCGATCGCCGCGCGGATCGTTTTCAGCCAGGGCCAGCGGTCTTCGTCCGTCAGCGGAATGCCGTGGTGCATTTTCTCTTTGTTGGCGGCGCTGTGAAATGCGTCGCCGTCGGTGAACGCGCAGTGCAGGCGCTCCGCGAGCATTTCGCCAATTCTCGTCTTGCCGGCGCCCGACACGCCCATTGCGATCAGAATCATCAAAAACTCCTTACACGACCGTCGCGAGTGCGAAGGTCAAACCCAAACCCATCAGCGAGATGATGGTTTCGAGAAGCGACCATGTCTTGAAGGTCTGCCCCACCGTCATCCCGAAGTATTCCTTGATCAGCCAGAAACCGCCGTCGTTCACGTGCGAAAAGATCAGCGAACCCGAACCCGTGGCCAGCACCAGCAGCTCCGGCTTCACCTGCACCGCGCCCGCCGCCGCAATCGGCGCGACGATGCCGCAAGCGGTGGTCATCGCGACCGTCGCCGAGCCGGTTGCAAGGCGAATCAGCGCCGCGACGAGCCAGCCGAACAGCAACGGCGACAGATGCGCCGACGTCGCAGCATTGACGATCTCCTTCGAAATGCCGCTATCCATCAGCACGCGCCCAAAGCCGCCGCCCGCGCCGACGATCAGTGTAATGCCCGCGATCGGCGCGAGACATTCGCCGCAGAATTTCTGGATCTGCTCGCGATCGAAGCCACGGCTCGCACCAAAGGTCCAGAAGCTGACCAGCACCGCGATCAGCAGCGCCACATCCGAATTGCCGACGAAACGCAGCAGATCGTTCGCCAAGGTCTTCGGCGTGAACACGAGGTCGGCCCAACTGCCTACCAGCATCAGGATAACCGGCAACAGGATCGTGAACAGCGTCACGCCGAAGCTCGGCAGTTCGCGCCTGGGCGCGGTCTTTTGCGCACCGTCACCGTTGTTCGCGGCATCGGTTTCATCGGCGCCGAGAAATTGCGAGGCGAGCGCGTTGTCTTTCGGCAGCTTGATATAGCGGCTGATCATCAACGCAAACAGCGGACCCGCGACGATTGCGGTCGGCACGCCGACAATCAGGCCATAGGCGATGGTCCTGCCGATATCCGCGTGATACGCCTGCACCGCGAGCATCGCGGCCGGGTGCGGCGGAAGCAGCCCGTGCACGACGGACAGACCCGCGACCATTGGCAAGCCGACTAGCAGCAACGACTTGTTGGTGCGCTTCGCGACGTTGAAAGCAATCGGAATCAGCAGCACGAAACCGACTTCGAAGAACACCGGCAAGCCCACGATGATCGCGACGATCATCATCGCCCAGTGGATATTCTTCTCGCCGAAGAAGTCGATCAATGTGGTGGCGATGCGCTCGGCGCCGCCGGATTCGGCCATCATCTTGCCGAGCATCGTGCCGAGGCCGACCACGATCGCGATGTGGCCAAGCGTATTGCCATTGCCCGTTTCGAACGATTTGACGATCGTGCCGATCGGCATGCCGGATGCGAGACCCAGCAGCAGCGACACGATGATCAGAACGAGGAACGGGTAAACCTTGTAGCGCGTGATCAGCAGGATCAGCAATGCGATGGCGATCGCCGCGAAGACCAGCAGCATGCTGCCGTGGACAGCTTCCATGAAGCTCCTCCTTTTGCGTTATTGATTCTGAGTGCGGAACACGGTCAGCACCTTGTCTCACGGTGACCTGTGCGGCGCCCTGAAACCGGGCTCACCGCGCGGACGCCGAATTTTACTGTGTGTCGTCTGCCCACGCGCACCGCTTCGTCGCGCATATCGAAAAGGAGCCTCGCCGCGACAGCCCGAACGGCTGTATCGACGAGGCTCCTTTGCATAGGGCCTTGATAACGGCTTAACGTGCGCGCCGCATCAACTTAGTGGGCGGGCGCGGCCAATTGGCTCGCGGCGCGCGCGAGACGCGTGACCTCTTCCCAGTTGTGCGAAGCAAGCGCGGCTTTCGGCGTGAGCCACGAACCGCCGACGCACACCACGTTCGGCAGCGACAGGAAAGTCGAAGCCGATTCGGCCGTGATACCGCCGGTCGGGCAGAATTTCAGATTCGGGAACGGGCCGTAGAAAGCTTGCAGCATCGGCACGCCGCCGGCCTGCTGGGCCGGGAAAAACTTCACGATCTCGTAGCCGAGTTCGAGCGCAGTGATGATGTCGGTCGGCGTCATCACGCCCGGCAGGAGCGGCAAGCCCGCGTCCTGTGCGGCCTTGTGCATGTCTTTCGTCAAACCCGGCGAGACGCCGAACTGTGCGCCCGCCTTTTTGGCCTGAGCGCAGTGCTCGGGCTTCGTAATCGTGCCGACACCGACCACGATATCCTCGGCCAGCTGGCTCGCGCGTTCAATCGCTTCCAGGCCGGCCGCCGTGCGCAGGGTGATTTCCAGCACCTTCACGCCACCCGCATGCAGCGCACGCGACACCTGCTCACCCTGTTCGACCGAGTCGAACGCGAGCACCGGAATCACCGGGCCGAGGCGCACGATATCGCTTACTGTTTTCGACGTCATAGTCAGACTCCTTGTTCTGCAGCGCTTAGCTGGCTTGAGTGGTGCTTGTATGTTTGCCGGTGTGAGCTTTTGCCGCTTCGCCGTGATGCGCCGAATGCTCGCCCACCATCGCGCCGAATACCGACGCACCCTGCTCCGCCGGCGCCGCCGCCGCACGGAACACACCGAACAGTTCGCGGCCGAAGCCGACTTCGTTTTCCGCCTGATGTAGCGGCTGGACATTCGGTCGCGCGGCCCATTCGGCCACGTCGATCTCGATGTCGAGCACGCCGGCTTCGGCGTCGATCACCAATATGTCGCCCGTGCGCACCTTGCCGATCGGGCCTTGCAGCAAGGCTTCCGGCGACAGGTGAATGACCGCAGGCACCTTGCCCGATGCGCCTGACATACGGCCATCCGTGACCAGCGCGACATGGAAACCTTGATCCTGCAACACACCGAGCAGCGGCGTCAATCGATGCAGTTCAGGCATGCCGTTTGCGCGCGCGCCCTGGAAGCGCACCACCGCGATGAAGTCGCGCTTCAGCTCGCCTTTGTCGAACGCTTCCTGCACGGCTTCCTGCGAATCGAACACGATCGCCGGCGCCTTCACCTTGCGATGCTGCGCCGCCACCGCCGAAATCTTGATCACGCCGCGGCCGAGCTTGCCCTGCATCAGACGCAAGCCGCCATCCGGCTGGAACGGCTCCTTGATGCCGCGCAGCACGGCCGTGTCTTCGCTGGCTTCGGCGCCCGGCACCCATTGCAGCTTGCCGTCGATCAGCTTCGGCTCTTCGGTGTAGTGCTTGAGTCCCTTGCCCGCGACCGTGTTGACGTCTTCGTGAAGCAAGCCGCCTTCCAGCAGATTGCGCACCAGGAACGCGACGCCGCCGGCCGCATGGAAGTGGTTCACGTCGGCCTTGCCATTCGGATAGATCTTCGCGAGCAACGGCACGGCTTGCGATAGCGCGTCGAAGTCGTCCCAGTCGATCACGATGCCCGCCGCGCGCGCAATCGCCACCAGGTGCAGCGTGTGATTGGTCGAGCCGCCTGTCGCCAGCAACGCGACGATGCCGTTGACAATCGCTTTCTCGTCGACCACGTGGCCAATCGGCATGTAGTTGCCGCGCTCGACCGTCAGATCGAGCACGCGGCGCGCGGCCTGCGCGGTCAATGCGTCGCGCAGCGGCGTATGCGGATGCACGAAAGCCGAACTCGGCAGATGCAAACCCATCACTTCCATCAGCATCTGATTGCTATTTGCCGTGCCGTAGAACGTGCAGGTGCCGTGGCTGTGATACGCGGCGGCTTCCGCTTCGAGCAGCGCGTCGCGGCCGCACTGGCCGGTGGCGAAGAGCTGGCGCGTCTTGGCCTTATCGTCGTTGGACAGGCCGCTGCCCATCGGGCCGGCCGGCACGAAGATGGTCGGCAGATGGCCGAATTGCAGCGCGCCGATCAGCAAGCCCGGCACGATCTTGTCGCAGATGCCGAGGCACAGTGCCGCGTCGAACATGTTGTGCGTCAGCGCGACCGCCGTGCTCATCGCGATCACTTCGCGCGAGAACAGCGACAGTTCCATGCCCGCGTTGCCTTGCGTGACGCCGTCGCACATGGCCGGCACGCCGCCCGCGAATTGCGCGACGCCGCCGTTTTCACGCGCGGCCTGCTTGATGATGTCCGGGTAGTTTTTGTACGGCGCGTGGGCCGACAACATTTCGTTGTACGAGGACACGATGCCGATGTTCGGCTCGCGAATCTGCTTGATGACGAGCTTGTCGTTGCCTTCGAGCCCGGCGAAACCGTGGGCCAGATTGGCGCACGAGAGCGCACCGCGCGCCGGGAACCGGCCTTGCGCCTGATCGATGCGGGCCAGATACGCCTCGCGCGTAGGCTTGCTGCGCTCGACCACGCGTTGCGTGACCTTCAACAATTGCGAATGCGGGGAAACCATCGGAACTCCTTCGTCGCTGGCGGCGGGCGGGCGCGCACCAGGCCAGGTAGGTATCGCGGGGATGTCGGATCAGTTAACAGCGCCATCTTAGTAGAAAAACTACATGATCGCAAGGACGAGCGCTGCTGCGCTGCGGCATCGATCACCGGTTCGCAACGCCCGACCAGCCTAGTTTTCGCGCATGACACCTAGGGTCTAGGGATTACACCTACCGCTAGAAATGTAGTTTTTGTACATGCCCAGCAATCGGATATAGTCCACGCATTCTTCAGCATAGTGCGAGTTTTCCAATGATGCTGTCCCAGGTGGAAGAGATGCGCGACCAGTTGCGGCCGTCCGAACGCAAACTGGCCGATTACGTGATCGAAGCGCCGCGCGAAGTGCTCGACTTGTCCATGACCGAAGTGGCCGCCCGCGCGGGCGTGAGCCAGCCGACCATTGCGCGGTTTTGTCATGCGCTCGGCTTTTCGGGGTTTCGCGAGTTCAAGATCCGGCTTGCGCAGGGGATTGCGTCGGGTGTGCCGACCGTCTATCGGGACGTACGGCCGGACGAGGGCGCGCCCGGTCTCATCGCCAAAGTTTTCGACCGGACCATCGGCACGCTGATCGAAGTGCGCAACAGCTTGTCACCGGATAGCGTCGAAGCGGCCGTCGATCTGCTGGCGAACGCGGCGCGCATCGAGTTCTACGGGGCGGGCGGCTCGGGCATTGCCGCGCAGGATATCCAGCACAAGTTTTTCCGGCTCGGCATGCCGAGCGTCGCGTACTCCGATCCGCATACCTATTCGATGTCGGCGGCGCTGCTCGGACCCGGCGATGTGGTGGTGGCGGTATCGAATACCGGCCGCACCCGCGATATCATCGAAGCCGCGCGTTCGGCGCTTGCCCGCGGCGCGAAAGTGATCGCGATCACGCATGGCAGCTCACCGCTCGCGCGGGTCGCGTCGATCTGCCTGTTCTCGAACGTGGTCGAAGAAAACGATGTGTTTTCGCCGATGACATCGCGCATGTCGCATCTGGCGATCGGCGACATTCTGGCGGTCGGCGTCGCGCTCAAGCGCGGCCCCGAGTTGGTGGAGCGGGTGGGACAGGCGAAAGGGGTGATCGGACGGTTGAGGGTCGATGGCGAGAGTTGATGCCCACGAGATGAAGAAGGCCTGCGCGATGGCAGGCCTTTGAGATCAAACAATGCGCGCTGCTCTTTACTCCGCAAATACGCGGACGTCGACGCGGCGGTTCTGCATGCGGCCTTCGGCCGTGGCATTCGATGCAACCGGATCGGCGCTCCCCAGACCTCGCGCGACGAACTGGTCGACGTGGAGCCCGCCGTCGCGCAGATATTGCACGACAGCGGCGGCACGAGCCTGGGAGAGGTTCAGGTTATGCGCCTCCGAACCTGTCGCATCGGTATAACCCACCACCGTCAAGCGATGCAGGTTGATGCCCTGATTCACGCTCATGAAGTGGTCGAGGTTTTTCTTTGCAATGGGGCTAAGCATTGCGCTATCCGTTGCGAAGTTCGCGTTGCCTTGCAGCAGTAACCGAACCTGCGGCACCGCCTGTTTGGCTTGCGGCTGCGCAGCGGGCTGCGGCGGAACCGGTTGTTGCGCAACCGGCGGCTGCGAAACCGGTTGCTCCACAACCGGCTTGCCGCACATGAAGGTCAACTCGCGCGGATCCTTCTTCGGTGCGGCGTCGCTCACGCGATCCACTGCTTCGAGCCATGTCACAGGTTGAGTCTTACAGGTCTCCCCCGCCACACGCACGCAACTCTTCGCGCTTTCAAAGAGTCCCTCGCAGTTGACCCGATAAATCGGCGCCTGCTGGTTCGGCACGCTCACTGCGCGAAGCGTATAGGTTGGACCCGACTGCGTGGTACATGCAGCAAGAAATGTCACGAGCGCGCCGAGTAGCAGCACGCGCGGAGACTTGGAAAGAGTGGTGTTCATTTCGGGAATTCAGTCGATTGAAGCGGCGCCCTTGCCGCGTGTTTTTTGCGGACAAGAGCGCGCTTGCTGTTAAGTCAAAACAGACCAGGCTGACGGACGAGACTCACGCCCCACCCGTCATGGCACTTACCACTGGTAGGACGCACCCACACCTACCGTCGTGCCTTGCGAGCTCGTGCCCGCGCCGGCCTTCATCTTCAGGTTCTGGGTGATGCGCGCCGAGACGCCGAGCGCCACAGCCTGCGAACCCTTGTACGAGCCACCGCCGACACCAACCGCGATCGTCTTGCCTTGATCGACGTCCGGAATCATGGTCAGCGCGGTAGCCGCCGCGATACCCGCATACGCATTCCGCGCGACCTGATTCACGCCGTTCTGCACCGCGTTGATCTGCTGGTCGGTATAGTCCTTCGCCGACGTGCCGGCCGGCAGGTTGCCCACCGACGCGCCGATCGCCTCGTTCAACTGGCCGACGTTGACCGCGTCGGTGGTTGCCGTACCTGCTGCGACATGGGCGATCTGACGTTCGTTGCCCGCCGAGCCCACCGACACCGTGTTGTCACGGTCCGCCACCGAGTTCGCACCCAGTGCCACCGAGTTGGCCCCGGTCGCCCGCGCATTCGCACCCATTGCCGTCGAATGCGTGCCGCTGGCGAGCGCGGCTTCCGTGTCACGGTTGCCGTCTGCTGCGAACATCGGATTGCCGCCCGAGATAGCGAGATTCTTAACGGAGGAGATCGCCGCATTCATCTGGCTGACGTTGACCGCATCGTCACCGGCCGAGCCTGCCGCCACGTTGCGGATCGTCGTGCCGCCTGCCACACCGTTACCCATGGTGACGGTGTTGTAGTTGGCCGAACCGTCCGCGTTGTGGTCATACGTGACGGCGGCGTTGGTCGTGCCATCCGTATTGATCACGCCCGACGCCTTCAACTGCGCGACGTTCACTGCATCCGTGTCCGCCGTACCGGCCGCCACATTGGTGATCTGGCGCTCCGCACCGGCCGCGCCCACCGACACCGTGTTGGCACGGTCAGCCACCGAATTCGAACCCAATGCAACCGAGTTCGCCGCCTGCGACCGGGCGTTACCGCCGATCGCCACCGACTCCGCGCCTGTCGCCTGCGAATCAGCCAAACCCGAGTTGGCGTGGAAGTACATGACGCCGCTACCGGTGCTGATGTTGTTCAGCGTGTTGTTGATATTGGTGATGTCAGTCGAGTTCTGCGCCACGCGGCCGTCAAGGTTGGTAATCGCGTCACCCACGTTGTTGACAGTCGTGCCATTCACCACATACGACGGAGCTGTAACCGAACCATCCGGGTTCACGGAGGAACCGCCGCCCATCGCATCCGCCGTCGAACTGGCCAGTGCGTACAGTTGCGAACCGCTCACGGCGTCCACGCTCTTCGCGTTCACGTCGCCTGCCGACACGCCCGTCAGTTTGCGCACACCCGCCGTGCCCGTGAAGTCCACCACCGTACCGTTGGTGTCCTTCGCGACTGTGATGTTGCGCGTCGTCGCATCCTGCTTCACCAGGCCCACCCCACCATTGTTGACAGTGTTGGTCAGGTTGGTGATGTCGGTAGAGTTCTGCGTCACCTGCTGGTTGGTTGCATACAGTTCGCTGCCATTGACCGCATCCGTGCTCGTCGCGCTCACGCGGCCAGCCGCCACGTTCGTGATCGTGCGCTCACTACCCGCTGCGCCCACGCTCACGGTGCTCGACGCAGCCGTGCCAGCAAACGTGTAGGTGATACCGCCGATCATCGTGCCGGAAGTCGCCACCGCCGTTGTCGTCATGGAACCCGCGCCCAGTGCAACCGCGCCGGCGTTGGACGCTTTCGCACCGTTACCCAGTGCGACTGCATTGGTGGCGCTTGCCACTGCTGCCGGACCTGCCGCCAGGCTGTCCGTCGCCGTTGCTGAGGAATCGGCAAGCGTCGAGTTGGCGTGGAAGTACTTGATGCCACCGCCACCGTTGGTGATGTTGTTGACCACGTTGCTGATGTTGGTGACGTTGCCAGCAATGTTGCTGACGTTGTTGCTCAGGCTGTTCACGTTGTTGTTGACCGTGTTGACCTTTGCGTCTTCTGACATCAACTGGCTTACGTTGACCGCGTCCGTAGCGGCCGAGCCCGCTGCAACATTCGTGATGCGACGTTCCTTGCCTGCCGAGCCTACCGACACTTCACCACCCGTTGCCATAGCTGCCGAGATTGGCGTGCCGCCGAGCGGGGTGAAACCGGCCGTCGTCAGCGTCGTCGAGTTCGCCACCGAGTTCGAGCCCAGTGCTACCGAGTTGGCTGTCGTTGCCTGAGCATTGCCACCGATCGCCACCGCATCCGTGCCCGTCGCGGACGAGTCGGCCAGCGTCGAGTTCGCGTGGAAGTACTTGATGCCATCGCCACCGTTGGTGATGTTGTTCACCACGTTGCTGATGTTGGTGACATCGCCAGCGATGTTGTTGACCGTACCCGTAACATTCGCCACGTTCTGGTTCGTCGCGTACAGCTGAGAACCGTTCACCGCGTCCGTGCTCGTCGCACCCAGGTCGCCAGCCTTCAGGTTCGTGATCTTCGTACCCGATGCTCCGCCCAGCGTCACCACATCGTGTGCCGACGAGTCGTACATCACCGCATCGCCCATCTGGCCGTTGATGTTCGTGACCTGCGTGCTGAGGTTGGTGATGTCGCTCGCGTTCTGGTTGACCTTTGCGTCTTCCGACATCAACTGGCTTACGTTGACCGCGTCCGTAGCGGCCGAGCCCGCTGCAACATTCGTGATGCGACGTTCCTTGTCCGCTGAGCCCACCGACACTTCGCCATTGGTCACCGAGGCCATGCCCGACAACGTGCCGCTGCCCGGGTTGTAACCTGCTGCCGACAGGTTTGCCATCGTCGTCGAACCCGAGCCCAGTGCCACCGAGTTGGCTGTCGTTGCCTGAGCATTGCCACCGATTGCCACCGCTTCCGTGCCCGTTGCCGACGAGTCCGCCAGTGTCGAGTTCGCATGGAAGTACTTGATGCCTCCACCACCGTTGGTGATGTTGTTCACCACGTTGCTGATGTTGGTGACTGTACCGATGACATTCGCCACGTTCTGGTTCGTCGCATACAGCTGTGAACCATTCACCGCATCCGTGCTCGTCGCACTCAGGTCGCCGGCCTTAAGGTTCGTGATCTTCGTGCCCGAAGTTCCGCCCAGCGTCACCACATCGTGCGCCGACGAGTCGTACATCACCGCATCGCCCATCTGGCCGTTGATGTTCGTGACCTGCGTGCTGAGGTTGGTGATGTCGCTCGCGTTCTGGTTGACCTTTGCGTCTTCCGACATCAACTGGCTTACGTTGACCGCGTCCGTAGCGGCCGAGCCCGCTGCAACATTCGTGATGCGACGTTCCTTGTCCGCTGAGCCCACCGACACTTCGCCATTGGTCACCGAGGCCATGCCCGACAACGTGCCGCTGCCCGGGTTGTAACCTGCTGCCGACAGGTTTGCCATCGTCGTCGAACCCGAGCCCAGTGCCACCGAGTTGGCTGTCGTTGCCTGAGCATTGCCACCGATTGCCACCGCTTCCGTGCCCGTCGCCGACGAGTCCGCCAGTGTCGAGTTCGCATGGAAGTACTTGATGCCTCCACCACCGTTGGTGATGTTGTTCACCACGTTGCTGATGTTGGTGACGTTGCCAGCAATGTTGCTGACGTTGTTGCTCAGGCTGTTCACGTTGTTGTTGACCGTGTTGACCTTTGCGTCTTCTGACATCAACTGGCTCACGTTGACCGCGTCCGTGGTGTTCAGACCTGCGGCTAGGTTGGTGATGCGACGTTCCTTGGCCGCTGTGCCCACCGACACTTCACCACCGGCTGCCGTAGCTGCCGAGATTGCCGTGCCGCCGAGCGGCGTGAAGCCGGCCGTCGTCAGCGTCGTCGAGTTCGCCACCGAGTTCGAGCCCAGGGCTACCGAGTTGGCTGTCGTTGCCTGAGCATTGCCACCGATTGCCACCGCATCCGTGCCCGTCGCGGACGAGTCGGCCAGCGTCGAGTTCGCGTGGAAGTACTTGATGCCATCGCCACCGTTGGTGATGTTGTTCACCACGTTGCTGATGTTGGTGACATCGCCAGCGATGTTGTTGACCGTACCCGTAACATTCGCCACGTTCTGGTTCGTCGCGTACAGCTGAGAACCGTTCACCGCGTCCGTGCTCGTCGCGCTCAAGTCGCCAGCCGACAGGCCCGTCAGCTTGCGCGTGCCCGCTGTGCCCGTGAAGTCCACCACCGTGCCGTCGGAATCCTTCGCCACCGTGATGTTGCGTGACACTGCATCCTGTTGCACCAGACCCACCTCACCGTTGTCGATGTTGTTGGTCAAAGTCGTGATGTCCGTCGTGTTCTGCGTGACGCGGCCGTCGATGTTGGTGACCTGCGTGTTGAGGTTGGTAATGTCGCTCGTGTTCTGGCTGACCTTTGCGTCTTCCGACATCAACTGGCTTACGTTGACCGCGTCCGTAGCGGCCGAGCCCGCTGCAACGTTCGTGATGCGACGTTCCTTGCCCGCTGAGCCCACCGACACTTCGCCATTGGTCACCGAGGCCATGCCCGACAGCGTGCCGCTACCCGGGTTGTAACCTGCTGCCGAAAGGTTTGCCGTCGTCGTCGCACCCGAACCCAGGGCTATCGAGTTCGCCGCCGTCGCCTGCGCATTGCCACCGATTGCCACCGCATCCGTGCCCGTCGCCGACGAGTCCGCCAGTGTCGAGTTCGCGTGGAAGTACTTGATGCCATCGCTACCGTTGGTGATGTTGTTCACCACGTTGCTGATGTTGGTGACATCGCCAGCGATGTTGTTGACCGTACCCGTAACATTCGCCACGTTCTGGTTCGTCGCGTACAGCTGAGAACCGTTCACCGCGTCCGTGCTCGTCGTACTCAGGTCGCCAGCCTTAAGGTTCGTGATCTTCGTGCCCGAAGTTCCGCCCAGCGTCACCACATCGTGCGCCGACGAGTCGTACATCACCGCATCGCCCATCTGGCCGTAGATATTCGTGACCTGCGTGCTGAGGTTGGTGATGTCGCTCGTGTTCTGGCTGACCTTTGCGTCTTCCGACATCAACTGGCTCACGTTCACCGCGTCCGTGGCATTGAGACCTGCGGCCACGTTCGTGATACGACGCTCTGCACCTGCCGAGCCCACCGACACTTCACCACCCGTTGCCGTAGCTGCCGAGATTGCCGTGCCGCCGAGCGGCGTGAAGCCGGCCGTCGTCAGCGTCGTCGAGTTCGCCACCGAGTTCGAACCCAGTGCTACCGAGTTGGTGGTCGTTGCCTGCGCATTGCCACCGATCGCCACCGCATCCGTGCCCGTCGCGGACGAGTCCGCCAGCGTCGAGTTCGCGTGGAAATACTTGATGCCGTCACCACCGTTGGTGATGTTGTTGACTACGTTGCTGATGTTGGTGACGTTGCCAGCAATGTTGCTGACGTTGTTGCTCAGGCTGTTCACGTTGTTGTTGACCGTGTTGACCTTTGCGTCTTCTGACATCAACTGGCTTACGTTGACCGCGTCCGTAGCGGCCGAGCCCGCTGCAACATTCGTGATGCGACGTTCCTTGCCTGCCGAGCCTACCGACACTTCACCACCCGTTGCCATAGCTGCCGAGATTGGCGTGCCGCCGAGCGGGGTGAAACCGGCCGTCGTCAGTGATGTCGAGTTCGCCACCGAGTTCGAGCCCAGTGCTACCGAGTTGGCTGTCGTTGCCTGAGCATTGCCACCGATCGCCACCGCATCCGTGCCCGTCGCCGACGAGTCCGCCAGTGTCGAGTTCGCGTGGAAGTACTTGATGCCATCGCTACCGTTGGTGATGTTGTTCACCACGTTGCTGATGTTGGTGACATCGCCAGCGATGTTGTTGACCGTACCCGTAACATTCGCCACGTTCTGGTTCGTCGCGTACAGCTGAGAACCGTTCACCGCGTCCGTGCTCGTCGTACTCAGGTCGCCAGCCTTAAGGTTCGTGATCTTCGTGCCCGAAGTTCCGCCCAGCGTCACCACATCGTGCGCCGACGAGTCGTACATCACCGCATCGCCCATCTGGCCGTAGATATTCGTGACCTGCGTGCTGAGGTTGGTGATGTCGCTCGTGTTCTGGCTGACCTTTGCGTCTTCCGACATCAACTGGCTCACGTTCACCGCGTCCGTGGCATTGAGACCTGCGGCCACGTTCGTGATACGACGCTCTGCACCTGCCGAGCCCACCGACACTTCACCACCCGTTGCCGTAGCTGCCGAGATTGCCGTGCCGCCGAGCGGCGTGAAGCCGGCCGTCGTCAGCGTCGTCGAGTTCGCCACCGAGTTCGAACCCAGTGCTACCGAGTTGGTGGTCGTTGCCTGCGCATTGCCACCGATCGCCACCGCATCCGTGCCCGTCGCGGACGAGTCCGCCAGCGTCGAGTTCGCGTGGAAATACTTGATGCCGTCACCACCGTTGGTGATGTTGTTGACTACGTTGCTGATGTTGGTGACATCGCCAGCGATGTTGTTGACCGTACCCGTAACATTCGCCACGTTCTGGTTCGTCGCGTACAGCTGAGAACCGTTCACCGCGTCTTTGCTCGTCGCACCCAGGTCGCCAGCCTTCAGGTTCGTGATCTTCGTACCCGATGCTCCGCCCAACGTCACCACATCGTGTGCCGACGAGTCGTACATCACCGCATCGCCCATCTGGCCGTTGATGTTCGTGACCTGCGTGCTGAGGTTGGTAATGTCGCTCGTGTTCTGGCTGACCTTTGCGTCTTCCGACATCAACTGGCTTACGTTGACCGCGTCCGTGGCATTGAGACCTGCGGCCACGTTCGTGATACGACGTTCCTTGGCCGCTGTGCCCACCGACACTTCACCACCGGCTGCCGTAGCTGCCGAGATTGCCGTGCCGCCGAGCGGCGTGAAGCCGGCCGTCGTCAGTGATGTCGAGTTGGCCACTGAGTTCGAGCCCAGCGCCACCGAGTTGGCTGTCGTTGCCTGAGCATTGCCACCGATTGCCACCGCATCCGTGCCCATCGCGAACGAGTCCGCCAGTGTCGAGTTCGCGTGGAAGTACTTGATGCCGTCGCCACCGTTGGTGATGTTGTTCACCACGTTGCTGATGTTGGTGACTGTACCGATGGCATTCGCCACGTTCTGGTTCGTCGCGTACAGTTGCGAACCGTTCACCGCATCCGTGCTGGTCGCGCCTAAATCGCCCGCATTCAGGTTCGTGATCTTGGTGGTGCCGCTTGCACCGTGCAGCGTGATCGTGTCTTTTGTGCCGTCGTCATAGGCCACTGCGTCGGCAGTGCTGCCGATGATGGCCGATTGCAACTGGCTCACGTTCACCGCATCCGTGGCTGCCGAACCGGCCGCGACGTTCGTGATGCGACGTTCCTTGCCCGCTGAGCCCACCGACACTTCACCAGCCGGCGTCACGCCCGACACTTTGCCCGTACCCGGGTTGTATGCCGCGGCCGAAAGGTTTGCCGTCGTCGTCGAACCCGAGCCCAGTGCAACAGAGTTGGCCGCCGTCGCCTGCGCATTGCCACCGATTGCCACCGCGTCCGTGCCCGTCGCCGACGAGTCCGCCAGCGTCGAGTTCGCGTGGAAGTACTTGATGCCGTCGCCACCGTTGGTGATGTTGTTCACCACGTTGCTGATGTTCGTGACGTTGCCCGCGATGTTGGTGACGTTGCTGCTTAGGTTGTTCACGTCGTTGTTGATCGTGTTCACCTTTGCGTCTTCCGACTGCAACTGGCTCACGTTCACCGCATCCGTTGCAGCCACGCCCGCCGCCACATTCGTGACACGACGTTCCTTGCCTACCGAACCCATCGACACTTCACCATTGGCTGTCGATGCCGTACCCGACAGCGTCCCGCTGCCCGGGTTGTAACCCGCTGCCGAAAGGTTTGCCGTCGTCGTCGAGTTCGCACCGAGCGCGACCGAATTGCCCGCCGAGGCCGTTGCGTTACCGCCAATCGCCACTGCGTCCGTCCCCGTCGCCGACGAATCCGCCAGGGTAGAGTTCGCATGGAAGTACTTCACACCACCACCGTTGGTGATGTTGTTCACCGTGTTGCTGATGTTGGTGACATTGCCTGCGATGTTCGTGACGCTGGTGCTCAGGTTGTTCACGTTGTTATTGATCGTGTTGACCTTCGCGTCTTCCGACTGCAACTGGCTCACGTTCACCGCGTCCGTGGCCGCCGAACCCGCCGCGACGTTCGTGATACGACGTTCCGTGCCCGATGCCCCCACCGACACTTCGCCATTAGCGGTCGATGCGGAGCCCGACAGCGTTCCGCTGCCCGGGTTGTAACCCGCGGCCGACAGATTCGCCGTCGTCGTCGAATTCTTGCCCAAGGCTACCGAATTCGCTGCAGACGCGGTGGCTGCATTGCCAAGCGACACCGAGCCCGTACCGGACGCATTGCTATCGCGGCCGATTGAGACCGAATTGTCGCCGCCTGCCGCAGCGTGATATCCCATCGCCGCACTGACGTTGTTTGCGGTTGCGCCATCGCCGATTGCAACGGCCGAACCCGAGCTCGCACCAGTCGTCATGGCGTTCGAACCAATGGCGATTGAATTGCCAGCTGCCGCCGTTGCCCCGGTGCCGATTGCAACGGCGTTAGTGCCCGACGCCGTCGAATCGGCTCCGGTCGAGTTCACGTGGAAATACTTGATCCCCGCACCGTTGTTGATGTTGTTGACCGACGTATTGAGTTTGCCCAGCGCCGTATCCACCGTGCTGAAAGCGGAGCCGACATTGGTCGCCGCGCCCGTCGTGCCCGCGATCGCATTCGCGTTCGTCAGCGCGTAGCTCGGAGCGCTGATCGCACCAGTCGTGCTGTTGTAGGCCGCGCCGCCGCCCAAAGCTGCCGCCGTGGTCGTGCCTTGCTGGTCGACCTTGCCGTCTTCCGACTGCAACTGGCTCACGTTCACTGCGTCCGTCGCCGCTGACCCGGCCGCCACATTCGTGACACGACGCTCCTTGCCTGCCGAACCCACCGACACTTCGCCGTTGGCTGTCGATGCCGTGCCCGACAGCGTGCCCGTGCCCGGGTTGTAACCCGCGGCCGACAGGTTGGCCGTCGTCGTCGAATTCGCACCCAGCGCTACCGAGTTCGCTACCGACGCAGTTGCGTTACCACCAATCGCCACTGCGTCCGTCCCCGTCGCCGACGCATCCGCCAGCGTAGAGTTCGCATGGAAGTACTTCACACCTCCGCCGTTGGTGATGTTGTTCACCGTGTTGCTGATGTTGGTGACATTGCCCGCGATGTTCGTGACGTTGGCAGACAGGTTGCTGACGTTACTGCTCAGGTTGTTCACGTTGTTGTTGATCGTGTTCACCTTTGCGTCTTCCGACTGCAACTGGCTCACGTTCACCGCATCCGTTGCGGCCGAACCGGCTGCCACGTTCGTGACACGACGCTCCTTGCCTGCCGAACCCATCGACACTTCGCCATTGGCTGTCGATGCCGTGCCCGACAGCGTGCCGCTGCCCGGGTTGTAACCCGCGGCTGACAGGTTCGCAGTCGTCGTAGAAGCATTTCCCAGCGCCACCGAATTGGTCGCGGAGGCTACGGCGTTCGTGCCAACGGCTGTCGAATTCGCACCGGACACGTTGGCCCCGCCACCAATTGCCGTGCCAAGCGCAACAGAAACATTCGCGTTGGTGCCGATCGCCACGCCCCAGCTCGATAGCGAAGTATTGGCACCATTACCGAGGGAAACGGACTTGTCCGCCGCCTTCGAATCACCGCCAATGGCAATCGAATTATTCGCGCCAGTGACGTTCTGCGCGTTGTTGCCAATCGCAATACTGGCCGCGCCCACTGCTGTCGCGCCGTCACCCATCGCGACGGAGGAACCGCCAAGCGACGACGCCTTGTCACCCACCGCGACCGAGTTCGCCCCCGTCGCCGACGAATCCGCCAGCGTAGAGTTCGCATGGAAGTACTTCACGCCACCACCGTTGGTGATGTTGTTCACCGTGTTGCTGATGTTGGTGACGTTGCCAGCGATGTTGCTGACGTTGCTGCTCAGGTTGTTCACGTTGTTGTTGATCGTGTTCACCTTCGCATCTTCCGACTGCAACTGGCTCACGTTCACCGCATCCGTTGCCGCTGAACCGGCTGCCACGTTCGTGACACGACGCTCCTTGCCTGCCGAACCCATCGACACTTCACCATTGGCTGTCGATGCCGTACCCGACAGCGTGCCCGTGCCCGGGTTGTAACCCGCGGCCGACAGGTTCGCCGTCGTCGTCGAATTCGCACCCAGCGCCACGCTGGAGGTCGTGCTGGCAACCGCGCCCTGGCCCAGCGCGAGGCTGCCGCTGCCATTGGCTTGCGCACTGTCGCCTACCGCAACGCCACCGGCGTTGGCTGTCGCCGACGCGTTATTGCCCACCACCGTGTTGTTACTATGGCTGCTGGACGCGCCAGTCCCGATAACCGTCGAGTTGTTGCCGTACGACGTCGCTGCGTCGCCAATCACGATGGCACCCGCTCCCGTCACGGCCGGGTTTCCACCGTTTGACTGGATGTTGGCATTGCGTCCGATTACGATCGCACCTGCGCCAGCATTATTGATCGCGGCGTTCTCACCAACAGCAATGTTCCCCTCTCCCATCGTGCCCGTGCCGCTGAGCGCGTTGCTGCCCATTGCAATGCTGCTCACACCTTTCGCCGTTGCATTCCCGCCAATCGCAATCGCGTCCGTCCCCGTCGCCGACGAATCCGCCAGTGTCGAGTTCGCGTGGAAATACTTCACACCACCACCGTTGGTGATGTTGTTCACCGTGTTGCTGATGTTGGTGACGTTGCCCGCGATGTTCGTGACGCTGGTGCTCAGGTTGTTCACGTTGTTATTGATCGTGTTGACCTTCGCGTCTTCCGACTGCAACTGGCTCACGTTCACCGCGTCCGTGGCCGCCGAACCCGCCGCGACGTTCGTGATACGACGTTCCGTGCCCGATGCCCCCACCGACACTTCGCCATTAGCGGTCGATGCGGAGCCCGACAGCGTTCCGCTGCCCGGGTTGTAACCCGCGGCCGACAGATTCGCCGTCGTCGTCGAATTCTTGCCCAAGGCTACCGAATTCGCTGCAGACGCGGTGGCTGCATTGCCAAGCGACACCGAGCCCGTACCGGACGCATTGCTATCGCGGCCGATTGAGACCGAATTGTCGCCGCCTGCCGCAGCGTGATATCCCATCGCCGCACTGACGTTGTTTGCGGTTGCGCCATCGCCGATTGCAACGGCCGAACCCGAGCTCGCACCAGTCGTCATGGCGTTCGAACCAATGGCGATTGAATTGCCAGCTGCCGCCGTTGCCCCGGTGCCGATTGCAACGGCGTTAGTGCCCGACGCCGTCGAATCGGCTCCGGTCGAGTTCACGTGGAAATACTTGATCCCCGCACCGTTGTTGATGTTGTTGACCGACGTATTGAGTTTGCCCAGCGCCGTATCCACCGTGCTGAAAGCGGAGCCGACATTGGTCGCCGCGCCCGTCGTACCCGCGATCGAGTTCGCGTTCGTCAGTGCGTAGCTTGGCGCGCTGATCGCACCCGTCGTGCTGTTGTAGGCTGCGCCGCCGCCCAATGCTGCCGCCGTCGTCGTGCCTTGCTGGTCGACCTTGCCGTCTTCCGATTGCAACTGGCTCACGTTCACTGCATCCGTCGCCGCTGACCCGGCCGCCACATTCGTGACACGACGCTCCTTGCCTGCCGAGCCCACCGACACTTCGCCGTTGGTCGCGGAAGCCGTGCCCGACAGCGTGCCGCTGCCCGGGTTGTAACCCGCTGACGAGAGATTCGCAGACGTCGTTGACTTATATCCCAGCGCAACTGAACCCGTAGTCGACGCGTTCGCGCCCTCGCCAATGGCAGTCGAGTTGGTTGCGGAGGCGTTCGTGAACGCACCGACTACAGTGGATTGAGCTCCGGTCGCATTTGATTGCGATCCCACCACCGTCGAGTAAGTACCCGACGCAATCGCAAGCTCGCCGATGGCGGTCGTTGCCCAGTCCGTCGCTTGTGCCTTGGTACCCAGCGCAGTTGCCTGCGAGATGCTGTTGTCGGACCGACCAGCAACTGATTGATAGCCGATTGCGACGTTTGCGCCGGAACTGATGTTATTGGCGCCCCACGCATTTGCTCCTCCGCCAATCGCGATAGCACCGGGCGAATTGCTTGCTGGGGAAGCAATCGTCGTCGCATTACTCCCAAGTGCGACGTCCCAGCCTCCGCCGGTCGTTGCGCCGGCGCCTATCGCTTCCGAAGTTGAACCTCCATTAGCGATGCCACCGTCAAGCGCTCCGGCGTTCGCCTGCAGTGACGCAAGGCCCCCTACCCCAGCTGCCAGCAGCACCGCCAAACTTGCTCTCGTGCTTTTGCTCTTCTTCCCCCGCGCCTTCGCCACTTCCGAGACCGCGACATACGTCCCGGTCGTTTCATTCCAAACGGTCTTGTACGACTTGTTCACAATCCTGCCTATTTAAGATGAGGTAACCCATTCGGCGCCGCGCTGTCGGCCATGAGGTGGCATCCCAGACATCCAATCGCAATCAACCGATTTTCAAAACAACTGGGAAAATGAGAATTTTCTCTTTAAACTCATTAATGCATGCGGCGATGTCGCAAAGATAGACTCAGTGAAATGCGCATTGAATAGGACTTATCTCAAACAGTTCATCCGAATGCGTGGATGTGCGAATTAACCGACACATCGTGCAGACGTCGCCTCGCATTGCGTCGAATCGCCGCAGCGCAAATGCGACCGAGCCGCGCGCTATTGCGCATCGGTCATGCATCCTTAGGAAGAATGCGAAACTCGAAGGGAGAAGCTGCCACCGCTATTGAATTGAAGTAGCTGCGGAGCTGAGAAATACAGACAGATTGAGAATTTTCTTATTTTTATTCATTCAAAAATAACTAGAATTTTTTCAATTGCACCGAGACAACTGAAATTATTCAAAAAATTTCTCAACAGCAACACTGAAACATCCGAAAGCACCGCACGGCAATACAGGCGTGCCGCACCTGCCAACCAACCAGAAAATCAAATTCAATAAGTACAATGAAAATTATTGATGCCAACGACATGAAGTCCGTTTTCCGTCCCGCGTTCGGCGCTCTTTTACTTTGCTTGACGGCTACGCCCGCATTTGCGGCGGACCCGGATGATGCGACGCTAAAGACATTGGAGCACGCGTGGATCACCGCGACCACCCACACCGACCGCGTTGCGCTCGATAAACTGCTCGACGACTCTTTCGTGGAGACCGCGCCCAATGGCATGCGTCGGAGCAAGTCCGACCTACTGCTGGCGTCGCCGCCGCCGCCAGGTTCGACCCAGACTCTGATCGATATGGATGTGCGCGTGAACGGTGACACGGCCATAGTCACCGGTACCAATCAGTTCAAACGGGACGCGACTGCCCAACCGGTGAACTATTCGTTCACGGATGTGTTCGTCCGCAAACCGGAAGGCTGGCGGGTCATGTCGGCACAAATGGTTCGCCGATGAGAAAGACAGATGGCGGCCTGCTTGCAGACCGCCGTTTTTGACTTGAACGCTATTGAAGTCGCGATTTGCTCGCGCCTCCTTTTACATCTGCTGGACCGGACTGCAAGGGCTATCAGTGAGCCGTCGCAGCAATCACCGCATCTGCCTTCTCGTGTGTCGCCTTACGCGTCGCAACTTCGCACGATTCAGCGTCCGCGCGAGCCTGCGTGGTTTTCTGCCCCGCCTCCGCCAGCAGTTTCGCCGCTGCGCCCGCCGTAATCCGCCGATGCGCAATCCCTCGCGCATCGAGCGCAATCACCTGATACAACTCGCGGTCGTCTTCCACTTCCCGCTCGTACTCCTCGCACGTTTCAACCAGCAGTTCGAGCAGCACTTGCCGGCTGCGTCGTTCGTGGTTCGTCAATGCAGGATTCCTATATATCGAAGTCGCGAGCGTCGCCAAGCGGTTGAGTTGAGTCAACTGCCGTTCACACGAACCGAATGCCGACAGTGCAAGCTTTTCGTACTGCAAGGCATCGACTGGCGGACGTGAGGCGGGTTGGGTGTTCTTTCCGATTTTGCTCATGGTGCGATCTCCCGAAACTTAACTGGATCGCCCGACACTCGCTTGCAAGGAGGGTGAGCGGGCACGTAGCGGGTTAATGGAATGGACGCCCCCTCTCCTGCGGTACGGATATGCCAAAGTAAGGGTCTCAAACGTTAGCGCGAAGGAGAGCATCATGAAGATCGCGACCATTGGCCTTGACCTTGCCAAGAACGTTT
>Ga0255336_100480_pt1 | contig 61046 bp, 55 predicted proteins | sample MeOH1_35cm_T3_17_FD_189102 | JGI IMG/M metagenome (GOLD analysis project Ga0255336, IMG submission 189102) | Sandy soil microbial communities from University of British Columbia, Vancouver, Canada - MeOH1_35cm_T3_179 | ecosystem: Engineered > Artificial ecosystem > Sand microcosm > Unclassified ... | reverse complement strand
GGCCACCATCTACAAGGTGGATACCGATACCATCGCGCAGAAGGTCAAGGCGGAATTTGCAGCCAAGGCAAAGGCAAAGAAAGAGGCCAAGCCAGCCGTCAAGGTGCCGCCCAAAGTTAAGAAAGCGGCATAGAACTGCTGACTTCAGAGGAGGCCGCGAACCTACGGCCTTCTCGCATTTTCGGTCACAGATTGCGGCGCAGGGAGAGACCGCTTCGGTTTCTCCCTTGAACCCTCATCCCGCCTGGCTCCGGCCCCCGCTCGCCGGCTGCGCGGCAGGACGACGTTCCCCCTTCCTGCACTTTTCCCCTTTACTGCCTCCGGCGGTGCGACACTAGAGCTGACCTTAGCAGTACCGGATGCTGGGCAAGGAGGCGGGTAGTGCCGACAGCAGAAGAGCAGTTCCTCGAGACCTTCCGCAGATTCAACAACAACTGGAATCTCGTCCTGTCTTTGCGGCAATTCATCGCAGCGACGGGCAGCATCGCGCCATTGGCAGTTCAGGAATACCACGCGAGCCTCATGGAGGCAGCGGCGACCGAACCCGACTTTAGGCGAATCTTCGGTGATGCCGACAAACCTACCGATCCCGAAGTGTTGTCGTTCCTTCAGACACAGATAACCCAGATGGTGTTGACGAACGCATCGACAGCAATCGATGCCGCCTCCCTCGTCTTTGCGCAATCCATTCTGGACGATGCGGCGTGGTCTTATCTCAAAGTGTGTGCGACAACGGACCCCGCGGCTTGGGAATACATGTTCGAGAACAAACAGGTCAGCATGAAGGATTTCAAGACCAAGACCTTCGAGCAGCTTCGTGCGGACTTTATTGAGGACCGTCTCAAGCAGATCGGGCGCGAATCGCTTCTCGTCAAAATCAATCTCTTGTTCAAGCTATGCACGCCGCCTAAAGACTACGCGCCGATAAACAACTACCAATACAGTGAGGATCGACTCAAGACCATCGACGGCCAGCGGCATCGCGTCATTCACGAGAATGCGGCAGGAACGCCACTCCCGACGCTTGCCGATGATCTCGAATACTTGCAAAAGACCGCGTGGTTCCTAATGGGTCTTGTGAATCAAAAGTACAAACTCCAGATCGACATGAGGCAGTATTTCAACCTCCAGACCGCGACATCACAAGAAGTGACACCGTCGGACTCCTAAGCTATTTCGGTAATGCGCCTACCCAATATAGAGAAGAATCAGTCTTTGTCTTCAGGAATGGGAACTTGTGCAACTGAGGTGAGAGGGTGTCCGATGTGCTCATGCAAAATCGCCCCGACTTTCGTAGCGGTTTTTTCGTCGAGTTGATGGAAGTGATAGAAAACGGAGTCGCCCTTGAATTTGCAGGAGAAAAGCAGCGTGTTCGTTGCATAGGTAATCACGCGCTCGATAGTCACTTCGTCCGTCGAGATAGGAAACGTGCTTCCCGGCTTCGTCGCGCCGCCTGGCTGTGGAGCCCAACCGGGGAGGTCCATTACACGCTTCGGCAGCATGTCAGTTGCCCTGTAATGTAAGCTTGGGATTTGCGTCGGCAATATCAGTCCAGATGCTCTCGCGCTTCGCCTTGAACTTGAAGCCTAGAGGATTGAGCGAAAAGGCGCCTTCGAAGACATCGTATTTGTCAGCGATGATGAGGACCGCTACAACGAACGCGAAGAGGATCAGCGCAAGCTGGCCGTGAGAGAGATTCTTCATAAAACCTCCATGTGGGACGGCACCATTGTACCTTGCTGGCTCTCGGGTCTATTCGCCGCAGCCGTCGCTATGCGAGACTTTGGCTTTATGTTTCTTGCGATGATTGCTATGGTCTTCATTCGCCACGTTTGCCAGATGCTCAGCGATTACTGCGGCTTCATTGAACGGCTGTCTGGCTGTATCGTACTTGCGATTGAAGTAGCGTCCGAGGTTGATCAAAACCAGAGCGACACCATGGATTGCATTGTTGGTTCCGAACAGCATCCGGAGGGGATGCTCTTTCTTGCCGTGTAGTAGCCAATTGGCATGTCTGTGTAGAGTTTTGTACGTGGTGTGGACGTAACCGCTGCCTGTGACATAGATGTTAGCCATTAGCATAGCCAAATCATCGCCGCCTACAGCCTTGTCCACACTAACAGCTCTCTTAAACAGGTTTTTCTTGCTCCAGTCTCGCGAGCCTAGAGGAAGATTTGACGCTGCACTTGCGTCAGTTGCAAACTTCGTCGTTCTCTCTGCGAGTTCCTTTGGAATCCTTAGCCTTCCGCCCGACGCCCGCTCCAAATCTGTCATAGCTGTGTGGTTATTGATTGGGTCAAAGTGGAGGTACTTCCACACTTCATCATCGCTTGCTTGCTGCAGGTAACATGCATTCACCACCAGCTCCAGCATTGATCGAAGAAGAACCTGCATCTCGTCAATTGCGTCGAGAGACCTGATTTGTAGAATCACGCGGGCGAGTTCATTGAGCTTGGAAACCGATGAAGAGAGGATAAGAGACCTCTCCGTTACGTTGGGCTCGCGATTCTTTATGTCATTTGCTTGATCGGTGACAACCTGCCTCAGCCTGTTAACAAGGGCAACCAGTTCCTTCTGGCATTCCTTTTGAACATCGAGTTCCTCTGTCATGCTTTACCGCCCCTGCGAGTCTAAGATAGTGAATCTATGCGGGGCCAACTAAGGATCTTGCGCCGTGAGGGCGGAGGATGGTGACGCGACTCCTCGCGCGAGTCAGTCCGACACGCAATAGCCTTCTGCTGCGTTCGTATGGGTACACTTCTTTTCTCTCATCGAAGAACTGCGATTTAAATGCCCCCTCAATCAGCACAACACCGTCAAATTCTTTGCCTTTGGACTTGTGAATGTTCATCAGAATGCAACCGCGCGGATCGCGTTCGACGGCGATCAGCTTCTCTTGTTCGAGAATGCCTTGGACAAGATCGCTGACGCCCTCATAGTTGCCGCTGGCAAGCCACTTGTTCAACAGGCCACTTGCCAGTGCATCGGTCGCTCTGAACAGCCGGACAAGTCTCACCTCACGGAACAATTCACCTAAAGCGGAAATATCTTGTAGGACGCGGCGCGCGCTCTTCCAATCAACAACGGGATCTCCAACCAGCTGAAGGCCTCTTTGGTGCAACGCCAGCATCTCTTTCGCGGCATTGATGCGGGGCTTCTCCTCACCGGCCACTTTCGCCGCCGCGGCCTCATATTTCTGTGCAACCTCGGCCGCAGTCTTCGTGGGTTCTTCTGCGTTCTTCAGTTTGTAATAAGCCGCGATGCAGCGAAGGGTTTTCGAGACCGACTTCTGCGATGGCTGCGTCGGCCATTCCAGGATGGATGCCACGACGATCGCGGCAGCCGCGGACAACTCCGCATCCCAGACAACATCGTGCTCGATGACAGGCAAATCCCGTCCGTTGTAGGAATGAGGCTCCGAAAGAATCATCGAAATGTCAGAAACCAGCGCGTTGCTGCGTGAAAGGACTGCAATGCTCGGATTCTGTACACCCAATTTCCGAAGCTCAGAAAACGTGAAGACCACGCAAGCATGCACGGTTGAGGCAAATGCGCGCGGCCAGTAGCGGACTTGCGTGATGTCTTCTGTCTCGGGAAGGGGCGTCTGATTGTGCAGCACCGCATTCGCGAACTTTAGAATCCCTGCATTGGGACTTCGATGATTCTCGCCTCCGAGATCGAACTCGCGAGGCGCGAGCGCTGTACGCAGCCCATCGACGCGCAGCGGATCGATATCGTCCCTGTAATCGAAGATTCTCTGATCGGGGTCGGCGAGACAGAAGATGTCCGCCACCTTGGACAACTGCGCGACGATGCGCCACTGGTTGTCATCCGTGTCCTGGAATTCATCGACAATGATCATCGGAAAGCTGTCGCCGATCAGGTTTCGTAGTGCTGTGCATCTCTCTAACAGCTCTGCTGTACCGTGCGCGAACAGATCGAAACAGTAGACTCCTGCTTCCTTTGCCTGTCTCTGCCGTTCTACCTCCCAATCTCCATCAAAGGCAGCTTTCTGTAGCCGCTCGTCGCCGGGATACAGGAAACGAACTGGACGTCCTACCAACAGTCGCCCGTGGGCACGCAGGATATCCATACAGAAGGAGTGATAGGTCTGGACTGTTACGGCGCGTCTCTCTGCTGGCTTCAGAATTTCCTTGCAACGAAGCAACACCTGGCGGATTGCAGCTCGCGAGAAACTCAGGAAGAGGATCTCCTGGCCCGGCTTCAGTGTGGGGAAACGCTTTTGTGCTTTGAACAACGCAACTGTCGTCTTACCAGACCCCGGCCCTCCGAGGACGAGAAGGTGACCCGGCTCCGCGATGATCGCTTTGCGTTTATCACACAGCTGAAAGTTCATTCTGCGGCAGGCTCCGGCGTAAGCAGTGCGGGCGCTGCAATTTCTTCGGGAACCGCTTGGAGTTCCTTGTGGATCGTCGTGAGGATGTCACGGATAGTCTTGGGCAATTCGTCTGCGGTCTTGCACTGGCCAATCAAAAGCGCGGCGTACCCATATGCATCGCCCTTTCTGGCCTTCAGCACTTTGAGTGCAAGCGCCAGGACGGTGTCGTCGGTCATTGCAGCGTCATACTTTGGTTCGTTCGGGTAGTCGGCCTTGTCTTTCGCTGTATCGAGGAAGCGGCGGACAACAGCAATCGGCATTTCATCCAGAAGAAGGGCTTCAATTCCTTTTTGCGGAGACTCCCAATATTGCGTATAGCTAGCAAGGTTCTTCGTAGCCTCCTCTGTGAGCGCAGCGTTGGGCTGATCGTAGAAGCCGAATGACAGTTTGCCCAGTGCGGAGAATGTGGGGCCGTAGCGAGGAACCGCACCATCGCCTCCAGCGTTGAAGACTGTTACGCCCGCCAAATCCAGATGCATGTAATCCTCAGGCGGCAGCTTCTCTTCGAGGACCGTGGAGGCAATGGGAAACAGCGAGGCCTCGGTTGAACCTTCCACTACCAGGACCGCACGGCTCAGAATCGCCTCGGCGAACTGACGCCGTTCGACGCGGAAACTCTTCGGCTTGATCGCCGTGTGATCGATTGGTTTTCCTGTCAGTTGGCCGTCATGGTCACGGTCAAGAATCACAATTTGCGTAGGCTCGAACTGCTCAATGACGTAGGGAGAGTGGGAGGTGACGATAGATTGTCCCATCTCCGCCAATACAAAACGGGTCACTCTTCGCTGCGTGTGAGGTGGTAAAGCAATCTCAGGCTCTTCCATAGCGAAAATGACGGACTGCTTATCCTTCAATTCCGCAATGAAGGTGAGTAAAGCGAAGACGAGAAGATTTATGGAACCAGTGCCGAGACGCCCAAACGGGACAAGATGCTTGCCCGGCTGAGCGGCAATGAACAAGCGGACAACTTCGCGCACATGCTCACGCGTGAGATCGGATGCGAAGAAGCCGGTTGATTCGTCGCCGGCTGCGAGATTCACGAAACGTCCCATGCGGGCACGAATCTCTTCACGAATCTGTTTGAGCTGTGCGATGTCTCCGATTGCTGGGTCAAGGGCCTGGAGCCGCCCGAGGGTGTCTTGCCACATCTCGACCGAGCCTGAGCCGCCAAGCCGCAACACGCTGTCCAGAAGGGAACCTCTCTGAAGGCTTAGCGCTCGGGAGCCCGTCCGCAACGTTCGCAGAAAGACGAAGCCGCAAAGTCGCTTGTGACCGCGATTGAATGGCGCGCGACCTTGGCCTAATCTGCTTTCCACTTCATCATCCAGGGCATCTGCTTCGCCCAGGGGATGATCGAAAAAGGTGTTGCCAACAAAATCGTCCTCATCTTTGTCATATCTTCCAATGAAGACCAGCGGTAGAGCCCAAATCATGCCTTCGCCATCGGCCTTGTCAACTGCTTCAGCAGCTTCATCGAGGAATGCGCACTTTTTGTCGTCCCAACGGCGAGCGTGTCCACGGAATCGGCGCTGGGCTTCCTCGGAGAGATCAACGAGTATTGCTTCAATGCGAATCTCAATCGGATTACCATCGTTGTCCAGGTAACGGCCGCAGTAAAAGTCATGCTCATCGACGACCGGACGTCGGAATAGTCTCTCCGGGCCGAGAACCAGATCGAGCGCTTCGCAGATTGTTGACTTGCCGATGTTGTTGCCACCGACAAGCAATGTATGCCCGCTGAAGTCAACGGTTCCTTCGGCAACGCCACGGAAGTGGGAGATCTTCAACCGTCGTACACGCATACAAACTGACTCCGCATAGGGTTTGTTGGTCGGATAATGATAGCGACAAATTCTTCAACATCGAACAATGCTCGTGACGTTCGGGAGTCAGATTGCGGGACGAGCAATAGCGAACTAAAGGGGACAACTGCCACACTGTCGAGAGTGAATTCTGAGAAATCGGTCCGGTGAGAGGGGATGTGGACACCAAACTCTGCTACACTAGGTTCATCGCTGGTTGAGGCGGTTTTGGTGTCCAGTTTGGTGTCCACTTGGTGTCCAAAAAGACCCGAAATCTGGTCCAAACCAGCGAAAAGGTAGAAACAGAGCGAAATTTGCGAAAGCTGCGAAATGCCTGATTCTATGTGACTTAATTCCATCTTGTTGAAAAACAAGCTGGGGACGTAGCTCAGTTGGTCAGAGCGCTGCCCTGTCACGGCAGAGGTCGCGGGTTCGAGCCCCGTCGTCCCCGCCATACAAAACAAAGAACTTAGTTCTGTATGGCCGACCAAGTGACAGACAAATCAGGACACAATAAGGGCACACTAAGCTTTCTAGGCTTGAGTCCCTGTATGTGCGCTCTTCCCTGATGTGCCCACATTTGCGCCCATGTTGGGCACAATCATCTGAACAACCTTGCTCTGTGCAGCGCGCTTATGCGAGTTCACGGCCTGCGTGTATACGTCGAGCGTGATCCTGCTGTTTGCGTGACGTAAGAGCTCCTGAACGGTCTTCACATCTTCTCCGTTCGCCTTCAGCAACGTGCCGAAGGAATGTCGGAAGGTGTGCCAGCCGATGTTCTTGGTGATGCCAACAGCTTTCGCCGCTGGCTTGATGTAGCGCTTGAGGAGATTGTCCGGCCAGTAGGGCTGCTTGCCCTTCATGCGCGGACTGGCAAAGACCCAATCGGTGTCCATCGGATAGGCGCAGGTCTTTCTCCAGCGCTTCAGATCCTCGGCCATGTAGTCGTCCATCGGGACGGGCTTAGCTGAGGCTTCCGTCTTGCAGACACCCAACACCTGATGCCAGATGGACTCGGTCACCCGAATCTCCAGGTTCGTGAAATCAATGTCGTCCCAGCGCAAGGCCAGGAGTTCACTGACTCGTAAGCCGGTGGCCGCGTCGAGCAGGACGAGAGTCCTTTCTCGGACGGCCAGCTTGGCGAGGAGCGCCTGAAGTTCGTGCAGTTCGAGCACATCGGGAATGCGCTCTCTCTTCGCACTCTGGCGAACGAGCCGGATTGGATTCTTGTCCGTCCACTCGTACCGCATCGCGTGACTGAAGAGAGCGCTCATGATGTTCCGAATCTTTGCTTTGGTTCCCCTTGCCCGCTCGATACTGCCCAGCCATTCTTCAACGGCGACTGACTTTACTTGTTCCATACGATGGTTGCCCCACCGTGGAAGAATCCAGCCATCTAGGTAGCATTCGTAAGCAGCGCGTGTTGAGTGTGATTTGCGGCTCTGCTCGTCATCGGTCAGTTCTTTCAACCGATAGTGCTCGATCAGTTCTGCAACCGTGCTTGGACAACTCACCGCTCGCGGGGTTTGTTGGTTGGCGTCGATGCGCAACGCTTGGGCGGCTTTGAGGGCTGCTGCTTCCGAAGGGAGATTGATGATTGTCCCGATGACAGCCTTGCGTTGAACGCTTTTGCCGTCCGACCCAATACCTCTCCAACGAAAGACCCAAACATCAGGCCCCTTGTTCCTCTTGCTGCGTTGCACGCTTCCTTGTTGATACCGTGTCCGCCTGGTCATACTTGCTCCTGATCCACGGCGCAACGGGTGGCTATTCCAAGGCTACCGTTAGGCCGGGCAGAGGTCTAGGTGAAAATCAGCTCGCCAGTTGTTCGGAGATCCATCGGTCGATGTCACTCGCGCGGAAACGCCACATGGTTCCGAGCTGAAATCCCCGAACCATTCCTTGCCGTGCGTAGCGTTGGAGAGTCTTGGGATGTATTCGCATAATTGCTGCCGCCTGATCTGTATCCAGCAACGGTTCGGGAGCGAACGACTCACCGGCGACTGGTTTCCGTTGTGAACCAGTAGGCGAATGGAAGTATGTCTGTTGCTGGTTCTGATCGGACGCTCTGCGTATCATCTGCTGCCTCCTCTGAAGGCTGTCGAAGCAGTCAGAAGCACCAACGCGGCTCATTTCATCTGCAATCCAATCAGCACCGCTGTTGATTCTTCGGATACCGCCTGGTGACTACAATCCGTGGAACTGACCGAGGATGTCCAATCACGAATCAAAGCTCGGTTATTCCAAATCGTGATGAGCGAGACGAGCGGTCGAGCGGCCAAGCGTACGCGGCCGAAGCGAACTGCATCTTAGATATGAAGATTGCTCAATCTTCCGGTCATAGGCTACGCCCCATGAATAGCCTTCTCCAGAGGGTTTGCACGCACAACGCGAGGCTCTTGCCTTCCGATTCCCCCAAGTCGAGCTGAAGGAGACAGTATGTCAGGGAACGATCTGAAGTATATGAAAGCTGCCATTGCTGTTGCGGAGGAGCTGAGCTTTTCACGTGCGGCCAAGCGCCTCCACCTAAGCCAGCCAGCGATAACAAAATACATCGCAGAACTAGAGGAGATGCTGGGAGTGATCCTGTTTCTGCGCGACCATCATGTGGTTTCGCTAACTGATGCTGGGAGGGCATATGTTGAAGAGGCTCGGAGCGCAGTCTTTCACGCCGATCGTGCTGTCCAAGTAGCCCGCGCTGCTGGACATGACGCGGAAATGGCTCTCAATGTTGGGCGGTCGCCGTATGCTGATCCCTTCTATACATCAACTCTTCTGACAATGCGACTACCGCTGTTTCCACGAATGAGGCTGAACCTGTTTAGCGGTTTTTCGTGTGATTTGGTTCACGATGTTTTATCGGGCGAGTTGGACGCGGCAATGGTGATTGAACCGCCTGAGTCTGGCAAGCTGACGGGGACCACGCTCGACGAGTCTCCGCTCTACGTGGTCATCTCCCGCAATGATGAGCTCGCTAGGTTTCCCTCCTTGCGATTCGAACACCTATCTGGCCGTAGCTGGATGATGTTTCAGCGGAGCGCCCATCCTCCGCTCTATGACTTAATCCACTCCTGCGCTCAAGACGCAAAGGCGATTCCCAGCGCTATTCAGCACTTCATGGTTCCCGAAGAGACGATTCCAATGTTGAGGTCGCCCGACGGAATCGTGATCGCACCTAAATCCGGTGCTTTACGAATTGCTCGTGATGGATACACGATGAGGCCCATAGAAGAAAAGCGTCTGAGGATGAAAACGCTTCTTATTTCAAGGTCAGACAATGCCTCTCCTGCGTTGAGCGAGCTTGTGCGCGGCTTTATGCGAAAGATGAACCGGTTAAAAAATGACGATCAACTGTCATTGCCCATCCCCGCGTGAAGTAGAGATGTGCTCAGGAATCGACTTTTCATCCATAATTTTCAGATTGACGGGACCGGATGTTTCGCACTTCGGACAGGTGATCACCCCTGCAGCAATGACTTTGAGATCGATCCGATCAATTCGAACCGCGTGCCCACAGACTCCGCATTGGTGAACATGGTCCCACATCATATGTCGAATGTCAGCAAAAGGGTGGGAGCAAAACTCCCACCCTTTTGCTGCGTTATGCCCTGAGAAAATCAAGTAATGCGCTGTTGATCTCTCCCGCGTGGGTCGTGCACATACCATGCGGAGCCCCTGGAATTACTTTGAGTTTGGCACCCTTCACGATTTTGGCTGAGAGGTAAGCTGAATTTTCGATAGGCACGATCTGATCGGCGTCTCCATGGAGAATGAGAGTAGGCACTTCGACCTTCTTCAGGTCGTCAGTCAGATCAGTCTCGGAGAACGCTTTGATGCAGTCGTATGACGCGATGATTGATGACTGCATACCCTGATTGAAGAATTCGTCGCGCAATCCCTGCGACACCTTTGCGTCTGGCTTGTTGTAGCCATAGAACGGTGTTGTCAAGTCCTGGAAGAACTGAGCACGATTGCCCGCGACACCGGAGCGGATTTCATTAAACACGCTAATCGGCAATCCACCCGGATTTTGCTCGCTCTTGACCATGACCGGAGGTATCGCCCCGATCAAGACGGCCTTTTTCACTCGACCATTGCCATGGCGGCCGATGTATCTAACCACTTCTCCGCCGCCGGTCGAATGGCCTACCATCGTGATCTCTTTGAGGTCGAGCTTCTCGATCAACTCGGCAAGGTCATCCGCGTAGGTGTCGAGATCATTACCACCCCATGACTGCCCCGATCTTCCGTGACCACGGCGATCATGTGCGATGACGCGATATCCCTGTTTGCCTAGAAACAGCATTTGTGCGTCCCAAGCATCCGCATTGAGCGGCCAGCCGTGGGAGAAGGTTACGACTGGTCCGGTTCCCCAGTCTTTGAAATAGATCGGTGTTCCGTCTTTGGTGACTATGGTGTTCATTCTGACCTTATCCGTTCGAGGAGCTGAGACCTTCCAATCGTGGATCGGTTGGTCTATGAAAAGGGGTTGAAATCGAGGTCTACACGGAGACCTGTGGCAGAAGCTCAGATGGCGATCAGAGACGATGCTCTAAGGTCGCCATGCTCTTTATTACTGGTCGAAATTTGTTGACCGCGTAAGAGCCTCCCACTGAGCGAATTCAGAACGGAGGCCATCCAATTCTTTATTCACGAATTCGAAGGCATCCGGTCCAAGAAGCAGGTGAGCGGGGGGTGCCGGTGACTCAATCAAGGCGATCAGGGCACGCCCCGCCTTTGCCGGGTCTCCCGGCTGGTTGCCGCTCTTCGCTACTCTTGCAGCTCGAATAGGTTCAAACACCCCGTCATAGTCTTGAATGGAGCGGGGAGAGCGAACCATGGAACGTCCCGCCCAATCCGTCCGAAACTGCCCAGGTTCCAAGGCGGTCACGAAGATGCCAAAACTCTTCAACTCTTTCCCCAGGGAAGATGAAATGCCTTCCAGAGCAAACTTGCTGCCACAGTAGAAGGCAATTCCAGGCATGGTCATGAGACCGCCCATGGAAGTGATATTGATGATGTGGCCTTTGCGGCGCTTCCGCATGAACGGAAGTACAGCCTGGATTACGGCGACCGGACCGAACACATTCACTTCAAACTGGTCTCTCAGCTCGTCCATCGAGGACTCTTCCAAGATTCCTTCGTGCCCGTATCCAGCGTTGTTGATCAGGACATCGATAGGGCCGATCTCGCCCTCAACGCTTGCGATGACCCGTTTAATCGCGGCTTGATCCTTTACATCAAGAACATATGCAAATGCCTGACCCGGCTTCGAAGCTTCAAACTCAATTTTTGCCTCGGGCTTGCGAACTGTACCTACGACCTTGTATCCGGCATTCAACAGCTCATGTGCGAACGCGCGGCCAAGTCCCGAGCTAACACCTGTGATGAATACTGTCTTCTGTGACATTGTTTTCTCCTTCTAACCAACGAAACCGTTGGCGTTTTCTAGCTGAAATTTCTTTGCATATCGCCATGTGGAAGCCGAATGCGCTTCAGTTCTGTGCCTAGCCATTACGTGTCCAGAACTGGACTAGCTGATCAACGATGAAATCCGGCTTTTCTTCAAATACCCAATGTCCGCATTGTTCGATTACGCCCCCATCTGCTTTGCTCGCGATGGCCTTGGCGCAGTTGAAGCAGAACTCCCCGAACGATCTTTCTCCGCCCCAAGCCAGCATTGGGACGCTCAGCTTGTTACGGGTCAGCTCCTTCGTTTGCTCGGCTATTTGCGGCAGGTAGCCGTAGTGATTCAGGCTTCCGCGAAGACTGCCCGGCCTCTGCATTTGCATGACGTAGAACTGAACGTCCTCTTCTGAAACTGCATCAGGATTGAACGCGAAGTCTCTGAAGAAGTGACGCAGATATTGATCTTCCCGTCCTTCCAGCAAGAATGAGGAGATGTCCATATTCAGGTGCATACCCAAATGCCAATAGAGCGTGCGGGGATCGACATAGCCCGGAAAACTCAGTCCAAAGAAAGGAGTTTCAATGGTGGCGAGCGATAACGCTCGATTTGAGGCAAGGTACGCCAATGCGACGGCGGGAGGTCCACCCAGGTCGTGACTTAGGATGTGAAATCGTGTGACGTGCTCAGCTTCTAGCAATCCGAGCATATCCTTCGCAATATTCCTGGGCTCGTATCCATCAAAGGGTTTGTCGCTATCGGCGTAACCTCGGAGATCGGGCGCGATGAAACTGAACTTATCGGCAAGGCGATCGATCACCGGCTGGAATTCGCGGTGATTCTGCGGCCAACCATGCATACACAAAACAGTCGGCCCTCGTCCTGCTGTCACATAGTGCAGGTTCACGCCGTTCGTCGTGGCGCGCTTGTGCGTCAGCGTGACTGGTGCGTTTGTTGAACGCGCCTCAGATGTCTGTGCCCCTTCGGCCTTCGCTTCTAGTGCGGCTCCAGCCAGAGGGACGGCGGCAGCCGTCAACGCTCCGCCTGCAAATCTTAGGGCGTCCCGTCTGGTCACGTGCCCCGAATGACCATCTAAATTGTTCATTGTCGATCTCCTGTCTTCCGATTCGCACGAACCCCGTGTTGTGAGACCATTGGTCTCGTAAGTGTGCCAAGTATACGATACTATCAGTATCGATTGCGATTCAACTTTTTGGGTTTTTGCTAGAAATCAGCCGAAATCGGTGCGCATTCAAAACGACAGCAAGCTCTTCACTCCAAACACGAAGACATTCGGTGAGCTTTTGAGACCGCTTGGATCGGCCACATACTGGACGTTCGGCCTGAAGATCAACCACTTCGTCATATGCAGGCTGTAGTAGAGCTCCGTTTCATACTCGGCAATCGGCTTCTCTGATCCTGGTTTGGCGAGTACCTGATTGAGAGCCGCGCGGCTATTGATATTTGTACGAGAGATGGCGAAAGCAAGATCGTCCATTGGTCGAGCGTGAAACGGCCCGGTGTAGAACAGACCAACAGAGATCTCATTGTCGGTCTTCTCGGTGTAACGGTCAGTCTGTGTGATGTTAAGGAATAGATTTACTCCACGAGTCACCTGTGGCCCCCGGAGAGGGTCTTCCCTGTACGTACCGAAGAGCTGCTGTTCGAACATCAGGTAACCGCCGTATCGTCCATCTCGACGCAACGGCGGCAGTCCGGTAATAGCGGTCGGCTGGTGGTCTTTCCCAAGAAGCACGTCATCTGCTTGCGAACTGTCATACCAACCGCCAATGCGATACCGTCCCGGCAATCGATCCGAGCCAATTTTGGGAGTCCAGCCGAATTCCAGCGGAGCCAGCACACCGGTCGTTCCCGAATGGACAAAGGCGAAATCTTCATCAAGATTATGTGGATTGCTACTGTAGGCACCCGCCATTGCGTACCACTTCTCGTGGTGCAGCCTCAAACGGGCCCCAGCGACACTGACGGGATAGTTGTACCAATAGTCTCCCGCAATGCTGCCCGCCTGCGACCCGCAGAGGGAGAGGTTCTGGAAATCACAGGAGAACCGCGCAAAGTCTGTCCCTTGTGTGGTGCGGCCGAGTTTAATGTCGAGCTTAAGCGGCAATTGTTGCTGGTACCAGAACTCTGTGAGCCTCCAAACCCGACCGCGACCATAGACTTCCTGTACATCTTGGATTACGTTGAGCTGCGCCAGAGTGTTAAGGTCATCGCCCCGTCGATCTGTGGCAGTGAATTGAATCAGACCTCCCTTCAATCGAAACAGCTTCGAAGTATCGATGGTTGCGCCCAATGAAAATTGTCCAGTTTCAGTGACATCGTGCTTTTGACCGCCCAACGCATTCGTGGCAACCTCACCCGTGTAATTTCCTGTTAGGTTCACACCGGCGTTTCGTAATCGTGTACGCACTCCGAACCATTCGCCAGCGAGTGTGGATGGAACCTCCTGAGCAGAAACAGATGTGCTTTGCTCTGGTGTCTGTGCTCTCGCTAGGGAGAGCGAGCTAAAAACGACCACCAGGGCGAGCTTTGCAGACAAGTGAAGCATGATGACGGAGCCTCCTCTCGCACCCCGCGTTACGCACGCATACTGCGAAGTCCCTTACGGAGTTCGTCGACGAATATTTGCGGTTGCTCAAACGCCGCAAAGTGCCCACCATGAGGAATCTTGTTGTTGAAATAGACAAGGTGTGTGAAATACTGCCGAGTCCAGCTTTCGGGTGAGGTGAAGTTTTCATGGGGGAAGATGCTGACAGCAGCGGGCGCATCAACTTCGCCTGCCGCGAATACGTTCCCCGAGTTTTCCCAATAGATGCGTGCTGACGAGGCTGCTGTATCCGTGAGCCAGTACAGCATGATGTTGTCGAGAATTTCGTCCGTGGAAATAACGCTCACTGGATCGGTCCACGCATGGAATTTCTCGTAGATCCATGCCAGAAGCCCAACTGGTGAATCCGACAAGGCATAGCCGATTGTCTGCGGCCTAGTGGATTGCTCAAGGTAAAACCCGAATTCCTGATCGCGCAGGTGTGCGATCTGCTTCATAGCGAGCTCTTGGTCGGGCAGTAAACCAGTTGTGGGTATCTCCTTGGGTAGAGAGAACGCCCAATTCAGGTGAATGCCTGCCAGGGCCTTCGGCTGCTGCTGTGCTAGCGCTGTCGTAACGGCGGCTCCCCAGTCTCCTCCCTGAGCCACATAATGCTGGTAACCGAGTCGAAGCATCAGCTGATTCCAAGCCCTTGCGATACGATCGGAATTCCAACCCGTTGTGGTGGGCTTGTCAGAAAACGCAAAGCCGGGCAATGAAGGAATTACCAGATGAAAGGCGTCCTCCGGCTTGCCTCCATGTGCGGTCGGATCAGTCAGAGGTCCGATTAGCTTTACAAACTCAACGACAGAGCCTGGCCAGCCGTGGGTCATAATCATCGGCAAAGCATTCTCGTGCTTGGAGCGAATGTGCAGGAAATGGATGCCGAGTCCGTCGATCTTGGTACGGTACTGACCGAAACCGTTTAGGCGCGTCTCGAAGCGCCGCCAATCATAGCGATCTTGCCAGTAATCCACGAGTTCGCGCATCTTAGCGAGCGGAACTCCCTGCGACCAATCGTTTACCGTTTCCCGATTGGGCCAGATCGTACTCTTGAGGCGTGAATGCAACGCATCTAGTTGGGCCTGTGGGATGTGGAGGTCAAATTGTGTCACCTTCTCCGTTGCATCTCCGAGCTCAACACCACGTGGCGCAGCGACGGCGGAGGCAGGCGCGAATAGCCCCGTCAAGGCGGCTGCACCGGATAACGCTCCTAACTTGAGAAATGAGCGACGTTGCGACAGGAGTTTCGAGGAATTCATGTGCGATTTTCTCTCCGAGATTTACTAAACGAGACTATCAGTCTCGTTTGTGTTTTAGAGTATACGATACTGATGGTCTCGGAACCGATTCATTTTTTAAAATTTGGCAATCGTATACGATACTGGAGGTATCGTTCTGGCTAGATCGGGGCCAGTAAATGACGAAGAGGACAGGATCACCCGTGAGGACAACAGACGCTCCCAAATTCGGACGCCCCCGTAATGAGGGCGCCGACAGAGCAATCCTTCAAGCCGCCTTGGACCTCGTTTCAGCGGAGGGATACCGAGCGATCACAGTTGATCAGATTGCCGCGCGTGCGCAAGTCGGGAAAATGACGATTTACCGGCGCTGGCCGAATAAGGCAGCGGTGGTGATGGACGCGCTGCTTGTGCTGGTCGGCCCCGAGACTGACTTTCCATCGGCCCCTTGTGCAATCGAATCGATGAAGAAGCAGTTGTACCTGCAAGTGAAGTTCTTCAGGAGTAAGTACGGAAGACTGATTCGTTCTCTGCTGGCCGAGGCACAATCCAACGAAGAACTCGCAGAAGCTTTTCGTGAGCGTTGGATCGTCCCGCGACGGCAAGGAGTCGTTGCAGTTTTGCAAAGAGCAATCGATCAGGGAAAGCTCCGGAGCGATATTGACCTGGAGCTTGCTACCGATATGCTCTACGGGCCTCTGTACTATCGATTGCTCATTGGGACGGGATCTGTTACGAATGCGCTTGCGGATGTCCTCTATGAGCAATTTATGGCAGGCCATGAGCCCCGCAAGAAGTAGAGATGTGAGAACGATACTGCTCATGCTCTTGCGAGCTCGGATTCAGCATCCCACTACTATCGAAGCCACCTTTTCCCTGTTTCATGGGAGATTCAACCCTGGAGTCACCTCATCGTGAGGTGTGGAGAGTTCAGAATGCCCACTTCGAAGTACGCTGCGTATAAGGCTGCCGATCCTTATTTCAATTTGGTTCGACGGGCCTTGAATGACACTGTCGATGGTGACCATTTCTTTGACATCGTCACCGAGGACACCATCTATGAAGTCCTGTACGATCTTGGCTGGCCTCGCGTGATTCGGGGACGATCTGAGCTAATGAAGGCGTTCAAGGGCTACGTCGAGATCATCCGCCTACAATCCGCAGACAATCTGATTGTCCACTCAACGGACTCAGGACGTGTCATTGTCATCGAGTATGAAGTCCATGGGACAGTGCTCGCGTCAGGAGCGAAGTACGACAATCGTTTCTGTTCAATCATTCATATCGAGAACCGGAAGATCTCGCATTGGAGAGACTACATGGACTCCCATGCAGCATGGAGCGCATTGTCGCCACATGCTGACTGAAGCAGATCACAGCAGAGTGTCAACATCGGGACCACGGCGTTGACACGAATCTGGAGACCTTTGCCCGAACCTTGGATCGCAATTGGAGCCAGTTTCAATAACGTGATCCGTGGCGATAAGTCCGGCCCCATCCGCAAGAGAATGCCTGTTGAGAGTTCCGACGGTCGATTCGATATCAGAATAAAGGTGGGTTTTCTTTGAACCACCAGAATGGCTCTGCCTCCCGGATGAGCCTGATCTCAGAGATGGCGTCTCTATTCCAAATACACCCGCTGGCGCAACCCCAGGCACCGTACCAAAACAGGGTGGGATACCTCGTGTGTTTCGCTATGTACGGAGCGATGATTAAGCCGTGATGTTCAGCCGCCACTCTCACCCAGTCGATCGCTCTCCGCCGTTCTCCGCTCGGCTTAACCGAATACTGTTTGGTGAAATCGGAAAGCCGCTCTCGGCTGTCAATGAAACGTACTTTGGCTTCTTCCGCCAGAGTCACCTCGTACTGGTGTTGGCTTCTTAGATCGCCTGGTTTCATGCTCGGCCAGTCTCTGTCTCCAACGACCGATACCCAAAGCCCTGTGGGCCTCGTGTAATGCTTCAGCTCCTTGGACTGCTCCTTTGAAGCAATCTCGTTGATCACATTGCTGGAGTAGTGGTGGAGGAGCATACACAATTGTTACATCACCCAAGAGAGTAGCAGCTACTACTTGGGGAACGCCGCAGCGTCCGACGCACAGCATTTTAGTGCAAACACTGTTGGCGTGAGTTGGGCCGTGGGTGCGTCAAAGGGGGATGGATGCAAGGAAGGGGGAACGTCTTTCTGCCGCGCAGCCGGCGAGCGGGGGCCGGAAGATGGCGGGACAGTGGGGTGCAGGGAGAAACCGAAGCGGTGTCTTCCTGCGCGATTTTTTGACGCAACGAAACGAGAGGCGGCAAGTTCGCCGCCCCTCGAAGGATGTGTTACTAGGCCGCTTTCTTGGCCTTGGGTGCGGGTTTGGCAACGGGCTTCGGTTCCTTCTTCGCCCTGGCCTTCGCAGCAAACTCCTGCTTCACCTTCTGGCCAATAGCTTCGGTGTCCACTTTGTACAGCGTGGCAGCATCCTTGAGGACATTGGTTCCGTTGTGACGGGACGCAGCGAGAAGAATAGTCGCCTCGACGGTAAGCCGGGACAACGTCCCTTCATCGGCGCGGCGCATGAAGGCCATCAGCGTTTTCGTAATGCCTCCCTCATCGCGCTTTTGCCGGATGCCATGCTGCTTTGCCAACGTCTCGATGCGCGACTCATCCAAGATGCTGACCAACTTCTCCAGCACGAAGAAAAGATCACGCTTGAGCAGCCGCACTGGAACTGCGGCACCGATGGCAGACAAGACGCGAAGCCCGGTCGCATTTGCGATAGCTTGGTCGCGGCGCTGCTTTTCCTGTTCGGCCTTCCACTTCGCCTCATCCCGTCCGCTGGTTTGCTTAGGATGATGCACCGGGCAGTTCATATTCGCGCATACCTTATGGATAGTGCCGACATCGCTGCCTTCGGTGATGATGGCCTCGGTGGTGTACTTGCACTGCTTGAACTCGGGACGCTTCGCCTCATCGTTGGACTTGGGGCGGTCATCCCGAATGGCTGTGTACCTGTTCCGAGGCAGGACGGGACTCCCTTCCTGCTGGACACCATAGGCCGTGCTGATCTGCACCAGTTCCGGTTTCGTAGCGATGGTCTTGGCTATGTGTGCATCCACCTTGGCCTGATAGCAGGTCGGGTCGGTGCATTGGTCGCCCTGCTTGCCTAGATCATCCGCGAACAAGAGTTTGTTGTGACCTGTACGCTTGGGGCAGTCGGCGCAACTGCCAGCGGCAGGCACAAGCTGCGCGTCTCGCTTATTGAAAGGCGCATCCTTGAGGATGAGCAGGACATTGGTTGCAATCCAGAACTGAAGATTGCGGACAGGCAGGAGAACGCGGGTACCGGTGGCACATTCGAGCGATTGGGTTGTACTTGCGCGCAGAGCACTGAAGTTTCAGGACGAACAGGCTGTCGCTACCTTTTCAGTGGCTCGCATGCTTCGGAAGGAGGTGTTGCAGGCCAGCATTGCAAACACCGTGTGGGGGGCCTTGATGCGCGGTGAATTCGATGTTGCTGTGTTTCAGGCAATGAAGGCGGTAGAGGTAGCCGTGCACGAGGCTTTGGGCAAGCCCGAGAATCTTCGTGGAGTCGATCTCATGCGTAAAGCGTTTCACGTAGATGAGGGAAAGTTGACCGATATGAATGCGGAAAGGGGCGAGCGTGAGGCGTGCTCGAACCTGTTTGCCGGGGCAATCGGCTCTTTCAAGAATCCCCATTCTCATCGCAACGTATCGATCTCGGATCCGACTGAAGCCATCGAAGCGGTCATGCTTGCGAATCATCTGCTCCGTATCGTGGCAACCCGAATATCCTGATCTCACGGTACGTACGGCGTAAGACAAGCAGGTCGACGGTGTAGCGAAAGTCATGATGTCACGAGACGTGGCTAGAAGTTTCACAGTCCATGTCGAGCAGATTATCTCTTTCAAATCGTTGTACTTAGGTAGTGGTTGCCTGATTTCCGGTGCAACTGTCACTTGACTGTCCTATACGCACATAGGCGAAGATATAGCGAAGACGCTATGACTTCGGCCTCCAGTCTTCGGGTTCAACTAGAAAGCGCGCTGGCGCATAAGATTCCCTCCGCGCTGACGCCACGTCCGCGCGTCGTTCGCCCGACCACGCCCACGGGCATCGAGGCCATCGACAAGCTTTTGGAAGGCGGGCTCCCGGTAGGTGCATTGACGGAGATCGTCGGACCCGAGAGTTCCGGGCGAACGTCATTGGCTCTGTCGTCCATCGCGCAGCTCACGGCAGCAGGAAAGGTCTGTGCCTGGGTCGATGTCAACGACATGCTCAAGCCTGAGTGCGCAGCAGCAGGGGGCATCGCGTTGCCGTATCTGCTTTGGGTACGTTGCGGCATCTTCCGCGAAAGCCTCCATGCACCGCCTGCCCGATTTGAACTTCCGCAAAGCTGCTTAGTGCGTCCTGAACCGATCAAGGGTCTGCATGGTGGCGGATGCGGAACGCATCCACGCCAGGAATCGAAGAGCGTAGCTCGTGCCCTCGAAGGATTCTTCGGAACGGAGAAGACGACCAGGGATTCAGTTGCCAGTGCGCGCCAGCCGCACTTTGACAAAACCGCACGACCGGCACAGACCGCTCCTTCTGGTGCTCCGCTTTCGCCGTGGGCGCGGATTGAACAGGCATTGAAAGTGACCGACCTATTGCTGCAAGGTGGCGGTTTCAGTGCCGTGGTGCTCGACATGGCAAGTATGCCTGCGAAGTACACCAGCCGCATTCCTCTGGCGCATTGGTTCCGCTATCGTGCGGCGGCGGAACACTCCCGCTCCAGTGTGCTGTTGCTTTCACAACACGCTTGCGCGAACAGCAGCGCAGGGTTGGTGCTTAATCTCGAAGGATTCAGCGAGTCTCCACAACGGAGAACGGTTTTGACCGCTGGCTCACATCGGCTTCAGGTCCACCGCCAGCGCTTTATACAGGAAAGCAATGTCATCCCGATGAGGAAGCCGGTAGCGAAGGTGACGGCTGCAGAGTGGGAGACACATGCGTCATGGGCAGGTCGCCGATGAAAACGCATGAACTCTATGCCGCCGTGTATGTGAGAGAGTTTCCTGCGCAGGCAGCACTTCGCCTGCGGCCTGCGTTACGGGGACAGCCCTGCGCAATTCTGGACGGGACTCCTCCCAGTGAGTTTGTGTGCGCGATGAACACGAAGGCCCGGACTCGTGGTGTGCGGCATGGCATGACGCGCGTGGAAGTAGAGACCATCTCATCCGTGATCGCGCTGGCCCGAACGCCCAACGAAGAAGAACAAGCGCGAATGATTGTGCAGGAAGTCGCGGGAGGCTTCACACCGCGTATCGAGACACGCATCTTCGAGCGTGCGTTTCTTTGTGTCCTGGACATCAGCGGAACGGAGTCCTTGTTCGGACCTCCGAAACAACTGGCACAAGAACTCCTGAAACGAATCCGTTCGCAGGGCATGGCGGCGACCATCGCCGTGAGTGCGAACTTCCATGCGGCCTTGTGCATGGCGCGGGGCATGTCCACGAAGACCGCGCTGAATGTACTTGGGCAAGGTAAAGAGGGCGATGCGCTTGCGCCACTGCCGCTGGCCGTTCTCGAATTGAACGAAGCGCAGTTGTCTACGTTTTCCGCATGGGGAGTTACGACGCTGGGCAAACTCGCCACGCTTCCTGAAAAGAGCCTGATTGCGCGGCTCGGGCAGGAAGGCGAACGAATGCGCCAGTTGGCCGCTGGCGAGTTACCGCACCTCTTCCAGCCGGTGGAAACACCGTTCACGCTACGCGAAGAGATGGAGTTGGACAACCCTATCGAACTGCTCGACGGTCTGCTCTTTCTCCTGAACCTCATGCTGGAGCAAATCATCCGCCGTGCCAGCGACCGCATCCTTGCGCTGGCATCGGTCTCTGTCTCGCTTGCGCTCGAACGTGAAGGGACGCACACGCGCACGGTATCGCCACCGTTGCCCACCAACGAACGTGCTCTCTGGCTCAAGTTATTGCAGATGGAGCTTGAGCTGCATCCGCCACAAGCGGCGATTCTGCATGTTGCGCTTCAGGCGGAGCCTGGGCACATCAGCAAAGTTCAACTCGGCTTGTTCTCTCCACAGTTGCCAGAACCGGGGCAGCTTGAAGTGAAGTTGGCGCGCATCGCCAGGATCGTCGGAGAAGACGCAGTGGGACAAGCCGTCCTGCGAGACACACATCAACCACGCGGCTTTCGGATGGAGAAGTACCGCGTGCCCACGACTGCACCTGGGCCTACGCAGGTGGATGTAACGCGTATGGCCTTACGCGAGTTGCGACCATCGGAACCCATCACCGTTCAGCTTCAAGGTAAGACGCCGCACCGTCTGCGATTCCGGAATGAGCCCTATCGCGTGGAAGCAGCTTACGGTCCTTGGATCATTGGAACGGATTGGTGGAACGAGGAGCATTGGGGGCAGGCACAGTGGGATCTCGACCTCGCGGACACGAGCGAGACGAAGCTGAGTTGCTGCATCATCCGTGACCTCAAGAAACACTGCTGGCAGATGGCAGGCTTCTATGACTGAGTATGTCGAACTCCACAGTGCGAGCGCCTTCAGCTTTCTGGAAGGAGCGTCACAACCGGAAGCCCTCATCGAACGGGCTACGGAATTGGGGATGCCATCGCTGGCCCTGACGGATCGTAACGGAGTCTACGGATCGGCACGTTTTCACACGGCGGCGAAGCGCGCCGGATTGCAGGCCCATGTGGGCGCAGAGATTGCCGTCTCCAGTTTCGGTCCAAGGCTTGCGCCGCCGAAGTGGTTGCCACATCAATTCGGCATCGAACCGGCGCGGGTTTCGTTGCTCTGTGAATCGCAGACCGGATATCAGAATCTTTGTCAGCTCACGACGCGGTTCAAGCTGCGGGAGAGAGACAAAGCGGAAGGCTCCGCGTTGCTTCATGACCTTCAGGAGTTTTCCGAAGGTCTGATCTGCCTGACGGGAGGCGATGAAGGGCCATTGGCCGCCGCTATCGTCAAAGGCGGTGCGGAGGCGGGACGCGAGACGCTGGAGAAGCTGGTCTCTGTGTATGGTCCGCGCAATGTGTATGTCGAGTTGCAGCGACACCAGGAACGCGAAGAAGAATGGCGAAATCAGGTTGCCATTGATCTTGCGCAATCCCTCAGGCTACCGGTCATCGCAACGAACGGCGTTCGCTATGCCACAGCCTATGAACGTGAGGTGCTTGATCTCTTTACAGCGATTCGCCATCACACCACGCTCGACCATGCGGGCCGCCTGCTTGCGGTCAATGGCCAGCGCCATCTTCGTTCCGCGCAGGAGATGGTGAATCTGTTCCGTGATGTGCCGGGTGCAACGAACAACACGTTGGAGTTGTCGTCACGCCTCCAATTCCAGCTCGACAATCTCGGCTACCGTTTTCCGGCTTATGCCGTGCCGCCCGAAGAAACAATGGATTCCTTTCTGCGCAAGCGAGCGGAAGAGGGCGTTGTCCGTCGCTATGGTCCAAAACGCAATGCCGATCTGATGGCACGCGCGCGTAAGCAGGTGGAGCACGAACTTGCGCTCATCGGGAAGCTGGGCTTTGCCGGTTATTTCCTGATCGTTTGGGACGTGGTTCAGTTCTGCAAGCGTAACGGCATTCTGATTCAGGGACGTGGAAGCGCCGCGAACTCGGCTGTCTGCTACGCGCTCGAAATCACGGTCGTGGACCCGGTAGGCATGGAGCTACTGTTCGAGCGGTTCCTTAGCGAGAGCCGCAACGAATGGCCGGACATTGACCTCGATCTGCCGTCCGGTGACAAGCGCGAGCAAGCGATTCAGTACATCTACGAGCGATATGGCGAACTCGGCGCTGCGATGTGCGCTAACGTCATCACCTATCGCGGCAAGTCATCGGCAAACGAAGTGGGAAAGACGCTGGGCTTCGACCGCGAGGCTTTACGGAGATTGTCCGGGCTGGTGAGCCATTTTGAGTGGCGCGGCCCTACGGACACAATGACGCACTCATTCGATAAAGCTGGATTCGACATTGCGAATCCGCGTATCGCCAAGTACCTCGAACTCTGCACTCGCATTCAGGACCTGCCGCGTCATCTCGGGCAACATTCCGGCGGCATGGTGATCTGCCAAGGGCAACTGAATCGAGTAGTGCCGCTCGAACGGGCGTCAATGCCCGGTCGCGTAGTGATTCAGTGGGACAAGGAAGACTGCGCGGATATGCACATCATCAAGGTGGATGCCCGCCGTACCAATGTTGATAATGCTCGCACCAGTTGAGGGGAAGTGTTTGATGGCCTCTTGACTGGTGAGCAGGGCTCCCAGGACGTTCGTCTGAAACTGCCTTTGAAACTCATCCTCAGAGACAGTCTCAAGTGGCCCAAAGGAATAAACGCCGGCATTGTTGACGAGGATATCGAGATGGCCAAAGGCCTGAATGGTCTCCTTGAAGAGGCGCTCGACATCCGTTCTGATTCCTACATTTGCCCTCGCGATGATGGACTTCCCACCATCGGCGGTAATTTCAGCGGCGGCTCTCTTTGCTCCATCTTCATCGCTGGCGAAGTTGATCACGACGCTCGCTCCTGCGCGTGCGAGATGTTTGGCGATTGCGGCTCCTATGCCTTTCGAAGCACCCGTGACAATGGCAACTTTTCCGTTTAGAACGTTCAAGATGTATCCTCCTCTTCTTACTTACCAAGATGGTATCGTTGAGATACCTAGTGGCATCAAGCCACCGAAAGCAGACTAGGTCACCTGGAGGAAACCTTGGGGCAGGAATTTACCGGGCAAGTCCGCCGCGACAGGATTCTGCTGGATCAGATCGGAGGGCGATGGATGCTGCCCATCCTCGGAGCTCTCTGCGACAGCAAAGGTACCGCGCGCTTCAACGAGATAAAACGGGCCGTCCCTGGAGTGTCACAGAAGACCTTGACACAGTGCCTACGCCAACTCGAGCGGAGCGGGCTTCTCGAGCGTCACGTGGATCCGGGTCCGCCGATCAAGACACAGTACAGTCTCACCAAGCTAGGCTTTACGTTGGAGAAACCGATTCTTGCTGTCTTTCAGTGGACGACAAAGTATTCCGATGCTGTGCGAGCCGCCCAGAAACGTCATGATTTGAAGATTGAAACGGCTCAAGAGAAGCGCGGACAGTGACTCGATTCACGTCTCTCTGTCCGCTCTCCGAACCGTACTGATCCGACTTCCCACATACGCGTTTCTCGGTACCAATCTCAAGGCAATAAGTCTTTGTGAGAATTGTCTAGTTTAATATTTCGACTTGCATTTGTACCGATTGTTCGGTACAGTTATCTTCAGATCGGCACGGCGTCGCGATGAGGACGCCATGCCAAGGAGAAACAACATGGCCCGCATTGAGATTCCCACCAAAGAAACCGCCCCCGCAGTAACCAAACCGATCCTCGAACGCTACGAGCGCAACCTGGGCGTCACCCCCAACTTCTTCAGTCTGATCTCTCGCTCGCCTGACGTGCTAAGCGCTGAAGCCAACATGCATGCGATCCTCGGCAAGAGCCTAGGGCACGACATTCGCGAACGAATCCACATCATGACCGCCGAGGTGAACGGCTGCAATTACTGCCTTTCGGTGCACACCTACGTCGGCGGCAAGTTCAACAAGATGTCGAAGGAAGACATGGAACTGAACCGGGAAGGCCACTCGACGGACCCCAAGGCTGATGCAGCGGTGCAGTTTGCCTATCAGGTCGCCAAGAACCGGGGGCACGTCACCGACGCAGACTTTGCTGCCGTTCGTGCCGCAGGCTTCACCGATGAGCAGATCATCGACATCGTTGCGGAGACTGCGTTCAGCTTCACGACGAACCTCTTCAACAACACCTTCCAGACCGACATCGACTCGATCGTGACACCGCTCAAGACGAACTACGACGAGCAGAGCGCCAGGTAAGCCGCGTACCAACGTCCTGTCCACCCAAACCAGCATTCACTCAGAAAGAGGAGAAGTTCCATGAGCAACGCAGAGAATTCGACAACGAAGCCCATCATCCACGAAGGTCCGTCCGTCAGTGTCCCAGCCAGCGAGATCTCCTTCATCGACACCGGTGTGAAGACAGAGAAGGGCGAGCTGCGGGCAGGCCCGGCGTACGGCGATCTGCAGAATGGCCGGCACGGCACGTTCGTTCGCATGCCTGCCGGGTTCAAGAGCCCGGTACATACGCACACCGAAGACTATTTCGCTGTCGTGGTCGAGGGCGTTGGTTCCAATCATCCGGTGGGTGCCGAGGCCGAGGCCGAGCCGTTGCCGAAGGGCTCCTACTGGTTCCAGCGTGGCGAGGAGGCACACGTAACGGAGTGCCTGTCTGAAACGGACTGCCTCTTCTTCATCGTTCAACCTGGAAAGTTCGATTACGTCATCGACGAGACGGCTGAGAAGAAGTAGCCAACGCTATCCGCAAGAAAGCTAGCAGACCGATGGGTGAGGTGATCACCCATCGGTCTTGAACCGATCCATTTGCAAAGGAGAACTCTTATGACCACTGTTGTCATTCCCGTCTATGACGAGGTCACACAGCTTGATTTCACCGCACCGCATCAGTTCCTGTCGATGGTGCCCGACATCACCGTGATCGTCGCGTCTGTAGGCGGCGTGCCCGTGGCATCACAAGGGCTTTCCTTCGCGAAGCTCGTTGATCTGGAATCTGTAGAACACTGCGACGTGCTCTGTGTTCCGGGAGGCCTGGGCTGTATTCAGGCAATGGAAGACCCGCGCTACCTCTCCAGCATTCGCCGCCTGGCTCAAACTGCTGAGTACGTGACTTCCGTTTGCTCAGGGTCGCTCATTCTGGGGGCGGCGGGTCTGCTGAAAGGTCGACACGCGGCCTGTCACTGGGCATGGCGAGATATGCTCTCAGAGTTCGGAGCCGTGCCCGATTCGGCTCGCGTCGTGCGTGACGGCAATGTGCTGACCGGAGGAGGAGTGACGGCTGGCGTGGATTTTGCCCTAAGCCTCATCGCCGAACTCCGTGGACAGGATGTCGCTCAGTGTGTCCAGTTAGGGCTTGAATATGCTCCGGCGCCGCCGTTCGACGCTGGCCGTCCGGAGACAGCTCCACACCACATCCGCGCTGCGGTGACCGCACAGATGGATGGGCTTCTCGGCGATGGCCGTGAACGTGTGAAGGTCCTCGCAAGGCGCATCGCGTAACGCTGCGAACGGAAGCTGAGCACAGCCGCCCCTAATCGCGCCTCTGGCGCAATAACCATCTCGGAAAGGAAACGCATCATGAGCTATCCCGCGAACTACCAGTATACCAAGTCTCACCAATGGGTACTCCTCGAAGGACAAACCGCGTCCGTTGGCATCACGGATTACGCACAAGACACCCTTGGTGACATCAAGTTTGTCGAGCTGCCGAATGTGGGACAGACCGTTCAACCCGACACCGCATTTGGCTCCATCGAGAGCGTGAAATCAGTGAGCGATGTCTTCTCGCCTGTCTCAGGCGAGGTCGCCGCGATCAACGAAGCGCTGAAGACGAAGCCAGAGCTACTCAACCAGAATGCCAATGACACTTGGATCATCAAAGTTGCCGTGAAAGACGCTACGGCAGGTGAAACGCTGTCTGCGGCCGAGTACGAGCAATTCATTGCCGAAGAATCCGGCACCTAGAAACTCGAGGTCTAGCGATGGAGAGGGCATGCTCCCTTTCCATCGCTTACGATATATAAAGAACGAACGATCTGTACGGAGGACGTCCGCCATGCCTGCAGCCCTAGATGCGAAAGAGAAAGCCGAAATTGTCGGACGCCTTTTCGTCGTGTTTCAAGACCGAGGGTATGAAGGCGCATCTCTGGCAGACCTGTCACAGGCGACGGGGCTCGGAAAATCGAGCCTTTACCATCACTTCCCGCGAGGGAAAGAGCAGATGGCAGAAGCCGTTCTCGAACAAGGCAGGACATTCATTCAAACGGCGGTTGCTGACATCGCGAAGTCCAGCGAACCACTCAAATCGCGGATACGAAAGATAGTCGCTGCACTTGACCAGCTCTATGCGAGTGGCAAGAACCCGTGCGTATTGGGGAGACTTGCCGTTTCAGAGATCGGCCCCGCCGGCAAGAAACTCGCACGCGAGATATTCGCAAATTGGACGGACGCAGTCGCCCATCTTGCCCGTGAGAGCGGCATGTCAGAGTTGAAGGCGCGTCAATTTGGTGAAGACTGGATTGCGCGCGTGCAGGGATCGTTGATTCTGCATGCTGCAACTGGAGACTGTAAGCCCTTTGAACGAGCGATGGGCGTCTTAGCGGAGCTCTCGAAGGCAAAATAGCCGCGAGGTCGAGTTTCGTAATAGACTCGTTCCCCCTTCCTGCACGATCCCCCCTTTGCTACCCGCGGCGCATAAAAGCGCAAGAGCGCGTCTATGAGCTGATCGTCCCTTCACTCACCGCTGCTCTCATTGGCTCTTGTCCGATTCTTCGGTCCGAGTTCCTTCAAGCAAATCTCTTCTATGATTTCGAAGGGTTCGTCGAGCCTAGTTCACCAAGACCGCCTGTCCCGAGTGGAAGGAAACATGATTTGTACGATTGAGGAAGACTGCTAGCCGATTTCGCGTTGGCGTCTTGATGAAATCTTCCAGTGTGACTGCTCTATGAGGCTGCACCCAGTCGCTCTCGGTGAATTTCTCTACGCCGGACGTAAGCGCAGTATTCACCTCATGCCATGCCTTTTTGAGATCTGTCGCAGAGAGTGGATCAGGGAGCAACCTATCGGGATTTGTGATGTAGGCATTCACCAGGTTGGGATATAAAGGCTCGCCAAGACCGAGCAGAGGCAGCGTCTGATCGTGATAGGCCGTCAAGTGTCCCACAAGGTAAAACAGGCGATTCCTGCCCGGTGCCACCTGCTGCTGCAACTGTTCCTCGGTGAGTGTGGCGAGGCGTTGATCCACGCGGTGGATAGGCGCCCCCGACCACGGTCCAGAACTCGCTGCCGACAACTCGGCGAGATCGAGTTGGACTCCGCCGCCGATCAGCTCATTGCCTTCGACTCGCCACATGTTCCGTGGTCGGTCCGCGTAGACCTCGATGTTCAAACCATCCGGGTCGACCAGATAAAGAGCTTCACTGAAAAAGTGGTCGCTCGATCCATAGCGGACCCTCATGGAATGCAGATGGTTCACGAAGCTGCCTAACGCTCCCCGGTCTGGCAGGAGGAATGCCGCGTGATAGAGACCGAGGCGACTGCGAGGAGCCAAAGGAAGGATGCCGGAGAGTTGTCGCAGTTCGAGCAGAACCTTCCCGTCTACACCCAACTCCGCTACTTCGCTTCCGACGTTGATCGGTGCCAGACCGATCACATCCTGATAAAAACTCAAAGAACGTTCGAGATCGGATACAGCCAGGGTCACACGTCCAACGTGAATCTCGTCCGGCAGACGGTACGACGGAGGTTGAATACCAACCGTGGCAGCAGCGACATAAGAGTGAGTAGCAGTAGACATGAAGCAATCTCCAAAAAGCTCTGGCCTCCGTGAGGCGAAGGCCAGAGCGTCAGGTTCATTTTTTCCGTTTGATCGGCTTCCGTATGGAACCGATTCGACGTCGAGCGAGGTTCTTTGCGGCACTGGAAGAGCGAACCTCCGGCCAGCTACGCATAGCGATTGTGATGGAGTTGTGGAGTTGTTCAGTGGAGATTCCGCTGACAGCCTGTACAGAGATGCCGTGAGACACGGCGTTGAAATAAAGCGCAAGCTGATCGATATCTGTGTTGCGCGGTAATTCACGTTGCTTGATCGCGCGTTCAAGCAGACTACGGATGATTCCGAACCCTTGCTCGCGGCTATCACAGAGGGCTTTCGACACACGGCTCGATTCTTCACTGCCTACAAGCGCGCCTTGCACGAGGAGACAACCTTGTGGCGTCCCAGCAGCGCTTTAGAACGTGGCCAGTCCACGAAGATAATGCTCCAAGCTTCCCCGTGCCGAAGGCAACGCGAACGCAGGAGACACCGCTGCGCCCAAACGTTCCTTGTCGCGTTGTGCGCTACCGCATTGCTCGCCGGTGAGGTTTGGAGCAAACAAAGAGCGACCCACTATCGTGACTCGCTACGCACAATCAGGATAGGCGATTGAGCACAACTCGACGCGTGGACGCGCCAAAAGGGCACGCCAGTCTCATGAAACCAGCAACCCTATTCGCCATCGCGTTGTTTGCTCTTCCCTTGGACGGATGCGCGCACGCCACTACGTCGTACCCGAAGAGGCCGGAAATGGCCCTTCTTCTTTTGCGCCATGCTCTATCGTGGCTCTTTCGAGTTGTTTTGTAAAAATTTAGGAATTAATGAGTCACAGACCCATGCCGGGCATGTGAAGGGCCATTCAGGAACCCACCAGAAGGCAAGCATGGAGAGAGTTTTTAGAAACATTAATTTCAAATAGTCGAACGGCTGGTACAAATCTTTGAATTACTAATTGCGTTGAAAAATATCGCGATCGTGTCCTCAACACCTTCCGCTTATTCAGGAATGACACTCTGTTTGCCATTACCTCCGTCATGGCAGGCACTCGTTTACCTTGGCTGCAAAGAATCCGAACAGGCCGAAAACAATATTTTTCGATTCGATAGTCCGGATCCAACGATCACCCCTCTAAGACAGGAACATTGACTTCGGTGGTTGAATGCAACGCTGCCGGATGTTTTGAGCTGCTCAGAGCACGTCCTCCAGTTCCAATCCAGGTTTGTGTCCAACGCCGCGAGACGATGCGCATCATCAGAAAGATGCAGCAGGCGAGAGCGGAGTAGATGACAAAACCAATGGCGTAGGATCCAGTGTGTTGTTTCGCCTGTCCGAGTAGGTTGGGAAGGATTCCTCCGCCCAAAGCTCCGATCTCGCCGATCATGCCTCCTGCGACGGCTGTGGTGAGCGGCCAGCGGAGAGGAACGAGCTGGAAGGTTGCTCCGTTACCTGCTCCCAATGCGGCGAAACACAGCATGAAGAGCAATGTGGTTGCAGTTAACGACGGTGCCGTGAGGAAGCCGAGTAGACCGACGATGACGATGAGGAAGACACCGGAGAGCGTGGTGATGCCACCGAAGCGATCGGCGAGATATCCGCCTGCGACGCGCGTGAGCGATCCAGTGAGGGTAGCGAGAACGGTGAGCGAGCCGGCTTGGATCTTCGAGACATGGAACTGAGAGTAGTAGAACGATGGGAGGAAGGTTGAGAGGCCGAGGAAACCGCCGAAGGTGATGATGTAAATCAGATTGAAGGCCCAGCCATCTTTTTCCCACAGGCAGGAGAGGTGTTCACGCAGAGTCTGGTGCTCGGTGTCCGGCGGCTCCTTGGCGAAGAGGATCATGACGATGAGAGGAAGCAGCATGGCGAGAGCGGCGAAGCCGTAGACCTTCTGCCATCCGAAGTGTTGCGCCAGGCGAGGCGCGAGCAGAGCGGCGAGAGCCGTGCCGCTGTTTCCGGCACCGGCGATGCCCATGGCGAGTCCTTTGTGTTCTTTGGGGAACCAGCCTGAGCCGAGAGAGAGCGCGACGCCGAAGCTTGCGCCTGCAACGCCGAGCAGGACGCCCATGGCGAGGACGTCGTGAAACGTGTTGACAAAGAAGAAGCCGTAGGCGAGCGCAAGCACGATGGCGGACATCTCTACGATGGCGGCGTTTTTGCGACCGATGTACTGGGAGAGCACGCCCAGCGGGAAGCGCATGAGCGCACCAGCGAGAGTGGGAATGGACACCATCAGCCCGATCTGTGCAGGGGTAAGGTGGAACTGTTCGGAGATGAAAGGACCCATCGCACCGTTGAGAACCCAGACGGCAAATGAGAAGTCGAAGTAAAGAAAGGCACTGAAGAGCGTTGGCGGGTGTCCGGATTTCAGAAAGGTTCTCAAGTTGGCCATGTCATTCTTCTCCTGGATGATTTGTGGCGAGCGGCTATGCGTGACGACCTGACGAGGATGGTCGGCGATCGCGCAGGGGTGTTCGTTCAATGCGGACGGCACACTGCTTGAAGTTGGGTTCCCGCGAGATGGGGTCGAAGGCCCCGAGGGTGACAATGTTCGAGTTGGACTCGGAGAAGTGAAAGGGCATGAAGACCTGACCGGGTGCGACGATTCCGGTGATGCGTAGCTCGACGTCGCACACGGAGCCGCGGCGGCTTTTTACGGTGACGCGATCATGCGGTCTGAGGTCGAGGCGTTTGGCATCGAGCGGGTTCATCTCCAGCCACGCGTTGGGAACCATGCTGTTAAGCAATGCAACTTCGGCAGTCTTGGTGCGCGTGTGCCAGTGCTCGACGGTGCGACCGGTGTTTAGGATGAATTCGAAGTGGGTGTCCGGCTGCTCGATAAAGGGGTCGCAAGGGACGGTGTGAAGACGGGCACGTCCGTCGGATGTGGCAAAGACGCCATCGCAGTAGAGGGATGTACCGCCCCACTGCAAGCCTCCGGAGTCTTCGATCTGCTGCCAGGTGAAGCTGGAGTAGTCGCACATGCGACCTGCAGAGACGCGCTGCCACTCGAGGAAGGCATCATGCGTGGAGGTCCAGCCGGGATAGAGCTCATCTTTCACTCCTAGACGCGCCGCGATGTCGAGGAAGATCTCGAAGTCTGGCCTCGCCTCGCCGGGTGGCATGACGGCGGCGTTCACCTTGGAGACACGGCGTTCGGAGTTGGTGTAGGTGCCTTCTTTTTCACCCCATATAGCTGCGGGCAGAACGAGGTCGGCAAACTCGGAGGTGGGTGTGGGATGAAAACCGTCCTGCACAACAAGGAATTCGAGCGAGCGAAAGGCGTGCTCGAGGAGTTTGTAATTAGGGAAGGAGACGGCGGGGTTAGTGGCAATAAACCACATGGCCTTGATTCGCCCTTGGACGGCAGCTTCGATCATGTCGGGATAGGCGAGGCCGCGCGCTGTGGGGATACGATTGACGTCGATGTTCCAGATCGCTGCGAGAGCCTCGCGGTCGTCTTCGTTGTCGAATTTGCGGTAACCGGGCAGGGATGAGGTGAAGCCGGTTTCGCGTGTACCCATGGCGTTGCACTGGCCAGTGATGGAAAAAGGGGCAGCTCCGGCGCGGCCGATGTTGCCGGTGATGAGCGCGAGATTATTGATTGCTGCGACGGTCACTGAACCCTGTGTCGAGTGGTTGACACCCATCGTCCAGCCGATGAAGCCAGCGTTGGCGCGTCCGTAGAGCAAAGCCACATCGATAATCTGTTGTTCGGCAAGTCCGGTGATAGCGGCCACGTGCGTTGGTGTAAACGAGGATACGAAGTTGGCGAACTCCTCGAAGCCCGTAGTGTGTTGTGCGATGTAGCTGTGGTCGGTGAGGTCTTCGTGGATGAGGATATGAGCAATGCCATTGAGCAATGCGATGTCAGAGCGCGGCTTGATCGCGAGATGCGTGTCGGCCATCATCGCGGTCTTGGTCACGCGCGGGTCAACGACGATGAGCTTGCGAGGCTTGGTTCCGGGCGAGGTACGATCGACACGATGGCAAAGGATTGGATGGTTGTCGGCGATGTTAGCGCCGATGAGAAGAATGATGTCGGCGTTCTCCATGTCGGAATATGAGCCTGGGGGACCATCGGAGCCGAAGGAGAGCTTGTAGCCGGAGACGGCGGAGGCCATGCAGAGGGTGGTGTTACCGTCGTTGTTGCGGGTTCTGAATCCGAGCTGCACCAACTTGCCGAGCGCGTAGGTCTCTTCGGACAGAAGCTGGCCGGTACCGACGACGCCGAGCGCTTCGTCGCCGTGACGTGATTGGATGTCGCGGATGCGCACGACCATTGTGTCGAGTGCCTCGTCCCAGGAGACGGGGACGAGTTGTCCGTTTTTGCGTAAGAGAGGCTGGCGGGCGCGTCCCGGAGCGCTGAGGGTGTGATGCTCGGAGAGGCCTTTGGGGCAGAGCTTGCCTTGGTTGACGGGATGATTGGGATTGCCACGAACTGCGACAGCCTTGTTATCACGTATGCCGAGGAGCATGCCGCAGCCGACGGAGCAGTAGCCGCAGGTTGTCTTGACCCAGCGTTCGGCGACACGTGACTCGGAGATGTGGCCGTAGACGGGGTCTTGCGCGTAAGCATACTTCTCGCGCTGGATGTCGATACCTGTGAAGTGCTTGAGCTGCTTGAGAGGAGAGAAGCTCATGCGTGGACCTGCCGGATAAAGGTGAGCGCCATATTCAACGGAACGACGGAGACAAAAAATAGGTAGCGCGATGCGATGACGGCTGCGAGAGCGACGGGAAGCGCGAGCATTGGATGTCCGGTGAGCGCAAGGAAGAGAGCCAGACTGAGAAAGGCGAAGCTGACCAGGAAGGTTCCGCGCAGGCCTTCGGTGTTGAGCAGAGAGGCCGCCGCCCGATGCTCATAGATGTTGGAGTGGTGGAGCACAATGGTGCGAAGGATGTGGTTGAGCATCCACAGAGCGGAGACCACGATGATCGCCGCGGGAGGTACGAATGATCCTGCGTGTGCTGGTTCGAACGAGGCCAGTTGTGGCAGTCGAGAGAGTGCGGATGCGAGATAGCTAAGCGCAGAGATGGCGATCCCGCCTAGTACGGCGGAGCTGAGCAGAAAGTCGATGGGGGTGTGGCGCATGTTCCATGCGGGTCTTGCAGGGACGAGGTAGATGCGTGCGCTGGCGAGGATGCCCGCGACGCCACAGAGCGAGGCGAGGAGTTGGGCGAGCGCGAAGATATTGTTTGAAGTGGGCAATAGATGTGTGGAGCGAAGCCACGCAAGTACCGTCAGCATGGTGAGCGAGCTGAAGAAGAGTCCGAAGAGAAGAACCTCGCGAGAGAGCCAGGAGCGACGCCACATCTTGAGAGCGCGCCAGGCGTATGCGGGACGGCCAAGATGGAGTACGGAGATGTTCAGGGTGAAGACTGTCAGCACAAGAATGAGTGTGAGCAGGATGGGATCGGTGCGATGGGTAGCGACTGCTGCGACCAGAGCGCCGACGGAGAGCTGGATGAGAGAGGTCATCCAGACCAGTGACCAGTGCGGGTGTTCGGGGCGCAAGGTTTCGATGTCGACCTTTTCGAGAGGTGCGCTGGTCTTTGCGGGAAGGGTGATACGCGTGGTGGAGAGCGTCTGGCTGGCATTGGGCATGCCGGGAGCGTCGGCGGTGGCGTGATCGCAACGCCAGCCAAGCTGGTCGACGATCTCGATCTCAATAGCGTTCTCGGGGCAGGCATTGACGCAGGCGGGTTCGAGGCCGGTGGTGAGACGGCCATGACACATGTCGCACTTACCAACGACGCCGCGTTCGGGATTGAACTGTGGCACGGAGTAGGGGCAGTTCCAGACACAATACTGGCAGCCGATGCAGGCTTCAGCGGAGTGAAGGACGATGCCGGTGATGGGATCTTTTTGGTAGGCGTCAACCGGGCAGCCGCGCAGGCAGTCAGCGGACAGACAGTGATTGCAGCCCATGGAGAGGTAGAAGCGACTGGTGAGAGGCCATGTCCCGCCTTCGATCTCGCCGACGCGTCGCCAGCGAATGTCGGCGGGGTTACCGTTTTGCTCGTTGCAGGCGACCTCGCAGGAGCGGCAGCCGATGCACTTGGTCATGTTGAAGTGAAAACGGTATTGTTCGCCTTGCTCGAGTGGCCGCGTTGGGATGAGGGAGGGCATTGCGGTATCGATCGCGGCTTCAATTCCATCCTGAGGCGGTCCGATACTGAGGCCATGCTCTGTCAGGCGGACGAGCGAGGGCTGTGTGCCTGAGCTTGCGAGTTCGTGGAGCGGTAGAGACATGGTTTCCTCGTTGTGTAAGCGATCTAGTAGACGTCGCGGTGATAGCGGTGCTGGTCCTTCAGTTGGGCGACATACTCGCTGGCTGCGTCCTCGCTCATCAAGCCGTGATCGCGGACAATCTGGTGCAGAGCAGTGTCGACGTCCTTGGCCATCCGCGAAGCATCGCCGCATAGGTAGACAGTGGCTCCGTCTTCGAGCCAGCGAAAGAACTCGGCGCCTTGCTCCCGCATGCGGTCCTGCACGTAGATTTTTCGGTCCTGATCGCGTGAGAAGGCGAGATCGAGTCTAGAGAGGTGGCCGTCTTTATGCATGGCTTCGAGCTCATCGCGATAGAGGAAGTCGGTTGCGGCGGAGCGCTCGCCGAAGAAGAGCCAGTTGCGGCCCCGGTGTTGCAGGGCGCGGCGCTCGTGCAGAAAGGAGCGGAAGGGAGCGATACCGGTTCCGGGGCCAATCATGATCATCGACGCCTCGTGATCAGCGGGAAGGCGAAAACGCTTGTTGGCCTGAATGTAGACAGGCAGCGATTCACCAGGCTGCCTTCGGTCGGCCAGAAGTGTGGAGCAGACGCCACCGCGCTGCCGGTCGTGTGAGTGATAACGAACGACGGCGACGGTAGTGTGGATCTGGCCTGCATGCGCCGCGGGGCTGGAGGAAATGGAGTAGAGCCGTGGCGTGAGGCGGGGGAGCATCGCGATGAGATCAGCTGGTTCGCGAAGGACGCCCGGGTAGTCGTGGAGGAGATCAATGAGGCCGCGGTCGTAGATGTAAGTGTCCAGGTGTGCCTGCTGATCAGGCGCGAGCAGATCGAAGAGCTGGCGACAGTTGCCGATGGTGGCATAAGCCTCGACCATCTTGCGGTTCAGACGCGTGATCTGCAGGTGTTGAAGCAGAGCGTGCCGGAGCGGTGTCGCTCCTTCTTTGGGGAGCTGGACATCGACAGCACCATCGAACTTCAAACTGTGGAGGATCTCTTCGACAAGCGATGGATTATTCTGCGCGATGACACCACAGGCATCGCCGGCTTCGTAGCTGACGCCGGAATCGCTGATATCGAGCGCGATATGAAGCGTCTGCTTGGAGGAGATGTCGCTGGTGAGAGGACGCTTTTCTATTAGCGCAGCGAGATAAGGATTTTCGCGTGTGGGAGCGGTTGCGCCGCCCTTCTCTGCAGAGGGAGCTGAGGCTACGGCTGAAGACGAGGTGCGAGGTTTGGTTGCGTTGGGATTTGCGATCCCATCGAGTGCCTGATAAAGACTGCCTTTCCAGGTGATGAAGCTTTCGTCGAGATCGACATTGCAGTCCACACGCTCGCAGAGGCGTGTGCCTGCGAGGGAAGCGAGCTTCTTGTCGAGGTCGACGCCGAACTGGCAGAAATGTTCGTAGTTGGAATCTCCGAGTGCGAGGACGGCATAGGAGAGATTTTCAGCGCAAGGGAAGTGCTGGAGACAGAGCTGGTCGTAGAAGGGCTTTGCAGAATCCGGCGGTTCGCCTTCGCCGTAGGTACTGGCTACGATGATGGCGTAGCGTTCGGCAAAGAGCGCCGCGGGGGTGTAGCCTTCGAGCGAGTTGAGCGAAGCGACGTGGCCTTTGGCCTTAAGCTCTTTGACGAGCTTACGCGCCAGACCTTCAGCGGTTCCTGACTGAGTTGCGTAGAGGACAGCGATCTTGAGCGAGTGAGACGCTTCGACGGCTGGAGCGGCTGCGGTGGTCTGCGAGAAGAGCCCGGCGAGAAAGCCGTTGAGCCAGCTGCGCTGCTCGGGAGTGAAGGGCGCATTGTCGGGAATGAAGGGTACGGTCTGCATGACTACGCCAGCTCCTGATGGCAGAAGGATTGAAGTACCGCGATGTCGTGGCGGCGAGTGAACTCAAGGAATGTTTCGCCTGTTTTGCGTTGGAAAAGATAGGCCTGGAAGAGACCATCGAGCTTAGGTGCAAGGTCCTTGAAGCGAATGCTGGAGATCAGTTCGCGCCCGAGGCCCTGGTCGTTGTCCGCCCCTCCGCCGATGAGAACCTGATAGCCCTCTTCACCACCGATCTTGACTCCCATCAAACCGATATCTCCGATGTAGTGCTGTGCGCAGGAGTGACTGCAGCCGGTGACATGTAAGTTGATGGGCTGATCGAGAATGGGAAAGCGTTCGTCGAGGTAACGTGCAAGAGTGACAGCGTGCGACTTGGTGTCAGCGGCTGCGAAGCGGCATCCTTTATTACCAGTGCAGGCGATGGTCCCGCTGAGAACAGTGCCTGTCTCGTAGCTGAGATCAGCTGCTTGGATCGCCCGTTTCGCGTCATCGAGTTTATCTGTGGCGATGTTGGGGATGATGAGGTTCTGCCATACGGTGAGGCGGAGTTCGCCCGAGCCGAAGCGGTCGGCGATATCAGCAATGGCACGCATCTTTTCGGCGGGAAGCTGGCCGACTGGAACCGAGATGCCGATGTAGTGAAGCTGAGATTGTGTCTGCGGATGGATGCCAAGGTGGGCTTGGCGGTGCACCGGGCCGCGAGGTTCGCACTCGGTGAGGGGGACGCGAATAAGGGGGAACGCGAGGACCTTTTCGGTTTCCTTGAGGAAGCGATCGACGCCCCATTGATCGATAAGATACTTGAGGCGCGCTTTCTTGCGATTGGTGCGATCCCCGTATTTGACGAAGACACGAATCATCCCGGCAGCGACAGCAACAGTCTCTTCGGGCCGTAGCAGGAGACCGCAATCAGTGGCGAACTGGCGATGGCCAGTAATGCCGGAAAGCACTACGCGGAAGTAGATGCCGGCCGGGATGCTGTGGCCCTCAGCAACTCGAACAGCGAGGAAGCCGATATCGTTCGTATCGGCAAGCGCTGTGATTGCACCGCCGTTATCGAAAGCGATGTTGAACTTGCGCGGCAGATCGTACATGGCGCGGGTATTAGTGATGTACGCCTGCATGGCCTCGGCGAGTGGAGCGACGTCGATGAGTTCCTGCGGATCGAGTCCCGTGATGGGCGAAGCTGTGATGTTACGGATGTTGTCTGCACCGGAGCCTTTGGAAGTAAGTCCGAGCGATTGAATGCCGTTGAGGACGCGTGCGATGTGCCGGGGCGCGAAGCCGCGCAGCTGGATGTTGCTGCGCGTGGTCAGTTCGGCCCGTCCTACGCCATACTCCTCCGCGATGCTGGCGAGTCCGCGTAGTTGGTAGGAGGTGAGGATACCTCCGGGCACGCGGAGGCGCAGCATGAACGAGTCCTGAGCCGGAGCAACGTGGAAGAGGCCGTGGTATTTCAGGCGGAATCGGTCGCCTTCACTTGGGAAGCGATCCTGATTGCTGTACTCCAGAAGCTTGTCCCAGATCTCGAACGGGTCCTGCTGATATTTCCATTGTTCTTCGCGTGAGAGGTCAGAGACGGGGGTGTCAAACCAGGTTGGTCCTACTTCGGAGGAGGCTTGATTGACGAGATGCGATGTGGAATCGGTGGTGATGCGGCCGTCGGTTGTATGGCCAACGAACGGTAGTGTAAAACCGCGCTGCGCTACGCCAGCGAAGAAGCCTTGAAGGTATTCCTTCTGCTCGGTGGTGAACTCTACCGAATTGCTGATTGCGTTGCTGCTCATTTTTCAAACTCCTCGAAACGGCACCGTCTATCGGGCAAGCCAAATAGAATCATCGCCAGCGTGGTCTGTCTGAAGGCGACAGGACACACAGGCCAGAGAGCGTCACGGTGCACACGAAACCGCGACCTACGATCAGGGCTCTTCAAGGAGCTACTAAAGATGAAGTATGGGAGCTTCGAGCAGGCTGTCGCACATCAGGAGGTACGTAGCCGCTACAGACAACGCCATCAGTGGCGTTGGAAACGATAGTATCCGCAGGTTTCCGGTTTCGCAAGGGGAAATATCTTCGGTGGCGAATTCTGTTGCGAGAAAAGCGGATACCGTGGCACGATACCAACACCCTCTACATCGTTTTGACACCTGGATGTGTCATGGACCGCGACAGGGGTTCGGTCGCACCCTCTGTGCGTCGGATTGTTGCCGCCAGTCGATCTTCCTCTCGTAGATTTGTGTGCGCATCGTTCGTGGCTCCTCTGTCGCTGCAGGAGATGTGATTCTCTGAGAAATCATCCTCTTGAGTGCACAAAACACGGATAAGGCCTCTTTAGCCCTGCCAGAACGGGCGCACCGAGCAGGAGCCTGCTGAAGACTCTCAGGAGAACACCATGTTCAAGTCAGCAGCCAAGTTTGGCCTTTTTCTGTGCATCACCAATCAGGTGGTCTTCGCTCAGAGCGGATTCTTCAAATCGTGGGAAGATCGCGTGCGCGCCACGTCTGCTCGTCAGCCTGCATGGCCGGTTCCCGTTGTCGCGCCGTCGGCAGTGATCGTGCAACTCGCCCGTATCGACTTCGTGCATCAATACACGTCGACACATACAGAGACGTGGAACTACGACAACGGTAAGGGAGTGAACTTCATTCCGTTTGCGCGAACTGAGATCGATATCAATCTGCTGCCATACATTCAGCACAACTCGCGGACAGTACAGGATGGCGCAGGCGATCTGTCGTTGGTAGCCAAGTATCGGATGTTTGCGGCTAATGAAGGGGGAACTATTCGACAGCGGTGCAGGTGGCGTTCTCTGTTCCTACGGGAAGTTACAAGAACGGTACGGCGGTGTCGACGATTACGCCTACGGTGGTCGGTGGTAAGGGCTTCGGCAAATTCGATATCCAGTCGGCGCTGGGTGGCGTATTGCCGACTAGCTCGTCCAACACGGTAGGCCGCACGATTGCTTGGAACACGGTGGCGCAGTACCACGTCGGCAAATATCTGTGGCCGGAGCTGGAGGCGAATACAAGTTACTTTCGCGGAGGTCCGAATGACGGCAAAAGCCAGGTCTTTCTGACGCCGGGATTGATCGTCAGTAAGATCAAATTGGGGAACGATCCAAAAAGCCGCCTTGGACTCGTGCTGGGAAGCGGATTTCAGATCGCCACCTCTCGTTTCCATAGCTATAACCACAGCGTCGTTCTTACTGGCCGCCTGGTGTTTTGACGCGGTGACAGTTGTAGTCGGGCAGGTTTTGTCACTGCTCTCATGGGACGACGGATTAGAATCGAATTGTCTACTGCCGAATACGGCTCTTTCTTGGGTGCTGTCGTCGTTGGTACGACAGAACCAATTCGAATTCACTCTTTATAGGAGGAAGCGTGGCACACGCGAGCTTCAAAGGACTCCGCGTACTCTCTTTGGAGTCCCGTCGTGCAAAGGAAGCGGAAAAGCTAATTCGCACGTACGGCGGCGAAGCGATCGTCGTGCCTTCGATGCGCGAAGTTGGGCTCGAGTCAAACGATGAAACATTACAGTTTGCCGCCAAGCTGATTGCAGGAGAGTTTGACTTGGTAGTCTTCCTGACAGGCGTTGGCGTTCGTGCCATGCTGGACATCGTCCAGATACGCTTCGACAAAGAGGAGTTTCTCGATGCTTTGCGTCGTGTCAAGATCGCTGCGCGTGGAGCGAAGCCCTCGACCGTGCTACGCGAGCTTAGAATTCCGGTCCATGCTATCTCGGAGGAACCAAGCACATGGCGTGAGCTGATGCGTGCCATGGAGGAGTCCTTTGCTGCGTCGCTTAGCAACATGAGGATTGCAGTGCAGGAGTATGGCGCATCGAATCCGGAGTTTCTGGCAGAGCTGAGCAGCCGTTCAGCCGATCTTCTGAAGGTTCCTGTTTACCAGTGGGCTCTGCCAGAAGATCTGCAGCCGATGCGCGACTGCGTATCATCTCTCGTGGCTGGTGAGATCGATGTGGTGCTTTTCATGACCGCGGTCCAGGTCATCCATCTATTTCAGGTGGCTGAACAGATGGGACTCGTCGAGGAGATCACTGGCGCGCTCCGATCGATCGTTGTTCTTTCGATTGGACCGACGACCTCCGAGGAATTGGCACACTATGGAATTCAGCCGGACTTTGAACCGTCACGACCGAAGATGGGCTTTCTTGTCAATGAGGCGGCGCAGTATTCACGTCGGCTTCTCGATGACAAGAGAAATAAAAAGATTGAGCTTGTTTCTTCTGTTGTTGCGGGGAGGGGATACGAAGGAGAAGACGAAGCGTCTCAGCCTGTACGGCGCATTGCCCTGTCGACTCCGACAATGGCAGGATTTCGCGACGGTTTGCAACAGATCGATTTCTTGCACGAGATCAGCAGTCGCATTGCCGCAGCGGATTCGTTGCATCTTGTGCTGGATAGGATTGTGTCTTTTATTTCAAGCGTGATTCCCTGCGACTCATGCTTCATTTATGTGCTCGAAGGCGACAGTCTGATGATGCGCGCCTCGAAGAACCCACATGCTGATCTGGTGGATCATGTCGGAGTTCAGGTAGGCCAGGGCGTGACGGGGTGGGTTGCGAAGCATCGGCAGCCTGTGGCTCTGGCATCCGGAGCTTCCAGTGATCCTCGTTTCAAGGCATTCAAAAATATTCCTGAAGATCACTTTGAGGCTATGTTGTGTAGCCCAATCATCTGCGCCGCAAGGGTCGTCGGTGTAATTACTTTGCAGCATCGCCTTACTTATAAACACAGTACGCATGAGGTACGTCTACTTTCGACGCTTGGATATCTCGTAGGCGCGGAAATCGAGCGTGCACGTCTTGAATCGGAAAACTCTCAACTAGCCAATCGATTGGAGACACGCAAAGCGGTAGATAAGGCAAAGAGTATCCTGCAACGAGATCTGTCACTCTCCGAAGATGACGCGTATCAGATGATGCACAGAGAGAGCCGTCAGAGGCGCAAGTCAATGCGCGAAATCGCCGATGCAATTCTGTTGTCCGAAGAGCTTCGCAGAAGTCAGTCCCTCAATTAAGTAGTTAGGGGGAGGGATAAGCTTTTGCTTAAGTCGGGAGTGAAACGAAGATGGCTCCCACGAGAGCCACCTTCGTTTAGTTGTTCTACTTCGAATGCACTGTCATTCTCGATTAAGCGAAGGATTCGCCGACGAGTTCTTCACTTTTCTTCCAGAGTGCCTCAGCATTCTCTGGATCGAGCGCATACCCACGTACTCCTTCACTGATGGCCGAGATGACCGCATCGTCGGCAACGATGTTACCGACATGGCAGTTTTCGCAATACCGTCCTCCAATCTCGTCAGCTTTGGCAACGACACCGGCCCATACTGAGGTCGCTGCGCCTTGTGGTACTGTCTTGAACTTGAACGGTCCGTTGCCTTCCGCTTCGAGTTGCTTATTGATTTGGTCGATCATAGCTTGCAGGTGGCTAGGGTCCATGTAGCGGGCCAGCTCGGTCTGTATCCCTCCTGGATGTACGGCTGCGGCGCGCACACCTCTTTCCCTATGTCGTTGATCGAAAGCAACAGCAAAGAGGATGTTCGCCGTCTTTGATCGTCCGTAAGCAACGAAAGGATCATAAGGTGTCCGTTCAAAGTTTGGGTCATCGAGATCAACATTGGAAAAGCGATGGCCTGAGGAAGACAGATTGATGAGCCGCGATCCAGCTCCCATCAGCGGAGCAATCCGGTTGACGAGAACAAAGTGGCCCAGGTGATTGGTCCCGAATTGTGTCTCGAAGCCGTCCGCTGTGTGACCGAACGGGGTAGCCATGACTCCTGCATTGGCGATGACTACGTCGAAGTGTTTGCCCCTGCTTAACAGCTCATCGGCACAGGCACGCACGCTCTTAAGGTTGGCAAGATCGAGAGCAACCAGTTCAAAGGCCCCACCATGCGCCGCTGCATCTTCTCTCACCTGGGTGGTTGCTGCTTCAGCCTTTGCCAGATCCCGTGCTGCACCTACGACCTGCGCGCCATGTGCGGCCAAAGACCGCGCAGTTTCTACTCCAAGCCCAGCCGAAACGCCAGTAACCAGAATCCTTTTACTTTGCAAATTAACGCCGGACAAAACCTCTTCCGTTGTTGAGGTCGCGCCAAAAACGTTTGCCATTCTCTTCCTCCTGCTTCGAACATCATTCGAGATGCGCTGGATGCGTATTGATATTGACTTGCAGTCTTGACTGCGAATAAAACGGAGAGAGCCTCCATAAAAAATTATAATAAGCGGAGGCTATCTCCGTTTGCAAATTCGCTAATGACCCCAAACACCTCAAAACCCATTCCCCGAAAACCCCGTGCGGATGCACAACGTAATCGCGAACGCATTCTTGAGATCGCAAAGGATGCCTTTACCCGATCGGGAGCAAACGTCAGCCTGGATGATGTTGCCAAGCAGGCGGGCATTGGCGCAGGAACTCTGTACCGCCACTTTCCTACGCGCGATGCACTCCTTGAAGCGGTTTATCGTACCGAAGTAGGAAAATTGGCAGCAGCAGAGCGGGAGCTTACCGCAACCATGCCTCCTGTTGAAGCGTTGCGAGCCTGGATGTTGCTCTTTGTGGACTACATCGCGACGAAGCAGATCATTGCACCTGCACTGAACACGCTGGTGGGTTGTTCACCGAATGTATTTGAAGCTTGCGCCGCTCAAATCAAAGGTGCGATTAATTCGTTGGTAGAGCGAGCCATTGAAAGCGGTGATATACGTCCCGATCTCGATCCCCTCGATCTTCTCCGGGCCCTCATCGGCGTCTCGAATGTTGCGTCCGCGCCTGACTGGGCGCAAAGCGCGAGAAGGCTTGTGGAGATCCTCGTTATTGGTTCTCGTCCCATCACCTAGAGCGGAAATCTATGCAGCCTGTCCACTGCTGTTTATATTGTGCTCGCAGTGACTTATCCTTACCTAGGGTCGGTTAATTATCTTGCTCTCCAGTCTCTCTGCGGTGAAAAGGAATGATGATGACAAATGCCTCAATAAGTCTGGTCCCGCCGTTTACTCACGAAACGGCCATTGCAAAAGTTCGAAAAGCAGAGGATGGCTGGAACTCCCGCGATCCGGAGAAGGTAGCGTTGTCCTACACGATTGACAGTGAATGGCGCAATCGATCCGAGTTTGTTCACGGACGCCAACAGATTATTGAGTTTTTGAGACGCAAATGGGATCGGGAACTCGATTATCGTCTTATCAAGGAACTCTGGGCATTCACGGAGAACAGAATCGCCGTGCGTTTTGCCTATGAATGGCATGACGATACGGGAAACTGGTTTCGTTCGTACGGCAACGAGAACTGGGAATTCGACGAGGTGGGGATCATGCATCATCGTTATGCTTCGATCAACGACCTTCCCATTAAGGAATCCGACAGAAAGTATCATTGGCCCCTTGGGCGCCGACCGGACGACCATCCAGGACTGAGCGACTTGGGCCTGTAGGGCTAACCATATCCAATCCAGCTATGAAGTCTGATGATCGCAATGGGCAATAGTTGGAGATTCTGCGATCGTTATTGCGTGAGATATTTGCGCTTTTGAAGACGTCGAAGTACAGAAGGGAAGTAAATACCGTGAATCCTCTCGTTACCGCTTCTTGGTTATCTGAACATCTGGGCGATTCTCATTTCATTATCTTGGACGCCACGCTTCCTCCTGTGGGAGTCACCCCTCCTGTTGATACTTATGCTCGCTATCGTGCAAGTCATATTCCCGGAGCGGTTTTTTTTGATATAGATGCTCTTTCGGATCATTCCACTCCCTTACCTCATATGCTGCCTACTGCGGAGACCTTTTCGCGCGACATGTCTGTCCTTGGTGTGGGAGATCAGATGTCCATTGTGATCTATGAACAAGAAGGCGTTTTTTCTGCTCCACGCGCATGGTGGATGCTTCGTGTCTTCGGCGCTGAGAGGGTCTACATTCTCAATGGTGGTCTGAAGGCCTGGATTGAAGCTGGGTATTCCACCGAATCTGCTCCGGTTAAACGTGAGCCAGCGGTATTTCATGCAGAATTAAGTCGCGATGCAGTGAAAGATTTTTCTGAGATCCAAAAGATAATTGCCGATCGTGGACAGATTCTGGATGCACGATCCTCAGGTCGATTCAGTGGAAGTGCGCCTGAACCGCGTCCCGGTATTAAGTCCGGTCATATGCCGGGAGCCCTCAATGTTCCTTTTATTGAACTGGTCAGGGATGGGAGCTTGAAATCTGCTTCCGAGCTTCGCGAATACTTCCTCTCTAAAGGGATAGATCTTAGTCAGCCCATCACTACAACTTGTGGTTCGGGAGTAACCGCTGCGGTTATCGCACTTGGACTTGAGATTGTAGAAGCGCAGCAGGTTAGTTTGTATGACGGCTCATGGGCAGAGTACGCACAGCATCCGGACGCTGTGATCGAAGCCTCGTAGAGAGGCGGTTTCTGCGGAAGTTATGGAAGCATTCCATTTCCAAAGATAGATTCTCCTCTGTGTTAGCGTTACCACTGACGTTTTCCGGCGTGGTGGAAATGATTCAACAAAGAGCATCGGTTGATTTTCTCCCTGTGGACACAAAAGTTCTATGCCTCGACGCACTGTCTCCGTAGTTCGGCCAACAACACTCGCTGATATCGCGCGTGAGGCAGGTGTATCTGTCATGACGGCGTCGCGAGCCATCAATGGTTCAGGATACGTAAGCGCCGAAACCCGTGAACGTGTACTTCAAGCGGTAGAGAAGTTGAAGTACAGGCCTAATATTTCTGCGCGGCAACTAAAGATGCAGAGGCTCAACGCGATTGGTATTTTGCTGCCAGATATAGCCAATCCCTTTTCGAGCGAATTAGTAAGCGGTGTAAAGGAGATACTCGACCGCGAGAACTTTACGGTGTTTATTGCTACAGGCAATCGATCCGTTCAGCAGGAGAGCGCCAGCCTGCAATCGCTTCTCGACCATAGAGTGGATGGGCTTATCGTGGCGACACGAGGAACGACGATGGGAGATAAGGTCCTCCACAATATCGCCCAAGAGGGAACTCCGCTCGTTACCATCGGCAGGCCAGTCCGTTTTCGTGGCATCGATTCTGTCACGGCAAACCACTATCAAGGAGCATTTGACGCAGTCACCCATCTCATCGGATTGGGACACAGGCGGATCGCTTTCGTCGGTATCGCTCCTCAAAATGGACGTCTGTTACGCCGTTATCACGGCTATTTAACGGCTCTCGAAGAAGCCGGAATCGAGACTCGTCAGGAATATACGGTGGGGCCGGCAGAAGGTCCGGCCTTCGCGACACTGGAAGATGGCTATAAAGGCATGTTGGAGCTGGCTAAATTGCGTTATCCACCTACAGCTATCTTCGCTCGCAACGACTTTACAGCTATTGGTGCTATGCACGCCGCACATGCACTTGGTCTTAGCGTTCCCAACGATATAGCAGTCGCCGGATTCGACAATATCCCGCTCTCGGCCTTCACCACGCCACCACTTACTACGGTGGAGCAGCCTATAGCTCAGCAGGGGGGAGAGGCTGCGCACTTTCTTCTCGAACGGATCCGTGGCCGTCTGGAAGACCGCTCTGCAACCATGGAGTGTCGCTTGATTGTTCGTCAGTCGACGGATAAAACGGTTCCCCTTCTGGTGAAGAACGCTTGATCGCAGAGAGGGAAAGCGTCAGCGCATTGTTCCACCTGAGGATCGGCTAGCGTAAAGAGAAAATTGCTTGGCACGGCAGTCCGCTTCGGAATCCGGTTTTTATCTCTAATCTTGGTAATTTTCTTTATTTATAAATAATTTCCATTGCTGGAAAAACGTAAAACTTCCCATTTTCCTCCACTCTACAAAGGGGATTGAATTCGGCCTACGTAAAGGGAAATGGATCGTTGGCCAGGCTCAGGGAAAGACTTTCGTTTATCTCGGTTGTTTCGAATTGAATTTCCACATTATCAAACAATTTTCATTTTTTGCTTTTCCATTGCCATTCCTGTTAGATATAGTGGCGCGAGGTTGGAGTCGTGAACAAAAACAGGCAGGAAGTTGCCCTGTCCGTTTTAAGCAGGGTGAGACGCAGAAAAATGGAACGTCTGAGAATTTGCTCTGCCTGTCATCTTTTTGCTCCGAGGAGGGATCTTGCCCAAGCGTTGCGATAAGTTGACAGTGATTCTGCTGGCTGCCTTGACCGTTCCGATGGTCACGGCAGAAGATAAGCAGCTTGTCGATCCGGCTGTCCTCAAACATGCCGACGGAGTTCGACGTGCAAGTTCTGCCAAGGGATACACCGAGGCATATCTTCCCGTCCTTTACCCAAGTTCACATGCGGCCAATCTCCTGGAGCTGCGCAATGGCGACTTGCTATGTGTGTGGTTTGCCGGTTCCTGGGAAGGGAAGTCCGGAATCGGTATCGTAATCTCTCGACTGCCAAAGGGGGCAGATCGCTGGAGTCGGACTCGCCTTATCGATCGTCGTGAAGGAGAATCGTTTCAGAACCCGGTCATCTTTGAAGCACCCGATGGCACGGTGCATATCTTCCACACGACGCAGAAGGCCGATGCTGGCGAAGCAAACGCCCAGGTCCTTCACGTAGTCTCCAGCGATCATGGAGAGACGTGGTCCGCGCCGAAAGTACTATTCGCAAAGGGAGGATCTTTTACTCGTCACCCTTTGCTGGTTATGCCTGATGGAGCCTGGTTGCTGCCCATGACCTATGTGACAAGCAAGGGGATCGGCGAGGGCGCAGAGACGAATTATCCTGCAATGGAGATCTCGCATGATAGCGGCAAAACGTGGACAGAATGTCTTCTCCCGAAGGCAGAGGGATTAGTCCAGCCGACGGTGGTGACGCTTACACCAAACAGGTTTGTCTCTTTCTTCCGAAGCAGGGCGTCGGATTGGATCTATCGTAGTACGTCGAGCGACGGCTGCCATTGGACGCAGCCGGAAGCATCGATACTTCCGAACAACAACGCTTCGGTGCAGGCTGTCCGATTGCATGATGGAGCGATAGCAATCGTTTTTGATAATTCGCATACGGATAAATCTGGCGCCAAACCAATAGCAGGGCTTCGCAAACCTTTATCTGTGGCTCTCTCGCGTGATGGGGGAGTTACTTGGAGCGAGGTTCGTGATATTGAAACTGGAAGACCAGGTTATGGGATGGATGAGCAAAAGCCCAAGGAGCCGGGCCGCGAGGAGTACTCCTACCCTACGATTGTTCAGACGAGCGATGGTTTGATCCATGTCGCTTTTACCTATCGCCGTCAGACTATTAAAGAAGTTTCGTTCTCTGAAGCATGGATAGGAGAAGGTGGGACAGAAGGTTTGTATCGCGGAACAAAGGCTGCTGAAAAGGCAGGGAGATGAGATTGACTGACGCACCTGTACCCGGCAAAGCTCAATTCGCCATCGTCGCGGATGATCTTACGGGTGCGTGCGATTCAGCGGTTGCCTTTGCTCAGCGTGGTCTTCCGGTAAGAATAATGCTGGATCGTAAAGCTGCTCCGCAGTCAGACGGAGTATGGGCGATCAGTACAGAGAGCCGGGATATTGCAGAAGATGCAGCTGTGCTGCAGGTCTGTGATTCGCTGATTCAGGCGAGTCAGGCTGAAGAAGTTTTCAAGAAGGTGGATTCGGTATTTCGCGGCAATACATTTGCTGAGATCCGCGCAACCGTCGAAAATCTCTCCCATGATCTTGCCGTTCTGAGCCCGGCTTATCCCTTGATGGGAAGGACAGTATGCGATGGTGTGCTGCATATAAAGGATAGAGGTCATGATCGTACGGTCGATCTTTACGCGGGATTGCATAAAAGCGGTCTAAAAGACTTGGCGCTTCTCCGGAAATCAGCTGCTGCCCACGAGATGAACTCCGCGATGCGGGGAGGCTGCAAGCTTGTACTTTGTGATGCGGAGTCGGATGAGGACCTGCGTCATACCGTAAGTGAGGCGCGAAACCTGGGCAAACGTGTCCTGTGGATAGGGTCAGGTGGACTGGCTTTTGCCCTGGCCTCCGAACTGCCGGAAAATAAAACGCCGCTGAGGAGCTCGCCCGCAGGAGGAGTGTTGGTGTTGTTTGTGGGTAGCGATCATGTTGTAACTAAGAGACAGATTGCAGCGTTGCATGCAAGCGCTGCCGCGTTCGAAGCTTCCGTCGAGAAATTTACTCACAGCTCCTTAGATCATCGAATTGTGATTCTGAATGTGCTTCGTGGCGTCACGACAGAGGATCAGATTCGAAGCTCTATCGAACAGCTTATCCCGCAGGGAATTGCTTGCTGCCTGATGACCGGGGGCGATACAGCGATGCTGGTATGCCGTGCATTGGGAGTGCATTCGTTACAGTTGACGGAGGAGTTTGCTCCGGGATTGCCTCAGGGAATTGCCCTGGGTGGAACGATAGATAGAGTCCCCGTTATTTTGAAATCAGGTGGGTTTGGAAAAGACGATGTGCTTTGTCAGCTTTCACATCGCTTTGCGAACAGAAAGGAATATGTGTGAGTGAACGTTTGCCGAAGATAGCTATAACTCTCGGAGATCCGGCCGGAGTAGGGGGCGAGGTCATTTTGAAGGCCTTGGCAGATCCAGAGATTCGTTCGTCCGCGGAGTTTGTCGTGCTCGGTGACTGGGCGGGAATCGAAGCGGCGCAACGCAGTACAGGAGTCCAGTTCGATACGTTGGGCGTGAAGTTTTTGGACTGCGGTGTTCTACCTGCAGGAGAGCCAATAGAGTACGGAGTTCTGCGTGCCCAGTATGGCAAGGCAGCAGTTCGCTATGTGCATGATGCCACTCTCATGTGCCTGAACCATGAAGCAGACGCGATGGTTACGGCGCCTCTTAATAAAGAGGCGGTCACGCTCAATGGGATGGCGTTTTCAGGGCACACCGAATATATCGCTGAACTATGCGGAGTAAAGGGTTCGCGCATGTTGCTGGCGGGAGTCAAACTGAGCGTAGTTCACGTGTCGACTCACATTAGCCTGCGAAATGCCTGCAACCTCGATACGACACGAATCATTCAAACCATCGAGCTTGGCAACGAGGCGATGAAGCTGCTTGGTAAGGCGAAGCCTCGTATCGCGGTTTGCGGGTTGAATCCTCATGCAGGGGAGCACGGCTTATTTGGAACCGAAGATGAGGAGTTCATCAAGCCCGCGGTAGTAGCCTGCCGTGAACGTGGCATCGACTGTGAAGGCCCGGTGGCGCCGGACACGATCTTCTTCAAGGCGGTTCATCAGGGCTCACACGATCTCATCGTGGCGATGTATCACGACCAGGGACACATCCCTATGAAGCTTCTAGACTTCGAGGCCACGGTTAACACCTCTCTCGGAATCCCGATTATCCGCACCTCGGTCGATCATGGGACGGCCTTTGATATTGCAGGTAAGAACATCGCCAGCGATGCGAACATGAAGGCGGCCATACGCATGGCTGTCACCATGGCTCATCATCGTCTTCTCCAGTCGACACAGGTATAGGTGAAGGAACGATGCGTGCTTTAGATATCGTTGTGATCGTGGCGTACATGGCGGGCCTTGTAGGCATCGGCATTCGCTTCGCGCGCAAACAGACCACGACGGATAACTACTTTTTAGCTAATCGCTCCATTCCTGGCTGGGCGATGGGGCTCTCGCTGTTGGCAACCATCATCACCAGCGTGACCTTTATTGCGTACCCGGGGTCAGCGTACTCCGGAGACTGGTCGCTGCTGATCCCGGGTTTTATGTTCGTTGTAGTGTTGATCATCGCAGGAGCAGTGATCATCCCCTTCTTTCGACACGTAGTGCGGATGAGTGCTTATGAGTACTTCGGCAAACGCTTCGGTCAGGGAGTAAGGCTATACTCGTCGTTTGCCTTTGCCATTGGGCACTTTTCGAAGATGGGATTTGTCTTCTATCTGCTTGCTCTCACCTTAAGCAGCATGACGGGTTGGCCGGTGGACCGCGTAATCATCATGACGGCACTTGTCACGATCGCGTATACCCTACTCGGCGGTGTCGAAGCGGTTGTCTGGAGCGATGTCGTTCAAGGCTTTGTTCTCTGGGCAGGGATTATTGTTTCGATAGGCTTTCTACTCTTTCTTCCCCCTCAAGGGCCGAGGGCTGTATTGCACGATGCCTGGATTCACGGAAAGATGAATCTTGGAAGCACTGCTCTGAGATTCGATAAGCCTACAGTTATTGTGCTGGTGATCTATGGCTTCTTCTTCTATGTGCAGAAGTACACGGCCGACCAGACCGTCGTTCAGCGATATCTGATTGCGAAGACCGATCGCAGTGCTCTCAAGGGAATCACCCTGGGTGCAGTGCTTTGTGTGCCGGTGTGGACGGCATTCATGCTGATCGGAAGCTTGCTATGGAGCTTTTACCGTGCGACAGGCGAGAAGTTGCCCTCGACGATCCATAAGACTGACCAGATCTTTCCATACTTTCTGGTGACGCATATTCCGCCCGGTCTGGCTGGTTTATTTATTGCTGCGTTACTTGGATCGGCGATGGCGATGTTGGCCTCTGATATGAATTGCCTTTCGGTGATCGGTGTAGAAGACTTTTACGCCACGTTTCGACCGAAAAGCCCGGATCGAGAGAGACTGCTCGTAGGTCGAATCATCGTTGCTGTCAGCGGTTTGGCTGCTGCTGGAGTGGCGTTTCGCCTGGCACATAACAACGGCAACGCGCTTTCGCTTTACTACACCATCACGGCTATCGTCGCAGGCGGCTTGGCGGGACTGTTTCTCCTTGCGTTTCTGATCCCACGCGCTACCAAGGCAGGGGCCATCGCCGGCATTCTTGCGAGTCTCCTCTTCACAATCTGGGCCACCTTGACCGAAGGCGGAAAGCTGCTTGATCTCGGAAGGTTTAATTTTACGTGGCATGACTACATGATCGGAGCTATCGGTCACGTCATTCTTTTCGCATTCGGCATTCTGTTCAGCTATCTGCTTCCCGGAGCACCACTCGCCTCCAGTCTCACTCTGCAAGGTTGGCAGCGACGTAAGGAAGCCACAACTCTTGCCGCCTAAAGCGTCGAAATTTACGGAATTCACCAGTTTCAGGAGTCTTTATGAATCGCTTGCACCGTGCTATCCAAGCTGCTGACCAGAAACCTCTGCTCGGAGCTGCCTTGTACTTCAATGATCCGGTATTTCTCGAGATAGCAGCGCATATGGGCTTCAAAGTTATCTGGATCGAGATGGAGCATGCAGCCATCACCTTTGAGCAGGCGGCTAATCTGTGCCGAATGGCCGCAGGCTCTGGCGTGCTGACGATGATCCGCATTCCAGATGCGCGGCGCGAGAGTGTCCTCAAAGCGGCTGAGTGCGGCCCGGACATGATCGATATTCCAATGGCCGATTCGCCCGAGCAGGTGGCAGAGCTTGTGCGATATGCCAGATTTGCTCCTCTCGGAGCGCGCGGATTTTTCAGTGTTTCACGTGCATTGAGATACGGCATCGTTGAGAGTGTTCCGCAGGAACAGCAGAAGCTCAATGAAGAGTTGAGTCTGCTCGCACAGATTGAGACCAAGGAAGCGCTTGCGCAGATTGAGGAGATTGCTTCTATTCCAGATGTCGATATCTTCATTGGCCCGGCTGATCTGGCCGCAAGTCTTGGATTTCCCGGTCAGACGAATCATCCGAAGGTACTCAAGGCTGTGGAGAGGATCGTCGATGTTGCCCGCAAGCACGACAAGAAAGTTGTGACTGCCTGTGGTGCTCCGGATTTCATCCATTGGACGCGACTTGGCATCGATCTTTTGTTCTGCACCAACGACATTGTGTGTCTTAAAGTTGGAGCTCAATCTGCTCTTAAAAGTGCGGCAGAGGCTATCGCCCAGGCTGAATCCGAGAGAACAGTCGCTGTAGATCACAATGGCACGAGAGGCTAATGAGAACCATCACGTTTTTGCAGCCTGAGCGTATTGTCTTTGGTTCTGGATGTCTGGTTGACTCTGTCGAGTACGTCGCTTCACAGTCGCTGCGGCGGGTGCATATCGTTTCGTCCAAATCCCTTCGGCAGATAGTCGAAGAGCTTAGCGGGAAACTGAAAGAAAAGGGTTGTTTGGTTTCGTTCGACTTCAGCATCGATCGCGAGCCTACGATAACGATGTTTGAAAGATCGCTGGAAAAGGCTCGCTCAACCGGAGCGGATTGTTTTATTGGTATAGGCGGAGGCAGTGTTCTTGATGTGGCGAAGCTCCTCGCGGCGTTTTCGAACAGCACTCAGCAGATCTCTGAAACATTTGGCATCGGGCTTTTGAAGGGGCGCAGCTCACATTTAATCTGCATTCCCACTACAGCTGGCACTGGAAGCGAGGTCTCACCTAACGCTATCCTTTTAGATGAAGCAGCGAAGCTGAAGAAAGGGGTTATCAGTCCTCATTTGGTCGCCGACGCTGCCTTTATCGATCCATCGCTCGCGCATTCTGTTCCTCCTTCTGTCACTGCGGCTACTGGTCTGGATACGTTGACTCACTGCATCGAAGCCTGCACAAATAAATTCGCTCATCCTCTCGTTGACCTTTATGCTCTCGAGGGCATTCGCCTGTGTGCAGCCTATCTCGTCAGGGCAGTTCGTAATGGGGAGGATAGCGAGGCTCGTGAGGGAATGTCCCGGGCAAGTCTTTACGGAGGTTTCTGTCTTGGACCTGTGAATACTGCAGCCGTCCATGCGCTTGCTTATCCTTTGGGGGGAGAGTTTCACCTCGCTCATGGCGTCTCCAACGCCATATTGCTGCCCGCCGTGTTTCGGTTCAACCTTGAGGCTGCAGTGGGAAGGCACGCTGCTGTTGCCCTCGCTTTGGGGGTAGGAATGAGAGCCACTGACTTGGAGACAGCAGTAGCTGGGGCCAATCGACTGAAGCAGTTAGTTGAGGAGTGTGGCGTATCTACCGATCTTGCAACCTACGGCCTGATGCCGGGTTCCGTTCCCCAAATGGCCGCGAGTGCTGCCACCGTAACGCGTCTGCTCCGGAATAATCCGCGAGAACTTTCGCTTTCCGATATCGAAAGTTTGTATCATCAGTGCTTCAACTCGGTCGGGTGATTTTCCGGTCAAGTGATCCGAATTTGTAAATTACAAGTATCCGCTCTTTGTATCGATATATTATGATCATCGAAATTAATGACCTCACATCCTATCACTCCTAACGGCAAGCCGATGACTCACGCGACTCCACATTACGGAGTTCGCCGAATCGATCTGTCGTCCGCCCAACTGGCGTCAAGCGAGATGGCCCGCGATATTAATCGCGACATCGTTCTGGAGTTCATTCGATTTCGCCAGCCTGTATCCCGTGTAGATCTTTCGCGGCTCTCTGGTCTGCAACCCAGCACCATCTCCGCAATCGTGGAAGATCTGATTGAGGAGAGGTGGATTAAAGAGGGAGCAGTTGTACGGAGTGGCCGTGGCCGGCCTTCGACGATGCTCTCCGTAAACGATGATCTGGTGACTCTGGCACTCGATATACGTCCTAACCAGGCAATTGTCGCAGTTGTCGATCTCAGCGGTCGTCTCCTGTCACACGAGACAGTGATGACGGCGACAGAACCCGATGCGGCGATAGCGAAGCTTGTAAAAAAAATGCGCTCGTTATGCAGTAAGCATCCGGACAAGACGTTCGAGGGAATAGGTGTGAGCGTGCCTGGTCGCATCGACCCCATAACCCATAGGCTTTTAATGGCGCCGAATCTGGGATGGGAAGGCTTTGACCTCAGATCGTCGTTGGAAGAGGCGATGGGATTGCAGGTTGAGATTGACAATGATGCGAACGCCTGTCTTCTTTCGGAGCTTTGGTTTGGACGACTGGAGGGCGTTAGGAACGCTGTGCTCATAGCCGTCTCGGAAGGACTGGGCACGGCGATTCTGGCCGGAGGGCAACTTCACTTTGGGTTGAATGGTCTCGCCGGTGAGTTCGGACATATTCCGATCGATCCGAAAGGACCGCTGTGCGGATGCGGCCAGCGCGGTTGCTGGGAGACGTTTGCTTCTTCGCGAGCGGCTCTGCAGGCTTATCGAAAACTATCGCGCAAGACTCAGGTGAATGACATTCAAACCCTGCTGCGGCTGGCTCAGGATGGAGACCAGCTCGCGTTGAAGGCTGTCAAAGAACAAGCAGTTGCCCTGGGACGTGGATTGCGTTTAATTACCGCAGCCTTATCTCCGGAAAGAATATTGATTACGGGTGAGTTGACGTCCTGCTGGGAGATATTCGGTCCCGTGGTGCAGAAGGAACTTGAGGCCGGAATGCTGGCAGGATCGGCTCCTCAGTTGACGACCGCGGGGGATGGATATCTGGCGCGATTAAGTGGTGGGGCTGCATTACTCTTGCAAAGGCACTCTCACTATCATCGATCGACGCACGTCGCCCATGGGCCGAAACAAGATCGAAAGCGTCGGGCATGATCTCACAATGATTTTTCTAAGTTTGATCTTCTCAATGCGAATGGGTGGTTCAGGAGAAAACAATGTATTTGGGGATTGATTGTGGAACACAGGGAACTAAGGCTCTTCTGATTGATGAAGATGGAAGGCCTTTGGGTCGTGGTTACGCGCGTCACGCTTTAATTGAGCGGGCAAACGGAGCACGTGAGCAGGAGCCGCACTGGTGGGTGGAGGCTATGCGTGATGCTGTCAGACAGGCCGTTTCACAGGCTCCCGGAGTTAAGGTTGTCGCGCTCGGTGTCTCAGGGCAGCAGCACGGTCTGGTGGTGCTTGATGAAAATAAGAAAGTCATCCGGCCCGCGAAGCTATGGAACGATACAGAGACGGCTCCGCAGAACGACGCTCTTGTAGCAAAACTGGGAGGAGCTCAGGCTTGTCTGGACAAGATCGGGCTTGTCCCTCTCACGGGCTATACCGTATCGAAGCTGCTTTGGCTAAAAGAACAGGAGCCGGAGAACTTCAGCCGCGTTCGCCACGTTCTTCTCCCTCACGACTACCTGAACTTCTGGCTGACGGGTGAACTTTGCGCTGAGTATGGAGATGCTTCCGGAACAGCATTCTTCGATGTGAGAACGCGAGAGTGGTCGGGCGAGGTGCTCGACCTGATCGACGGCGGAAGCGGCCAGCTTCGAAGCTCTCTGCCACGCCTGCTCAAGCCCGAGGAGATCGTCGGAACTCTGCGACCCGAGGTCGCGGGAGAGTTGGGACTTTCGGCTGATTGCGTCGTCTCCTCGGGAGGAGGCGACAACATGATGGGAGCGATCGGAACCGGCAACGTGAAAGAGGGTGTCGTCACGCTGGGGCTGGGAACTTCGTCCACGGTGTACTCTTTCTGCAATCATCCGGTCGCCGATGTTACCGGTTCGGTCGCTTCCTTCTGCTCGTCTTCGGGGGGATGGCTTCCATTGGTATGCACGATGAATGCTACGAATGTGGTGACTCAGACCTGGGAGATTCTGGGCAAGAAAGTTGACGCTTTAGATGCGGCACTGGCTGCAACGCAACCGGGTGCGGATGGGTTGACGTTCCTCCCGTTTCTTAATGGAGAGAGGACCCCGAACCTTCCACGTGCTCGAGGCTCCATCGTTGGCGTCTCCGCGAATAACTTCACCAGCGATAATCTGATTCGTGCTGCGGTCGAGGGAGTAAGCTTTGGAGTGCTGGCCGGTCTGGATCTAATCCTGGCGGGAAGAGAGCCCCACGTTATCTTTGCGATCGGAGGCGGAGCTCGTTCGAAGGGATGGCGGCAGCTGCTGGCCGATGCCACCGGCGCGACGATTCAGGTTCCTGCGGAAGAAGAGGCAGGTTGTCTGGGAGCTGCGATGCAGGCTATCTATGCCTTTCGGCATCTATCCGGCGTAACTCAAAGTTTTGTAGAGATTGCAGACCGTTGTGTACGGGTTTCGAGTGAGGGACAGGAGACCCCGCACACTGATCGGCGCGAGGCATATCGACAAGCCATGGGAACCTATCGGGCTGCTTTGGAGGAGTTATATCTTCATAAGAATTGACAGCAGGCAGAAGTCACCAATATTATTTCGCGACGAATAATAAAAACTATCTAAATACCTGTTAGGGTTATGCTGATGCCACTCACCTCTGCGCCAATGCTGTTGCTTTTTGTGTCCCGTCAACTGACGGCGCTGGCTCCTATCGACATTGCAGTTCTCGCGCTCTACTTCATCGTGGTGATCTTCATTGGTTTTTACGTGAAGGGTTCCACGAATACCAGCGAAGAATTTTTCCTTGCCGGCAGAGAGATGTCGGCCTGGATCGCCGGCCTGAGTTTCGTGTCGGCGAACCTCGGTTCGCTGGAGTTGATGGGGTGGGCGGGAGCAGCGTACCAGTATGGAATCCTGGCCGCACACTGGTATTGGATCGGTGCGATTCCGGCGATGCTCTTTCTGGGCATCGTGATGATGCCGTTCTACTACATCTCGAAGACGCATTCCGTTCCGGGATATCTTCAGCTTCGATTTGGCGAAGGAGCACGAGGGGTGAGCGCGGTCTCGTTCGCGCTGATGACGGTTCTCATGAGCGGCGTCAATATGTACTCCATGGCGCTGGTAATGAAGGTCGTTCTGGGATGGAATATCAGCTTCTCCATCTGGATCGGCGCCGTCACTGTTGCCGTATATGTAATGTTGGGTGGGTTGCGGTCGGCGATCATTAATGAGGTTCTGCAATTCGTCCTGATCTGGGCAGGTGCCGCCTTGATCCCCATCCTCGGGTTGATAGAGACGGGAGGCTGGCAGAATCTGAAGACGCAGATCGCCGCCAACATTGGATCGAACGATTACACGCACCTGTGGAGCACGCTCGGGCACTTCCGGGATAACCCGATGGGCGTTCACTGGACCGGAATCGTCTTTGGCCTGGGTTTTGTAATCAGTTTCGGTTACTGGACGACGGACTTTCTCGTCGTTCAGAGGGTACTCTCGGCAAACAATCTTCGCTCTGCAAAGATGGCTCCGATCATTGGAGCGGCATTTAAGATGGCGGTTCCTCTCATCGTCATCGTGCCTGGCCTCCTGGCTTTGACAGTCCTCAAGAATCCTGATGGAAGCCTGATGCACCTGGTCGGCGAGGATGTTGCCGCAGCAACCGGGCAGCACAGCTATAACGAAGTGCTTCCCCTGATGTTGATCCGCTACTGCGGCCCCGGTTTATTGGGATTGGGAATTACAGCACTCGTAGCAGGATTTATGAGTGGCATGGCTGGTAACGTGAGTGCATTCTCTACCGTGTGGACCTACGACCTCTACGGTGCCTACATGAAGAAGGATGCCCCCGACCATCACTACGTGTCGATGGGAAGGTGGTCGACAATTGTAGGAATGCTCCTCTCCGTGGGAACGGCATATCTTGTTGCCCACGCCGCCAGCATCATGGACTACGTCCAGGCGTTGTTCAGCTTCTTCATCGCTCCCTTGTTTGGAACCGTAGTGTTGGGAATGTTATGGAAGAGAGCATCGCGTGCTGGAGGATTCTGGGGTTTGCTTTCCGGCACGATAGCTTCGATTGCAATGTGGATCTGGGTGCAACGCGATGCCGGTGCACTGCGATACATTGCCTTGTCGCCTGACGCGAAGCCTATGGCGGAGAATCTGTACCGCGCTCTCTGGAGTTTTTTGATCTGCGTCATCGTCACCTTTGTGGTGAGCATGCTGACGGAACCCGTTCCTGACGCTAAGCTTGCCGGTCTGGTCTACGGCGCGACTCCTTTGCCGGATGATGGTGCGCATGCCTTATGGCAGAAGCCGATCTTCTGGGCGTGTATCGTGATTGTGGTGTTCTTTGTTCTGAACCTGATCTTCTGGTAGGAGCGTATTTATGGCTGAAGGAACAGGGCGCGGCGAAAAGATCTCGATCTGGTTTTTTGTGGGAACTCTTCCGTTACTTTACGGTTTGATTCTATTGCCATACGGGATCTATGAAGCAATGGGGCACGAGGCTCCGACAACACTGAATGAGTTGCATCCAACGTTGTGGTGGGGGATGCTTCTACTGATCTTTGGAGCGTTTTATACGATCCGTTTCCGGCCCGGCAAGGGCTAATCTTCAACAACGCCGTGTGCGCGGCATCAATAGAAAAGGGTAGGGAGAGAGTATGGGAAGGCAGATGACATTTGGCGTCATTGTAGGGAACCGCGGATTTTTCCCGAGTCATCTTGCGGCAACGGGACGTACCGAGATGATCGCTGCCATCGAGCGGCAAGGGCATAAGGCCATTGTTGCCACACCGGAGCAGACGGCCTTCGGGGCGATTGAGAGCTACACTGAAGCCAAAACCTGTGCCGAGCTCTTTCAACAGCACGCGCACGAGATCGACGGAATCATTGTCACTCTGCCGAACTTCGGCGAAGAGCGCGGCATTGCCGACGCGATACGCCTAGCCAATCTGAATGTTCCGATCCTGATTCAGGCGACGCCCGACGATGCCGGAAAGATGAGCATCGCTTATCGTCGAGACAGCTTCTGCGGCAAGATGTCGATCTGCAACAACCTCCGCCAGTACGGCATTCCGTACTCCCTGACGACCCTGCACACAGAAGCGCCCGACTCCGAGCAATTTGTCACTGACCTCCGTGACTTCGCCGCGACGTGTCGTATCGTGCGCGGCTTCCGGAATCTTCGTATCGGAGCAATCGGTGCTCGCCCTGCGGCGTTCAACACCGTGCGTTACTCGGAAAAGCTTCTGGAGAAGAGCGGAATTACCGTCGACACCCTGGACCTGAGCGAAGTTCTTGGACGCATTCAGCGTCTTAAGGACGATGAACACGCGGTCGTGGAAAAGCTCAATGCGATCAAGAGCTACCTCCCCATCAACCAGACACCGGAACAGGCGCTGCTGAAGATGTCGAAGCTGGGAGTCGTGATTGATGGCTGGATGAAGACCAACTCGCTCGATGTCACCTCGGTGCAGTGCTGGACTTCGATGGAGGAGTTCTTCGGGGTCGTGCCTTGCACCGTGATGAGCATGATGAGCGAGAAGCTCCTTCCCAGCGCATGCGAAGTCGATACGATGGGAACGATCTCGATGCACGCTCTCGCTCTGGCCAGTGAGACGCCATCCGCGCTCCTCGACTGGAACAACAACTACGGGACGAATCCCGACAAGGCAGTCTGCTTCCACTGTTCGAATCTGCCGAAGCACTTCTTTCGCGAGGGCGTAAAGATGGACTTCCAGCAGATCATCGCCGGGACCGTCGGAAAAGAGAACACCTTCGGCACTCTGGACGGACGGGTCAAGGCCGGCGCGATGAGCTTTGTCCGTTTCTCGACCGATGACTTCGACGGAACGATCAAGGGCTACGTCGGGCAGGGAAGCTTTACCGACGATCCGCTCCAGACCTTCGGAGGCGCGGGCGTGGTTGAGATTCCCAATATGCAGCGGCTCTTGCACTACATCTGCGAGAACGGTTTTGAACATCACGTCGCGGCAAACTTCTCGCATGTCGCAGGTGCTGTCAAAGAAGCGGCGCAGAAATATCTCGGCTGGCCCATGCACCTGCACAGCTAGGTGGTTGCAGTGCTATTGCGAAGACCGCTCTCTTCAGGCATAGATATCATCAGGCCAATACGGCGATGAATCGTCTGGAGGGAGCGTGGTCTCAATATCTATGGAGCAGAAGGATATTTTCTCTTCTCTGAAGGGCAGCCTTATCGTCTCCTGTCAGGCCGATCCGGGCGATCCGATGGACGATATCGATACGATCGCAAGGATGGCCCGGTCGGTACTTCGTGGGGGAGCTGCCGGGCTTAGAGCTGAGGGAGCCGGTTCAATCAAGGCCTTTCGTGCGCTCACCGATCTGCCGATCATCGGTATGGTCAAGGCTCAGGATAGTCAGGGCGAGGTCTACATCACGCCAACCTTCGCTGCTGCTCAGATAACTGCTGAGGCAGGAGCCGACATCATCGCTCTTGATTGCACACATCGAAGGCTAAGTGAGGCCGAACCCTGGCCAGAACTGATTCGCCGTATCCACGCTGAACTGGGCAAACCAGTGCTGGCCGATATCGCCAGTGTGGAAGACGGAGTTGCCGCGCAGAGGGCCGGGGCCGATGCAGTCGCCACAACTCTCTATGGCTATACCGCTGAGACCCTTGGAATCAGGCACATGTCATGGTCGCTTCTGGAAAGT
>Ga0255336_100479_pt1 | contig 61147 bp, 59 predicted proteins | sample MeOH1_35cm_T3_17_FD_189102 | JGI IMG/M metagenome (GOLD analysis project Ga0255336, IMG submission 189102) | Sandy soil microbial communities from University of British Columbia, Vancouver, Canada - MeOH1_35cm_T3_179 | ecosystem: Engineered > Artificial ecosystem > Sand microcosm > Unclassified ... | reverse complement strand
ATCGCGCCGTTCCACCGGCTGGTGGTCCGCTCGTCGTTGCGACGAGCGGCGCGCGTCGGCTGGCCGACTGTCTGAGCAGTCCGGGACGCGGGCACCTCATCAAGCATGGCCTGCGATTCGGCCTGCGATTCGGCCTGCGGTTCGGCCTGCGATTCGGCCTGCGGTTCGGCCTGGAGCGCGGCTGGGCACGCCGGCCCATCCACCGCCCGCCGCACCCGTAACGTCAACGCATTACTACGATCCGATGAACTCCAGCAGATCGGCGTTCACCTTGGGTGCCTCGACGGTGCACATGCCGTGCTGTCCGCCCGGATAGACCTTGAGCGTGGCGTTCTTCACGATCTTCGCGGTCAGGCGGCCGGCGGCGTCGATCGGCACGATCTGGTCGTCGTCGCCATGCAGCACCAGGGTGGGCACGTCGATCTTCTTCAGATCCTCCGTGTAGTCGACTTCGGAGAACTGCTTGATGCAGTCGTAAAGCCCCTTGATCGAGCCGGCCATGCCCTGGACCCAGAACGAATCGATCACGCCCTGCGACACCTTCGCACCCGGACGGTTGTAGCCGTAGAACGGCAGCGCGAGATCCTTGAAGAACTGCGAACGGTCGTCTTCCACGCCCTTGCGGATGCCGTCGAACACCTCGAGCGGCGTGCCGCCAGGATTGCTTTCGGTCTTCAGCATCAACGGCGGCACCGCGCCGATCAGCACGGCCTTGGCCACCCGCTGCGTGCCATGCCGGCCGATGTAATGCGCGACTTCCCCGCCACCCGTGGAATGGCCGACGAGCGTGGCGTCCTTCAGGTCGAGGTGTTCGATCAGCGCCGCGAGATCGTCGGCGTAGGTGTCCATGTCGTTGCCGTCCCACGGCTGTTGCGAGCGGCCGTGACCGCGCCGGTCGTGTGCGATCACGCGAAAACCTTTGCTGCCCAGAAACAGCATCTGCGCGTCCCAGGCGTCCGCGGTCAAAGGCCAGCCATGCGAGAAGACGACCGGCCGGCCCTTGCCCCAGTCCTTGTAGAAGATTTCCGTACCGTCTTGCGTCTTGATCGTGCTCATCTGCGGACTCCTTTCAGGTGAAGTCTGCCGTTGCCGGCAGGTGGATGAAGCGTGCTCTCAAACCATTCGCGTGGCAGGCGGCACAGCATGCGTTACACCACACGCCGATGACGGATTCGCGACACACCCAGGCAATCAGACCGGAGGGTCGGCTTTGACTATTTCGAAGCGGATAACGGGAAAAAATACGGGAATGGCTATACGGCTTATGCGTGTGAGTAGCATGCGCTCTTTTGAAAAACGCTGCCGTCTGGCTACCGGCAAGTCAAAACGCTCGACCACGCCCCTGCGACGTTGCTGCGCCGCGGTCGATTGCCGCAGCTCCGGCCCGTCGCGCGCCGACGCCGTGCGCGAAGGCAATCAGGAAAACTTGATGCCCATCAACGGTTTGCTGTCTCAAAAAAGAAAATCAGCATAAAACAAGGTGGTTTTTTGACGCACATCGCACCGCAGCAAAGTTTCCCCTCATCCCCTACTCTTGCGCCATCTGCCCAGCGCAGTGCGCACCGACAACGGTCGACGCGCGTAGCCCGCCTTCGCGGTCATCACGCACTTCACGCTCATGAACTCCGCTCTATCGGCATTCGATCTCGCCCGCATCCAGTTTGCGTTCACTGTCTCGTTCCACATCGTTTTTCCGGCGCTCAGCATCGGTCTCGCCAGCTTCATTGCCGTCCTCGAATGGCGCTGGCTGAAAACCGGCAAGGCGTACTACAAAGACCTTTGCCTGTTCTGGTCGAAGATCTTCGCGGTGGCCTTCGGTATGGGCGTCGTGTCCGGCGTCGTGATGAGCTATCAATTCGGCACCAACTGGTCGGGCTTCTCCAGTTTCGCCGGCCCCGTCACCGGGCCTCTTCTCATGTACGAGGTCATGACCGCATTCTTCCTCGAAGCGGGCTTCCTCGGCATCATGCTGTTCGGCTGGCAGCGCGTGAGTGCGCGCGCGCACTTCGGCGCCACGCTGATGGTGGCGATCGGCACGCTGATCTCGACCTTCTGGATTCTCGCCTCCAATAGCTGGATGCAAACGCCGCAAGGCTTCGAAGTCGTGAACGGCCGCGTCGTGCCGCTCGACTGGTTCAAGATCGTGTTCAATCCGTCGTTCCCGTACCGGCTCGCGCATATGGCGCTCGCGGCGTTCATCGTCGCGGCGCTGGTGGTGGCGGCGGTGGGCGCGTGGCATCTGCTGCGCGGACGGCGCGATCCTGCCGTGAAGAAGATGTTCTCGATGGCGCTCTGGCTGCTGCTGATTCTCACGCCGATCCAGGCTTTCGTCGGCGATCAGCATGGTCTGAACACGCGCGAATATCAGCCGGCCAAGATCGCCGCGATCGAAGGCCTGTGGGACACCGAAAAAGGCGGCACCGCGCTGAACCTGTTCGGCATTCCCGACATGCAGGCGGAAACCACGCGCTATGCCGTGTCGATTCCGCATCTCGGCAGCCTGATCCTCACGCATAGCTGGGACGGCGAGATTCGCGGCCTCAAGGAATTTCCGCCGCAAGACCGGCCGAACTCGACCGTGGTGTTCTGGAGCTTCCGCATCATGGCGGGCCTCGGCGTGCTGATGATCCTGATGTCGGTCGCCGCCTGGGTGCTGCGCCGCCGGGGCAGCCTGTTCGAATCGAAGTGGTTCCAGCGCGTGGCCATGGCGATGGGCCCGACGGGCTTCATCACTCTGCTGGCCGGCTGGGTCACGACCGAAGCGGGACGTCAGCCGTGGGTCGTGTACGGCGTGATGCGCACCTCGCAGGCCGTGTCGCCGCTGACCACGCAGCAGGTCGGCATCTCGCTGATGGCCTTCGTAGTTGTGTACTTCCTGGTGTTCGGCACCGGCATCTACTACATGCTCAAGCTCATGCGCACGGGCCCCGCTCTGCCGGGACACATGCCGCATGGCGCGCCGGAACAACGCTCACCGAACCAGACCGCGCGCCGCCCGCTCTCCGCCGCCGATCACATGATCGACGCCGCCTGAACCCACCCTGCTTCAGCAGCTACTTGCGATAGAGAAAGAACATGGACGTAACCGTAGTGTGGGCCGCGATCATCGCGCTGGGCCTTTTCATGTATGTGGTGCTGGATGGCTTCGATCTGGGCATCGGCATCGTCTTCCCGTTCTTCCCCGATGAGAAAGAACGCGACCTGATGATGAACACCGTCGCGCCGGTATGGGACGGCAACGAAACCTGGCTGGTGCTCGGCGGCGCCGGTCTGTTCGCGGTATTTCCGGCGGTGTATTCGACCGTGCTGTCCGCGCTGTATCTGCCGCTGATCTTCATGCTCGTGTGCCTGATCTTTCGCGGCGTGTCGTTCGAGATTCGCGCCAAGGCCAATCGCACGAAGCATCTGTGGGATCTGGCGTTCATCGGCGGCTCGGCAGGTGCGACGTTCTTTCAGGGCATCGCGCTGGGCGCGTTCCTGCAAGGCATTCCCGTGATCGATGGTGCGTATGCGGGCGACGCCTTCGGCTGGCTCACGCCGTTCAGCCTGCTCACGGGTCTCGGACTCGTCGTCACGTACGCGCTGCTCGGCTGCTGCTGGCTGGTGGCGAAGACCGAAGGCGATCTGCAGCGCCGCCTGCATCGCGTGGTCTGGCCGCTGACGATCGTGCTGCTCGGCTTCATCGCGATGGTGAGCCTCTGGACGCCGCTGCAGGATCCGAATATCGCGCAACGCTGGTTCCACGACGGCCTCTTCTACCGTCTGCTGCCGGTGCCGTTCCTCGTGGCGGTCTGCGCGTTCTTCATGTATCGCGCGGTGCGTGAGCGGCATCACAACATGCCGTTCGCGCTCGCGCTGCTGCTGGTGCTGCTCGGCTACGCGGGGCTGCTGGTGAGCCTGTGGCCGTATGCGATTCCGTCGAGCATGACGCTGTGGGAAGCGGCCGCGCCGCGTTCGAGCCAGATGTTCACGCTGGTCGGCGCAGCGGTGATTCTGCCGATCATCATCGCCTATACGACGATGGGTTACTGGGTATTTCGTGGCAAGGTGCGTCATGGCGACCAACATCACTATCACTAAGCAGGCCGGCTCCGGCGCAACTCGAAGCGGGACTCACGGCGCATCGCCCGCGCCGTCGCGCAAACTGCCGGGCTGGCTGTGGTTCATCGCGCTGTGGTGTTTCGGCGTGTGCTCGGCCATGTCGCTCGGTTTCGCATTCAAGATTCTGATGAATGCGACGTTATTTGCAATCAAATAGCAACTGCTTTCGTGTGATTCGATCCGGTGCGCATAACCTTCGGAATCCTGCATGGCCGGCTTCAAAAAAGGGGCGTTCGGCTCGTCTACCATGCAAGCCGGAACCTATGCGCGGGAGACCTGCCTTAGACATCATGCAGTGCATCGGACCAGATGGCGATTTAACAAATAAGCAGTCACATAAGCGGCAAACCCGAAGGTGCGCCGCGCCACCGGTCGGGCATATGATCGCGGGGTGGGCAGCAATGATGCGATTCACGAGGCTAGAAGTAAAACGAGACCCTATAACGGCGGCAGCCCACATTGGGCTGGCCCGACTCGCGGAGCCATCATGAAGTTTCTCGTAGCCGACGACCATGAACTGATCCGCGAAGGCGTCAAGGGCATGCTGCGCGGACTCGATCCCGACGCCCAATTCGACGAAGCCGACAACTGGGAAACGCTCGCGACCCTCGCGCGTCCCGACGCCGATCACGATCTTGCCATCGTCGATCTGCATATGCCCGGCATGAGCGGCGCCTCGTCGCTCGAAGTGCTGCTGAAGGCGAACCCCGCGCTGCCGCTCGTCGTCCTCTCAGCGGAAGAATCGCCCGACGAAATGCGCGCGGTGCTGGCCGCCGGCGCACTCGGCTTCGTGCCGAAGCGGCAGCCCGCCAGCGTCATGCTCAAGGCGATCGAACTGGTGCTCTCAGGCGGCGCCTACGTGCCGATGGAAGCCCTCAGCCTGCTAGGCACGCGTGACGCGCAGGCCGAAGCGGGCGCCAATCCGTCGCTGCAAGGCATGGTTGCGGGCGGCGCGCAAGCGCCCAGCCAGGCCGGCGCCGCGCTGACGGAACCCATCGCGCAGATTCAGGCGTTGCAGCCGCACCAGCAGCATCTGCTGGAAAACCTGTCGCCGCGTCAGCAGGACATCATGCGGCTCGTGCATCGCGGCTGGACCAACAAGATGATCGCGCGCGAGCTGGGCGTCGCGGAAGGCACGGTGAAGGTGCATCTGTCGGTGATTTTCCGGGCGCTCGGCGTGCACAACCGGTCGACGGCGATCGCCGTGATCAACGGCTGGCTGGAAGCCGGGAAAACCCTTTAGTGCGAGACCGGCGACAGGCGGTGTTCGCGCCGCCTGTTCGCGTCTACGTGTCTACTTTTGCGGTTCGCTTTGCGACGGCGCGCTTTCGTACCGAGTGCTCTGGGACTGGCTCTGCGATCCCATTCCCGCTCCACCTTGCGGCACGCTCGCGGCAGCCTGCATCGCGCCACTCGCCGGCCAGCCGCCCACCTCTTTTCCCGTCGGGTCCGCGCGCAGTTCCGGCGCGGCCGCCGCCCGCCCCTTGTCCAGTTCGGCCTGCTGCCACAGCATCTCCAGCGTGCGCCGCAGGCGCGCCGGCGTGACCGGCTTGTGAAGTACCGGAATCCCCTGCAAGGCGAGCGCCGCCAGTTCCGCCGACGCCATGTCGCCCGTGATGAGCAGCGTCACCACGTTGTCGTGCCCCGCATGCGCGAGCGCGTTGCGCACCGCCGTCAACGCCTGCGCGCCGGTGCGGTGATTCGCCAACTGGTAATCGCACAGCACGGCATCGGGCACGAAGCCGCCTTCGAGCGCCGCGAGCGCGTCGGCCTCGTCGCGCGCGCCGAGCACGCTGCAACCCCAACGGCCCAGCAGACTGACGAGGCCTTCGAGAATCGACGGATCGTCGTCGATGCACAGCACGCACCGCCCTTGCGCCGAGGGACCGCCCGCCACGGCTTCGTTCAGGCTCGCGACGATACCGCCCGCATCGCCCGCCTGCACCGGGAAGCGAAACGCCGAACCCCGCCCCGGCGCCGAGCGCAGTTGCAGCTTGCCGCCGAGCATCTCGACGAGCCGCTTCACCGTCGGTAAGCCCAGACCGTGACCCTGGCGCGCGTCGCGTTGCGGATTGGCGACCTGATAGAACTCCTCGAAGATGCGCTCCTGCTCCTCGACGGGAATGCCGATGCCCGAGTCGCGCACCTCGATATAGCCGCCCGCCGGCCGCCCCGCGCGGCGCACGCCCAGCCAGATCGCGCCTTCTTCGGTGTAACGCACCGCGTTCGAAAGCAGATTGCTCAGTACCCGTTCGAGCAGCACGGGATCGTCGTGCACGACCATCGTGGTCGGCGCGATGCGCAGCGCCAGGCCTTTAGCGGCCGCCTGCGGGCGGTACTGGCTGCCGACCCGTTCGAACAGTTCGGACAGCCGGAAATGCAGCCGGATCACCTGCGTCACGCCGCTTTCGAGCCGCGCCAGATCGAGCACCTGATTGAACAGCTGGTTCAGCGCCTCGACGTTGTAGACAATGTGCTCGGCGGTCTTCGCGTGCTGCGCGGGCGTCGCCGCCGCGTCGTTGAGCGAGGCCGCGAGCAGGCCGATGGCATGCAGCGGCTGGCGCAGATCGTGACTGGCGGCGGCGAAAAAGCGCGTTTTGGCGAGGCTTGCTTCTTCGGCCACCTGTTTCTGCGCGGCCAGCGACTCCGCCAGATACTGCTGGTCGACGCGCGCCTGCACGACCTGCTGGAACAGCTTGCGGTAACTCAACGCATAGACGTTGATCGCGCAGAAGAAAAACGCGAGGACGATAGCGAGAATCGTGCGGTCGAACGTATGCGTGCCGAAATGCATGACGATCGAGGGAAACAGCAGAAACGGAATCGCGGTCGAAAAATTCAGCAGGTCGAAGCCATTCGACATGAACACGCCCGCGGCCAGCGTCACGAGCATGACCGTATGCAGCAGCGGCAAATCGGTTTGCGGGCTCTGGAACGCGAACCACACCGCGATGCCCGGCGCGCTGTAGAGCAGCACGCCGCGCAGCGCATGCAGATAGATCCAGCCGCGCGGCGAGACGAGCTCGGGATAGCGGCGATTGCAGATCCACAGCGCGAGACTGCCGCAATTGGCTGCGGCATAAAAACCGAAGCAGGCGATAAACAGCGGCGGCGACGGTATGTTCGGCCAATAAATCGCCACCAGCACCGCGATCGAAAACCAGTGCGAAAAAAAAGCGATCGGATCTTGTGCGTACAGCACGCGCACCAGGTCTTCGTCGATGGCACGCTGGATCGGGTCAGCCCGCATTACGCGGTCTCCTGTTGTCGATCGTCGATCGGAGTTGGCGCTCCGGCGCCTGCTCTGGTCCCGTGCACCGGACAGCTCCGGCGCAACCCCTTTCTCTTCAGACGAATAAGATGCATTTTTCCGGATGGTTTACCCGGCAGTTTACCCATCAGCTACCACTTAATCCATATAGGCGAAGCCGCCGCCGGAAACCATACTGGGCTCACATTCTCCAGCGCGGCTTCAAAGCTCCACCATCCACACCCCGCCTGCAGTTCGGGCTCACCGCGCTCGTTGCCTTACCCCTTCTGGAGGTTTTCATGGGCGCAGTTCCTAGCCACGAGTTCGTCCGCAATCTCGACGATGCGATTCTGCCGGATTTGTGGCGCCGGCGTACCCGGTTATCCGGCGACGAAATGGTGTCGATGGTCGAACTGGTCAAGCGGGCATTGCGGACCTATCACCCGCTCGAGTTGCAGGCGCTCGGCGAGGACAAGGAAGAACTGGTCGCCCAGTTCATCTACGCGAAAGTCCTGCGCCTCGCGCCCGGCCATACGGAAACCCGCGCCTGCGCCGACAGCGCGCCATCCAACGGCTACGCACTGTGCGCGTATTTCCGCCGCTATCTGATCGACTGCCTGCGCAGCGCCGGCCATCAGCGCAACGTATCGATGGAAAACGAAGGCGTGGCGCAGGAAATCGATCTGCATGCGCAAGCGCTGGAAGACCCGGTAGAAAGCGTGCTGCTGCAATACGGCCTCGACGAACAGCGTGTGCGGCTCTCGGCACGCGCCTTTATCGAGAGCCTCGACGAGCCGGAGCGGATCGTGCTGGCCGGCAGCCTCGGCTGGTGCTCGGAAGGCAAAGGCGGTCTTTCTGCAGTCGCAGCGCAGCATCGGGTGCCCTCTTATCACTATCGCGCCGTCAAGCTCGGCGTCACCATGAAGAAGACGGCCGGCGCCGAGGATTTTTCCAATACCAAGATCGGCCGCTGGCTCGCGGACGAGCTCGGTATCGAGATCGACGTCGACAATCGCCCGGCTATTCTGCTCGCGCTGAACCTGCTCGCCGCCGAATCGAGCGACAGCGAAATGAACGAAGCAGCCGCCTGACAGCATGCGGCCACGCGAGCGCCGGCCGGCCGCGCCGTCTCAAGAGACCGCGGATGCGGCACAACAGAGTCGTGCGCCACGTACGATGCGCCTTTTTTTGTTCGCGCGCACCACCTAGGATAAAAAAGCCGTCGCCGCACGCCGTCTTGCTTCCGAAGTCCTGGTTGTCTTTCCCCGCACTCCATTCCAGACGAGGTGGTCGTGATGAACCGCTTATCGAGCGCCGTGACCGCAATTCAATCGCATTACGACGTGGTCGTGGTGGGTTCCGGCTACGGCGGCGCGATTGCCGCGTGCCGCATGGCGCGCGCCGGGCGCCGCGTATGCGTGCTCGAACGCGGGCGCGAATTCATGGCCGGCGAATTTCCCCGTACGCCGTTTCAGGGCGCCGCACAGGTGCAATACAACACGGCGGTGGCCCATATCGGCTCGCCGCTGGCATTGCTCGAAGTGCACGTGAACGAAGACGTGAACGCGGTAGTCGGCTGCGGTCTGGGCGGCACCTCGCTGATCAACGCGAACGTCGCGCTCGAAGCCGACCCGCGCCTGTGGGACGACGCACGCTGGCCGGCCGCGTTGCGTGCCGACAAGGCCGCGCGCGACAAAGGCTATGCGCTTGCCCGTGCGATGCTGCAACCGTCGCCGGTGCCGGAGGATTATCCGGCCTTGCCGAAACTGCAGGCGCTCGAAAAGTCGGCGCGGGCGCTCGGCATGGAAGACCGCTTCACGCGCCCGGATATCACCGTCACTTTCGAGGACCGCGTGAACGCCGCGGGCGTCGAGCAGAAGGCTTGCGTCGGCTGCGGCGACTGCAATTCGGGTTGCAATTACGACGCGAAGAATTCGACTCACATGAACTATCTGCCCGACGCCGTGGCCCACGGCGCGCAGATTTTCACCGGAACCGCCGTCCATTCGGTCCGGCGCGACGCGGCCACGCGGAAATGGATCGTGGGCTACCAGTTGGTGAGCCTTGGCCGCGAAAGCTATGGCGCGCCCGATCTGTTCGTGAGCGCCGATATCGTGATCGTGTCGGCCGGCACGATCGGCTCGACCGCACTGCTGCTGCGCTCGCGCAATCAGGGGTTGAGCGTCTCCGGCATGCTCGGCAGGCATTTCACCGGCAATGGCGACGTGCTCGCCTTTGCGTACAACACCGAGCCCGTGATCAACGGCGTTGGCTGGGGTTCGCACGAGCCGGGTGATATCCCGCCGGTCGGGCCGACCATTACCGGCCTCATCGATCATCGCAATATGGCCAACGTAAGGGACGGCTATGTGATCGAGGAAGGCTCGCTGGCCGGTCCGGTGGGCGCGGCGCTCGTCGGCCTGCTCGGCGCCGCCGCGCCGCTCGAAGGCGTGGATGTCGCGCCGCGTTCGTTGCCGGAACAGATCGCTTACGACGCCCGGGTGTCCGAGAGCTTTCTGCGCGGCCCCTATCACGGCGCGCTCAATCACACGCAAAGCTACCTCGTCATGGCGCATGACGACGAAAACGGCCAGATCGACGTGGACGACAAAGGCCAGCCGCGCATCGTGTGGGAAAACGCGGGCAAGCAGCCGATCTTTCAGGTGGTCGAGGAGGCGCTCAAGCAGGCCACCGTGCCGATCGGCGGCAAATACCTGCGCAATCCGATCTCCACCGACATTGTCGGCAACCGCACCGTCACCGTGCATCCGCTCGGCGGCTGCGGCATGGGCGAGGACGCGGAGCACGGCGTAGTCGACCACATGGGCCGCGTGTTCAGCGGCGCCACGGGCACTGCGGTGCACGACGGTCTGTACGTGATGGACGGCGCCGTCATGCCAATGTCGCTCGGCGTCAATCCGCTCCTCACCATTTCCGCGCTGGCCGAACGCAATTGCGAGCTGCTGCTGGCCACGCATCCCGTGACCGCCGACTCGGCCGACGGCGCGGCCGCCGCGCCGAGCTTGCCGCCTGCGCCGACGCCGGAGCTCGCGTCGTCGTCGTTGACGCCGTCCTCGCCGCAGAAGATCGGTCTGCAGTTCACCGAAACGATGATCGGCACCTACACGCCGGTCGCGGCGGGCGAGGTCGGCGCGATTCCGATCGAGTTCACGCTGACGGTCGAATCGGAAGATCTCGCCGATATGATCAGCAATCCGCAACATCTGGCACGAACCGCCGGCACGCTGACCTGCCCCGCGCTCTCCTCGCAGCCTATGACGATCTCCAACGGCACCTTCAATCTGTTCGTGGTCGATGAGTCCGACGTGGACGAGCGCAACATGAATTACCACATGACGCTCAATTCGACCGAAGGCAAGACGTACTATCTGAGCGGGCAAAAGATCATCACGCGCACCTCGCCGATCAATTTGTGGGAGCAGACCAACACGCTTTACGCGGAGATTCGCGAATCGGCGCAAGCCGATGCACCGCTGCTCGGCAAGGCGACGCTCATCATCACGCCCGAGAATTTCCTCAAGCAGCAACGCACGCTCGAAGTCACCCATGCGCCCGATCTAAAGACCCGCCTCGAGTGGACCCTGAAATTCGGCAAGTTTTTCGCGGGCGTGCTGTTCACCGAATATGGCGGCGTGGCCGCGCCCTTGCAGTACTACGACCCGAAGGCCGAGCCGCGTCTGAAGCGCGCGCTGCGCGCGCCGGCGCCGCAGGTGGTCTTCTTCGACACGCCCGATGGCACGACGCTGAGGCTCACACGCTACCTCGATCCCGCGCTCAAAGCCGCGCGCCCGGTGCTGCTGATTCACGGCTCCGGCGTATCGAGCCGCATCTACTCCACCGACCTGATCGCGACCAACATGGTCGAATATCTTTGCGCATCAGGCTACGACGTGTGGCTCGTCGATCTGCGCGTCAGCATCGAAATGCCGAGCGTGCTCGTGCCGACCAACGTCGACAAGGTCGCGCGCGAGGACATTCCGGCCGCGGTCGCCAGAATCCGCGAACTGACCGGTGCGCCGGAAATTCAGGCGCTGGGGCACTGCATGGGTGGCCTGGCGTTGAGCATGTCGTTGCTGTACGGACTTGAAGGCGTGCGCTCGGCGGTCATCTCGCAGGTGTCGGCGCACCCCGTGCCGGGTACGTTGCAGAAGATCAAGGCCGGCCTGCATATTCCCGACATCATGCAGCATCTCGGCGTGCGCGACCTGACCGCCTATACCGAACACGAGTCGTGGCCGCAAAACCTGCTCGATGAAGCGCTCAGGTTCTACCCGCTCGATCACGACGAGGGTTGCGGCAATCCGGTCTGCCACCGCGCAACGTTCCTGTACGGCCTGCTCTACGAACATGAAAAACTCAACGAGACGCTTCATGCGAACCTGCAGGAATTGCTCGGCGTGCACGACGTTTCGGTATTCAAGCATCTCGCCGCGATGGTGCGAGCCGGTAAAGTGGTCGATGCAGCCGGCGAGGACGTCTATCTGGCCGGAGCGGACGGCATGAAGGGGCTGGAAGGCATGCGCCGGCCAATCGGCTTCATTCACGGGGAAAGGAACGAAACCTATCTGCCGGAAAGCACGCTACGCACTTACGATCTGTTAACCGGGCATTTCCCCGAGCAGCCCTACGAGCGGCACATCATTCCCGGCTATGGACACATCGACTGTATCTTCGGCAAACACGCCGCCGTGGATGTCTATCCGGTGATCGCGAAGTATCTGGACGCGCATTGACGAAGAGCGGGCGCGCCGTCACCACACGCGCAGGCGCAGGCCGCTCAGAACAGCTTGCCCGGATTCAGAATGCCGTGCGGGTCCAGCGCGTGTCTGATCGCGGCCATTGCAGCCAACTCCGCCGGCGAGCGCGAAATCGGCAAGAACTCGCGCTTGAGCAAACCAATCCCGTGTTCCGCCGACACCGAACCGTGCAGCGGCCCGAGCATGTCGTAGACGAACGCGTACACCGCATGATGATCGACGCCGCGGATCGAATGTCCGTCCACGGTGACATGCAGATTCGAATCACCAATATGCCCGAAGAAATACGACGCATTGCCCGGCCAGCGCTGATCGAGCGCCGCGCGGCAGCGGTCGACGAAGGCGCCGATCTCGCCGATCGGCAGGCTCACGTCGAAGTTGATCGCATCGAGCCGCACCGGAAACTCCGCCGTGCATTCGCGAATCGCCCATAGCGCGCGCACGTCGGCCACCGACTGCGCGATCACGGCGTCGCGGATCGCGCCGGCCTCCAGCGCTGCGGTCAGCGCGGCGGAAAAGCGCTCGCCGCCGTCGTCCGAATCGAAGCTCGCGTGTTCGATCAATGCATAGAGCGGATGCCCGTCGGCGAACGGTGAGCGCGTGCCGGTCAGCTTCACTCCGAAGTCGTAGAAGTCCGGCCACATGATTTCGAACGCGCCGATATCGTTGCCGAATCGCGTGGACAAACGGCGCAGCAGGTTCACGGCGGCGTCGTAGCCGTCGAGCGCAACCAGCGCGGTATGGCGCGCGGCACGCGGCGGATGCAATCGCAACACGGCGCGCGTGATCACGCCAAGCGTGCCCTCCGAGCCGATGAACCAGTGTTTGAGGTCATAGCCGGTATTGTTCTTGACCATCTTGCCGAGCGACGTCAACACGTCGCCATTGGCCAGCACCACTTCGAGACCGAGCACCTGGTCGCGCGCGGTGCCCGACTGGATCACCCGGTTGCCGCCCGCGTTGGTCGCGAGATTACCGCCGATCTGGCAGGAACCGCGTGCGCCGAGATCGAGCGCGAGTTCGAAGCCGGCTGCGGCGGCGGCTTCCTGTGCGGCTTGCAAGGTCGTGCCGGCGCGCACGGTCAGCGTGGCGGAAGCGGCGTCCACTTCTTCGACGCCGTCCAGCCGTTCGAGCGACAACGCAATGTCCGTGGCACGCGCAATCGCGCCGCCCGCGAGGCCGGTCATGCCGCCTTGCGGCACCACCGGCTGATGGGCCGCGTGACAGATGGCCAGTGCCCGCGAGACCTGCTCCGTGGTGCGCGGCAGGAGCAATGCCGCGGGCCGCGTCGGCTCGTGGCGTGTCCAGTCGGTCATCGCGCGTTCGCTGATCTGCTCGCCCACGCGTACGCTGTCTTCACCGAGCGCGGCGCGCAGCGCATCGAGTGTTTCGCCAAGCGGTGCTGCGTGATGCGCGGTACTGTTGTCTGTCATGCAGGGGTTCCTTGCGCGCCTTCGGCGGCGCGCTTCTTCCGATAGCCCATCGAGTCGTTGATACGCCCGAGAATATAGTCGCCCGCTGCGACCGGCTGATACTTGAGGTCGGTTTCGTTCGTACCGAGATCGCGCGGATCGACCAGCGCACCGTAAGTCGGATCATAAAACGTCGCGATCGAATAGCGCTCGCGCCCCGACGCATTGATCACGCGATGCAAGGTGGAACGGAAGCGGTCGTTGGTCCAGCGTGCGAGTAGATCGCCGACGTTGACCACGAAGCTGCCTTCGACCGGCGGTGCATCCACCCACGTATCGTTGGCGATTTCCCGCACCTGCAGGCCACCCACCTGATCCTGCCACAACAAGGTGATGCAGCCATAGTCGGTATGCGGCGCGACACCGAACTGATCTTCGTCCGATTGGGGCGGCTGCGGCGGATAGTAGACCATCTGCGTGCGCTGCATCCGTTTGGTATAACGCGGCGCGAAGAATTGTTCCTCCACGCCGAGGCTCACCGCCACCGCGCGCAGCAGATCGGCGCCGCACGCCCCTACCGCTTCATAGTAACCGTACAGCGCGGGACGCAGCTCCGGCATGAAGTCCGGCCAGTTATTCGGTCCGCGCAGCGCCTGACCGGCCAGCACGTCGGGGTCGTCCTCCGGCAATTCGAGGCCGATGCTGAAGAACTCCTTGTAGTCGGGACGTTTGGCCTGGTACATGGTCGCGTCGCCGAGCGCATTGAAACCGCGATGCCGGTGATTGACCGCCGCGCGCCGCTTGGTCTCCACCGGAAACGCGAAGAAGCGGCGCGCCGCCTGCGCGGCGGCGTCGATCAGCGCTTGCGGCACGCCATGATTGACGATGTAGAAGAAGCCGATCGTCGTGCACGCTTCACGAATTTCCTGCGCCACGCGCTGTAAAGCCTGCGGGTCGCCCGCGCGAACGCCGGCGAAATCGATGATCGGAATGCGGGTCACAGGCATCGCATTGCTCCTGAAGGATCGGCTGAATCGACTGATGAAACAGGCACATGAAGACGCACATGAGGCGGGCGCATGAACCGTCTGTTGAAAGACGCCTTCCGCCTCACGCATTGCTGTTGTATATACCGCCAAAAGCGCACTCGCAAGCAGCTTGTCAGCCCCTCGCATAAGGGCTTTTCTCTACTCGCGTGTTTATTTATTTTGCGCGAAAACTGCGGTATATACTGCCTCGCATGACTCGCGCCGAACCCGCTTTCGTGCACCACCTTCGCGCGACACCGCTTTGCCAACCGGAGAATCCCATGAGCATCCTTGCAGGCTGGAAGTGTCGTTTGGTCATGCTGGCGTTGTGCGCGGCAAGCGTCACCGCCCACGCGGAAGACCAGCTCGCCAAAGTGAAAAAAGCCGGCGAACTGGTGGTCGGCACCGAGATGCAGTTCGCACCTTTCGACTTCCTTGAAAACGGCCAGCAAGCGGGCTTCAACAAGGATCTGTTCGCCGAGGTCGGCAAGGAAATGGGCGTGAAGGTGCGCTTTATCGACTTGCCGTGGCCGAGCGTGCTGCCCGGACTGGAAGCGGGCAAGTTCGACATGGTGGGCGGCCCGCTCACCGTCACCAAGGCGCGCATGGAGCGCTACACGTACACGCTGCCGATCGCGGACGCCACCGACGCGCTGCTCAAACGCGCGAACGACTCGTCGCTCAAGCAATCGACGGATATCGCGGGCAAGACGGTCGGCGCCGGCAAGGGCTCGGCACAGCTCGACCAGTTGAAGGCCTACGTTGCCACGTTGCCGAAGCCGCCTGAGATCCGCGAATACGTCGACAACAATCAGGCTTATGCCGATCTCGCCGCGGGCCGGATCGTGGCGGTGGCGAACTCCATGACCAACATTGCGTATGTGGCCAAGCAGCGGCCGGAAACATTCGCCGTGGTACAGCCGCCGTTCGGCGCCAAAGTGTACTTCGCCTACTGTTTGCGTAAAGACGCGGACAGCAAGCCGCTCGCCGACGCCTTCAACGCCGCGCTCGTGAAAATGCATAACGACGGACGCCTTGCCGCGTTGCAGAAGAAATGGTTCGGCGTCGCAATGGACGCGCCGACGACCATGCCTGCGCCGAACTATTGAGCCTGTTTATCGCTCCACGCTTTGTCAGGCTAACGTTCTGATTTCGATGCACGCGTTTTGATGCAGGCGATGCGGCCCGCGCAATGAGCCGCATCGCTCTTCCGTTCTACCGAGTGCGAAGCTTATGTTCAGCACGACCGTCTTCCTCCAAGGCTTTCCGCTGCTGCTGCACGCGGCGCTCGCCACCATCGGCATTTCGCTGACGGGTCTCCTGATCGGTTTCTTCGTCGCGATCGGCGTGTGCGCGGCGCGGCTTTCGCCGAACCGCGCGGCGCGCATGTTCGGCGGCGCCTATGTGTTCTTCTTTCGCGGCGTGCCGATGCTGGTGCAACTGCTGCTGGTGTACTACCTGCTGCCGTTTGCGGGTATAAACGTGTCGCCGGTTGTAGCGGCGATCAGCACCGTGTCGCTATGTTCCGCGTCCTATATCGCCGAGATCCTGCGCGGCGGTTTTCTCAGCATTCCGCCGGGCCATCTGGAAGCGGCGCGCATGCTCGGCCTGTCGCCGTTCGACATGCTGCGCCGCATTCTCGTGCCGCAAGCATTCCGTTTGACGCTGCCTTCGCTCGTCAATGAAATGGTGCTACTCATCAAGGCTTCGTCGCTGATTTCGGTGGTGGGCGTGGCCGAGTTGACGCGCACCGCGCAGAACATCGCCGCCAGCACCTATCGGCCGCTGGAAGCGTACCTTGCCGCCGGGCTGATTTACTTCGTGATCTGCGGTGCGCTCACACTCGTCGCGCACGCTGCCGAATACCGCTTGCAGCACGCCTGAGCGGCCCTGCGTTCGACACCGAATCCACGCCATGCAAAAGCTCGATCCCACCGTCATCACGCACAATCTTCAGCCGATCGCGGCGGGCCTCGCCACGACGCTCGGCACCTGGGCTGCGGGCGTCGTGATCGGCATGCTGATCGGCTTTCTGATTGCGGTGCTGCAACTCTTCTGCGGCCGCTGGGTGCGCGGCATCTTGCGTGTATATATCGAACTGTTTCGCGGCACGCCGTTTCTCGTGCAACTCTTTTTGCTGTATTACGGCGGGCCGTCCTTCGGCCTCACGCTCGAACCGATGACCGCCGGTGTGCTCGGTTTGGGCCTGTACGGCAGCGCGTATTTCGCCGAAGCCTTCCGCTCCGGCTTTCAATCGGTGCCACCCGGTCACCTCGAAGCGGCGTCGTGTCTCGGCCTCACGCGCTGGCAGGCGGTTCTGCGTATTCAGGTGCCGCAAATGCTCGTGCTGATCGTGCCCGCGCTGACCAATCTGATCATCGTGCTGAGCAAGGAAACGGCCGTATTGTCCATCGTCACCGTGCCCGAGCTCACGTTCGTGCTCACCGGTATCGGCTCGGCAACCTTTGCCTTCGTCGAAACGCTGCTTGTGCTGTGCGTGTGCTACCTCGCGCTGGTCGAACTGACTTCGCGCGCGGGCATGTGGGCCGAAGCCCGCATCGCGCGCTTCATGGCGTGAACGGAAACGGGACTCTCTTATGACCATCATCACCGACATGCCCTCTTCCGCGTCCACTGCCCATGTCGAATCAACGTCCGGTGCGCCGTTGATCGAAGTGCGCGACCTGCGCAAACGCTTCGGCGAAGTCGAAGTGCTGCGCGGCGTCGATCTCGAGATCGCGCGCTCTGAAGTGGTGTGCATCATCGGCCCGTCCGGCTCGGGCAAAAGCACGCTGCTGCGCTGCCTCGCCGCGCTCGAAACCTACGATCAGGGGGACGTTCGTATCGAAGGCGAACTGCTCGGCTATAGCGAGCGCAACGGCAAGCGCGTGCGCGCCTCGCAAAGCGAAATCAACCGCGTACGGCGCAACGTCGGCATGGTGTTTCAGCAATTCAATCTGTGGCCGCACATGACAGCGCTCGGCAACGTAATGGAATCGCTGCTGCGCGTTCGGCATCTGTCGCGCGACGAAGCGCGCCGCCGCGCCAACGCGATGCTCGAAACGGTGGGCCTCGCGCACAAGGGCGACGCGTATCCGGCCAAGCTCTCGGGCGGCCAGCAGCAGCGCGTGGCGATTGCGCGGGCACTCGCAATGGAGCCGCACATCATGCTGTTCGACGAGCCGACCTCGGCGCTCGACCCGGAACTGGTCGGCGAAGTGCTGCAAGTGATGAAACAGCTCGCGCGCGACGGCATGACGATGGCCGTGGTCACGCACGAAATGGGCTTTGCCGCACAGGTCGCGGATAAAGTGATGTTCATCGACCAGGGCCGTATCGCCGTGCAAGGCAAACCGCGCGATGTCTTTCACGACGCCGGCCAGCCGCGCTTGCGGCAGTTCCTGCAGAACTACTTCGACCGCAACGCTTTCTGGACACGCGGCCCCGACGACGCGCAGCCGCTATGAGCGCGCGCCGCTTTCCGCCTGCCTCACGCGGACACTGACGCAAGGGCCGCCGATGTCCTCCACCGTTCGCAGCCGGGCTCACGACAAGCCGCTTTCCGCCGCGGCGATGAAGGCCGCGCGCGCCGCGACCGACGCGCCGGCCGCGCGCTACGAACAGGTCAAGAGCCATATCCGGCACATCATCGAATCGGGCGAGCGCCACGCGGGCGACCGCCTGCCGTCCGAGCTCGATCTGGTCGCGACGCTCGGCGTGTCGCGCATGACGGTGAATCGCGCGCTGCGCGAGCTCGCCGAAGAAGGGCTCGTGACGCGCGTCTCCGGCGTCGGCACCTTCGTCGCGCAGACCAAGCCGCAATCGACGTTGCTGATGATCGCCCATATCGGCGACGAGATCCGTTCACGCGGCCATGAATATCGCTGCGACACGGTGCTGTTGCAGCGCGAAACAGCCTCGGTGATCGTGTCGAATGCGTTAGGGCTTGCGCCGGGCGCTTCGGTGTTTCATGTGATCTGCGTGCATCGCGAGAACGGCTTGCCGGTGCAGCTCGAAGATCGCTATGTGAATCCGGCCATTGCGCCGGATTTTCTGCTACAGGATTTCTCGGCGATCAGGCCGTCGGAATATCTATTCGAGATCGTGCCCGCGCACGACGTCGAGCACGTGGTCGACGCGGGCCTGCCCACGCGTGCCGAGGCCGAACTGCTCGAAATGCGCGTCGAGGAGCCGTGCCTTACGCTGATGCGCCGCACGTGGACGAGCGGTGTGGCGGTCACCTTCGCGCGTTTCGTGCACCCCGGCTCGCGCTACCGGCTAGGCTGCCGCTTCTCGCCGGATCTGTCGCAACGCCAGGGTTGAAAACGCGCTTCGTGTCGAAGCACGCTAGACGTTCCCCGCCAGATGAAAACGCGACGCCGGATGCCACAGTTGCACCGACGTCGCCACGTCGTCACCCACCCATGTGCGACGCCAGAGTTGCAGGCACGGCTCGCCGATATCCATCATCAGATGCCGGCGCACGTATGCGTCCGGCTTCTGCGCATAGATGCGGAACTCCGCGCGCTGGATCGGCGCGAGCCGCACCATGTAGTGATTCGGCGTTTCGATCGTGAAGTCCTGTTGCAGATAATCGGGGAACACCTTCGGGTTGACGTAGCGGTCCTCATACTGGATCGGCTCGCCCTCCTCGCCGTGCACGATGCACGAGTGAAACGCCGGCCCGCTGGCGAGACCGAGCGCTTCGAGCGCGTGCGGGTCGTCGCTCGGTTCGAGCGTCAGTACACGCGCCGAATGGCGGTGCCCGCGCGCGGCGATTTCGTCGGCGATGTTGCGGATTTCCAGCACCGTCGATTCGTAGCGCTGCGGCGCGACGAACGTGCCGGAGCCTTGCACGCGCGTGAGCACGCGCTCGGTGGTCAGTTCGCGCAGCGCGCGCGACACCGTCATGCGCGCGACGCCGAATTCCTTGACCAGTTCCGCCTCTGACGGGATCAGGCCACCCGGTTTCCAGTCTCCTTCGCTGATGCGCCTGATCACGTAGCGTTTGATCTGCTCGTAGGCAGGCATCGCTTTCACGGGTGTCTCCTGCTTGCGATCAGGGCGGCCCTGCATCTCTGCGCCTGGCGCGTTTGTAGTTGTGTTCACTCCGACCTCGTGGGTGGTACGCGGGTTGTACCTGGCTGGTACAGCCCGGCCGGCTCGCCGGCGGGTAGCCCGCTCACCGGCACTGTTTCGATCATGCCATGTGCGCGGCGGCCTGCCCGTCGTTGACGGCGATACTCACCGCCGCGCGGACGTGGCCCGCGGCCGCCAGGCTCGTGATCGTGGCGGGCGTCGCCATGCCCAGACCCTCGGCGGACGTGGCCGGCCGGGGGCCAATGTTACCAGGGTTCGGCAACGGCGGCGGCGCTTCGTCGGCGATCATGCGAAAAGCGATGCTCATGTCGTCCGCGAGCGGACGGTCGTCGCGGTAAGCCGGTACGACGCGACGCACGCGCTGCCAGAGGGCTTCGGTGTGCGGTGCGCGCGGCGCGTCGATACTTTGCAGGTCGTAGGCTTGCGCCGCCGCCAGCAATTCGATCGCGACGATGCGCCCGGCGTTGTCGATGATTTCCAGCGCCTTCAGCGCGGCGGGCGTGGCGTGGCACAGGTGGTCTTCCTGCAGGCCCGAAGTGACGCCGCCGTCGAGGCTCGCGGGCAGCGCGAGACGCCGGTTCTGCGCGACCAGCGAGGCGGCAGTGTACTGCGCGATCATGAAGCCCGAGCAGGTGCCGCCCGGCTCGGCGAGAAACGCCGGCAGGCCGCTGACCAGCGGATTGACGAGGCGATCGAGGCGCCGCTCGGCCATCGCCGCGACTTGCGCGATCGCGGTGGCGAGACTGTCCATCGCCAGCGCGATCGAGGCGCCCACCGCGTGCGCCTGCGAATACACGCGCGGCTCTTCCGGCGTGCCGGCGACGATCGGGTTGTCGGTAATCGACGCGAGTTCACGATCGACCACGTCGGCGGTCGCGGTGAGCACGTCGCGTGCGGCGCCATGCACGTGCGGAATGGTCCGCATGCTCAGCGGATCCTGCGTGCGATGGCCGATTACCGCCGCGAGAATGTCGCTGCCGGCCAGCGCGGTGCGCATCCGCTCGCCGACCTTGTTCAGTCCCGGCGAGATGCGCAAGGCGAGCGATTCCTCGTCGAACGCCGCGAGCTGGCCGCGCAGATTCTCGAAGCTCATCGAGGCGACCATATCGGTCCAGTCGAGCAGGCGTTCGGCCCGCGCGAGCGCCAACGCGGCGAGACCGGTGACGCACGGCGTGCCGTTGACCAGGCTCAAGCCCTCCTTAGCTTCGAGCACCAGCGGTTCGAGGCCGATACGTTGCAGCGCGTCGCGTCCCTTGAGCCGCTCGCCGCGAAAGCGCGCATAGCCCTCGCCGATGCAGACGAGCGCGATATGCGCCATATGGCTCAGATAACCGACCGAGCCGAACGCCGGCACTTCCGGCAGGCAATCCGCGTTGAGCAGCGCCATCAGTTGGTCCGCGACTTCGAGGCGAATACCTGAGTGTCCATGCGCGAAGTTGTTGACTGCCGCCGCCATGACCGCGCGCGTTTCGGCGGCGCCGAGCGGCGCGCCGACGCCGACCGCGTGGCTCATCAGGATGTTGCGCGACAACGTGCGCTGTTCGCCCGGCGAAACGATGACGTCGCACAGTGCGCCTACGCCGGTATTCACGCCATACGCGCGAATCCCTCGCTCGACGATCTGTTCGACGAGCACGCGCGCCGCCGCGATGCGCGCGCGGGCGTCGGCGGAAAGTTCGAGCGGCTCGCCGGCGGCAACCGCTGCCACCTGAACCCAGTCGAGAGGACGATTGGAACGGATCACGGCCATGTCAGTGCTCTGGTTGGTCAATTACCTGGTGATGCTGATCAGTTGGTGGTGCGGTCCTGATGGCTCGATACGAACTGGCGGAAGCGATCCGACTTGCATTCGACGAATACTTCGTCCGGCGTGCCGTCGGCCTCCACTTGCCCCTGATGCAGGAACATCACGCGATTGGACACGTGGCGCGCGAAACCCATCTCATGCGTGACAACCAGCATGGTGCGGCCCTCTTCGGCCAGCGAGCGCATCACGCGCAGCACTTCGCCCACCAGTTCGGGGTCGAGCGCGGAAGTCGGCTCGTCGAACAGCATGACTTTCGGATGCATTGCCAACGCGCGTGCAATCGCCACGCGTTGCTGCTGGCCGCCCGACAGATGCGCGGGATAGTGGCCGCGCTTTTCCGCGAGGCCGACTTTCGCGAGCAGCGCCTCGGCCTCTTCCACCGACTCGGCGCGGCTGCGTTTTTGCACGCGCATCGGCCCTTCGATCAGATTTTCCAGCACCGTCATATGCGACCAGAGGTTGAAGTTCTGGAACACCATGCCGAGTTGCGAGCGCACCCGGTCCACCTGGCGGCGGTCGCTCGGTTGCAACCTGCCGTCGCCGCGGCGCTTCATTTTCAACTCTTCGCCGGCCAGCGCGACCGAGCCGTCGTCGGGCGTTTCGAGCAGATTCAGACAGCGCAGGAAGGTGCTCTTGCCGGAGCCGCTCGCGCCGAGAATCGAGATCACGTCGCCCTGGTGGGCGTCGAGCGAAATGCCTTTGAGCACGTGATGATCGCCGAACGATTTGTGAATGTTCTTGACCGACAGTGCAACGGGTGCCGTAGCGTTCATGGGATTCTCCAGATTCATCCAGGATGGGCGGCCGTTCAGGGCGCGGCGCGGCGTGCTTCGGTGGAGGTGGAAACCGGGCGGCTCGCCGCGGCCTGCGGGCGTGCCGCGCGCAGGTGGCGCGACAGACGCGTTTCGAGCAGGCCCAGCAGGCGCACGATCACGAAATTCAGGAACAGATAGATCAGCGCGGCGCAGATGAAGACTTCCGTCGTGCGATAGGTTTGCTGGATGATCTGCTGCGCGACGCCGGTCACTTCCCACACGGTGACGAGACTCGCAAGCGCGGTGGATTTGACGAGCAGCACGGCTTCGGTCGAATACGCGGGTAAGCACTGGCGCAACGCGATCGGACCGATCACGCGGCGCAGCAGCGCGAAGCCCGACAGGCCGATCGAATAACCGGCCTCGATCTGGCCGACCGGCACCGCCATCAAGCCGCCGCGAATGATTTCGGCGGTATAGCCGGCCGTGCATAGCGCGAGCGACAACACCGCGCACATATAAGGCTCGCGCAGCACAGGCCACAGAAAGCTCTCGCGGATCACGCCGAACTGACCCATGCCGTAGTACACGAGGAACATCTGGATCAGCAGCGGCGAGCCGCGAAACACGAGGATATAAGCGCGCGCGAAGCGGTTCGGCAGCCAGTGCGGCGACACGCGCATCGTGACGATCACGAGCGAGAGCAGGCCGCCGAGAATCAGCGAACAGAAGAACAGGCCCAGCGTGGTCGGCACGGCCGCGAGCAGTTGCTTGAGCGTGTCGAACAGGAAGTCGAAGTCGAAATGCATGGTGGCCGCCCTCGTCAGTTACGCGCGAAGTTGCGCTTGAAGGACCGGCCCACGCGCGCTTCGGCGCGATTGAAGACGCGGTTCGAGATGCTGGTCATGAGCAGATAAAGCGCGCCGCCCACCACGAAGAACGTGAAGTATTGATGCGTGGACCCCGCCGCCACCTGGCTCGTGCGCAGCAATTCGGCGAGCCCCGTCACGGAGATCAGCGCCGAGTCCTTCAGGCTCAGTTGCCAGACATTGCCGATGCCGGGCAACGCGAACCGCAGCACTTGCGGAATCAGGATGCGGCGCGCCATCGTCAGCGTCGGCATGCCGATCGCGCGCGCGGCTTCGAGTTCGCCGCGCGACACCGCCAGCACCGCAGAGCGGTACACCTCGGCCTGATAGGCGCCCGAAATCATGCCCACGGCCAGCGCGCCGATCACGAACGGCGGCACGCCGACGAAACCTTCCGCGCCGAACCACTGGCCGACTGTCGTGACGAGCGTCGAGCCGCCGAAATAGAACAGATAGATGACGAGCAGTTCAGGCACGCCACGAAACACCGTGGTGTAGATATCGCCGATCACGCGCAACGTACGCAAACGCGACAGCTTGGCCGCGGCCACCAGCGCGCCGAACACGGCGCCGACCGCGAGCGCCGCGAGCGTGAGCGCGACCGTCATCAACGCCGCGAGCAGCAATACGCCGCCCCAGCCTTCCGGCCCGAAGCCGAGCATCTGTATCAGAGCCATTTTCTACCTCTCATCCATGACGGCGGATCGAACCGGCCGGCGCGCGCCGCATCGTCTGAACGCGCTCAGGAAAACGCCGGGCTGCCCGCAGGTTGTGCCGCGCGCGAAGCGAGCGGCCCGCGGGCGCCCGCTAAATCAAGGCGTGACGTCGGTCTTGAACCACTTGTTGGAGAGCTTCTTGACGGTGCCGTCGGCAAGCGCGGCGCTGATCGCGGTGTCGAACTTCGCTTTCAGATCGGCGTCCTGCTTGCGGAATGCCAGACCTTCGCCCGGCCCCCAGATCGGGCCGCCGATCTTCGGGCCGGCCATCACGATCGACGCGGTTTCTTTCTTGTCGATGTTGGCCGCGTAGTACGTCACGTCGTCGAACGAAGCGTCGATGCGGCCGTTGGCCAGATCCAGATCGCGCTCGGGCGAGGTCTTGTAGACTCGAATCGTGGCGATGTCCTTGAAGCCGTCATTGATAAATTTGGTGTAGACCGTGCCCGACTGGATGCCGATGGTCTTGCCCTTCAGTTGCTTGCGCAAAGCGTCGACGGTCGGCTGGTCGGTCTTCGGATCGCCCGTCAGCTTGACGACGCCCGCGCCCGGCGCGGCTTTGGGCAGAATCTTCGCGTCGGCTATGGCGAACGTGGCGGGCGTGGCGGCGTATGGCTTCGAGAAGGCGATGATCTTTTCACGCTCCGGCGTGATCGAGATCGCATCCATCAGGACGTCGAATTTGCCTGCCTGCAGACCGGGAATCATGCCGTCCCAGTCTTGCGCCACGAGGTTGCATTGCAGCTTGATGCGCTCGCACAGGTTGGCGACCAGTTCAGGTTCGAAGCCGCCCAGCTTGCCGCCCGGCAAGGTCAGATTCCACGGGGCGTAGCCGCCTTCGAGCGCGATCGTCACCGTCTTCCAGTCTTTGGCCTGCACCGGTGCCGCGAAAATCGCTGCGGCGCCGATCACGGCGCCGATCAATGCTTTTGCTGCCGTCGTGCGCTTCACTTTCACGTCCAAACTCCTTTGATTGAGGAAACCGTCGAACTGAGTGTTTCACCGCTGCTTAATTTGTATAGACAAGTCTGCATGAGTCAAAAAGCCGTCGCAAGAAAATTTGTGGAAAATTGACGGGGTCATCGGGTAAGCCCCTAGGCGATGCGGTACGACGCGGGTTGACGGGGAGTTTTCAACGTGTGCAACGTGATTGGCATGCGCCGCCGCATGGGCCGGCGCAGTTTGTTTTGTCTAGACAGGTTGATGCGTGACAAGCCGACACGCGGGCGGCAACGGCGGCCCGATACGGCCTACCAGACGAACGGCACGAACCGGTAACGCACGCGCGACATGTAGTCCGCGTAACCGTCGAGTTGCGCGGCCAGCATCCGCTCTTCGCGCACCGCGCGCCAGCCGATGGCGAGCACCATGACCGGCACGAAGGCCAGACCCCACCACGATCCCAGCAACAACGGCGTGCCGACGAACATCAGCAGGGCGGCGGAATACATGGGATGACGGACATGCGCGTAAAGGCCGGTGTCGATCACCTTATGTCCGCGACTCGTCTGGATCTTGACGACCGGCGCGGCATAGCTATTGGCCTGGAACACGAAACGGCACATGAAGAGGCACAGGAACACGCAGAGCGAGCCAAGGCTGACCAGCGCGACCGGCAGTGGCGCGGTCCAATGAAAGCGCATCGCGTCGAACGCCATCAGCACCAGCCAGCCGCACCACGTCACCGAAACGCCCACCATGAAAATGCGGTCCCAGCGGCTTTGCTGCTCCTGCACGAACGGCGACAACCGCTCGGCAAGCAAGCCGGGATCATGGCGCGCCAGCCACAAACCGATCCACAGGCTCAGCACGCCCAACTCGATCACGTACCACCACGCGGCCGGCCATGCAAAGGTGCCCGCCGCGCCGAACAGCAGCACGCCCATGCCCACCAGCCAGACCACGGTTTGGAAAATGAGGCGTGCGATCATGGCCGTTCGTTGCTATGCGGTTGCGACCGGCGTGCGCACGCGCTCGAATATCTCTGCGATGTCGAACTCGCCGGTGTTCAAGCCGAACAGATCGCGCAGACACGCGGCAAGTTCACCCGCGCTCCTGAGTTGCCGCTCGCTGATGAGCCGGCCGTCCGCGGCGCGCTCGCTCAGTTGATCGTTGAGCAATGCGAGCCGCGCTTCGGGCAACACGCGGCACACGATCAGGGTGCTCGCAAAAATCGCTTCCGGCGAGGTCGACGTGTACCAGTTCGAGGTTTCGTAATCGATCCACTCCACCGGATGCAGATCGAAGCGGTACACCCTCGCCCAGCTTTCGTCACGCGCCTGCACTTCCAGATAGAGCGCCTCGCGCGATGCATCGGCAAGACGGAACGTGCCGAGTTCGGTGGGCTGCGCGAGGCCCGCGGTCAGCCGCAGCGGCGCGGTCAGCGTCACGCTGCCGAAGCCGACGTCGGCGATCCAGGCTTCGTCGTTCAGGTCGATGCGCAAAACCATATGCGTGCGCGGCGGAACGTCGTCCGATTCGCGGCCCCAGAGCACACGACCGAGCAATGGCGTGACCGTGAAGCCCAACTGAAGCAGCACGTCGGCGAACAGCGCGTTCTGTTCGAAGCAGTAGCCGCCGCGATGCCCGGTGACGAGTTTGCGCTCCACCGCCTCGAGATCCAGTTTCACAGGACGCCGCGTGAACGGGTTCAGGTTCTCGAACGGGATCGCGCGCGGGTGCAAGCGGTGAAGCGTGTGAAGCACTTCCAGCGTTGCCGCGCGCGGACCGTCGTAGCCTATGCGGGCGAAGTAGTTTTCCAGATTCACTGTGTGAGACATCGGCAGGCTTCCGGTATGGTTTTGGGCGCCGGACGCTGATCCGTTCTGTGCGACCGTGCGGTTTCGGGAATCGATCATAGCCGCTTTTGTGGCCGGCTCGCTGCCGCGGTCCTTCGCTGTTTTCGTAGCACCGGCCGGCGCCGCCCGTGCGAGGGCGGCGCTTATCTCCGAAGCCGCGTGTTACTGTCCGCCCTTTAACGCCGAGGTCGCAATGGACGGCACGCTGATGCCGTGGCTCGACGCGAACTGCACGGCCGAGCTCAGCGTCGACATCAACGATTGCAACTGGCCCGGCGCCGATTGTGCGATGTACGAGGCGCTCTGCGCCGTCTGCGGATTCATGCCCGCCTGCAGCAGCGACGACGGACTCATCTGGCCGATGCTGCCGAGCCCCGACTGCAGGCTGGAGTACTGGCTCACGCCCTTACCGAGCGAAGACAAACCGTCAGTAAAGGCCTCCTTGTTGATCGGCGTAGCCGACGCCGTGCCGCCTGCCCGGCTCGCGAAGGCCTGGGTCAGCGTTTGCGAGAGCGACTGCTGCGTGCTGCCGACCTGGGTCAACTGACTCACCGAAGGCGTGCCGCCGCTCAGCAATCCCGCCGCCTGCTGCGCCTGTCCTGCCGCACTGCTCATACCCATCGCGGAGGCAAGACTCGACTGCCCGCTGAGCACCTGCTGGTTCGCGCCCACATAGGTCTGCAACAGTTGCGACACGCCGCCCGACGACGCCGTCGCCCCAGCGCCCGCCGAACTGTCACCGCCGCCTATGCCGAACTGCTTGAGATTCAGCTGCGCATTCGACACGCCGCTCACCAGCAAACCGCCGCTCGCCAGCAACGAAATCAACACCATGCGTTTGTTCATATCTATCTCCTGAATGGGCGTTATGGGTAGGTGTGCGGATTCGACAGCACACCCCGCAACGCGTTCGATAGGACCACCACCATACGGTTTCATTACGATCACATTCACCGCGAATTACATGCAAATAGCCTTTCGTAGCAGTGCGTAAAGAGCAAAGTTATATGTCAGTAATATTGATGCGAATCGTTCTCATTTGTGTTGACGCACCTATTTCGCATGCGTACGATCTCGCCATCTGCTGCAGTTGGTGTCGCGAACCGATGCGGCAAAATCGCGGACACGCGGCGACGTGCCGCAACGGTTCAAATCAGTCGATACAACACCAATAAGGATTTCGATGAAGTTCGCCCATTTCAACGGACCCCGCGTGAAAGCGCGTCCGTTTCGCGATTCCGTGCCACGCGCCAGTGCGGCGCGCCGTTCGCGCCTCGCCTGTTTGCCCTCCATGCGGCGCGCCGCGCTTTGCACGGCGTTCGCGTGGGCTTCGCTGACAGCCGGCGCGGCCATGGCCGAAGCCAATCCCGACGCCACGCCGGAAGCGCCCGAGGCCGACCTGAAGATTCAGGCGACCCAGACGAACCAGTGGACCGGCTTCTGGAATCGACAGCAGATGCTCGGCGACATCGGCGGCCTGCGCCCCTGGCTCGGCAAATACGGCGTGACCTTCACGCTCACCGAAACCAGCGAAGTGCTCGCCAACCTGCGCGGCGGTCTCGCGCACGGCGCCGACTACGACGGCCTGACGACCGGCACCGTGCAACTGGACACGCAAAAGGCATTCGGCCTGCCGGGCGGCCTGTTCAATGTCAGCGCGTTGCAGATTCACGGCGCCAATCTCAGCGCCAACAAGCTCGGCACGCTGAACACGGCGAGCGGCATCGAAGCGGACGACGCCACTCGCCTGTGGGAATTGTGGTATCAGCAGTCGTTCCTGAACAGGCGCATCGACGTGAAGATCGGTCAGCAAAGTATCGACCAGGAATTCATCACCAGCACGTATTCGGCGCTGTTCGTCAACACGATGTTCGGCTGGCCTGCCCTGCCCTCGTATGACATGCCGTCCGGCGGCCCGGCGTATCCGCTGTCCGACCTCGGCGTGCGCGTGCGCGGCCAGATCACGCCTTCATTGACCGCGCTGGCCGGCGTATTCGACGGCGATCCGCTCGGCAACAACCCCGACAACAAGAGCGGCACCAACTTCAACCTGCACAACGGCACGCTGTTCATCGGCGAATTGCAGTATGCGATCAACCAGCCGGCCGACGGCGAAATGGTCGGCGCGGGCGGCGGCGGTTTGCCCGGCACCTACAAGCTCGGTGTCTGGTACAACAACGGCAGCTTCGCGGACCAACGCTACGACAACACCGGCCTGTCGCTCGCCAGTCCGGCCACCAGCGGCGTCGCCCAGAATCATCACGGCGACTACAGCATCTACGCGGTGGCCGACCAGATGATCTGGCGTCCGGACCCGGACGAGGCGCGCAGCATCGGCGTATTCGCTCGCGTGATGGGCGCGCCCGGCGACCGCAACCTGGTGAGCCTCGCCGCCAACCTCGGCGTGGTGATGAAAGCGCCGTTCGCCGGCCGCGACAACGACAGCGTGGGCCTCGCGCTCACCTACATCAAGGTCGGCAATCACGTGAACGACCTCGATCTGGACAGCCGCGCATTCAGCAACGGCCCTTATGGCGTGCGCACCAGTGAAACCACGCTCGAGGCGACCTACCAGTATCAGGTCAATCCGTGGTGGCAACTGCAAGCCGATGCGCAATACACCTTCAACGCCGGCGCCGGCCAGAATCCGAACGATCCGACGCAACCGCTGCGCAACACGTTCGTCATCGGCCTGCGGACCAACATCAATTTCTGATGACACCCGCGCCCAATTCACACGCTACCGACAATATCGAATCCCATGCTTTCGATCATGACCGCAACCCCCGCTTTGTGCGCAGGCACGGAGGCTCAATCGTGAACAACCCCACGCGCAAGTTTTCGCCGCGCGCCGCGCGGGCCCTGATCGCCGCCGCTGTCGGCGCAGCCGCATTCGTGAGCGCCGGCAGCGCGCACGCCGAACCGCAAGGTTTCCTCGAAACCGTCAAGCATCACACCACGCTGATCAACACCGTGCCGGGCAACGGCGACCAGAATCCGTACGCCGTGGTGGTCGCGCCGGTCACGGCCGGCACGGTCAAGCAAGGCGATGTGCTGGTCGGCAACTTCAATAACTCAACCAATCTGCAGGGCACCGGCAGCACGATCATCAACTATCACCCCGACACCAAAGAGATGACGGTGTTCGCCACGGTGCCGCGCGACCTGAAGGAATGCCCCGGCGGCATCGGCCTGTCGACCGCGATGACGATGCTGAAGTCCGGCTACGTGATCGTCGGCAGCACGCCGAGCAACGACGGCACCACCGGCACGAAGGGCGCCGGCTGCCTGATCGTGATCGATCCGCAAGGCAAGGTCGCCTCGACCATCAGCAGCCCGAACATCAACGATCCGTGGGGCAACATGGCGGTAGTCGACAACGGCACCAGCGCGACGCTGTTCGTCAGCATGGCCGGCTTCGGCGTGGGCGGCGCGGACGGCAATCCGCCGGTGTTCAAGCAGGCCACCGTGCTGCGTCTGGATCTCGACGTGCCGGCCGGCAAGCCGCCGGTCGTGAAGAAGGAAACGGTGGTGGGCAGCGGCTTCGGCGCCCAGGCGGACAAGGGCGTGTTCCTCGTCGGCCCGACCGGCCTCGCGCTCTCGGGCGATCAGAAACTGCTGTATGTCTCCGACGCGATCGGCAACCGCATCACCGAAATCGACGAACCCATGACGCGCGACACGAGCGCGGGCGTCGGCCGTCAACTGACCGCCGACGGCCTGCTGCACCGGCCGCTCGCGATGGTGACCGCGCCCAACGGCCACCTGCTCGTGACCAATGCGCTGAACGGCCAGATCGTGGAAATCGATCCGGCCAGCGGCAAGCAGATTTACGCGCGCTGGATCGACACCGACAAGGCGCAATCGCCCCCGGGCAACGGCGACCTGTTCGGCCTCGCGATGACGCCTGAAGGCGACGGTTTCTACTACGTGCAGGACGACGTGAACACGCTGGTACTCGCGAAGTAAGTCGCGCATTCCAAAGCCAAACGAAGGTGAAGTAACCATGGCAAATGATCAACCCCCGCGGCCCTCACGGCGCGGGTTCCTCAAGGCGGGCGGCGTCGCGGTCGCGGCGGGCGCGAGCCTCGGCGCGGGCCTGGCTGCGCCGCAGAATGCGCTCGGCAAAACGCAGCCGCATGCCGCCGCCGATCCGCAGATGGCCGTCGAGCCGTTCTACGGCGCGCATCAGGGCGGCATCGTCACGCCGCAGCAAAGCCACACGTACGTCGCCGCACTCGATCTGACCACCGAGAAGCGTGACGACGTGATCGCCCTGCTGCGTGCGTGGACCGAGGCGGCCGCGCGTCTCACGCAAGGCGGCACGGCCGCGCCGCTGCCCACGGGCGATGCCGGCGACAACAAGGCCGCGCCCGATTCCGGCGACGTGCTCGGCCTCGGCCCGTGCGGGCTGACGATCACCTTCGGCTTCGGCCCCGGCCTCTTCACGCATGAAGGCAAGGATCGCTACGGCCTCGCCGCGCGCCGCCCCGCCGCGCTCGTCGATCTGCCGCGCTTTAACGGCGACCAGTTGATCAAGGAGAAAACCGGCGGCGACCTGTACATCCAGGCTTGCGCGAACGACGCGCAGGTTGCGTTTCACGCTGTGCGTCAATTGTCGCGCATGGCGTACGGCACGGCGGCGATGCGCTGGGGCCAGTCCGGCTTCCTGTCGGGTCCGCGCGGTCAGACGCCACGCAATCTGATGGGCTTCAAGGACGGCACCAACAATCCGTCCACCGCGAAGCCGCAGTTGATGAACCAGTTCGTGTGGGCCGGCGCCAGCGCCGACGCGCCGTGGATGGAAGGCGGCACCTACACCGTGGTGCGGCGCATCCGCATCACGCTGGAGCACTGGGACAACACCGAACTGGACTTCCAGGAACAGGTGTTCGGGCGCCACAAGTACAGCGGCGCGCCGATCGGCAAGAAGAACGAGTTCGACGCCGTCGACCTGAAGGAAGAGGACAAGGACGGCAATCCGGTGATTCCGGAGAACTCGCACGTGCGTCTGTCGAATCAGGCGAGCAACAACGGCGCGCAGATTCTGCGCCGTTCGTACTCGTATAACGACGGCACCAACTTCTATATCGAACGCTGGCCGCCATGGCGCCAGGAAACGGAGTACGACGCGGGCCTCATCTTCATTGCGCATCAGAGCGACCCGCGCACCGGCTTCATTCCGATCAACGACAGACTCGCGAAGTTCGACATGATGAACCAGTTCACGACGCATGTCGGCAGCGCGATTTTCGCCGTGCCGCCGGGCGCGAAGCCGGGTTCGTATATCGGCGCGGGATTGTTCGAGACCTGAAGCACGCAGGGCAGTCAACAAAACACAAATCAACTACAACATCACAACGGACTCTGAATCATGGCTTACAACTCGTTTGGCACTCGTCTGCGTGTTCTGGGCAGCGTGGCCGCGCTCATGCTGGCCGCTTTCGCGACGATGCCCTCGGCGGCTCAGGCCGCGTCGATCACGCTGTATAACGCGCAGCACGAGCAGGTCGTCAATCTGCTTGCCAGGGACTTCGAAAAACAGTCGGGCATCTCGGTGAAGATCCGCAACGGCGAAGGCCCGGCGATGGCGGCGCAGATCGTCGCCGAAGGCGCCGCCACACCCGCCGACGTGTACTTCACGGAAAACTCGCCGGAGCTGATGCTGCTCGAAGAGAAAGGCCTGCTGAGCAAGGTGGACAGCTCGACGCTCGCCACCGTGCCGGCGCGTTTCAGCTCGCCGAGCGGCGCATGGGTCGCGGTGACCGCGCGTGAAAACGTGCTCGCCTACAACACCACCAAGGTCCAGGCAGCGCAACTGCCGCAATCGCTGTTCGATCTCGCCAGGCCGGAATGGAAAGGCAAGATCGGTATTGCCCCGAGCGACGGCGACTTTCTGCCGCTCGTCTCCGCCGTGCTCGCGCTGAAGGGCGAAGCGCAAACGGTGCAATGGCTCAAGGGCCTGAAAGCCAACGCGCAGATTTTCGACGACGACGAAGGCGTGGTCGCCGCCGTGAACCGCGGCGGTGTCGCGACCGGCCTGATCAACAACTACTACTGGGCGCGTCTGCATGCCGAACTCGGCGATAGCAAAACCCGCAGCGCGATCTATCATTTCGGCAACGGCGACGCCGGCGCGGCGGTGAACGTGTCGGGCGCCGCGGTGCTCAAGTCCGCCCACAACGCGGACGGCGCACAGAAGTTTCTCGCGTACCTGGTCAGCGACCGCGCGCAACAGTTGATGGCGAACAGCCACGTGATGTTCGAATATCCGCTGCACGCAGGCATCGCACCGGATCCGATCCTCAAGCCTTTTGCCGAACTGAGCCCGCCGCCGCTGACGATCCAGCAACTCGGCGACGACAGCCAGGCCGGCAAGCTGCTGCGTCAGGCAGGCCTGCTGTAAATGAGCGAAGCTTTGTCAGCCGGCCCACCGGCTGTCTCCCCTATCTCGGCGCGCGCCCGTTCGCGCGCGCCGCGCGGTCTGTTCGCGGCAGCGGCACTCAGCGCTTTGCTGGTGTTGCTGCCGATTGCGTTTACGTTCTGGCGCGCAGCGAGCTTCGGCGCGGCCGAGGCGGTCGATCTGGTGTTCCGCCCGCTCGTCGGCGAGTTGCTGGTCAACACGTTGATGATCACCGTCTCGACCACGCTGGTTTCCGCCGTGATCGGCACGGCCGCCGCATGGTTCGTCGAACGCACGCACTTGCCCGGACGCCGCGCGTGGGCCGTGTTGAGCGCCGCGCCGCTCGCCATGCCGGCGTTCATCTCGAGCTATGCGTGGGTGTCGCTGAGCCTGGATCTGCAGGACTTCGCGGGCGCGTTGCTGGTGCTCACCTGCGCGTATTTCCCGCTCGTCTATCTGCCGGTCGCCGCCGCCCTGCGCAGCATGGATCCCGCGCTCGAAGAAAGCGCGCGCGCACTCGGCTGCAACCGATGGACGACCTTCATTCGCGTGGTGCTGCCGCAACTACGCCCCGCGCTGCTCGGCGGCATGCTGCTGGTGGCGCTCGGCGTGCTGTCCGAATTCGGCGCGTTTACGCTGCTGCGTTTTCGCACGTTCACCACGCAGATCTACGCGGAATTCCGCACCAGTTTCGATGGCGGCGGCGCTTCGCTGCTCGCGTGCCTGCTGATCGTGATCTGCCTGATCGTGCTGGCCTTCGAGTTTCGTGTGCGCGGTGCGGCGCGTTATGAACGCGTCGACCGCGGAACACGGCGCGCGGTCCTGCGCTACGACCTCGGCGTATGGCGCTGGATCGTCGTCGCGGGCTTTGCGCTGCTGTCGGTCACGACGCTGGGCGTGCCGCTCGGCATGATCGGCTACTGGCTCACGCAACCGGGCGCGGCCGCCGTCACGCCGGCCGACGTTTCGCCCGAACTGCTGTTCAACGCCACGCTCTCGTCGCTCGGTTTCGGCCTTGCCGCCGCGTTGCTGACCACGCTGCTCGTCGTGCCGCTCGCGTTCCTGCTGGTGCGCTATCCGACCCGTTTCGCGACGCTGTTCGAACGCACGGTGTTTCTCGCGCAAGGCGTGCCGGGTCTGGTGATCGCGCTGGCGATCGTGTCGCTCGCGGTACACGTGCTGCAACCGCTCTATCAGAGCGCAACGCTGCTGGTGATCGCCTACGCGATGCTGTTCATGCCGGTGGCGCTGGTCAGTGTGCGCGCCGCCTTCATGCAGGCGCAGCCGCGCCTCGAAGAGACCGCGCGCGCACTCGGCCTGAACTGGTCGCAAACGCTGTTTCGCGTGGTGTTGCCGCTGGCGGCGCCCGGACTCGGCGCGGCCGCGGCGATGGTGTTCATCTCGGTCGTCACCGAACTGAACGCGACGCTGCTGCTCTCTCCGCTCGACACGCAAACACTCGCCACCCAGGTCTGGGCCGACACCTCGACGATGGCGTTCGCCGCGGCCGCGCCGTATGCGGCGCTACTCACCGGCATTTCGCTGTTCGCCTCGGGGCTGCTGTTCGCGCTGCTCGGCAAATCGGCGCTACTCGGCGAACGCGGCTGACGCGCCGCGCTTTTACCATCGGATTTTCATGAGCGAACTTCGTATCCGCGGGCTGCAAAAATCATTCGACGGCCTGCCGGTGCTGCACGGCATCGACCTGTCCGTCGAGCGCGGCATGCTGCTCGCGCTGCTCGGTCCGTCGGGCAGCGGCAAGACCACCCTGCTGCGCCTCTTGTGCGGTTTCGAACGCGCGGATAACGGCAGTGTCGAGATCGACGGCCGCCGCGTGGCCGGCGACGGTCTGCATGTGCCGTCGGAACAGCGCCATATCGGCTACGTGCCGCAGGAAGGCGCGCTGTTTCCACATCTGTCCGTGGCGGACAACATCGTGTTCGGCCTGCCGCGCGCGCAACGCCGCGCACGGCATCGCGTGGCCGAGTTGCTGGAGCTGGTCGGCTTGCCGGCGAACTTCGGCGAACGCGCGCCGCAACAGCTATCGGGCGGCCAGCAGCAACGCGTCGCGCTGGCGCGCGCGCTCGCGCCGTCGCCTACGCTGGTGATGCTCGACGAGCCCTTCTCGTCGCTCGACGCCGCGTTGCGGCTCGAAACCCGGCAAGCCGTGGCCAGCGCGCTGGCCGCGACCGGTGCGACAGCCGTGCTGGTGACGCACGATCAATCCGAGGCGTTGTCGCTCGGGCATGAAGTGGCGGTCCTATGGAACGGCCGGCTGATCCAGACGGCGACGCCGGAAACGCTCTATCGCCGGCCGGTGACGCGCGAGCTGGCGTCGTTCGTCGGCGAAGCGGTGTTGTTGCCGGGCGTGGTGAGGCAGGACCGCGTGAGCTGTGAACTGGGCGAGTTGCCGTTATCCGGGCCGGTCGGCCAGGGCGCGGTCGATGTGATGGTGCGGCCCGAGCAGATCCGCCTGCTGCGCGCCGAAGAAACGATGCCCGACGGCGCGGGGATTCACGACGCCGTGGTCACCGAAGTGACCTTCCAGGGGCAGGACGCGGGCGTCGCGCTGCAGTTGCGTTCCGACACGCGGACGATGGTCCGCGCGCGCGTGCCCGGTTATCTTTGTCCGCGGCCGGGCGAGCAGGTGCGGCTCGCGGTGGACGGCGAGGTGACGGCTTACGCGCGAGCCTGAGGCCGCTGCGACAGATCCTGCATCATCTGCGCGGCCAGATAATCGCAGGTCGGCCGATCCGACTTGGCGCTGCGCGCCACCACGATTTCCAGCGGCGCGATCTTCGGCAGGCCTTGCGCCTCACCGAGAATCGTTAGCCGCGGCGGCACGCTGCAACGCGTGAGCGCAATCACCGACAAACCCGCATCCACGGTTGCCACCAGTCCCATCAGGCTTGCGCTGCTGAATGCCGCGCGATAGCGGATCCGCGCGCCGTCCAGCGCGGCCAGCGTATGCTGGCGCGCCACGCAGCCCGGCTCATAGAGTCCCACCGGCAGCGGCGACGCCGCCAGCACCGGCGTGTCCAGCGACGCGCCCACCCACACCATCGGCTCGCTGCGCACGAATTCGCCGCGCAACTTGCGGTCGCGCGTGACGAAAGCGAGATCGATCTTGTTATCGGCCAGCATCGGCGCGAGCGACGTGCTCTGCGCGCAGACGATCTCGATCTCCACGTGCGGATACAGATTCGAAAAACGCCGCAACACGGGCGACAGCAGCGAGGAGACGTAATCATCCGGTGCGCCGAGCACCACGCGGCCGGTGACTTCGGGCCGCACGATCGCCGACCACGCCTCCTCATGCAACGCCAGCACGCGCCGCGCGTATTCGAGCAACGTATTGCCCGGCCGCGTGAGCGACAGATTGCGCGTGTTGCGGGCGAACAGCGTTGTGCCGAGCATGGTTTCGAGCCGCTTGATCTGCATGCTGACGGCCGCCTGCGAGCGATGCACGGTCGCCGACGCCTTCGTGAAGCTGCCCGTTTCCACTACCGCGACGAAGGTGCGCAGCAGATCGACGTCGAATTCGGGGTGCATGATTCATCAATTCCGCTTATGGAATTGCTCAATTTAATTCGTTTGTCGGAGCCGTGCAAGCCGCGCAATACTCGCGACATCAGATCAAGGAGACCACGGCGCATGTCCCTCACCGAACGTCAACAAGGCGCCATCACGCTGGCCTGCGGCGGGCTTCTGATGGGCACGCTCGGCATCTTCGTCGAGGAAGCACAGCTCGGTGCGCTAGTGCTGGTGTTCTTTCGCTGCCTGTTCGGCTTTCTCTCGCTGGCCGCGTATTGCGCGTGGAAAGGCTTCTTCACGCACGCGCATTTCACGCGACGCACCGTCACGCTGGCACTGATCACGGGCGTGCTGATGGTCACGCAGTGGGTCGGTTTCTTCGACGCGATTCATCGCACCAGCATCGCGGTCGCCACCGTGGTGTTTCATGTGCAGCCGTTCTGGGTCGTGCTGATCGGCGCTGCGTTGTTCAACGAGCGGCTCGGCATGGACCGGCTCGGCTGGATCGCGGCCGCTTTCGCGGGACTCGTACTCGCGTCGGGCGTCGCGGCCACGCAGAATTTGCAGGACCATACGAGCTATCTGATCGGCGTCGGCGAAGCGCTGGTCGGTTCGGTGCTGTACGCGAGCGTCACGTTGATCGCCAAAGGGCTCGGCGGTTTGCGCCCGCATCTGCTGACGCTCACGCAGTGCGCGGTCGGTGTCGTGTGCCTGCCGTTCATCGCGCCGCTCACCGCCGCGCATATTAGCCCGATGCAGTGGTTCTGGCTGGTCGGCATGGGCGTGCTGCACACGGGGCTGTCGTATGTGCTGATTTACGGCGCGTTGCCCAAGCTGAGCACGCCGGTCATCGCCGTATTGCTGTTCGTGTATCCGCTGACCGCGATCGTGGTCGATGCCGTTGTGTACGGACGGGCGTTGTCCATCCCGCAACTTACGGGCATGGTGTTGATCGTGGTGGCGAGTCTGGGCGTGAATCTCGGATGGCCGCTGCTTTCGATGCTGCGGCCTGGCTGGCGGGCGCGGCGGCAGGTGGATTGAGATGCCGGTGCGCCCGGCCGGGTCGAAGCGCTGCATAAAAACCCGGGTGTTTTCACCCGGTTTCGCTCAGCTGTCGTAGTGGAAGCGACAGGCGATCACGTAGATCTTTCCGTCTCGCGGCAAGTAGACAAGGCGGTCGGCCAGCGTGATACGGCGCGACCACAATCCGTTCATACTGCCCATCAACGCCTCTGGCTTCCCCGTGCCGCAATAAGGATCGCGCCTGCACTCCTCCAGCAGCGTATTGATCTTGCGCACGACCTTCCGGTCGGTCTCTTGCCAATACAGGTAATCGTCCCACGCGTCGTCGGTGAACATAAAAATGCTGTCAGCCCTTGCGGCCTCCTCGTTGCGGCTTTTGTGTCTGTTCATCGGTCAGCAGTTCGCGCGCAGTCGCACCGCCGGCGTTCAGTTGAGCGATAGATCGGGCGAGCCGCTGGGCGTTCTTCGACGAACTCAGCAGATACAGGGTCTCCTGCATCGCATTGAAATCCTCGAGCGAAACCATGACCACGTTTTCGCCCGTCTGCCTCGTGATCAGCATGGGCATGTGATCGCGGCAGACGTCGTCCATCGCCTGCTTAAAGCCGGCACGCGCCTCGCTATAAGTAAGGACGTTCATTCGTTTTCCTGACTGGGAGGTTGCCCTCCAGTCGCTCCTGTCAAAAGTTAGGGACTATTCCACTGTCGACGGATGCCCGTACGAAGCGCGACCATATGCAAAGCCGGTGGCTCGAGGCAAAAAGGCACCTCGAGCCACCGGCAATCATTGTACCGGATCCTGTACAGATTGGGCCATTCGAAACTGTAGAAAAAACTACGTCTCTAACGGATGGAAAGGATGCCCGCTTGCAGTTCTGCCCGCCACTCGGCCAAACGGCCAACTTCACTGCGGCAACACCTCGCCCTTCGTCTCCGGCGCGAACGGAATCACGAACAGGCCGACGATAAACACGAGCGCCGTCAGCGCCACCGGCACGCCGAGCGTATGCATATGCAGCACCGCCGCGCCGAGCAGAAAGTTGACGCCCGCGCCGACGAACCGCCCGAACGAGGTGCAGAACGCAAACGCCGTCGCCCGCACGCGGGTTTCGAACTGCTCCGGCAACCACAGGCTGAACAGCGCGAAATTGCCGCCGAAGAACCCCAGCACGAAGAGCCACGCGATGAACGGCGCGAGTCCATTGGGCAAGTAGAACGCCCAGCCGAAACTGCCGACGATGGCTATCGCCATACCCAGAAAGTAAATCGCCAGCGTCTTCTTGCGGCCGATGCGCTCGGCGAGCGGCGGCAACGCAAGACAGCCGAGAATCGTCGCGATGGACAGGAGCCCCGTGGCCAGCGACGCCGTTCTGATCGCGTCGTTTTTGGCCATGCCGGCCTTGGTCGCCAGTTGGATCACGGCGGACGGTTCGTACACCGCGCCGGCCCACAGCCCGATGATGGCGATCGTTAGCAGGATGCATGCGACCCAGGTGCGGCGTCGATACACCGGCCCCATGATTTCGCGCAGCGGCTTGGTGCGTACGGGGCGCGCCTCGGCCTTCTGCCACTTCTCCGACTCCTTCACGCGCAGCAGGATCAGAATCGCGACCACCACCGGCACCGCGCCGGTCAGGAACATCGCGCGCCAGCCGTAATGCACGCCGACCGTGTAGTTCAGCGCCGCGGCGAGGAAGAAGCCGGCGTAGTAGCCCGTTTGCAGATAACCGGCACCCATCTTGCGGCGATCTTCCGGCCACGCTTCCGCTACATACGTGCCGGCCAGCGCCCACTCGCCGCCGATGCCGACACCCGCAATGAAGCGATAGATGCCGAGCTCCCATACGTTGTGCGAGGTCGCCGCGAGCCCCGTGAAAATCGCGAACGTGAAGATGGTGCCGGCCAGCACCTTGGTGCGGCCGAAGCGATCGGCGAGCGGCCCCCAGATGAACGACAGCCCCCACCCGACCAGAAACAGTGCGAACAGGATCGAGCCGGCGAGACCGACATTCGCCGGCGTGGCCGCATAACCCGAGCGCGGCAGCAGCTCGGTCAAAGCCGGCGTCAACACCAGCGCGTAGATGAACGAGTCCATCCCGTCGAGCGTCCAGCCTGCCCACGCGCCCCAGAAACCTGCGATCTGCGAACGATTCAGCGGCGTGCGGCGCCGCGTGACCGACGTGCGGTCGGTTAGTGAATTCATCATGCTCCTCCGGTCCAATGGTTGGCGTACGTAACGAAAAACAACGGATTAGCGCGTTTGTCGATGAACCGGGCGTCCTCGCAAGACCGTCGGTCAGAGGACGTCGCGGACAGAGCGGCGAAAAAAATTTCGGGTTTGCCCGCCTGTAAATCGCGTCTTTTCATATATAATATTTGATATCATGAACGATGTAATAGATGGTTTTCCCCTGGACGCCCCGGCGCGTAGCCCGCTCTTACCCGCGGCGCCGCCGCGTGAGAGCGCGTCCCGCGTCATCGCGGAGGCGCTGCGTGAGGCGATTGTCAACGGCACGCTGGCGCCTGGCGCGCCGCTGCGGCAGGACGCGATCGCGCGGCACTTTTCTGTCAGCGCAATTCCCGTGCGCGAGGCCTTGCGTCAGCTGGAGAGCGAGGGTTGGGCCAAAGCCGCGGTTCATAAGGGCGCCACGGTCGCGCCTTTGTCAGCGGAAGAAGCGCGCGAAATCTACGAGATCCGCTCGGCGCTGGAGAGCCTCGCCATCGGGCTCGCCATTCCCCGTCACACCGCCGCCACGCTGCGCGAAAGTGCCAGGCTGTGCCGAGCCGCCGAACGCGAGGCCGACCCATCGCTCTACGTCGAGCGCAATGTCGCGTTTCACATGAGCCTGTATGGGCCCGCCGCCCGTCCGCAACTCGAGGACATGATCGGCACGCTGCACCGGCGCGGTGAAAGATATCTGCGCCTGAAGTTCGGCTTGCCGTCCTACAAGGGCGAGTCCGACAATGAACATGCCGCCCTGCTCGATGCCGTGCAGCGCCGCGACATTCCCGCCGCGCAGCAGTTGGTCGTTGCGCATCTGCTGGGCACGGGCGACCTGCTTTACCGTTTCCTGACCGAGCGCGCACAGGCCGAAGCCGCGCACGCGAATCAACCCAGGCCGCGCGGCAGACCCCCGCGCGCCATCACCGGGAACTGAGAGAAGCCGATGAACCGACCCGCTGAAACCGCCCCCCCCGCGCGTTCGTGGACCACGCGCCGCGACGAAAAGAACCGTCGCCTCGCGGCCATCGCCCCCTGGCTCGAAGACGGCGTGCTGCCGCCGGGCCGCATCGTCGATGCGCTCGAAACGCTGATTCGACCGGGCGATCGCGTCGCGCTCGAAGGCGACAACCAGAAGCAGGCCGACTTCCTGTCCCGCTCGTTCGCCAGGGTCGATCCGCAAAAGATTCACGACGTGCATCTGCTGATTTCGAGCATTGGCCGTCCCGAGCACCTGACGCTATTCGAGCGCGGCATCGCGCACAAGGTCGATTTCTCGTTTGCCGGCCCGCAGAGTCTGCGGGTCGCGCAACTGCTCGAAGATGGCCAGCTGGAAATCGGCGCGATCTATACCTACGTCGAGTTGTACGCGCGCATGTTCGTGGATCTCACGCCGCACGTCGCGCTGCTGTGCGCGGAAAAGGCCGACCGTCACGGCAATCTGTACACCGGCGCGAATACCGAAGACACGCCCACCATCGCCGAGGCTGCCGCGTTCCGTCATGGCATCGTGATCGTGCAGGTCAACGAGATCGTCGACGAACTGCCGCGCGTCGACATTCCGGGTTCATGGGTCGACGTGGTCGTGCAGGCGGACCGGCCGTTCGCCGTCGAGCCGCTGTTCACGCGCGATCCGCGCCATATCGGCGACCTGCAGGTGCTCACGGCGATGATGGTGATTCGCGGCATCTACGAACCGTACGGCGTAACGTCGCTGAATCACGGCATCGGTTTCGATACGGCCGCGATCGAACTGCTGCTGCCCACCTACGGCGAATCGCTCGGCCTGAAGGGCAAGATCTGCCGCAACTGGACGCTCAATCCGCACCCCACCATGATTCCCGCGATCGAATCGGGCTGGGTCGACAGCATTCATTGCTTCGGCAGCGAGGTCGGCATGGAGGCGTATATCGAGGCGCGTCCCGACGTGTTCTTCACCGGCAACGACGGCAGCCTGCGCTCGAACCGCGTGCTGTGCCAGCTGGCCGGGCAATACGGCGTCGATCTGTTCATCGGCTCTACCCTGCAGATCGATGCGGACGCGAATTCGTCGACCGTCACGCGCGGGCGTCTGGCCGGGTTCGGCGGCGCGCCGAACATGGGCCACGATCCGCGCGGCCGGCGTCATTCGAGCGAAGCGTGGCTCAAGCTGCTGCGCGACGAGGGCCCGGTGTCGCGCGGCCACAAACTCGTCGTGCAGATGGCCGAGACCTACAAGAAAGGCGGCGAGCCGACCTTTGTCGATGAACTCGACGCCGTCGCGGTCGGCGCGAAAAGCGGCATGCCGATCGCACCCGTGATGATCTATGGCGACGACGTCAGCCACGTCGTCACCGAGGAAGGCATCGCGCATCTGCACAAGGCCGAAGGCATCGACGAGCGGCGCGCGGCGATCGCCGCCGTGGCCGGCGTAACGCCGATCGGACTGCGCGCCAAACCGGAGAAGACCTCGGAGTTGCGCCGGCGCGGCATCGTCGCGTATCCGGAGGATCTGGGCATTCGTCGCGGCGAGGCCAAGCGCTCGCTGCTGGCGGCGCGCAGCATCGACGATCTGGTGACGTGGTCGGGTGGCCTGTATGAGCCGCCGGCGCGCTTCAGGAGCTGGTGAGCATGGCGCCCGCTGTTTTGAGTGCGCGATTGTGCGCGCGAGACGAAGCGCCGGCGCCGCGCGCTAACGCTGCACGCGCGCCGGCAGTTGATTCGCCCTTCGAGTTTGGCGGAACCGTCGGGCTGGCCGGCGTCGCCGAGGTTGGCGAAGCTGCCGGGGTCGCGGAATGCGCCAATGGCGCCGACATTTCGCACGAGGCCGCTCGCGCCGCCCGCCTCGCGCCCACCCTTTCCGACACACAGTTGGCCCGCTACGCCATCACCGCGCTGATCGACGAGGCCCAACTGACCCCCAAACCTGCGCTGGTCGACCGGCGCGGCAGCGGCGCCCATCGCGACCTCGATCTCGACACCATGCTGCGCTCCGCGCACGCGCTCGAACCGACCTTCGCGACACTCGCGCGCGCGGCGCGCCGCCGCGGCGAACCGTCCGCGTTGTTGCGCACCGAGCTCGCACAGATCGGCCGCGCGGGGGAACTCGACATGCTGCATGCCACGGGTGGCACCAACGCGCATCGCGGCGCGATCTGGATCGTCGGGCTGCTGGTCGCGGGCGCGTCGTTGCCCGCCGGGGCCGTGCGTCCGAATGCGTCGCGGATCTGCACGGGTGCCGCGCAGATCGCCTGCTTTCCGGACCGCTTCGCCGCGCCCGCCGACAGTCACGGCGAACGCGCTCGTCAGCGCTATCACGTCGGCGGCGCGCGCCGCGAAGCGCAAGACGGCTTCCCGCACGTCGTCGAGGTCGGCCTGCCCGCGTTGCTCGCGGCGCGCGAGCGAGGCATCGACGAAAACGCCGCGCGCGTCGACACGCTGCTCTCGATCATGGCAAAGCTGGACGACACCTGCCTGCTGCATCGCGCGGGGTTGCCCGGTTTGCATGCCGGACAACACGGCGCGCAACGCGTGCTGGACGCGGGCGGCAGTTCGACGCCGGCGGGCCTCGAAGCGCTCGCCGCACTTGAACACAACCTGCTGACGCTCAACGCATCGCCCGGCGGCGCAGCCGATCTGCTCGCCGCCACCCTCTTTCTCGACATGCTGGCCCATCACGACGCCAACGGGAGCCCGGACACATGGAACATCTGACCTTCGACTATCCGGCGCAACGCGCCGTCACGACCCGCGCGCATGTCGGCGTGGTGGGCTCGGGCGATCTGGAAGTGCTGCTCTCGCCCGCCGGCCAGGCTGGCGCGCTGGCGGCGCATGTGGTCGTACGCACCAGCGTCGACGGCTACAGCCACATCTGGAAAAGCGTGCTCGACCGCTTTTTCACCCGCTACGACGGCGCCGCGCAAATCGAAATCAACGACTTCGGCGCAACGCCCGGTGTGGTCGCGTTACGGCTCGCGGAAGCCGTCGAAGCCGCCGAACAGGGAGACGACGCATGAATACGGTTGCGAGCACCCATCCCGCGCCGCTGCTGCGCGAAAGTTTCATCGAACTGCCGGCGCGCGAACGCGCCCGCTCGCTGCTGGATGCGGGCACCTTCCGCGAACTGCTCGGCCCGTTCGACCGGATCGAATCGCCGTGGCTGCCGTTGCAAGGCGTCGTCTGCCAGGCGGATGACGGCTGCGTGATCGCGCGCGGCACCATCGGCGGCGAGCCCGCCGTGGTCGCCGCGATCGAATCCGCGTTCCAGGGCGGCAGCATCGGCGAAGTGTCGGGCAGCAAGATCGCCGCCGCGCTCGAACTGGCGTTGCGCGACTGCGAACGCGGCAAGATCGTGCGGCCGGTCGTGCTGTTCGAAACGGGCGGCGTGCGGTTGCAGGAAGCCAACCTCGGCCTCGCGGTGATCGCGGAGATTCAGGCGGCCATCGTCGCGTTGCGCCGGCATGTGCCGGTGGTCGGCGTGATCGCGGGCATGGTCGGGTGCTTCGGCGGCATGTCGCTGGCCGCGGCGTTGTGCTCGTACCTGGTCGTCACGAAGCAGGGGCGGCTCGGCATGAACGGCCCCGAGGTGATCGAACAGGAGGCCGGCATCGAGGAACTCGACGCCAGCGATCGCCGCCGCGTGTGGCAACTGATCGGCGGCGAACAGCGCACGGCGACCGCGCTCGCCGATCAACTGGTCGACGACGACGCCGACGCGGTGCGCGCCGCCGTGCATGCCGCGTTCGCGCAGGGTGTGCCGGCCGCGCATCGCAGCGAACAGGTCGACATTTTCCTGAACCGGCTCGCGCAGATCGATCCCGCCACCGTCACGCCGGAAACCATGCGTGACGTATTCAACCGTCACATGCAGAACGCGCGGAACACATTGCGCAAGGAGCAGGTATGAGCGACGTACAACCCAGCCGCGGTGCGCGCTGGTTCCGGGCGCTTGCCGGCGAATCGGTCAGCCACGCTCCCGTGTGGAGCGCCGACGCGCCACTCGGCGGCGAAACGGCCCACTTCTTCGCGGTCGTGCCCGATCCTTCCAACCGCTTTCCGCGCGCGACCGATAACGTCGTCGGCCTCGAACAGGGTTGGCGGCTCGCGCGCGCCGTGCGCGACGCGATGGCACGAGACGAAGCGAGTGGCACGCGCCGCCCGATCGTGGCGATCGTCGATGTGAAAAGCCAGGCGTACGGCTATCGCGAGGAGATGCTCGGCATTCACCTCGCGTGCGCGGCCGCCGTCGACGCCTACGCGAGCGCGCGCGACGCGGGTCATCCGGTGATCGCGCTGATCGTCGGGCCGGCGATGTCGGGCGCTTTCCTCGCGCACGGCTATCAGGCCAACCGCATCGTCGCGCTCGACGCGCCCGGTACGATGGTTCACGCAATGGGCAAGGAAGCCGCCGCGCGCGTCACGCGCCGCACGGTCGAAGCACTCGACGCGCTCGGCGAAACCATCGTGCCGATGTCGTACTCAATGGCGTCGTTCGCCAGGCTTGGACTGCTCGACCAGTTGATCGACGGCGTCGATGCCGACGCGCCGGACGCCGCGCAGATCGAGCGCGTGCGCCAGGTGTTGACCGCACAGATTCGCAGCGTGCGCGACGACGGCCGCCGCAACCTCGCGCATCGGCTGGAATCGGCTGAGGCGCAGAAGAATCGCGCGGCGTCGATCGAAGTGCACCGGCGTCTCGCCGAACAATGGGATGCCGTGTAATGCAGGCGTGCGCCGCGCCGCCGTTTGCCATCGACCACGCGTTGTCGTGCGACGCGCGATGGCGGCCGCACGACTTGCTGCGCCTGCAACGTCTGCAGCCATTCGATGCTGAACCGGCATGGGTGCGCGACGCTTTCGGGCGCGCACCGTATGCGGTGGTCAGACGCGCGCTGGCGGCAGACGGGTTCGTTGCGATCGGTGTGCGCGGTGCCGGGCGGTCGCAACGCTACGCTACGTGGGCGTTGTCGGCGGATGTGGTGACTGCGGTGTCGCCGGAAACGCTCGCGTCACGCGCTCCACTCGCCGCGCGCACCGCATTGCCCGCTTTCGCCGCACTCGCCGCGTTGCAGGACGATGTGGCCGGCCCGTTGGGCGCATTCGTCTGGGGACCGACCGGCAGCGCCGGTTTTGAACTGGCGACACAGACACCGACGGTGACGGCATCGAGCGATCTCGACCTGCTCATTCGAGCCTATGAAAAACCGCTCGCGCGAAACCTCGCGATTCAATTGCAGGACTATCTGCAAGCGCTGGCGCAACGCGCCGGCGTTCGCGTGGACGCGCAACTCGACACACCCGCGGGCGGCGTGGCCCTGGCCGAATGGGCAGCGGGCAAACCACGCGTGATGGCGCGCCACGCAAGCGGTCCGTGCCTGATTCCCGATCCGTGGGCTACCGCGGCGCACGGCGACAACGCCTGATGCTCGCCCTGCTTTTCCCCGGACAAGGCGCGCAGATCGATGGGTTCCTGCATCGTCTGCCGCAGCACGATGCAGTGCGCGACACGCTCGAGGAAGCTTCGCAGGTACTCGGCGTCGATGTGCGCACGCTGGACACGCCGGACGCTTTGCGCTCGACCGTCTCCGTGCAGATCGGCCTGACGGTCGCGGGCGTGGCGATCACGCGCGCACTGGCTGGCGAACAGCTCGTGCCGCAGATCAGCGCGGGTTTATCGGTCGGCGCATACGCGGCGGCAGTCAGTTGCGGCGCGATTCATTTCGCAGACGCGTTGAAGATGGTTCGCCGCCGCGCCGAACTGATGGAGACCGCGTACCCATCCGGCTACGGTCTCGCGGCAATCTCGGGATTGACCGAGTATCAGGTGGAAACGCTCGCCGCGCGGCATGCGGATGAAGACCGGCAGCAAGTCTATATCGGCAACGTGAACGCACCGCGCCAGATTGTCGTGGCGGGCGCAAACGACGCGCTCGACGCCTTCATCGCACGCGCGCTGGCCGCAGGCGCACGCAAGGCCACGCGCCTCGCGGTGAGCGTACCGTCGCATTGCGAATTGCTCGCGCAGGCCGCGGACGGCTTGCTGGCCTACGCACAGGAAATACCGTTTCACGCGCCGCACAGCACGTATGTCGGCAACCGCGGCGGCCGCCCTTTGTACACGGCGGACGCGATCCGCGACGATCTCGCAACCAATATGCGCTACACCGTGCGCTGGTTCGACGCGCTCACGGTCATGCAGGAAATGGGCGCGCGCGTGCTGATCGAAGCGCCGCCGGGCCAGATCTTGACCGACATTGCGCGCGAATATTTTCCGAATACCACGGCGCTCGCCGCCAGCACCTTCCCGTTCGATCGACTCGCCGCCACTGCAAGACGACGTCTGGACGCCGACTAAGCGAAGCTGCCCGATTCAAGGCCAGGACAACACGGGCAAGCACCTGCAGCGACCCGTCGGAGATACGAACCGCGCCAGCCGCGAGCGGCCCCCGGCATCAGCGAGGACCCGCGCGCGGCGTCACCCAGCGAAACGTCAGATTGATCCGCTCCCCCGCTACGCGCGGCTCCTTCGGCACCCTATGCCGCCAGTCCGCCTGCGTGTTGCCTTTCATTACCAGCAAGCTGCCGCCCTTGAGCGAAAAAGACTGCACGACACCGCTCCTGTTGTGCCGCAAATCGAACGTGCGCGCGACGCCCAGGCTCACCGACGCGATCACAGGCTGAGCGCCGAGTTCGGGCTCGCGGTCCGCGTGCCAGCCCATGCTGTCGGCGCCGCTGCGATAGCGGTTGATCAGCACGCTATTGAAATGCGCGTCGCAAACCGACTCTGCGGCCGACTTCAGTTCGGCAACCGTCGGCGTCCACGGTTGCGGCACGTTGCGAATGCCCGAGTAGACATAAACCGCGTCGGGCTCGCCTTGCCAGGCGGTCAGCCGCGGCAACGGCACGCGGCCTGCGGGCGTGCCCATCATGTCCTGACGCCATTCGACTTCGTCGATGAGTTGCGTCAACGCCCGCACCGCCGTTGCGGGCGGCAGCCAATCGGGATACCAGTCGACGTCGGGCGCCGGCGGAGCATCGGAAAAATCCGCGAAGAAATCCGTCATGAGATTGCCTGAGTATGAGCGCGCGTTCAAAGCGTAACGGGATGAGGATGAGAACCCTGGTTATTATGGCGGCAACGACGACAGCGTTCACGCACGCACGTTGCGGTTTCATCCGCAGCAGTCATATTCATTCCTCGCACGCCACCTTCAAGGGACACTCAACATGATTCTCTCCGACCAGGCGCTCGATCAGCTTTTTCGCGAAGCGCGCACGCATAACGGCTGGCAGCCGGAACCCGTCGACGACGCCGTGCTGCGGCAACTCGTCGAACTCGTCCTGCTCGGCCCGACCTCGGCCAATTCGAGCCCGGGCCGCTTCGTCTTCGTCAAAACGCAGGAAGGCAAGGAGAAGCTGCGCCCGGCATTGTCGGCAGGCAATCTCGAGAAGACGATGGCAGCGCCGGTCACGGCGATCGTCGGGATGGACATGGCGTTTTACGAGCATCTGCCTAAGCTGTTTCCGCACGCGGACGCGCGCAGTTGGTTTGCCGGCAACGACAAGACGATTGCCGACACGGCATTTCGCAATTCGACGCTGCAAGGCGGCTATTTGATTCTCGCCGCCCGCGCGCTAGGCCTGGATACGGGTGCGATGTCAGGTTTCGACGCCGCCAAAGTGGACGAAGCTTTCTTCGCCGGCACGACCGTGAAGTCGAACTTTCTGATCAATCTGGGCTACGGCGACCCGTCGAAGCTGTTTCCACGCAGCCCGCGCTTTGCTTTCGACGAAGCCGCGCGGATCGTCTGATCCGTAGCCTCCGACCCGCTGCCGAGTCCGGTCAACTGAAGAGCGCCACGTAAAACACCACCGCGCCGATCAGCGCACCAACGAAGCAGAAGCCCTCCTCGGCCTCGTCGCCGCCCGACCGAACCCACGCTCCGACGACGCCGAACAATCCCGCGATACCCAAGGCGACGCATAGCATCACCACGTAGAACAGCGCGGTCTTGCCCAATTCGGAAAAATCGATGTTGCGCACGCCGAAGTACAGGCCGATCGCCATCACCGATATGACCACGAGCGGCAGCATGACATGACTGCCTTCGTATCCGACATGATGCGTATGGTGCGCGTGACGGAACGGGTTGCCTGATCTGAGCAGTTTCATCTGTGCCTCCTGCCTTCGCCTCTGCAGGCGATAAACGAACCGCTAGCAGACCGCCAGGGCCTTCTCTGAGACCCTTGCCTTAGCTTTGCTGCAAGCCGGTTCTATTTCAGAATAGTCCACGCCCGAACACAATTCAAAGCCCATTTAATTCGAGCGCAACAGACGGCCGGATGAGCCAGATACGGCGGCCTGGATGCTGCAATGCAGTACCATGCAGGCGCCTTCCCACGGGCAGCGGCTCGCCACGTCAGCGGCAAATTTGACGCCGCCGGCAGGCGATTGCACATCTCGGTAGAATGGGTCGGCTCGTTCGCCCCGACATTGCCGCAACGCACGAGTAGCGCCGCCCTTCCGCTCGTGCCGGCCCCTTCCCGCCCTGATCCTCTCTATGCGCCGCTCATCGTTTCTTGTTCGCATCATCCTGATTGGCATCCTGCTGCACATTTACGTCGGCTTTCGTCTGATTCCGGACATGCCGATCGATACCGCCGGCCGCTGGCTGTGCGGGTTGTGGCTCGTGCTGTCGATCTTTCTCATTCCACTCGGCATGCTGGCGCGCACGATCAAACAGCAGCCGCTCAGCGACCGGCTCGCGTGGGTCGGTCTGCTGGTGATGGGTTTCTTCTCCTCACTGCTGGTCCTGACTTTCGTGCGCGACCTCGTGCTCGCCTCGCTTCTGACCGTCGATGCGATCTGGCCGAACACCGTTGCCATCGCGCACTGGCGGACCGGCTCCGCAGCGGCGGTGCCGTTGCTCGCGCTGCTCTCTACGCTTGTCGGCCTGTTCAACGCTCGCCGTCGCGCGAAGGTGGTGACGATCGAAGTGCCGATCGACGATTTGCCGGCCGCGCTCGACGGCTTCACGATCGTGCAGATCAGCGACATTCACGTTGGACCGACCATCAAACGCCGCTATGTCGATGCGATCGTCGACGCGGTGAATCGCCTCAAGCCGGATCTGATCGCTGTCACCGGCGATATCGTGGACGGCAGCGTGCCGCAATTGACCAGACATACGCAGCCGCTGTCACGGTTGAGCGCGCGCCACGGCGCCTTTCTCGTGACGGGCAATCACGAGTATTACGCGGGCGCCGACGCCTGGATCGACGAATTCCGGCGCCTGGGACTGAACGTTCTGCTGAACGAGCACGTGGTCGTGGACCACGACGGCGCGCGTGCCGTGATCGCCGGCGTGACCGATTATTCAGCGGGCCATCACGACCCGGCGCACCGCAGCGATCCAGTCGCGGCGCTAGCGGGCGCGCCTGGCGACGTGCTGATCAAGGTACTGCTCGCCCATCAGCCGCGTTCAGCCGAAGCCGCCGCAGCAGCAGGCTTCACATTGCAGCTCTCTGGGCACACGCACGGCGGCCAGTTCTTTCCGTGGAATTTCTTCGTGCGGTTTCAGCAGCCGTTCACCGCGGGTCTTGCGCGGCTGAACGGACTCTGGGTGTACACGAGCCGAGGCACCGGTTACTGGGGACCGCCGAAGCGTCTGGGCGCGCCGTCCGAAATCACGCGCTTGCGCCTCGTGCCCGGCGAGCCCGACTAGCGAACCCGACGAAGGGGGACGTTACTGCGTGGGCGCCACGGCCACGCTGACTTGCGGCGCGAACGCCACCGCCACTTGCATACCCGGCGTCACGCCGGCGGTCCTGGCCGGATCGCGGCCCTGGATATGGAACACCGAACCGTCCGCGCCTTTGAGCGCCATGATTCCGGAAGCATGGTCAATGGCCTCGACGCGGGCGGTCACTGTCTGAACCGTGTTCGACTGCCCGGTTTGAGCCGCCGTGACTTGCCCGTCCGCACTGCGCGTGACGCTGATCACGGCGTTGCGCATCATGCGGATGTGAACCTTGCCGCCCTGCTTGATCTGCGCAAGATTTCGCGTGTCGGTAACGTTGAACGACGCTTCGCCGCCCTGCGCGTCGAGCACCGTAACCGAATGGTTGGCCTGATCGACCGCCTTCACGAGGCCGTCTGCCTGCAGCGTGCTGCTGCCTTCAAACGGCGCGGGCAAGCCGGACGCGAACGACACAAAGGGAGCGGCAGCGATCAATGCACCGGCGATGACTCCAAGAACTTTAACTTTCATACATTCCTCAATTCGAATGAGCGGCGGAAGCGGTGACGTTGCGCGGATCGCGACGCACGAGCGAAACCGCGTGTCCCGGGTTATACAGACAGTGTGTTTTCCGGGATGGCCGTCGTCAACCTTCGGAGTCCGTATTTGTGTGGGAATAGTTCCTCAATCAGCACGGAAACTTCCTCAAAGATGACGTGCAAATCATTCGTCGCCGCACCCAATGGCGGCTTGACTTATCTTTGCAGAGGCGCCTAAAATCCGCCCAATTCATTTACCCGGAATCACGATCTTGGACAGTAGCAGTAGTACCCGTCGAGCTTCGATTCGCCCGATCGCCTGATCGGCAAGATTTCCGCGCCAACCTTTTTCTGTCGCCGTCTTGCCTTCAGGCGGCGGTGCACGTCGTAGTACCCATACCCACTTGTTGCAGTAAAGTCGCAGTGAGTTCCGCATGGCTGAATGCCATGCCGACAGTCCTTGCCTTTCAGCGCCGCGAGGTTTTGCTCGCGCGCCCGGTTCACGCCTGTTCGCGCCCGTGCCCATCGGGACGGACGCGCCGGTGTCACGCGCAAGGTTCACACTGCGCGAACTCTCGCCTCACCCTTGTTGACCGATGACAGTTGAATTCCTCTTGCGGCTTCTCGCCGCCTTCGCCTGCGGCGTCGCGATCGGCCTTGAACGGCAGATGCGTCAGCGCAATGCAGGCCTGCGCACCATCACGCTGGTCGCGAGCGGCGCGTGCCTGTTCGTTACGCTCGGCGTGCTGACCGGCAACGGTACGAGCGGCATCACGCAGATCGCCGCGTACGTGGTCTCCGGCGTCGGCTTTCTCGGCGGCGGCGTGATCATGCGCGACAAGGGTTCCATTCAGGGAATCAACACCGCGGCGACCTTGTGGTGCTCCGCCGCGGTGGGCGTGCTGTGCGGCGCGGGTCATTACGGACCGGCGCTCGCGGGCACCGTGGTCGTGCTGCTGACCAATACCGTGCTGCGTGAAGTCAGCCGTATGATCAACGCGACGCCGGTCTCGAACGCCGACCTGGTCCGCGAATACGTGTTGACGATCGTCTGCCGGGAGGCCGACGAGATTCATATCCGTACCGCCGTCTCCAATTCGATGTATTCGACACCGCTGTCGTTTCAAAGCCTGACGAGCGAGGACGTCGAAGGTGAGCCAGGCCGCATTCGTGTAACGGCAACCCTGAAGATGCATCCCAAAGATCAGTCGAAGCTCGAACAGATGGCCAGCCGCATCAGCATGGAAAAGAGCGTCTCCAGCGTCAGCTGGACGGCCAGAGAAGCGGAGCCCACGCCCGAATAAGCGCAGCGCGTAAGTCCCCTATATTGGCGCCTATCGTCTACACTTAGTTTGCAATAGATTCAGACAATGTTAATTCCGCGTCCTGAATATGGACTGTCCCATAACCTTCGACTAAGCTCTGTCACCGTGAATTTTTCACACTTAACTAGGGAGTCTCGATTATGGAACACGGCATCATTGCATGGCTCATCATCGGCGCGATCGCTGGCTGGCTGGCAGGCGTGCTCGTCAAGGGCGGCGGCTTCGGCCTGATCGTCGACATCATCGTCGGGATTGTCGGCGCGTTCATCGGCGGCTGGCTCGCCGGCGTGCTGCATATTTCGCTGGGCGGCGGCTGGATCGGCTCGATCATCACCGCGGTCATCGGCGCGGTTATTCTATTGTTTCTTATCCGGCTCATCCGGCGAGGTACTTGAACGCCGCATCTGACGTTTTATGGCGTCAGGGGCGAAGGCCACCTGACGCCGGCTCGACTCAAAACCCTTCCGAACTTAAAGCCCCGCTTCCTGCGCCGGCAACATCGAGCCGGTGTCACGCAACCGCGTGTGCCACGCGAATGCCTGATCCAACTGGTGCGGCGTTTGCCCACCGTTCTTCAAAGCATCCCGGTAGTAGTCGCGCAGCAGATCGCGATACAGCGGATGCACGCAATTTTCGATGATCAACGTGGCGCGTTCGCGCGGCGCGAGGCCGCGCAAGTCGGCAAGCCCCTGCTCCGTCACTACCACGTCCACGTCGTGTTCGTTGTGATCGCAATGCGGCACCATCGGCACGATGCTCGAAATGCGGCCACCCTTTGCCATCGACTTGGTCGCGAAGATCGCACACGACGCGTTACGCGCGAAGTCGCCCGAACCGCCAATGCCGTTCATCATGTGCGTACCGCCCACGTGGGTCGAATTCACGTTGCCGTAAATGTCGAATTCCAGCGCGGTGTTCAACGCAATCAGACCAAGCCGGCGGATTACTTCCGGATGGTTGCTGACCTCTTGCGGACGCAAGACGAGACGATCGCGGTAGCGTTCGAGCTCGCTGAACACCTGCGCCTGGCGCGCGGCCGACAACGTGATCGACGCACCGGAGGCGAACGTCACCTTGCCGGCATCCATCAGGTCGAAGGTCGAGTCTTGCAGCACTTCTGAATAAATTTCGAAGGCCTCGAAAGGCGAATCGACGAAGCCGGCCAGCACCGCATTGGCGATCGTGCCGATGCCCGCCTGCAATGGCGGCAAGTTTCGCGGCATGCGCCCGTGCGACACTTCGTGCTGAAAGAACTCGATCAGATGACCGGCGATCAATTCGGTTTCGGCATCCGCCGGCAGTACCGTGGACGAACTGTCCGGCATATCGGTGATGACGATCGCCGCGATTTTCTCGGGCGGGATCTCGATCGCCTTCGTGCCGACGCGATCCTGCGGCCGCACGATCGGCAGCGGCTCGCGGTGCGGCCTGCGGCCCGGAATCCAGATGTCGTGCAGCCCTTCGAGCGCGAGCGACTGTGCAAGATTGATCTCGACAATGACCTTGTCGGCAAGAATCGCAAAGCTGGCCGAATTGCCGACCGAGGTGGTCGGCACAATGCCGCCGGTCTCCGTGATCGCGGCGGCTTCGATAATGGCGATGTCGAGTTTGCCAAGCTGGTTCGCACGCAGCATCTCGACGGTTTCAGACAGATGCTGATCGACGAACATCACTTCGCCGCGATTGATGGCATCGCGAAGCGTCTTGTCCACCTGGAACGGCAGGCGCCGAGCCAGCACGTGCGCCTCGGTCAGCATGCGGTCCACGTCGTGACCGAGCGAGGCGCCGGTCATCAGCGTAATGCGCAGCGGCTTGCCTTCCCGACGCGCGCGCTCGGCGAGCGCAACGGGGACGGCCTTGGCGTCGCCCGCGCGGGTAAAACCGCTGGCGCCGACGCGCATGCCATCCTGAATCAGTAGTGCCGCCTCGGCAGCCGAAGTGATTTTTCCGCGCAGCGCGGCGCAGCGAATCCGGTCTTGGTACATGAAACTCAGTCTCTCCATAATCACCAGTCCGGCCCGTTGATGCGCACGTCTGCGGTGTGCTTCACTCAGTGGCCGGATTGTCGCCCCCGCCGCGGCGTCACGACATGACGGCGTCGCGGCCGGGTGCTTCGTCGCGCGTCAATTGTCGCGACAGGTCTTGCACGTACTTCAGGGTGATGCGTGACGCGGCTTAACTGCCGAAGTAGATGTTGCAGAAGCTCACCGGTCCGACGCACTCTTCAGCTTTGGCGGCCGGTGCAGCGGCGCGGCCGCGCGTGTCCGCGTTGGCGTCGCGTTGCGCAGCCGCTTGGGCGGACTGCTGTTGCGGGGCGGCGGGAGCCGTTTGTGCCTGAGCGCCGATAGCAGACAAACAGCAGGCGATCAAGGCGATTTTCAACACATTCATTTCGTTCTCCAGGACTTACGATTACTGCGATGCAGTAATGAAACTATATGGTTACCACTCACGCAGATAAACGGGGCCGCCCGGAAGTGATCTTTCCATCCTGAAGAAGGATCGGCGCACGGGACAGATCGTGGCGCGCAGGGGGCAACGCCGATAAGTCAATCGCTCATGAGTCAATCGAACATGAGTCAATCGAACATGAGTCAGCGCACATTGAAAGGCGCGTCCTTGTCGAGCAACGCAGTGCGGATGAAGTGCAGGCAACTCAGAATGCGCTGCAGGTCGTGACGCTTGTCGCGATCGGCATGAACCGTTTGCAGCACGTCTTGCGCAATCCAGGTGGCCGAGCGCACGGATACCAGCGCGCGTTCGAGACTACGCGCGCCGGCGCACTCGAAAAGCCGCGCGAGGTCGTCGCGGGTTCGCTCGACGGTACTGTCCCATCGCGAATGGAGTGCGTGCGCGTAATCGGCGCGCACCGCCTCGTTGCGCAGATCGACTACGGCGTGTCCCACTTCAAGTGTCGCGAGCATCCAGCGCGAGGCATCACGGCGACGCCGGGAGCGTCGCGCCCACAGCACACGCAGTTGCGAAGTGAGATCGTGCGTGCTCGACTGAAAGCGTTGATTGAGTCCCGGCAACTCGTCCTTGCATGCGGATACCGCTTGCGCGCGCAGATCGCCGAGGATTTTCCCGATGAGCCAGGGCATATCGGCCGGGAAAACAATCGCGAAGACGAGCGCCGCCAACAGCAGCGACGCGGTGAGCGCGATGCCATTGTTGATCAGCAGATCCGGCACGTAAGTTACGACGTTGTCGGGTCCGGCGAGCAGGCAGAAGAACACCGAGAAGCCGATCCCATATCCCGCCGCAAGCTTGGGGGTGGCGACGAATGCACCGAGCGCAAGCACCGGCGCAGCGTCATGCGCAGCAGCGGAAAGCCGTCGATGTTGGGATACACGTAGCAGGTGAAGAGGTAACCGGTCATGGTCGCCAGCACCGCGCCGACGCCCATCTGTACGGCCATCTTCCAAGGGTTCGGCGCGGTCGACGTCAGCGCGCATACCAGCGCCGCGCCGATCACCGCAAGGCCGCCGCTGGGCCAATCTGTCGTGATCCAGAACCAGCCGGCGATCGCCATGACCACAGCCGCACGGATAAAAGTCGACGCGACGACAAAGCTGTTGGTTTTGCTCACGTAGCGACTGGTGGTCCGCGGCTGGCTCCCCGGCTTGCGCAGCGTCAGAGATGAGTAAGTCCTCGAGTAGCGGATCCATTCGTCGACGAACCGGTACAGCAGTTCCGCCGCCGTATCGAAGTCCGCAGCGATTCAGCGGGCGAGGCTTCCAGCGGCCGTCTCGTTTCGCGCACGAGCCGGGGCAAACTCGCCTGAAAGTGCTGCAAGCGGGCCGCCATTCGCGATGCATCGACTGCAGCATCGGGCTGTTGGACCATGAGCGCGGCGAGTTCGCTGAAATATGGTTTGATCGCCGTGGCGATCGGCGCCGAACCGTTGACGCGCAGACGCTTGAGCAGTTGATGCAGCGCGTGCAGCCGCGCGCAGGCATCCATGAACTCGCTGTTCAGACGGCCGAGATGCTCGCTGCGTGAATGCATGGCCGGATCTTCGAAGGCGGCAAAAGTGCGCGTCGCCTCGAAACCGACGATCTCATCGACGAGATCCGCAAAACGCCGCTCAAATTGGCCACGCTCGATGCCGCTATCCAACACATCGGCGGCGAACGCTGTAAAATTTGCGTATCGAATCTGCAGCGCGTGCCGCAGTGCGAGGCTGGATCGCTGTGGCACGATCAGCGCGCTCACCGCGCTCGAGGACACGATGCCGACCGCTACTTCCGCCGCGCGCGTAAGCGCCGCCAGAAACAGGTCGTGAGGCGCCGTGATATTCGGGATGCCGATCAGCGCAGCGGCATAACCCGCGAGCACGAAGCCATACCACCTGAAATGCCGAAACCGGACCGCTGCCGCAATACAGGCGCTGACCCAGCCGATCATGCCGAGCATGTACAACTCGGGCTGCTGGACGAACAATGCGCCCAGCACCAGTGCAGCGACTGTGCCCGCCGCAGTCCCGAGAATCCGGTAGAGACTCTTGGCGAGCACCATTCCGCTGAACGGCTGCATCAGCACGAACACAGTAGTCATCGCAATGCCCAGCGCCAGCAGACCGGCGGTCACCGTTTTCAACAGATGCAGCCAGATCAGGTCATCGCTATCTGCCCAGTCGAGAACAGCCCGACTGAGTGGCCGCAACATGAAGCTCCACTGCCGGACGGAATCGGCCGTCGGTTCGATCGCATGTTCGCGCTTTATCTGAAAGCAATGCAGCCGGGTTGGCCGCCGAAAGAAACACCGGCGAAGACTGCTCACTCCGGCAGACAAGGCGCCGATTGTAGGAGCATGCTATGCGTGCATTAAGAGGACAGGCGCGGAACGTTCCTTCCAAAACGAACAACAATGCGCATCCGAGACAGGCGGACAATACGGCCTCTGCCGTGAAATAGAAGGATTGATGGATACGTTACAAAATATGCGAGTGTTCGTGCGCGTGGTCGAAGCCGGGAGTTTCACCGGTGCCGCGCAGTCGCTCAATTCAACGACCGGCGCGATGTCCCGCGCGGTTTCGGAACTCGAAGCTCATCTGCGGACCCGGTTGCTGAACCGCTCCACGCGACGGCTTGCGCTGACCACTGCGGGCGAGCGCTACCTGAAGCGATGTCAGCAGATACTTGCAGATGTCAGCACGGCGGAAGAAGAAGCCAGTTGTGCGCACGAGCGCCCGAGCGGCGCTTTGCGAATGCATAGCTTTGCCAGCATCGGCCAGCACTACGTGTTGCCGGCCATCTCGCGCTATCGCGCGCTGTATCCGGAGGTGACAGTCGAGCTGACGTTGTCGCAGCGCATGCCTGATCTCTTTGAAGGCAGCGCGGACGTCGCGGTGATCGGCGCTTCCACTTTGCCTAATTCGGATCTCGTGTCGCTTCCGCTCGGAACGACCTTCAGCATCTTGTGCGCTTCGCCCGCGTATGTGCGCGCCCACGGCGCGCCGCAGAAACCGGCCGATCTGGCACACCACGAGTGTCTGATCCTGCACACCCCGGCGTTTCCGCCGCACGATTGGGTGCTCGAAGGGCCGAATGGCTGCGAAACGATGGAGGTGAATGGGCCTGTGCACGTGAACATCGCCGAGTCGCTGATCGTCGCGATTCGCGAAGGAATGGGCATTGGCATGCTGCCGCTATACGCGGCAATTTCCGGGTTGCGTGATGGAACGTTAGTGCGCGTATTGCCGCAATATACGGCGCAGAAGATGAATATTTACGCGCTGTATCCGTCGCGCAAGTTCATCGATGCGAAGACGCGGACCTGGGTCGAGTTCTTGCGTACACATCTGCCCAAAGTCATTGCACGCGACGAAGCATTGCTTGCAGAAGTCGACAAAGCGCAGATTAGCGATGGTGGGATACCCGCTGGTGCGAGCAGCGGCGCGGATATCGCGGCGCAGTAAGTCATGGGGCAGATCTGATGCTGGGCGCCGCTGGCTGTGCGGTAAGCGGCTCGGCTGGGCCGTGTCCTCACGCGCGCGCGAGCAAGGCATGATGGTGATGGCGTGTTGGAGTCCGTGTAGATCAAGGGAGATCGTGTCCACGATCGGCGATCGTGGACACGATCTATCCAGATCTACCCGATTGAGAGTGTGGCGGGGTGAGGGGTTTTAGTTTGTCAGCCACATTCCAAGGCAGCAATTCGTCGATGCGAGAGATCTTGTGATCAGCGATGTGGGTCAGGACGTATTCTAGGTAGGCACGCGGGTTGATTCCGTTGAGCTTGCACGTCCCGATCAAGCTATACATCGCGGCGGCCCGCTCGCCTCCGCTGTCGGAGCCGACGAACAGATAATTTTTGCGTCCGAGCGCGACACAGCGCAAGGCGTTTTCGGCAAGCACATTGCTTATCTCGGCCCGACCGTCTTCACAGTAGAACGTGAGGGCTGCCCAGTGGTTCAGCGAGTAGTTGATCGCCTTGGCGAGCGCGGACTTCGTCGACAGCGTCGTGAGTTTTGCCCTGATCGTCGTTTCGAACTTAACGAGCAATGGCTTGCTCTTCTCTCGCCTCACGCGCAGACGCTCGTCTGGTTCCTTGCCACGGATGTCGGCTTCTATGCTGTAGAGCTCGCCGATCATCTCGAGCAGCTGCTGGGTATCCGCAGTCGGCGTGCGCGCGTGAACATCATAGATGTACCTCCTTGCGTGATCCCAGCATGCCGCTTCGTGGATCTCGCCGCTTGCGTACAGTTGATCGAACCCCGAGTAAGCATCGGCCTGCACGATGCCGTGGAATGCAACGAGCCGGGTTTGAGGGTGGATGCCTTTGCGATCCGAGGAGAAGTCGAACCATACCGCAGCAGGCTCAGCCGAACCCGAGCGACGATCGTCGCGCACGTAGACCCAGAATCGGCCGGTCACCGTCTTACCGTTGCCTGGCGCGAGCACCGCGACCGGCGTGTCGTCAACGTGTACCTTTTCGGAAACCAACACGTAGCGCTGGATCGCTTCAACGAGCGGTACACAGAGCTGGGCAATCTGCCCGAGCCAGCGGCCCATGCTGCCGCGATCCAACGTCACTCCATCGCGTGCCGCAATCTCCGATTGGCGATACAGCGGCTGATGATCAGCGAACTTCGACACCGCAATATCGGCCAGCAAGCTCGGATGCGCGATGCTGTGCTCGATCGGCAAGCTAGGCATCACGGGCTGTTCGATGTGGCCGCAATCGGGGCAACACAGCTTGTGGCGGATCGTGCGGATCACTTTGAACGCGGCCGCCACGCGGGCGAGTTGCTCGGAGACATCCTCGCCCAGCCACTGCATTGCAGTCGCGCATATGGGGCAAGCCGAATCAGGTGTGAGTTCGATCTCGTCGCGCGGCAAGTGCGGCGGTAGGGGTTCTCGCGTGGGCCCTCGATTGGATGGTCCCTTCGATGCTTTGTCTCGTTGTCCTCGCGCCTCTGCCGCCCCTTGGCCGGCCGTCAGGTCTTCCAACTGCGCTTCGAGCTTATCGATCTGCCGGGCCAGTTTCTCGGACTTGCTCCCGAAGTACATCCGCCTGAGCTTGTCGATCTGCGCCTTCAGTCGGTCGATCTCGTCGTCGCGGGCGGCGATCTCCCGCACCATGTTCGCGAGCGATGCTTGCTGCTCGAGCACCAGAGCCTGGAGCTCAGCGACGGTGGCGGGAAGCGGCGCATGTTGGGACATGCGTCGCAGTTTACGAGTCTTCTTCGCGGTTTACAACATCGACAGCGCGGCAGTGCGTCGCGGCTGCCGCCAGTCGATGCCCTCGAGCAGCATCGACAGCTGGGCGCTCGTCAGATGAATCTTTCCGCCATCGGCCTGGGGCCAGATAAAACGGCCTCGCTCCAATCGTTTTGCGAGCAACCAGAGTCCGTCATCAGTCGCCCAAAGCAGCTTCACGAGATCGCCGCGACGCCCGCGGAAGATGAACAGGTGGCCGCCCAGCGGATTCTCTTCGAGTGCTGTCTGCACCTTCGCGGCCAGCCCCTGGAACCCGCAGCGCATGTCGGTCACGCCGGCCGCTAGCCAGATACGCGTACCTGCCGGCAGCGCGATCACTTCAGACATTCCTGCAGGAACGCTTCGGTGCGCTCGGCAGACAGGCCGCGAATCTTCACGCGCCGCTTGCCGATCTCCACCTCGATCTCGCACACGGGCGTCGGCATCGGTACGCTGCTCATCGCCTCTGACATCACTGTCGGCTCCGGCGCCCGAAGTACCAATGCCGAGTCGATCACGTCGACGCTCAGCAGTTCCGTGCATGGCATGCTCGGCGCAACGTCGAGTGCAGGGACGACGAGCTTGCCTTCACGATATTGCTTGCGCCATCCGAACACTACATTGGCGTTGATGTCGTGCCGGCGCGCAACAATCGACACCGACATGCCAGGCACCAACGTCTCTCTGATCACCTGCTGCTTGAATTTTCGCGCGTACGTGCGACGGGGATGGGCTGCGCCCCCTGCGTTCGACATGGCTGACTGGCTCCGTTGATCTGAACGCCCTCATCATGCTTTGGAAAAGTCAGCATGGCGAAACGGTCGGGCCGAGCCGCTTACGCTGTGCGTGAGTACGGCAGCGGCGCGGAGTGGGCGGAGAGCGGAATGCCGCGGGTGAATTGCGCCGTAGCGGTTGCTGGACGCGGGTAGCGGAGCAGGTCGGGTTGTTCGTGTCGGATTCGTGTCGGGTTTTCGCGCTGATCCGGTTCTGTAAGGGCGGTGTGGAGGGGTTGGTAAACGCAGAAACCCCACCTTTTTGGGGTGGGGTTTCTGTCTGCTGCGGGGGAG